>Ga0164290_1001724_pt1 | contig 25177 bp, 21 predicted proteins | sample Micstemetagenome_FD_108782 | JGI IMG/M metagenome (GOLD analysis project Ga0164290, IMG submission 108782) | Contaminated culture microbial community from soil near Moab, Utah, USA - Microcoleus steenstrupii SON62 (Illumina Assembly) | ecosystem: Environmental > Terrestrial > Soil > Soil crust...
CTGTCGGATATGAAATCCTTGACGTTCACCGAGATTTCAAGCTTGCCGTCCGCCTCAGCGATCTGGTGCTGCACTGCGTTGCCACTGGTCCGGATGACAGCGTCGAGGTTGACAGGCTCGGGCTGCAGAGGACGCCTTCCATCGCGCGAGATCTTGAGGATGGCGTTGATGAGGCCGTCCATCTTGCGGGTCGAGGAACGAATGAAGCCGATCGCTTCCGGCAGATCCTCTTCGACTGCCTGGCGTGCCTGGTTGCGGATATCGTCGCTCGCATTGTCACCCTCTTCCGTCTTGAAATAATTGTGGATCGCGTTCAATGCACCCTCAAGCTCTGCCGTGAAACCCATGATATTGACCAGCGGCGCCCTCAAATCGTGCGTGACGATATAGGCATAGCGCTGGATTTCCTGGTTGGCCTGCATCAGGTCCTCCGTACGCTCGTGAACGCGGCCCTCCAGGCTGGAATTAAGCTCGCCGAGTTCCGCCTGCGCAGTCTGGATCTCCCTGACATAGCGGGAGATGATCAGCACGACCCCGATGAGAAGCGATGCGATGGCTATTGCGCCGCAGATCGTCACAACACGCAGGACGCCCGCCATCCTGAGCTGCGCCGCAACCTGTCCTGCGATGCGTTCGTCGCTCGTCGATATGACCCCCCGCAGTACCGACTCGATCTCGGACATCTGGGTCCGCCCGAGCCCGCTTCTGACGATATCCATCGCTTCGGCACGCCTGCCCTCCTCGGCCAGGTCGATCGTCTGCTGGAGCTCGCTTGCCTTGCTGGTCACCAGCTTCTGAACCTGGGGAAGATCGACGCTAATGAAGGGGTTCTCACTGATCGCCTTTTCGAATGTCAGCTCCTTGCTGATCATATCCGCCGATGCCTGCTTGTAGGGAGCCAGGAACGTCTCGTCCGATGTGAGCAGATAGCCCCGCTGGCTGGTTTCTGCCTTCTGGATTGTCAACAGAAGGTCGGCGGCGGAACTCCGCAGACGGCGCGAGGTCATTGCGCCTTCGGAATAGCTCTGCGTCACATAGACCAGATAAAGCGTCGACCCTATGATCGCAATCAGTAACAGTGCGCCTGCGATCAGCGCTATGACGGTCGATCTTATGAAATTCGTTCTTGAAGTGGTCATGGATTTCGACGAGGTCCCCTTATGGGGCGCTGCAATGCGCCACAGACCGCAGGTGCGTGTCTGTATGGGAATCGCGCTTCGTCATAAACTGTCATTAATTGAAAATAATCCCCTGACCGCATCGCCGGGCGACTGTATGCGCCTTAAAACGCCTGAGGCTTCAATCGGTTCCGGTAAAAAGCACTTTTCTCAATTCCAATAATAGAATACCGAATCTATAGATTAGGTGATATTTATGCGACTGGTTGATGGGTAGACATGTCGTATCGACTAATCCGGAGAAGCCGGTGCAACGCGACTGGAAATTATGTCTATACATAGAACAAGAATTAGCGCATGATGACGATGCAGGATTTCCGCGCTGGACGCGGCTTTCGGAGGGACGCAATGAACTCGGACGTCGCGGTGTTGGGCGCGGGTTTCTCCGCCACGGCCATGGCCATTAACCTGCTCGAGCACCTACCGCCAGCCAAGACGATCTCCCTTGTCGGAGCCCGGTCCAAATACGGCCTGGGCGTCGCCTATTCCACCAAAGACGAAAATCACCGCCTTAACGTGCCGGCCGGCCGGATGAGCCTCTACGCCGATCGGCCAAATCATCTCCTGGAATGGCTGGCTTCGAGCGGTCATGGTTTCGGCAAGGAAGATTTCGTGCCGCGCCAGCTTTTTGGCCGTTACGTTCAGGAAAGCCTCGCCGCCAGCCTGCAACACAAGGACAATTGGGCGCGTGTCACGTTCGCCGACGCCGAGGCAATCAATTGCGAGCAGCTTGATGATGACTGTCAGGTCTTCAGCCTGTCAAATGGCGAGCAGGTCACAGCCGCGCACACGGTCTTCTGTCTCGGCGGCACGCCGTCGGGCCTGCCGATCGCGGAAACTGCGATCGACCCCTCCGCGCGACCGCACGTCACCATCAACGCCTGGGCAGATGACTGGCTCGAGGAGATCGATTCGGACGCTACGATTTTCCTGCTTGGCTCCGGGCTTACCACTATTGACCAGGTCGTCTCGCTGAAGAAGCAGGGGCATCGCGGCAAGATCCATATCCTTTCCCGTCACGGCCTGCTGCCGCAGGTGCATGTCGTGCCCCGCAACAACCCGGCCGAGCCTGCCTTCGAGCCGGGCAGCAGAACGCTTTCCGAAATGCTGCAACTGCTGCGTCGGCAGGCCCGCACCGTGCATGACTGGCGCATGGTCGTCGATTCTCTCCGTCCGCTCACGCAGACGGTTTGGCAGCAACTCGATGCCGCTGAGCGCGCACGCTTCTTCCGCCATGCCAATTCCTGGTGGAGCGTTCACCGTCACCGAATGGCGCCTGAAATCGCCAACATCGTCCACACAATGCAGCGCGATGGCCAGGTATCGATCCATGCGGGCTGGCTGCAGGAGATCCGCAAGAGCGGTGACCATGTGGTCGCCACCTACAAGGACCGGCATTCCCGACAGCTCGCTGACATTCATTTCGACCGCATCGTCAATTGTACCGGCATGGAGAAGTGCTCGATCTCAAAGGTGCCTCTGCTCAAGAAAATGGCGGCAAACGGCCTGATCGCCGCCGACGCACAAGGCTTGGGGCTCGCGGTGAGTTCCAGGTCGGAACTCCTGTCTCCGCAAGGCACGCCCCGTTCGAATGTCTATGCCATGGGGCCCATGACCGTTGGACAGTTCTTCGAAATCTTCGCAGTTCCCGATATCCGCGTCCAGGCGAAGAACATTGCCAAAAAAATCGCTCTCGTGGCGTGAACGGACACCGAGGAAATTAATTTCCTATAGAGCCAAAAACATGACCATTCTTCGAAAAATATTTCCCATTGTCTACGTTTATAATTGACAAATTTTATAGATTATATAATGTTGGCTCATTAAACGACTTAAACTCGATTCCAGGGCGGGCTCAGCCATGCAGAAGCAAGTTGTCGAATATGCCGGGGTTCCGGTCGGTGTTCTTGTCCCCTTTGCCGACTCGCTCAGATTCATGGCGGTAAAATTCAGCGTCATGGGCCTCGATGGGCGTTCTTTCCGCTCCAGGCACGACGCTCAGAACGCCATTGTGGCGCATATTCGCCAGTCCTCTTCACTTTTATCGTGAAGGCGCTGAATTCCGTTGCGACTTTACCCATATAATCAATCAGTTCGAGTAATTCTCTTCAATACCGGCGCGTACCGGCGTAAGAGAAACTTGGTGAACGGGCGGAATCTGGGTAAATTATGCTGACGAATAAAGGAAAGTACGGCCTCAAGGCGTTGATCGCCTTGGCCGGTCTGGCGCCGGGTGAGACTGCATTCAGTAATGAGATCGCGACCGCCCACAACATTCCCAAGAAGTTCCTCGACACCATTCTGCTCGAATTGCGCAACGCTGGCATAGTGCGGTCGAAGAAGGGCCCGATGGGCGGCTATTCTCTCTCTCGTCCTGCCGCCGAGATTAGGATCGGCCATGCCATTCGCGTCATCGACGGGCCCTTGGCGCCGATACGTTGCGCGAGCCGAACCGCACTTGAGCTTTGCGACGACTGTCGCGATCCGAAGACCTGTCTCGTCCGCAAGTCAATGACGGAGGTTCGCGATGCCGTGGCGGAAATCCTTGACAACATGACCCTGGAGCGTCTGGTCTCCGGTCAATATGCGGCTTCGTCGGCCGGCCTTATCCTCGAGAAAGCTTCGTCATAAGACAATATCGTCATTTTCAACGCCTTACATGCGCCGCGTCCGCCCGAGCGACGCCTCATTTAAACCCGCTCTGACTTCCGCCCCGTTGGCGCCCGGACCCTCAGTGGTCCGGATTTTTTTGTCAGGCAGCCATTTGGAAAAGCATTTCCAGAATCGGGCGTAACTTGAAAATCCTAATCTCTACAGACTTGATAGAGTATGCAATATGCGCTATCGAATAATGGAGCGCAGACGGATCGAACCATTATGTCGTGTCCGGGTTTCGGCGCTTCCGCGCCAGGTTGACATTGCAGCCACCGCGGATAATGAAGGGTATACGAGATGAAGATCCATTCCGCGACAGCAGCCAACACGGGCAATCGCAATCAGTTCCTTCTTGCACTGCCCCGCAAGGAAAATGTGGTGCTTGCCGCGGGCGTCGCGCTAGCCTTCGTCTTCGTCGCGGCCTGCGTCTTCACGCTGGGCTGAAGGAGTTTCGACGGCATTTCTCGCCACCGACGCCGTCTTCAATACATCTGCGGCACCGCTGTCAAATTCGGTGATCATCAAATGGATCCGACCGAGCGGCGCCAGACGATCGCCGACTTGCCAGATCCAGGCGATTTCCACCGAGTTAAGAGCTATTTAAGCGATTTGCATCACATTTGCCCAAACATGAGGCGTGTGTGAGTTTGAAGTCGCATCAAGAGAAGATTCCGGTCGCCACAATGCGCGCAGGACGTGCGTTCCTGGCGGAGCTTATCGATGGTGCGCCGGGTGGCGTCGCCCTGATCTCTGCCGACTGCAGCGTTATTTATAGCAACCAGGCTTGTGCTTGCTTTCTTCGCGGCTCGGGCTCGCTGCTGGATATAGTGCATCCAGACGACCGTCACACTCTCGAATTCAGCTTAAACAGGCTCCGGCTTTCGCCGCCAAATTCGCATTCCATCGAGATTCGCCTGCTGCGTGCCGACGGCGGCGACCTATGGATGTTGGCTCAGCTTTCGACCGCCCGCCTCACTGTGCATGGCGACGCCACCGAGTTTCTCGTCCAGCTCACCGACATTGACCGCCAGAAGCGGACTGAAGGCGAGATGCAGAGCTGGGCGCAACGCTGGAATCATGCGCTGGTCGGCTCCATTCTGGGCGTCTGGGACCACAATTACGCGACGGGACAATTCTACTATTCCGAGACATGGAAGACGATGCGCGGCTTTGCGCCCGACGCCGTCATCGATGCCGATATGGAGACCTGGATCCAGAGCGTCCATCCGGACGACCGCGCGATGGTCCTGGAGGAAATCCGCAAGCAGGGCGAAGGCGGTGACTTCAAGCAGATCTTCGAATATCGCGAACGGCACGCGGCTGGTCATTACATCTGGATTGAATGCCGCGGCGCCTGCATCGACTGGTTCGAGGACGGCAAGCCTGCACGCATCGTCGGCACCGACACGGATATCAGTGCCCGCAAAGCGACAGAGGAAAGGCTGCTGCAACTATCGCGTAAGCTTGAACTGGCGTTGGAAGTCTCGCAGATCGGCGTCTTCGAAGTCGATATGGACGAAGGCACGAGCATCTGGGATGACCGCATGCTCGAAATCTATGGCATGGAAAAAGGCGCCAATCTGCAAAGCAGCGATGAGTGGCAGGCCCTCATCCATCCTGATGACAAGGAGCAGGCCATTGGTCGTATCCGGGAGAATGTCGGCAAGGCCACCACATTCTCCAATGCCTTCCGCATCGTTCTCGAAGACGGCACCGTCCGGCACATAAGGGCACGCGTCGCGCCTTTCACGTTCGAAGGCGGCATCACCCGCATCATCGGCGCCAACTGGGATGCCACACACGACGTAACCGTGCAGCAGGAGCTTGCCGAGGCCAATCGGCTTGCCGAAGCGCGCAACCGAGAACTCGAGGCAACCAAGGCCGAGATCGAGTATAACGCACTGCACGATTTCCTCACCGCTCTGCCCAACCGCCGCTATCTCGACGAGATCCTGAGCCAGCGCGCCGCTGAATGTCTGACGAGCGGTTCGGGGATCGCGGTGATCCACCTCGACCTCGATCGTTTCAAGCAGATCAACGATACACTCGGCCATCTCGCCGGCGATCATATGCTGATCCACACGGCCAGTGTGCTCAACGAGAATATTGGGCCGGACGATTTCGTGGCGCGCATCGGCGGCGACGAATTCGTGATCCTGTCGCGCTATGATGGTTCCGACGACAAGCTCAGCAAGCTCGCGAGCCGTATCATCAAGCGGCTCTGCGATCCCGTGAGCTTCGAGAACCATGTCTGCCGCATCGGCGCCTCGATTGGCATAGCTTATGCGGAAAGCGGCTCGATAGACGCCAAGCAGTTGTTGCTGAACGCAGACATCGCGCTTTATCGCGCGAAAACGCAGGGACGCAACCGTTTCGAGTTTTTCTCCCTTGCCATTCAGAATGATGTGATCAACACCAAGCGGGTGTCGGACGATATACTGTCCGGCCTGGAACGCGGCGAGTTCGTACCCTACTACCAGCTCCAGTTCCACGCGCAGAGCCTCAACATATCCGGCGCGGAAACGCTGGCGCGCTGGAACCATCCGACCAACGGTCTGCTCACGCCTGACAGATTCCTTAAAGTGGCTGAGGACCTGGATGTCGTGTCGTCAATCGATGGCATCATCCTCGAAAGCGCGCTCAAGGATTATGCCAGGTGGCAGGCGCTGGGTCTTTCTATCCCCAAGATTTCGGTCAATGTGTCGTCCAGGCGTCTCAACGACCCGGCGCTCGGCCGCAAGCTCAAGAGCCTCAAGATCGTCCCCGGCACGGTCTCGTTCGAGCTCCTGGAATCGATTTTCCTCGACGATTGCGATGAAGCGGTCAACGATAATCTTCGCGCCATACGCAAGCTCGGGATCGGCATCGAGATCGATGACTTCGGAACCGGCCACGCCTCGATCGTCAGTCTCCTGAAGATTGGCCCCGGCACGTTGAAGATCGACCGCGCCCTGATCAGGCCGATCGTCGATACCGTCGAACAGCGCAAGCTCGTCGGCTCCATCATCGAGATCGGCAAGTCGCTCGGCATCAAGGTCGTGGCGGAAGGCGTGGAAACGCGTGAACACATCCGCATCCTGCAGGATCTGGACTGCGACTTGCTACAGGGCTATGCGCTGGCCCGTCCGCTGGACTTCAATGCTGTCACGAAATTGGCCCGCCAGGAGAGCTGGCGAGCCTGATTTCATTCCCATAACGCGAGAAATTCAGTCGCCGTAGCCGACGATGCTCTTGATCTCGAGGAAATCGTGGATGCCGAAATCGGCATATTCGCGCCCGTTGCCCGACTGCTTGTAGCCGCCGAAGGACGAGAACGTATCCCAATCCGGGTAGTTCAGGTTGACCGTACCGGCCCGCATTTTGGCGGCAACCTTGCGGGCGTGGTTGATGTTCTGCGACTGAATATAGGCGGCGAGACCATAGACGGTGTCGTTGGCGATCTCGACGGCCTGGTCCTCGTTGTCATATGAGATGACCGAGAGAACCGGCCCGAAGATTTCCTCGCGGGCGATGGTCATTTCAGGCGTCACATGGCCGAACACTGTCGGGCGGATGTAGTAGCCGCGGTTCAAACCATCCGGACGGCCGATGCCGCCGGTGACGAGGGTCGCGCCCTCGTCGATGCCGGTCTGGATCAGCCGCTGGATCTTGTCGTACTGCAACTGGCTGACAACAGGGCCGAGATCGGTGCCCTCAGCCTTCGGATCACCGGTCTTGAAGCCTTCAGCGGCCTTCTTGGCAATGCCGAGCGCCTCGTCGTGACGGGCCCTCGGCACCAGCATCCGGGTCGGTGCATCGCAGGACTGGCCGGTATTGCCGAAGCAGCCTTCGACACCCTTGGCGACGGCCGTCTCGAAATCAGCATCCTCAAGAATGATGTTGGCCGATTTGCCGCCGAGTTCCTGTGCCACGCGCTTGACCGTATCGGCCGCCGTCTTGGCCACGATGATGCCGGCGCGGGTCGACCCGGTGAAGGATACCATGTCGACATCGGGATGGCCGGCCATCACCTGGCCGACGTCCGGGCCGGTGCCGTTGACCATGTTGTAGACGCCCTTTGGCACGCCGGCAGCATCCATGATTTCGGACCAGACGATACCCGAGATCGGCGCGATTTCAGAGGGCTTCAACACGACGGTGCAGCCTGCGGCCAGCGCCGGCGCCACCTTGCAGACGATCTGATTGAGCGGCCAGTTCCATGGCGTGATCAGCGCGCAGACGCCGATCGGCTCCTTGACCACCATGGTCGTGCCGCGCTTCTCGCTGAACTCGTAGTTCTCGAGTGCCGCGATGGTCGCTTCCATATGCGCGCGTCCCGCCCATGCCTGGGCATCCCTGGCGAATTGGATCGGTGCACCCATTTCGTCGGAGACCGCCTGAGCGATATCCTCGAAGCGCTCGTTATAGATTTCGAGGATGCGCTTGAGCAGGGCCACGCGGTCGGCATGCGAGACCAGCGAGAAAGTCTTGAAGGCGCGCTTTGCGGCCGCAACCGCTTTATCGACATCGGCTTTGGTGCCAACGGAAATCTGAGTATAGGCCTCTTCCGTCGCAGGGTTGATCACCTCGAGCTTGGCCGGCACGACGGGATCGACCCATGCGCCATCGATGTAGAATTTCAGGTGGTTGCTCATTTCAGTCTCCCGTTCTTGTCTTTGGTGCTGTTCTATCAGGCCGGCAGAAGCGGGCAAGAGGCGCCGGGACGCAAGCCGACATTTAAGATCGTGCCCTGCTTGGTTTCGCGGCCCTCGCCTTGACGCGGCAAATCCACAACGATTTTCGTCTCAGCACCGGCCGTCGCATGCACGCGCAACGCCTTGCCATGGAAAACGACACTCGAAACCTCGGCGGCAAACGAATCCGGCGTGCCGTCCGGAACGATGATGAAATCCTCGGGTCGGATGCCGATGGTCGTCCCGGTGCCAGCTTCCATTGCAGGATGATCCTCCGCCGCGATACCGAAGCGCAGGCCATCGCTTTCGAATCGGAGCGCATTCCATTCACGCCCAAGATAGTGCGCGGGTAGCAGATTCATCGTGCCGATGAAGCCGGCGACGAATTTGGTTGCTGGCCGGTCATAGAGTTCGGCAGGCGTCGCCGCCTGCTCGATCCTGCCCTTGTGCATGACGACGATGCGGTCTGAGATCGACAGCGCCTCGGTCTGGTCGTGCGTGACCATGATAAAGGTGGTGCCGAGGCGGGCCTGCAGGCTCTTCAACTCCATCTGCATCTGCTCGCGTAGGTGCGCGTCGAGCGCCGAAAGCGGTTCGTCCAGCAGCAAGACGCGTGGCTCGCAGACGATAGCGCGGGCGAGTGCCACGCGCTGCCGCTGGCCGCCCGAGAGTTCCTGCACACGCGCGCCGATCTTGTCGGCCAAACCGACGAGGTCGAGTGCATTGCCGACGCGCTTTTTCCGTTCGACCGCCGGCAGCTTGCGTAGTGACAGGCCGAAATCGACATTCTCGGCCACGTTCATATGCGGAAACAGCGCATAGTCCTGAAAGACTGTATTCACCGGTCTGTCATAGGGCCGCAATCCCGTGATGTCCCGGCCATCGAGCAGAATCGTGCCCGACGTCGGCGTCTCGAAACCCGCGATTGCCCTGAGCGTCGTGGTCTTGCCACAGCCCGACGGGCCGAGCAGGGTTAGAAACTCGCCCTGCACGATATCGAGATCGATGGAATCGAGCCCGATCACGCCGCCCGGGAAGCTCTTGCGCACCGCCAAAAGTTCGAGCAATGCGTCAGGCATTATCACGCACCTCGGAGGGCTTGGTCGTGTTGACCCAGATAATTTCGCACGTCACCGCGCTATTGTTGCGAAAGGCGTGCAATAGCGTGCTCTTGAACGCGAAGCTGTCGCCCTGCTTCAGATTGTAGATCGTGCCATCGATCACCAGCTCGACCTCGCCGACGATTACGTATCCGAATTCGTGACCGACATGGGCATAGGCTTCGGCGGTGCCGCCATTTGGCTCGACCGTGACGATCATCCCGGTCAGCGTTGCGCCCGGCGGCGACAACAACCACTTGGCGATGCCTTCGGAATGAACCGGCAGCGTCCTACGCATGCCGGAGCGAACGCAATATAGATCGTTGGAGGGCTCGCCGCCATCGCCGATCAGTGCCGAGGGCTCGACGCCGAGTGCTGCAGCCAGCGGCCAGATGACGCGCACGCGCAGCGAGGAAATGCCGCGCTCGATCTGGCTGAGCGCGCCAATGGAAATGCCCGCCTTGCTGCCGAGATCGGCAAGCGACAGGTTGCGTTCCAGCCTGAGCGCCCTCACCCGGCGTCCGACCAGGATATCCGCGTCGTTCGTGTCACGGATCGGCTTTTCGACAACCTCTCCCAATTCATCATCCATGCTGCGCCGAACCCCGCGTGCGAATAATCAAATGCCGGGCGACGCTGGCCGCCCGGCTCTGAACCGAGCTTAGCCGCCCGCTTTCACCTTTTCAAACATCTTGGCCATGTCGTCATTCTGCTTCATCGGGCCGGTGAAGATGGTGGTCTTGAGCACCGCCTCCGGGTCGGCGGGAAGCTGGATGGCGTCAAGCGTTTCTTTCGGCACGGCCGCAAAGGCGGTGCTGGTAGATGAGCCGTAGCCATAGGCCTCGATCAGGTATTTGCCTGAGTCGGTCTCAAGGCGTGAATTGATGAAGTCATAGGCGGCGTCCACATTGGTCGAATCCTTGAGGATGACGAAGCCGCAGGTCCAGGTTAGCATGCCCTCCTTCGGCTTCATGAACTCGACCTTGACGCCCTGCTTCTTCAGCGCATTGGCCGACGCGTTCCAGGTCATGGCGGCGACCAGTTCGCCCGATGACAGCGACTGCTCCACCGAGGTCATGTCCGTCGTATAGGCCGTCACCAGCGGCCGCTGCTCGCGCAGTTTCTCGGCGACCTTCTCAATATCGCCGTCCTTCATGTCGAACGGGTTCACGCCGGCGAGCAGTGCTGCCACGATCGGCGTGTCATGGACGGCATCGATGGTCGCCATGCGGCCGGCATATTTCTTATCCCAAAGCAGGTTCCAACTCGCTTCGGGGTTCTCCACCAGATCGGTGCGGTAGAGGATCGAGGTATTGCCCCAATCCCACGGCACGAACCACACCTTGTCGTCGCCCGCCTGGATATCCGGAAGGTTGCGGAAAACCGGGAAGATGCTGTCCCAGTTCTTGATCCGCTTGGTGTCGATCGGCTGCAGCAGGCCTTCCTTGTTCCAGCGCGCCACCTTGTCGTAGCAGGGGTGGGCGACATCCGGGCGGAAGCCGGCCTTGACCTTGGTGAAGGCGTCGTCGTCATCGCCGAACATAGAGAATTCGATGCCATCCGGGTTCTTGGCGAGGAAGGTCTTGTTGAATTCCGGCAGCTCATAGCCGGACCACGTGAAATATTTCAGCTTGCCATCGGCGAGTGCCGCGCCGGCGGACATGGCAAGTGCCAGGGCGGCGACAGTGGCCCTCTTCAGAAGGCTCGTTCTGTTGATGCGATGCGTCATGTTATTCTCCTCTCTGTCGGTTCTTTTTATGCGATTGCTGGCTTGATGCGGGCGCCAGCGAGCCCGCGGTTACGCAGGAGTTCGGCGGTCGTTGCGATTAGGATTGACACAGCGAGGATGACGGTACCGAGCGCCATCACAACCGGCAGCGATTTCGGAAAGCGGAGCTGCGTCCAGATATAGAGCGGCAGCGTCGGCTCGGTGCCGGCGAGAAAAAAGGCGATGATGAATTCGTCGAAGCTGATCAGGAATGCCAGCATGAAGGACGAGCCGATCGCCGGCAGGCTGAGCGGCAGCATGATGCGCCAGAAGACCAGCCATTCCCTAGCGCCCAGATCCTCGGCGGCTTCAGGTATGCTTTTCGGGATAGACGCAAAGCGGCCGCGCATGACCACCACGGTTGTCGGCAGGCCGGCCAAGACATGGCCAGCGACGATTGCCGTGCGTGAAGGCCCGAGCCCGATCAGGTTGACGAAGATCAGCAGCGCAATGCCCGATATGACGCCCGGGATCAGGATCGGCAGGCGCGCGATACCCGAGATGACACCCGCCAGCCGCGATATGCCGTGGGTATCCATATAGGCAATGGTCGTGCCGCAGAGCGTGGCGATCGAGGCGGCGACGAGGCCGATCGTCAGGCTGGTCATCACCGCCCCGGTCAGCGCATCGTTGCCGACAAGCAGTTGATACCATTCGGTTGTGAAGCCCTTCAGCGGAAACGCCGCCTGGATGGAATCATTGAAGGAGAAGATCGGGATCAGCGCCACCGGCAGATAGAGGAATACGAGATAGACGAGTACATAGATGCCAAGCCAGCCGTCGCGATCATGATTTGCCCGCACGCTCATGTGCGGCTCCCGAACTTGCGGTCGGCGAAGCGGACAATCAGCAGCAATACCAGGATCAGCAGCATGACGGCGACCGAGAGTGCCGCGCCGAAGGGCCAGTCGTTGGCCTTGCCGAACTGGGCCTGGATCATCGAGCCGATCATGGTACTTGCCGGCCCGCCGACCATCGCCGGCGTCACATAATCACCCACGGTGGGTACGAAGACGACGAGCGCGCCAGCCAGAACGCCGGGCATGGATATCGGCAGGATCACCCGTCGGAATGTGTAGGCCGGGCGGGCGCCGAGGTCCGAGGCGGCCTCTCGCAGCGATTTCGGGATCGTCTCCAGCGCCACGTAAATCGGCAGGATCGCGAACGGCGCATATGCATGCGCCAACGTCAACACCACGGCGGCCGGCGTGTTGAGGAAGGCAAGCGAAGGCTCGGACAGCACGCCGGTGGCGAGCAGCGCCGAGTTGAGCACGCCATTATAGGCGAGCACGATCTTCCAGGCGAAGACCCTGAGCAGGTAGCTCGTCCAGAACGGCAACGTCACCAAGAAGAGCAGCAACCCGCGATAACGGCCGGCGTGGAAGGCGAGATAGTAGGCCACCGGATAAGCGGTTGCGACCGTTGCCAGCGTCACCAGCCCTGCAATGACCAGCGAACGGATCGCGACGGTCACGTAAAGCGGATCGCTCAGGATAATGACGAAATTGGAAAGCGTGAAGCCCACGCCGGTCAGCGATCCGTCATTGACGCGAAAGCCGAGAAACAGCACAAGCCCGAGCGCGAAGAGGATCAGCACGAAGGTCACGACCGCGCCGGGTGCCAGCATCGCAAATCGGAAGCTGCGAGGCTGACCTGATGTGAGTGGTGGCGTGACAGGACCGACAGGGGTCATCGACCCGCTTTCTCGTTTATGAAATTGTCTTTATAACTTTCATTTTTGAAAAACAGTCAAGCGATATTCATCGCTCAACTGCATCCAGCATGCGATACCATGCGATTGTCGCGGCCACACCGATCTGGCGGAAGGCATGAAACGGGATCGGCCGGATCGGCGAGATCGGGAACGGCAGGTTCCTGCTGTCGCCGGTCAGGATGTAGTCGACGAAATGCCTGGCCATCGCGGTCATCATTGCCACGCCGCGTCCTTGGCAGCCGACAAGCGTCAGCAGGCCTTTTTCCGGTTCATGGATATGCGGCATGCCATCCGCCGTCATCGCCACCCGGCCGAACCAGCGCTTTTCGATCGCGACATTCCCGAGCGACGGGAAGATGCGCGTGAGCGCATGTTCGAGATGTGCCCAATCCGCCTCGCCTTGGGGGGTCGACATGCGCCCCCGGCCGCCGAGGACAAGCCGCCCATCGGGGCTCTTGCGGTAGTAGATGACAATGCGCCGTGAATCCGAGACCGCCTGCCGGCCCGGGAGAATCGAGCGCTGAAGCTCGTCTGGCAGCACCGACGTCGCGACCTGGAAGGAATGGAGCGGCACCAGCGTTTGAGCCAGGCCGGCGATCATGTTATCGGTATAGGCATTGGTCGCGAGGATGACGTTCGGGGCGTGGATCTTGGCGCCGCTGCTGGTCGTCGCGACCCATTGGCCATCCCGCTTCCGCAGATCCATGCAGGCCGTGTTTTCGCTGATCTGCACACCGACTTCCTTGGCGATCCGCGCTAGCTCCATGGTGAAGGCCAGGGGCTGAACGATCCCGGCGCGCTTGTCATAAAATCCGCCGAAGTAATTGCTGCTTCCGATCATGCGGCCAATCTCGGTGGAATCCAGCATGGCTACGTTGGCGCCCCGCGCCACCCACTGTTTGTAGCGCTCCTCCGCATTATCCATCGCGGTTTCGGTATGACAGGCCTGGATCCAGCCGCTGCGCTCGAAGGGGACGTCAAGTTTCTCATCCCTGATCGTATCGAACAGCACGTCGGCCGTCGTCTCCGCGAAGGCATTGAGCCGTGCTCCCTGCTCCTCGCCGAAATGCGCGAGAATCCAGTCCGGGTTGAACTTGATGCCGGGTATGACTTGTCCGCCGTTGAGACCGCTCGCGCCCTCGCCAATGCGCCTGGCATCCACGACCCATACTGACAGACCCGCACGCGCCGCGTGGCGTGCTGCATTCAGGCCCATGAAGCCGCCGCCCACGATCAGCAGATCGCAGCTTTCGCGCGTGGCGATACGTGCGTCATAGGCCGGGCGCGGCACGCCGTCTGCCCAGAGCGGTTCCGAAAATCCCTGCATACTGTAACCCGGCGCCAGTCCATGAAAATCCTACGCCGATTTCACGGATATGAAAAGCTACAATCGATCTCAGTTGCCGATGGTATCCCTTTCAACCGACGCGCGTGGCAGCTCCGCAGCGGGGATATGACAGCGCACGAGATGACCATCACCCGTGTCATGAAGCGGCGGCTGTTGCTGTTCGCAGATCGCGCCGATCTTACGGATGCAGCGGGTGTGGAAGACGCAACCGCTCGGCGGGCTCATGGCACTGGGGATCTCCCCATTCAGCTTCACCCGCTCCTGATGCGTGCCATCGATGGAAGGTACGGAAGACAACAGCGCTTCAGTGTAAGGATGATGCGGGCCGGAAAATACGGCTTCCGCCTTGCCGATCTCCATCAGCCGGCCGAGATAGAGCACGGCGATGCGATCGGAGAGGTAGCGCACCACGCCGAGATCGTGGGAGATGAAGATATAGCTGACCTGTTTGTCCCTTTGCAGTTCGACCAGCAGGTTGAGGATCGCCGCCTGCACCGAGACATCGAGCGCCGAGGTCGGCTCATCCAGCACTACGACGCGCGGATCGCCGGAGAAGGACCTCGCGATCGCGACGCGCTGCTTGAGGCCGCCAGAAAGCTGACGCGGCCGCATGTCGAGATAGCGGTCGGCGAGCCTGACCGCACGGGTCAGTTCAAGGACGCGCGCGGCCTTGGCGCTGCTTGCGAGACCCGTCAGCAGGCTGATCGTGCGACCGATCATGCGCCGTACGGTATGCGATCGATTGAGCGCCGAATCCGGGTTCTGAAACACGATCTGCAGCGACTTGACTTCGCTCTGGGCGCGGCTTTTGAGCAGGGGCGCCACCTGCTTGCCATCCAGCCGGATCGTGCTGCCGTCGTCGGCCGGCACGATGCCGAGGACGGAGCGGGCGAGCGTGGTCTTGCCCGAGCCGGATTCGCCGACGATGCCGAGTGTCTCGCCCTCCATGACATCGAATGAGACGTCGTTAAGCGCCCGGAAGGTCGAGCCGCCGCGTCCGAAGGTTTTCGAGACATCAACTAGCTCAAGAATCTTCCTGTTCGATTCCGAGCCGCCGGTGCTGGGCGCCTCCGCGTCGAATTTCAGGTTGGCCGCGCGCTCATGATAGTGACATTTGCTGAAATGCCCTTCGCCGACGTCATAGGGCGGCGGATCGACCTTGCGACAGTGATCCTCAACCAGGGGACAGCGATCGGCGAAGACGCAGCCCTTGATATCGGAACCCGCCGTCGGCAAGAAACCGGGAATGGTGGTGAGCGGGGCCACGGCCTTCGAACGGCCGCGTTGCGGCAGACAACGCAGCAGGCCGACCGTATAGGGGTGGCGCGGATTTCGGAAAATCTCGGATGTTCTGCCCTGCTCGACCAGCCGGCCGGCATAGAGCACACCGACGCGATCGCACATCTTGGCGATGACGCCGAGATTGTGGCTGATGAAAAGGATGGAAGTATCGAATTCGCGGCGGAGTTGGGCGATAAGATCGAGCACGTCGGCTTCAACTGTGGCGTCCAGACCGGTGGTCGGCTCATCGAGCACCAGAAGCGACGGCTCGCTCGCCAGCGCCATTGCGATCGCCACGCGCTGCTGCATGCCGCCCGAGAGCTGGTGCGGATAGCGCTCCATGACGCTTGCCGGATCGGCGATACGGACTTTTTTCAAGATATCGACAGTGCGTTTCTTCCAGTCCGCCTTCGGGACGCCGAGAAGTTCGAACACCTCCGCGACCTGCCTGCCGATCTGGATCGATGGATTGAGCGCCTTGCCGGGGTCCTGGTAGACCATGGCGACGGACTTGCGGCGCAGTTCTCGCAGCCTCTCGCCGTCGAAAGCGAGCAGGTCCTCGCCATTGACCAGCACCCGACCGCGCGGCACCGAGCCGTTGCGCGGCAGGTAGCGCAGCACGGTATAGGCGGCGGTAGACTTGCCGCAACCGGATTCGCCGACAAGGCCATAACACTCGCCCCGGCCGATTTCGAGATTGATGTCGCGAAGCACTTTTCTCGAACGGCCCCGCACCCGGTATTCAACGTCGAGATTTTCAAGTTTCAGCGTGGGGATCGCGTCAGTCATCGAGCGCACTCTGGATACCATCCGCCATCAGGTTGACGCCGATAACAAGCGTTGCGATCGCCAGACTGTCGAACAACACCGTCCACCAGTAGCCTCCGCCGATCATCCCGTAATTGGAAGAGATCGACAGGCCCCAGTCCGGCGACGGGGGCTGGATGCCGAAGCCGATGAAGGAGAGGGTCGCAACTGTGAAGATCGAGTAACCGAGCCGGACGGTGGCTTCGACCAGAATAGGCCCGAGCACGTTGGGCAGAATCTCGACGAACATGATGTAAAGCCGGTTCTCGCGCCGAAGTTCGGCCGCGGCGACATAGTCGAGGTCCCGCTCCGCCAGCACGGCGGCACGGACGGTGCGGGCGATGATCGGCGAATAGCTGAAGCCGATGACGAAAAGCACGGTTGCAGAAGACGTACCCAGCGCGGTCAGCGCCAGAAGCGCGACGATGACTGTCGGCAGTGCCAGCACGGCATCGACGAGCTGGCTCATCACCTCATCGATGAAGCCACCGAAATAGCCCATGGCCAAGCCGAGCGCCGTGCCGAGCACGGTGCTGAGAAGCGTGGCCAGCGGCGCGATCGTCAGGATGTCGCGGGCACCCGCAATGACGCGCGAAAAGACATCGCGGCCGAGTTGATCGGTACCGAACCAATGTTCTGCAGACGGCGGCGCAAGCGAATTCAGCATGTCGTCGGCGAAGGGATCAAAAGGCACCAATGAACGGCCGAAAATCGCGCAGAAGACCCAGAACAGCACCAGTGCGGCGCCGATGAGAAAGGTCCACGAGCGCAGCACCAAGCCCAGATTGTGCCTGAATTCCTTCCATGCCGAATGGGGTTTGCTTGCCACCGGAGCGGCACTTGCGGCTTCGACGATCATGACTTCCCTCCGAGCCGAATTCGGGGATTTAGCATGGCCTGGAGCAGGTCGGCGATAAAAGTAGCGATCATGAAGAGAGCGCCGACCACCATCACGCCGGCCTGCAGCATGGGGAAGTCCTTCTTGTTGGCGGCCGTGAAGATAAGGCTGCCGATGCCCTGGTAGCGAAACAGGATTTCGATGACCACGAGACCGCCGATCAGGAAGACCGTTTGGGTCGCGATGACCGATATCGTCGGCAGCAGCGCATTGCGCAGCACGTGTCGCCAGATCACCCGGGGGTAGGTCAGCCCCTTGAGGATCGCTGTCCTGGTATATTCGCTGTCGAGCGCCTCGATCATGCCAGCCCGGGCCATGCGGGCGATGTAGCCGAACAATACGAAGACGAGCGGCAGCGACGGCAGGAAGAGATAATAGAGTTGGGTTAAAAAGCCAGCGCTTATCGGCGCGCTGGCCGAGATCGGGAACCACCGAAGCCAGACCCCGAAGATCAGGATCAGCACGATACCCGAGACGAACTCCGGAACCACCGTCAGCGAAAGTCCGCTCACCGTGATGATGCGGTCGGGCAATCTGCCGCGATAGAGCGCAGCGACGATGCCGCCCAGGATGCCAAGCGGCACCACCATGATGAACACCATGGCTGCCAGTTTCGCCGAATTGATCGCAGCGTTCCACAGAAACTGCGAGACCGGTGCCCGGTAAGCGTAGGATTTGCCGAGATCACCATGCAGCACGCCACCGACCCAGGTACCGTATTGCACGTAGAGCGGCTGGTCGGTGCCCATTTCCTTGTTCAGCTTGTCTACAGCCGACTGTTCGGCGAAGGGGCCGAGCATGGCGCGTCCGACATTACCGGGAAGCATCCGCCCGCCGGCAAAGACCAGAAGACTGAGCAGAATAAGAGTGACAAGCGCCAATGCAAGGCGCTTCAAAATATATCTGAGAATAGCCCTTTCTCCCCGGCCCGATGGGATTCCGCTGCCCCGGCCCGAGGGCCGGAGCGGTCGCGATCATTGGCTCAGGCGGTGATCGTGGCCTTCTGGAAGAAGACGTGTCCCATCGCCGTCGCCGACGTGCCGGCGACATTCTTGCGAGCCGCCGACATGTAGTCATAGAAGTAAGCGAAGATGATGGGGGTTTCGTCAAGTAGCAAAGCTTGGATTTTACTGGCGGCGGCCTGCTGCGCTTCGAGATCGAGGGCCGCGATATATCCGCTGACGAGCTGATCGTAATCCTTATTCTTGAAGTGGGCGGAGTTCCACGTGCCGTCGCTTCTGAGCGGCGCTGAGAGATAGACGTTTGGCACGCCACGATGACCGTAATTGGTAATGCCCATGTCCGAGTCGAGCCACGGCGAATTGCCGTAGACCGCGTCGGCGTAATAGGCGCCCTGGTCCATGATATTGAGGTTGATCTTGCCGCCGATCTCCTTGACCGCGTTCTGGATGATGACCGCATAATCGGGGATTTCGATGAACTTCTCGGCGGTTAGCGTCACTTCGAAGCCATCGGGCATGCCCGCGGCTGCCAGCAGTTCCTTGGCCTTGGCGATGTCCTTGGCGCGTTGCGGCACCGACTTGTCGGTGGACGGATAAGCCGCCGCGAAGGGGCTGTCATTGCCGATCTGCGCCTTGCCGCGCATCAGGCCCTCGACGATCTTCGGCCGGTCGAGCGTCAGTGCAATCGCCTGGCGCACGCGCTTGTCGGTGAAGGGCGCCTTGTCGGTGCGCATATGCACCTGGCAATGGGCGGCCGACGGGATCGGCAGCATTTCGATCGCCGGGTCGTTCATGATACCGGCGGCCTGCAGGACGGGAACCTGCTTGAGATAATCGACCTGGCCACCCTGCAATGCGAGGATCTGAGGCTGATAGTCTTCGTAGAAGGAGACTTCGACACGGTCGGGCAGTACCTGGCCGCCCCAATATTCTTCGTTGCGCACGAAGATGCCGCCGACTTTCGGGGTGTAGCTTTCGAGCTTGAACGGGCCGGTGCCGATCATCTTGGCTTCGAAATTGCCGTCATAGTCATGCGGTATGATGACTGCGTTGTAATTGTCCGTCGACATCGAATAGGGGAAGCCGCCGTTCGGCGCGTCGAGATGGAACTCGACCGTATAATCGTCGATCTGCTTGGCGCCATCCTTGGAGAGCACGCCCTTCATTGCCGAAAGCGCGTTGGAACCGTTGGCCGGATCGGCGATGCGGTTGATCGAGGCCACCACGTCCTTGGCGGTCATCTCGCGACCGTCGTGGAATTTCACGCCCTTGCGGATCTTGAAGGTCCAGACCGAGCCGTCCTTGTTCGGCGACCAGCTCTCGGCCAAAAGCGGACGGGCGACGAGATCTTCGCCAGACAGTACCAGCGTCTCAGCCACCTGGCTGATGACGGTGACGCCGCCGGAATCGGCGAGTTTGACGGGTTCGATGGCCGCGGCCGGCACCTGCATGCCCATGCGTATCGTACCGCCCGGCGTCTGCGCGAGCGCGCGGCCGGCCGTCGTCGCGTTGATGCCCACGGCACCCGTCACGGCGCCGAGATAAGGTAGCGACAGGCCAAGGACGGAGCCGAAGCGAAGAAAATCGCGGCGGCTGACGCGGCCCGCGACCAGACCGTCGCTCAGGTGGTTTTCGTGGGCGCTGCGCCCCTTGCGCAAGGAGTCGAGAAGCTTGAAGTTGATCGTCATGATTTCCCTCTTTGGTTTGGTGACAGGCCCGTCTTTTTATTATGTATATATTTAATCCCGTCTCGCATTGAGCCGCCAATTCGGAGGCTCTGTCAAGCGGAATTGCGCTGCAGTATCGACGCCGCATGCATTGGGCATGCGATCGTATAACGAACTGGGCCGACCGCAAAACCACGTTTCACCGGCCGCCTCAGGATTGGCGGGAGTGAACCATTTATGTACACAGATGTCTATAGATTATTGCGGAAATATTGATGCCTTGAAACCACGGATGCAGTGGCGATCGTTATCAATCCGCCGAGCTTGGATCCGAGAATACGCTCATGGATTCGCCCCCAAATATCGCTGTAAAGAACGATCAGGTCCGCGCAGCCGTAAATAGCCTTGCGCTTGACCTCGCGCGCGACGGTTTCGGCGTCGCGCTCGGCCAGCCGGAAATGGGCTCGGATGATATCGAGGCGGGCCGCTTGGTGCTGGTCGACCCGCGGCCCATCCCGCTCGGCATGCCTATTGTCTCGTCCATTCCCGTGCCAAGACCCGCCGGTCGGGATTGATCGATCCCGCGATCTAACCCCAGGGCACGTTCAAGCCTGACCCGCGTTCAGGGTGATGGCTCTCATCATATATGGCGCGCGGTATAGGCCTTCAGCTTATCGTAGAGCGCCTCGTCGATGGTCAGCCCGGCCTTGAGGTTTTTCTTGATGTTCTCCTGCCGCCGCGCATTCGGCATGCGGGCGCCGGGCTGGGAGGTGATCGACGCAATCAGCCGCTCGATCTGCTTTTCGAAAAGGCCGCCCGAGAACATCTTGGGTTCGAGCGCGATGAAGAATTGGCCATTGCCGACCGGCAGACCGTCATTGTCCATCATCGAACCCATCTCCTGTCCGCGATTGGCGCCGGCGAGTGCGGCAGACATGACCTCGACGATCAGGCCTTGACCGAAACCCTTGTAGCCGCCGGCGGGCGCCATCGAACCCTTGAGCCCCTCTTCCGGATCGGTCGTCGGCTGGCCGCTCCTGTCGATCGCCCAGCCGAGCGGGATCACCTGGTTCTCCTCGGCAGCGCGCTTGACCGCCGTCCATGCTACCTGCGAGGATGACTGGTCGATCAGGAAGGCGATGCGGCCCTTCTTGCCCGGCACGGCAAAACTCATCGGGTTGGTGCCGATCACCGGCTTGTTGCCGCCGACCGGCGCAATGGCCGGCGTCGAATTGGTGAAGCCGAAGGCCACCAGGCCCTGCTGTGCGAGATAGCCGGTGTGATAGCCGAGCGTCGCGGCATTATAGGAATTGTGCACCGCCATCGCCGCGATGCCGTTCTCCTGCGCCGCCGGCACGAGATGCGCAAAACCCTTCTCTATCGCCGGATGGGCAAAGCCGTTCTTGGCATCGACCCGGAAGGCGACATTGGTCAGCCGCTTCACCACCGGCGTCGCCTTGCCATCGACCTTGCCGCTCTGCACATGCTCGCAATAATATTGCAGCCAGTAGAAGCCGTGGCCTTCCAGCCCCGAAAGCTCGGTATCGAGGATCGCATCGGCGAAATATCGCGCATTGCGCGCCACCGTGCCCGCACCGACAAGCGCGTCGAAGATCAGATCGGAAGCCTGATCGGCGGTGAGTTTGACGGGTTTGGTCATGGGCGGGCCTCTTTATGTCTATACTTTGTGGAAGGACTACCCTCCTTTGACAGCAAAGCACAAGACTTTCCGCCGAGGCTGGAGCATCAACGCGATCAGTTCACATCACGCATGCAGTCGCGCTCAATCGCACTTGTAAAGCGCAGAACCTCTTTGCGGCGCTCCCTTTCAGTTTTCATCTGCGGTCTGGCATAGGCCAGTCGAACAATTTCCGTGACCATAGGCTGAATGAGCGCGTCACCCTTTTCGGCGAAGTCCATAGCCGCTTTCTTGGGGGTGCCATCTTGCCGCGCCTTCATGATCATCTGCGCTATCTCGCCCTGCGCTTCGCAGAGTGCGTCGGCCCTCGCCGTAGTTCCGACGGCGAGCGTCCCAACGAATACTCCAATCATAATATTCCGATGAAACACGCTGCCCCCAATCACCGCTTCCGAAATCCCTCCCCATAATCCGTATGCTTCGCCCCCGGGAATGCCCCCTCCCCCAAAAACCGCTCATGGCACCGTCTCAACGCCACTGGGTCAAGCATCACCCCCAGCCCCGGCCCATGCGGCACCTTCACCACACCATTCTTCAACACGAATGGCCCGCCCTCGATCACATCATCCGCATACCAGCGGAACAGCGTTTGGCTCGCCTCGCGTACATGCTCGATCGCCGCCGTCAGATGCAGGTAGGCTGCGCTAGCGATCCCCGTTTCGCCCGAGTGAAAGCGGAAGCCGACATTGAAGGCCTCGCAGGACCGGATGAATTCGACGGTGCGGCGGATGCCGCCGTGTTCGTTGATATTGGTGACGATGGTTTCCGGGCACCGCAATGCGGCAGCCTTGGGCAGATCGATGACATGGGTGGAGAAGGACACCGGGGAATGCAGGCGCAGTTGCGCCATTTCCTCATAGGTCTCGACGGGTTCCTCGAACCACTGGATGTCGAACGGTTCCAGCCGTCGCAGCGCCTCGCGCGCGGTGGGCACCGTCCAGCCGCCATTGGCGTCGAGCCTGAGCGGACGATCGCCGATCGCCGCGCGGATTTCGCGGATCATGGCGATCTCCTCGTCGAGGCCGACCGTGCCCATCTTGCCCTCGAAAATACCGGCGCCGTGCCGCTCGATCATCCAGGCGCAGTAGCGGGCGACCTCGATGGGTGAGGATTCGCCGGGATCGTGCGGGCCGGGAAAGCGGTAGCTGAAATATTCGGTATGCGGGATCTCGGTCCTGACCGCACCGCCGAGCAGGAGATGGAGCGGCACGCCCTCGATCTTGCCGCGCGCATCCCACAGCGCCATTTCGATGCCGCCGAACACCCGCCGCGCGGCGAGCACATTGGCCCAGGGCGTGTAGCGCATGCCGGGCACGAGCCGCGTCTCGGCCGCGTTGATATCCCGGATATCGAGCCCGATCAGCCTTTCGCCCGCGGCCGTCACATCCGCCGCCCTGTTACCATCGGCGCATTCGCCGAGGCCGGTCACGCCCTCGTCTGTATCGACTTCGATCACCGTCTTGGTCAGCGACGCGATCGAGCCATAGGAAAAGCGATAGGGCGCGGTGAAGGGTATGTTGACCGGCGTGGCGCGGATGGCGGTGATCTTCATGGGGGGTCTCCTGAGCCGACCATAGCGGGTAAAAATATTTCCGCAATCGTGTCTGGACATAGGTGTACGGAAATGTTTCACTCCGGCCAATCTTGAGAGGAGCCATGCCATGATCGACGAGATGTTGCATCAGACGCGCCGTGAACGGCGTCGGCTTGGAGGCGAGGACAGGGCGCTGAATGTACGCAGCCCGAACTACAGGAATCTCAAGAACAGCTTTGCGCCGCAGGACGTGTTTTCCCGCGACGAGATCGAGGCGATCCACGAGACGTCGCTGCGCGTGCTCGAAAATCTCGGCATCAAGGTGCTGCTGCCCGAAGCACGCAAGATCTTTGCCAGTGCCGGCGCCATCGTAGATGAAGAAACCCTGATGGTCCGCATCGGCCGCGACATCGTCCAAGCGGGTCTCACTACCGCGCCGCGCTCTATCCATGCCCGGGCGGGCAATGCCAAGCGCGACCTGACATTCGAGCTCGGCAATATGGCATTCCTCGCGGGCTCGGGTGCACCCAATGTCACCGATCTCGATCGCGGCCGCCGCGCCGGTTCGCTCGCTGATTTCGACGCCCTGACCAGGATCGTCCATAGCTTTGACGTGCTGCATGTACAGGGTCCCTATGTCGAGGCCCAGGACGTCGACGTGAAATACCGTCACTATGCGGTCAGCCGCACGCAGCTTACCCAATCCGACAAATTTCCCTTCGTCTATGCGCGCGGCACGCCGCAGGCGGACGATGCCTTCGAAATGATCCGGCTTGCTCGCGGTATCTCGCAGGATGAGTTCAACGCGGACGCGTGGTGCTACACCGTCATCAACACCAATTCGCCGCGCCAACTTGATATTCCGATGGCGCAGGGCATTATCGATTTCGCGAAGGCCGGGCAAATCTCGGTGATCACGCCCTTCTGTCTCGCTGGTGCGATGGCGCCGATCACGGTGGCGGGCGCGCTCACCCTGCAGCATGCCGAGGCACTTGCCGGCATTGCACTTGCGCAGATCGTGCGACCCGGCGCACCGGTGATCTATGGCAGTTTCTCCTCCAACGTGGATATGAAATCCGGCGCGCCGGCCTTCGGCACGCCGGAGCACGTCAAGGCGACACTCGGCGCCGGCCAGCTCGCCCGCCTCACGGGCCTGCCCTGGCGGTCGGGCGGTGGCTCGGCCTCGAATGTCTCCGATGCTCAGGCCGCGCATGAAACCCAGTTTGCCCTCTGGGGCAGCGTGCTGGCGGGCGCCACGCTCTGCATCCATGCCGCCGGCTGGATGGAGGGCGGGCTTTCGGTCTCCTACGAGAAGCTGATCACAGATATCGAAGCGCTTCAGACCATGGCCGAACTCTTCGCCCCTACACCCGGCGATGGCGAGGCAATCGGCTATTCGGCCATCGAGGAGGTCCAGCCGGGCGGCCATTTCTTTGCCGCAGCGCACACGATGGCGCGCTACCGCACGGCCTTCTACCAGCCGCTGGTCGCCGACCTCTCCAACTTCGGCAACTGGACGGAAAGCGGCTCGAAACCCGCCACGGAGCGCGCCAACGGCATATGGAAACAGGTGCTCGACCGGTACGAGCCGATATCAGGCGCGGACGAGATCGATGAACGGCTTGCAGGCTTCGTTTCGAAACGCATGTCCGAGGGCGGCGCGGACGCCGTCTCATAGGTCGGAAAAGCACATGCGTGCAAGCTGTGAACTGCGCTACATCCGCATGGACAGCAATGTACAGATAAACTAGGGTTCAGCCCTCATAAGTTGGATGGAGCGGGTCGTGAAATCGCATTACAAGGTCGTGGTCATCGTTGGCGGCGTGGTGGGCGACGCCATTCTCTATCATCTGGCGAAATACGGCTGGTCCGTCACGATTCTCATCAAGCGCA
>Ga0164290_1001725_pt1 | contig 25152 bp, 23 predicted proteins | sample Micstemetagenome_FD_108782 | JGI IMG/M metagenome (GOLD analysis project Ga0164290, IMG submission 108782) | Contaminated culture microbial community from soil near Moab, Utah, USA - Microcoleus steenstrupii SON62 (Illumina Assembly) | ecosystem: Environmental > Terrestrial > Soil > Soil crust...
CTGCAGCCTTGGCGATTGGCGAAAGTCGCGATGACAGCCGATCTCCCCCCTTGTGGGGGAGATGTCCGGCAGGACAGAGGGGGGCGCCTCGCGCCAACCGATTCCAGCCGTCTGCAACGCGCTTTAGGCGGTCACGCTGGGATGCGAGGGGCCTAAAGCGTGTCGCGTGAAAAAGGATTCACGCGACACGCTTCAGTCCGTTGATTTTGCGCATGTCTTTATCCCGAAACCGCGGACACTTTCGGGAGACACGCTGTAGCAAAGGCCGCATGAGCTCACCGCTTCTGCTGCTTCTCCAGCCTTTGCCCGTAACGGGACATGGCGAAGCAGAAGGTGAAGTAGATGGCGGCGACGAAGAGATAGGCTTCGGTGCCGAAACCCTGCCAGGCCGGCTCGGCGACCGAGCGTTTGGCCGCGTTGAGCAGATCGAAGATGCCGATGATCGTCACCAGCGAGGTGTTCTTGAAGAAGGCGATGCAGAGGCTGACGATCGGCGGCAGCACAAGCCGCAAGGCCTGCGGAATGACGACCAGCACCATCTTCGGCCAGTAGCCGAGGCCGAGCGAGTCGGCTGCCTCGTGCTGGCCCTTGTCCACTGCCTGCAAACCGCCACGGATCGTCTCCGCCAGATAGGCGGCTGCGAAGATGATGATCGCCACCTGCGCGCGCAACAGCTTCGAGACGGACATGCCGTCGGGCAGGAAAAGCGGGAACATCACGCTCGCCATGAACAGAACGCTGATCAGCGGCACGCCGCGGATCAGCTCGACATAGATGGTCGAGAGAAAGCGCGCCGTGGCGTTGGTCGTGGACATGCGGCCGAGCGCCACCACGATCGCCAGCGGAAAGGCGAGCACGATGCCGAAGGTCGCGAGCGAGAGGGTGACGGGAAGGCCGCCCCACAAATCTTCTGAAACAGGGCTCAGGCCGAGAAGGCCGCCGCGCATCAGAATCCAGATTGCTGCCAGGCCCGCGACCCAGACCACCAGCAGGCGCCAGCTCCATAAGCGGCGGAAGGCCGAGGCGGTGAAGAGCGCCAGGAAGATGCCGATCACGATCGCCGGCCGCCACTGCTCGTCGTATGGATAGAGGCCGAACAGTATGAAGCGGTATTTCTCCGCGATCAGCGCCCAGCAGGCGCCGGCCTCGGGCGTTCGGCAAGCCTGGGTATCGTCGATGCTGGAGCCGGGCAGGTACCAGACCGCGTCCAGCACCGCCCATTCGAGGAACCAGATCGCCAGCCGGCCGATCAGCAGCACCGACAGAACCGTGATCAGCGTCGAGGTCCACGAGGAGAAAAGGTTCTTCGCCGCCCAGGCGACCGGACCTTTCGGCACCGGCGGCCGCAGCGTTTCGGCGTCCGCAGTCGCAACGATCGGTGTGTCGAAGCTCGCCATCGCCGCTACCGCACCACCAGCGCGACACGCCGGTTGTACCAGTTCATCAGGGCGCTGAGCGCGAGGCTGATCGCGAGATAGGCGACCATGATGATCAGCACGCCTTCGACCGCCTGGCCGGTATCGCTCTGCATGGTGGTGATGACGGCGACCAGGTCGGGGTAGCCGACCGCGACCGCCAGCGAGCTGTTCTTGACGATGCCGAGATATTCGCTGCCGAGCGGCGGCACGATGATGCGCAGCGCCTGCGGCAGCACGACCTTGCGCAGAACCGTCGATTTCTTCAGGCCGAGCGCGTCCGCCGCTTCCCACTGGCCCCTGGAGATGCCGAGAATGCCGGCCCGCACGATCTCGGCGACGAAGGCGGAGGAGTAGATGGTGAGGCCGATGGTGAGCGCCGAAAGCTCCGGTGTGAGCGAGCCGCCGCCGCGGAAATCGAAGCCGGCAAGCTCGGGCTTCACGAAGGTGAAGTTCGCATCGATAAGCCAGCCAACCAGTGCAGGTGGGACGAAAAGGACGAGGACGACCAGCGGCCAGATGCGGCGGCCGCGCCCCGTCCGTTCGCGCCTCGAGCCATTGGCGCGGGCGATGAACGCTGCGACCGCGATGCCGAAGAGAAAGGCGAGCAGCATCCAGAGATGCGCAGGCTGCGACTGCAGCGCCGGAAACAGGATGCCGCGGTTCGAAATGAAAAACCCGTCAAGCACCTCGAGCGCCCGGCGCGGGGGTGGAAGCTGCAACAGCAGCTGGTACCAGAAGACGAGCTGCAGCAGCACCGGCACGTTGCGCAGCGTTTCGACATAAGCGCCGCAGGCGCGCGACAGCAGCCAGTTGGGCGAAAGCCGCGCAATGCCGACCAGCGTGCCGAGCACGGTCGACAGCACGATGACGACGAAGGAGACGGTGAGCGTGTTGAGCAGGCCGATGATGATCGCCCGGCCGTAGGTGCTGACGCCCGGCGTGTAGTCGAGCCAGGTGTCGGCGATCGGCAGGGCGGTCTCCTTCCAGAGGAAGGCGAAACCCGTGGTGGCGCCGCGGTCCTGGAGGTTCGTCATCGTGGTGTCGACGAGGAACCAGATCGCCGCGATGATCGCGGATGCGATCAGGATTTGCGTGACGAGGCTGCGCGGCTCGGGCAGGCGGGCGAGAAGGCCGCTGCCTGACGATCTCGAACCTTGCCGCTCGATCATCTCGGCCATTTGCCGGTCATCCGTCACAAAGCAGCCGCCAGCAAGGTGCCGGCGGCGCTTTCACAGGGTGGCAGGGCAGTGCTCAACGGAAAGGCGGCGCGTATTGCAGGCCGCCCTTGCTCCACACATTGTTCATGCCGCGATCGACGCCGACCACATTGCGATCCCAGATCTGGCCGAAATTGCCCACCGCCTTGACGATGTTGTAGGCCCATTTGTTGTCGAGGCCGAGGGTGGCGCCGAGCTCGCCCTCGTCGCCGAGGAAGCGGCGGATGCGCGGGTCCTGCGAACCGGCAAAGCTGTCGATGTTCTCGCTTGTGATGCCGTTTACCTCGGCATTGACCAGCGCGAAATGGGTCCAGCGCACGATGTCGAACCAGCGCTCGTCGCCCTTGCGCACGGCGGCACCAAGCGGCTCGGCCGTCATACGCTCGGGCAGGATCACGAGGTCCTTGCCGGCTTCGCCCTGCGCGGCCTTGAAGCCGGCGAGCGAGGAACCGTCGATCGTGTAGGCGTCGCAGCGGTCGGCGAGGAAGGCTTTGCGCGCCTCTTCGCCTTCGCTGAAGATCACCGGCGTGTAGGTCATGTTGTTGGCGGCGAAATACTCCTGCACCGTCAGCTCGGAGGTGCCGCCGGTCAGCATGCAGATGGTGGCGCCGTTGAGCTTCAGCGCGCTGTCGATGCCGAGCGACGCCTTCACCATGAAGGCCTGGCCGTCATAATAGTAGATGCTCGGGAAGTTCGCGCCGAGCTGGCTCTCGCGCGTCATGGTCCAGGTGACGTTGGCAAAGAGCAGGTCGACCTCGCCGGACTGGAGCGCTGGGAAACGCTGCTGCGCCGACAGGATCACCCATTTGACCTTGCCGGCATCGCCGAATACGGCCGCCGCAACGGCGCGGCACTGGTCGGCGTCGATGCCGCGCATCACGCCCTGGCTGTCGGGAAGCGAGAAGCCCGGGCTCGTGCCGATGACGCCGCAAAGCAGCTCGCCGCGAGCCTTGATGGCCTCGAGCGTCTTCGACGGCTGCGCCGGCTCGGCGGTCTGCGCCAGCGCCGGGGTTGAGAGCGCCGCGGCAAGCAGCGCTCCGGTCAAAGCAATGCGTAAATTCATTCCCTCATCTCCCATAACCATGGCAGCCGCCGGCACGACGACAAGACCGCTGCCACCCTCTCCAAGGAGGAAGCCAAACTGTTCGGATTCTCGAGCTTTCCCGCGCGCAGCGGTCTGCTCGTTGCCGCTTCACGATAGCAAATCGGAAGCCGATATCAACAAAATATTGATCTGTTCAACAAACTATGGCACCGACTTCGAAACGAGGTGCTTTGCGCCGCTTCATCCCGGGCATCGGTTCTGATGACGTTCGACATCGAAAAAGTCCGGCAGGATTTCCCTTATCTGGGCGAGGTTCTCTACCTCAACACGGCTTCTGCCGGGCTCGCGCATGCGCGCTGGGGCTCGGCAGCAGCGGCCTTCTACGAGCGGATGCTGTCGCGCGGGTATGATGGCCGCGAGGATTGGCGGGCTGTCGCCGGACGTGTGCAGGCGCTGATCGCCGGGCTGATGCGGGTCGAGCCGGACGAGATTGGCTTCACTGGCAGCACGACCGAGGCGCTCAATCTCGCCGCGCAGGCGCTGCCCGTCGGCGCCGGCGATCGCGTCGTTTTCCTGGAAGACGAGTTCCCGTCGCTGCGTGCGGCGCTTGCCCCGCTCGCGGCCAAAGGGGCGGAAATCAGGACACCGTCCTGCACCAATGAAGCCCGCCGCACCGATCTGCTTTGCGATGCCGCGGTCGGCGCGAAGGTCGTCGGCGTCTCGCATGTGCATTGGTGCACGGGCACGCGCATCGACCTGCCGCGGCTCGCCGCCCGCTGCCGTGCCGAAGGCGCCATGCTGGTCGTCGATGGAATCCAGGCGCTCGGCGCCACGGCTGTCGACGCGACTGATGTCGATATCTATGCGGCGAGCTGCTTCAAATGGCTGCTGGCCGGTTTCGGACTGGGTGTCGTCGTCATCCGCAAACCGGCGCGCGACAGGCTCACGCCTCTGTTTCGCGGCTATTTCAATCCGCCGCCCTCGACCGACATCCGTTACGGCCACATCAACCATCCCGGCCTCTGCGTGCTCGAGGCGTCGCTGTCCTACATGCGCACACTCGGCTGGGATGCGATCTACCGGCGTGTCGCCATGCTGCGCGGCCGCCTTGCCGGCAGCCTGATCGAATCCGGCGTCGAAATCGTCACGCCGCAGGTCGAGGCGGCCGGCATTGTCTCGTTCAGGTCGACCGATGCCGAGGCGCTGGTCGCGCAACTTCACGCAAGGGGCGTGCGGGTGGAGGCGCGAGGCGGCCTCGTCCGGGTCTCCCCGCATTTCTACAATACGGAAAGCGAGATCGACCGCTTCGTCGAGACGCTCGCCGGGATCCGTCGAGGAGCAAGGCCATGACCGCTGAAGCGCGCATCGAAGCCCTGGGGATCAGGCTGCCGGAGGCACCAGCGCCGCTTGCCGCCTATCTGGCGACGGCGCGCACGGGGAACCTTCTTTACGTTTCGGGGCAAGGGCCGATGGATGGGGCAACGGTCCTGATCAAGGGCAAGGTGGGCCGGGACGTCAGCGAAGAGCAGGGGACGGAAGCCGCGCGCCTCGCCGTGATCAACGCGCTCGCGGTCATCCGGCAGACGCTCGGGAGCCTGGACAAGGTGGCGCGCGTGGTGAAGCTCAACGGTTATGTGAACTGCACCGACAGCTTCGAGCGTCAGCACATCGTCATGAACGGTGCGTCCGAACTGCTGGTCGCCGTGTTCGGCGAGAAGGGCAGGCATGCGCGGGCGGCCGTCGGCACCAATGCGCTTCCCATGGGCATTCCGGTCGAGCTAGAACTGCTCGTCGAGGTGGCCGGCTGAACGTTTTTTGCCGCCCAGAGAGCCCGCCATGATCACGCCCCAAACACCGCGCGAGCGCGAGCTGGTCCTGCAGACGCTGCGATATGTCGTCGAAGGCCTCGCTGCCGCATTGGGCGGCAACGTCGAGGTCGTCCTGCATGACCTCAGCAAGCCCGGAAGCTCGGTGGCCGCGATCGCCAACGGCCACATAACCGGCCGGACCGTCGGCAGCGCCATCATCAGTGGCCCCTTCGACGATATCGGTCTGAAGCAGCTTTTCTCCAGCGACGGGCTTGCGCCCGGCGAGACGCACACGATCGTCTCACGCTACCAGACGCATGCGCGCAGCGGCCAGGAGCTCGATTCCACCAGTCTCATCCTGCGCAACGGCAAGGGCGAAGCCTACGCCGCGCTTTGCGTCAACGTCGATCAGAGCCGCATCAGGCAAGCGCAGGAACTGCTCGGCGGGCTGCTCGCGCCGGGACGCGAAGCAGCGACCCCCGAGCCGGCGAGCCCGCCGAGCATCGACTCGCTGGTGCAGGAAATCATCGAGGACGGCATAGCCGCGACCGGCAAGCCGGTGGCGGCGATGACCAAGGACGACAAGATGGAAGCCGTCGACCATATGAGCCGGCGCGGGCTGTTCCTCATCCGCGCCAGCGTCGACATGGTCGCCGCCAATCTCGGCGTCTCGCGCTTCACGATCTACAATTATCTCGACGAGCTGAAGCGGGCCGATGGAGAGACGCCGGCGCCGGTGAAGGAACGAAGAGGGGCGTAACGTTCGTCGCGCTTTCGACGTGCGGTTCGTGGAGGCTTGCGCCAAGAGCCCCCTCTCAAGCAATTCTAAGACTGGCAAAAGCCAGTCCAAGAATTGCTATCTCCCCCACCAGGGGGAAGATAGTGCGCTGCTTTGATCTCTCGGCAAATTGCAGGTGTTAAAGATTGGCAGGAAGGTCGATGCCGGGCTCTATCTCCCCCTTGGTGGGGGAGATAGCAATTCTTTGGCTTGGTGAAGCCAAGCCTTAGAATTGCTGAGAGGGGGTCTTCGCAGCGAGCGCAGATCAAATCTCCGGGATGTTCTCCTTGAAGATCACCTGCAGCCGCGGCGGGTGCGATTCGTAGGGCAGGCCCTTCACGGCCTGGGAAAGGATGTTCAGCGCTTCGCGCGCTTCGACGCGCGGGTTCTGGTCGATGACGGCATCCATCACGCCTTTGAGCAGCAGCTCCTTGGTGCCTTCCGTGGCCTCGTGGCCGATGAAGACGAGTTTTCCCTCGCGCTGACGTTCGCGCACGGCCCGCGCGATGCCCTGGTTGCCGGCGCCGATGTTGTAGATGCCGGCGAGGTCGTCGTGGCGGTCGAGCAGGGCGGCGGCTTCCGTATAGGCGCGCTCGCGATCGTCCTTCATCTCGCGCAATTCGACGATGGTGAGGTTGGGGAACGACTCGGCCAGGATGTGGCGGAAACCCATCTCGCGCTCTTCGTGGCCGCGATAGGAAAGCGAGCCGGCGAAGAGGGCGATCTTCTTCTTCTCCGACGTGCCGAGGAAGCGGCCGAGCAGGTAGCCGGCGAGCCTTCCTGCCTGGCGGTTGTCGATGCCGACATAAGCAACGCGCGGGACATGCAGGATGTCGGTGGCGAGCGTGACCACCTTGACGCCGCTCGCCGACAGGCTGCGGATCGCTTCGCGCACCGTCGGATGGTCGAGCGCGACCACGCCGACGCCGCGCGTCTCGCCGCGCAGCTCGTGCAGCTTGTCGGCAAGCGTGTCCGGATTGAAACCCTCGATCGAATGCATGCGCACATCGAGCGCGGCAGAACGCGCACCCTGCACCTCGAGCTCGCGATGCAGCATCTTCATGAAGGTGTTGGTGCCGACCGGGAGCACGAAATCGAGGCGGTAGATTTCCGTCGGCACGCTCTGTGCCGTGGTTGAATCACCGCCGATGTAACCGAGCCTGCGCGCCGTCTCGAGCACGATCTCACGCGTGCGGCCGCGAACGCCGGCGCGGTTGTTGAGGACGCGGTCCACGGTCGCCGGGGAAACGCCGGCTTCGCGTGCAACGTCGATGAGGGTGGAACGCACTTTGCTGCCTTTTCCCGAAGATCAGCGACCTTGCAGCGGCTGAGCCGGATGATTCTGATGTGAAATGATGTAACCCAGCGCGCGCGCTGTGCAAACGGAGGCGGCCGGAATGCGTAATACGTTCCGAAAAAGCTTCATCGGAATACCTCAAAAAGCATCATACCGGCCGATTTGCAGCGCAGCGAGGTTTCTATAAGCGCTGCGGGAAGGGCTTGATTCTGCAATTCTTTCCTCCTGATGCGATCCTGTGATGAATTCTGATTTTAAATGATGTTGACAGCCTCAGGAGTGAACGTCAATATTCCTCATGATGGACCTCAGACGGGTTCACTACGGGAGGAGTTCATGTCCAATTTGATCCGCATGTCGCGGCGCCAATTGCTGGCGTCCGGGGGTAAGGCGGCTGCCCTGGTGGCGGCCGTTGGCATTGCACCGCAGTTCATTCGCCCGGGCCGCGCCTTTGCGGCCGACGCTCTTGCCGCCGGCATGATCGGCGGCCCCACCGGCTTCGAGGGCGCCGAGCGCTACCAGTACGGGCCCGACACGCCAGAAGGCCGTGCGATCGAAGCAGCCAAAGCGCTGAAGGCCGCCGGCGTCGACAGAATAGTGCTCGGCCTTTCGGACGGCTCGATCGGCCAGCTCACCCAGCCTTTCCCGGCCGGCGCGCCGGCGATCAAGGATCTGTGGGAGAAGGAGACCGGCATCACGCTCGAAATCGTCGGTGTTCCGAACGGCCAGGAATTCACCAAGGCCATGCAGGACATCTCCACCAAGGGTGGCGCCTACGACATCTACGCGGTCGAATGGAACCGCCTCGGCGACCTCGCCGAAACCGGCGGCATCGTCAACCTCGACGATTTCGTCGCCAAGCATAAGCCGGAATGGGATGCACCCGACACCGGCTACGTCAACGGCGCCAAGGGCGTGTCGCTGCTCAACCAGTATCGCGGCTCGACCTATGGCGTATCGCTCGACGGCGACTTCCAGACCTGGGTGTACCGCACCGATCTGTTCGGCGACGATGCCGAGAAGAAAGCCTTCTCGGACAAGCACGGCTACGAGCTCGCCCCGCCAAAAACCTGGAAAGAGTTCGACGAAGTGGCCGCGTTCTTCCAACGCCCCGACAAGGGCCTGATCGGCTCGACCGATCTGCGCAACCAGGGCTGGGGCTACACCAACTGGTACCAGCGCTACGTCTCGATGGGTTCGCCCAACCAGTTCCTGTTCGCCGATGACGGCAAGCCGCTGATCAATTCGGAGGCCGGCGTCACAGCCACCAATGAATACATCGCATCGCTCGCGCACCATTCGCCCGACGCGATTTCCTGGGGCTGGCCGGAGCAGTACGGCAATTTCGGCAATGGCGGCGCTGCGATGACCTGCGCTTTCTCCAACCTGCCTAAATTCCTCGACAACCCGGGCAATGCCGGCTCGAAGGTCACCGGCAAGGTCGGCTCCATGCTGCCGCCCGGCCGCGACATCGACGGCAAGCGCATCAGCCGCTCGGTGCTGTGGCTCAATCTGTCGGCTTCGGTGTCGTCGCAGGCGAAGAATCCGGAGGCCTGCTACCTGCTGCTACAGTGGCTCGGCTCGGCTCGGATCTATGCCTGGATGACGGCGAATCCCGGCGGCTACTTCGATCCGTTCCGATTGTCGGATTTTTCGGATCCGCTGGTGCGCCAGACCTATCACGCCTACCACATGGACGTGGTGCGCGACACGGTCGCCCGCACCGTGCCGACCATCAACTATCCGGGCGCCACGGCCTTCCACAACGCTCTCGACGAGAACCTCGTCGCGGCGCTGACCAAGGCCAAGACCGCCGAGCAGGCCATGGCCGATACCGAGGCCGAATGGCTGAAGATCGCGCGGCGCACCGGCGAGGACAAGCTGCTCGAGGCCATCAAGGCGAACAAGGAAGCCTGGCCGACAGTGCTCGACTCCGCAGGCTGATCCTCCCTGACCAGCCGGAGGGGAGGGGCGGCGGACAGCCCCTCCCACCTTTCCTTTTCCAGAGGCACCGGATCGGCACCCAGCGCGCGATGCAACGCTCCATTCCCTTCGAGATATTCCGCTACGCGGCCATCGCATTGGCGCTGGCGCTGACGCTCATCCCCATCCTGTGGATGGTGTCGATGGCGTTCAAGCCGATCGCGGAATGGTCGGCGACCGGGGCGGATCTCACCTGGTGGCCGAAGGAGCCGACGCTCAGCAATTTCCGCTTCATCTTCGGCGAGTCCGAATCCAATCTGATCGTCGCGCTCGACCGCACGGCCCTGAAGCCGATCTTGTCCTCGCTGCTTTCGGCGATCTTCGGCACCGTGATCGCCATGTCGGCCGGCACCGCCGCGGCTTACGGCCTGTCGCGTTTCGGCTCGGGGCAGAATTTGCCGCTGGCGCTGATCCAGCTCCGCCTCTTCCCGCCGATGGCCGTAATGATCCCGGTGATGATCATGTGGGCGTTCCTCGGCCTGATGGACAGCTGGTGGGGCCTGGCGCTGATCTACGGCATCGTCACGCTGCCCTTCGCTTTCTGGCTGATGAAGACCTTCTTCGACGACATGCCGCGCGAGATCGAGGAAGCCGCGCTCGTCGAAGGCTGCTCGCGCTGGCGCGTCTTCTCGCGCATCACGCTGCCGATGATGCGCGCGCCGCTCGCGAGCGCTGCGCTCTTCGTCTTCATCCTCAACTGGTCAGACTATCTGATCGCGCTTCTGCTCACCACGCGCGAGTGGGTGACGATCCCGGTCTACATGGCCTCGCTGTCGTCATCGATGACCGGCCAGCTCTACGGCGCCAAGGCCGCGCTCGGCCTGATCGCGGCGGTGCCGCCGGTGATCATGGGCATCGCCATCCAGCGCCATCTGGTGCGCGGGCTGACATTCGGAGCGCTCAAGCAATGAGCGCGGTAACTTCGGAGGGAGCGATGACGGCCGGCCGTCAATCGCAGCAAATGCCGACGGCAAAAGACGAGGGAGCAAGGCTCGGTTTCCGCCTGACGCTGCCGGCGCAGGTGCTGGTGCTGTTCATCTCGGCCTTCCCGCTCCTGATGCAGCTCTACATCAGCCTGACCGACTGGTCGCCGCTCTCGGGCATCGGCTGGTGGAATGCGTGGGAGATGTGGAACGCGTTCGCCAACTACATCGACCTCACCACCGACGCCCGGCTGTGGAGCGCGCTCTGGCGCACCGGAATAGTCATGCTCGTCTGCGTGCCGGCCGAGTTCCTGCTCGGGCTCGGGCTGGCGACGCTGTTCATGGACAGTTTCCCGGGCAAGCGGCTCTTCTACTCCATCCTGCTGATGCCGATGATGGTGGTGCCGGCCGTCGCCGGATACATGTTCTACATGCTGTTCCAGTCGGGCGGCCCGGTGAACGACATCCTGTCCACGATCACCGGCACGACGATTTCGGTGGCCTGGCTCTCCGACCCGACGCTGGCGCTGTTCGCCGTGATGATCGCCGACATCTGGCAGTGGACACCGCTGATGTTCCTGATCCTGCTCGCCGGCCTGGTCGGCGTGCCGGAAGATCAGATGAAGGCGGCGACGCTGCTCGGCGCCAATTCCTGGCAGCGTTTCGTCACGATCGTGCTGCCGAAGATGAAGACGATCATCATCATCGCGCTCGCCATCCGCGTGATCGAGAATTTCAAGATATTCGACACGCTCTTCATCATGACCGGCGGTGGTCCCGGCGTCGCGACCGAGACGATCTCCGTCTACATCTACAAGGTCACGCAGCAGGATTTGATCTGGGGGTACGTCGCGGCCATCGCGCTGGCGATCCTGATCGTGCTGTCGATCGTGGCGGTGTTCGCGATGAAACGCATGGCGGCGGCGCGGCAGGAGGCGGCACGATGAGCACCATCCGCCTCGAAAACCTGGTCAAGAAGTTCGGCGACTTCACCGCGCTGAAGACCTTCGATCTCGAAATCGCCGACGGCGAGTTCATGGCGCTGCTCGGGCCTTCGGGCTGCGGCAAATCGACGACGATGAACATGATCGCCGGCATGGAAGAGCCGACGCAAGGGCGCATCCTGTTCGGCGACCGCGACATGGCCGGTGTGCCGATGGGGCGGCGCGGCGTCGGTTTCGTGTTCCAGAACTACGCCATCTTCACGCATATGAGCGTGCGCCAGAACCTTGCCTACGGGCCGAAGGTCAACGGCACGGCGAAGGCGGAGATCGACCGGCGCGTCGGTGCGATCGCCGAGCTGTTGCAGCTCACGCCGCTGCTCGACCGCAAGGCCGACCGGTTGTCGGTGAACATCCTGCAGCGCGTCGCCATCGGCCGCTCGGCCATCATGGAGCCGGCGATCTTCCTGCTCGACGAGCCGCTGTCGAATGTCGATGCCGCCTTCCGCGCGGTGATGCGCACCGAGCTCAAACATCTGCAGCGGCAGTTTCGCCAGACCATGGTCTACGTCACGCACGACCAGCTCGAGGCGATGACCATGGCCGACCGCATCGCGGTGATGGACCACGGCGTGCTGCAGCAGGTCGGCACGCCGCTCGAGGTCTACAACAATCCGGCGAATGTGTTCGTGGCGCGCTTCATCGGTGCGCCGGGCATGAATTTGCTGCGCGGGCGGCCGGCGGAGAGCGATCGGGGACTGGTGATCGACCTCGGTGCGTTGGGGGTGACGCCGGCGTTGCCGGACAGGCTGGCGGCTGCGCTTCGGGCGCAGGGCGGCGAGGTGCTCTACGGCTTTCGGCCGGAGCAGACGACGCTCGCCGCCGACGGCAAGGGTCTCGCCATGCCGGTGACCTTTGTGGAACGCATCGGCGCGCGGACGATCGTGCATCTGGGCGATGGCGATCGTGCGGTGAAGGCGGTGTTCGACAATGATGTCGGGCTGTCGCTCGGGCAGACGGCGGTGGTTGCGCCAAACGCGGACTCTGTGCGGGTCTTCGATGCGGCAAGCGGGCTGGCGATCGGAGGGGCGGCATGATGCGTGGCCGACTGGCGAAAGTCGTGCGGCAGTCCAATCTCCCCCCTTGTGGGGGAGATGGGCGGCAGCCCAGAGGGGGGCGCGACGGAACGCAAACCCTTGCGATCGTCCAATCGGCTGATTGCCGCAGGTCGGTGCTCTACGTTGCCCCCCTCTGTCCTGCCGGACATCTCCTCCACAAGGGGGGAGATTGGCAGCTTTGCGACTTTCGCCAATCGCCTGCTTTCTCAACGGGCGGGGTCTGCCATGGCTGAGATCGCGTTCCGCGACGTGACGAAGCGTTATGGCAACACCGTTGCCGTGGAGGACGCTTCCTTCACCGTCAACGACAACGAGTTCTTCTGTTTCTTCGGCCCGCCGCTGTCGGGCAAGTCTACCATCCTGCGGCTGATCCTCGGGCTGGAGATTCCGGATTCCGGCGAGATCCTGATCGGCGGCAAGCCGGTGAACGCCGTTTCGCCGGCAGCGCGCAACGTCGCCATGGTGTTCCAGAATTTGGCGCTGTTTCCGCATATGAGCGCGCGCGACAATGTTCGCTTCCCGCTGGTCGAGCGCAAAATGCCGGAGGCCGAGATCGCGAAGCGGGTGGCCGACGTTTCGGCCAAACTCCATATCGGCCACATCCTGCACAAGCCGCCGGCACAGCTTTCCGGCGGCGAGCGGCAGCGTGTGGCGATTGCGCGCGCGCTGGTGCGCGATCCGGCCGCCTATCTGATGGACGATCCGATCTCCGCGCTCGATGCGCGGCTGCGCGAAGAGACGCGGGTCGAGCTGAAGCGCATCCAGCGCGAGCTCGGCAAGACGCTGGTCTACGTCACGCACGACCAGGAAGAGGCGATGTCGGTCGCCGACCGCATGGCCATCCTCGAGCATGGCCGCCTCCAGCAGATCGGCGCGCCGGTCGAAATCTACGACCATCCGGCAAGCATCCATGTCGCGCGCCTGCTCGGCGCGCCGGCCATGAACATTCTCAAGGCTGCACGTGCCGGCAACGGCTTCGAGGCCGCCGACGGCGCGATCCGCATTTTCGACGAGCGGGCGCCGGCCTCGGCGGTCGAGATCGGCCTGCGGCCGGAAGACGTGAAGGTGCGTCCGTGGACGGGCGAGGGCGCCGGCCGGCCTGCGACCGTGTTCGAGGTCGAGCCGCTCGGCGGCTACACCGTCGTCACGCTCGACGCCGGGCAGTCGCGGCTGCGCGCGCTGCTGCGCGGCCAGCCCGACATCAAGCCGCAAGCGCAGGTCGCAATCTCCTGTGAGCCGGCGCGGGTGCATTATTTCGCGCTGGGCGGCGGTGCGCTGGCTCGGTGAACGGAAGAACGGGAGGTCGGGAGGAGGCCATGGCAAAGACCAAATTCGAGCCGGACGTCAAGGTCCGTACGAAGAAATACAGAATAGGCTGCATCGGCGCCGGCATGATCATGGCCGAGTGCCATCTCGCCGCCTACAAGCAGGCCGGCTTCCCGGTGGTCGCGATCGCCTCGCGCACCAAGGCCAATGCCGAGAAGGTGGCGAAGCGTTGGGGCATCCCGACGGTCCACGGCACGCCGGAGCAACTGATCGAGGACGCAAACGTCGAGATCATCGACCTCGCCTTTCCGCCGGACCAGCAGCCGGCGCTGATCAAACATGCACTGAAGCAGCCGCACATCAAGGCGATCCTGGCGCAGAAGCCGCTGGCGCTTTCGCTCAAGGACGCAATCAAGCTGCGCGACCTCGCCGCCAAGTCGGGCAAGATCCTCTCGGTCAACCAGAACATGCGCTACGACCAGTCGATGCGCGTCCTGAAGCAGATCATCTCCACCGGCGCCCTCGGCGACATCGTGTTCGCGCAGATCGACATGCATGCGATCCCGCACTGGCAGACTTTTCTCGAAGACTACGACCGGCTGACGCTCTCCAACATGAGCGTGCACCATCTCGACGTGCTGCGCTTCCTGTTCGGCGATCCGACCGAGATCACCACGCTGACGCGCAAGGACCCGCGCACGAAGTTCGAGCATTCCGACGGCATCACCGTCTCGACCTTGCGGTTCCCGTCGGGCGCGATGGCGGTGTCGCTGGAGGATGTGTGGGCCGGCCCCCGCCAGGAAGGTTATCACGACGACCAGCACATCAATTGGCGCGTGGAAGGCACGCTGGGTGTGGCCAAGGGCACGATCGGCTGGCCGACGGGTGCGGCTTCCACGCTCACCTACGCCTCGGCCAAGACCACCGGCGGCAAATGGGAAACGCCGAGCTGGGACACGATGTGGTTCCCGCACGCTTTCATCGGCGTGATGGAGCAGCTGCAGCACGCGGTGAAGACCGGCGAGCCGCCGGCGCTCTCGGTCGCAGACAACGTGAAAACCATGGCGCTGGTCGAGGCAGGCTACCGCTCGATCGACAAGGGCCGCGCGGTGAAACTTTCCGAAATCTCGATCAACTGAATCTCAGGGAGGATTTTCCATCATGATGCAAGCCGGCATTTTCACGGGGTATTTCCCCTACGGCCTCGAAGAGACGGCGAAGAAGATCAGGGCGCTGAATTTCAACACGGTCCAGCTCGACCTGCACTTCAAGGATGTCGACCTTTCGGCCGGCCAGATCACCGAAGCCAAGGCGAAGAAGGTGCGGGACGTGTTCCGCGACCACAATCTGCCGATCTGCTGCGTGTCGGGCTACACCAATATCATCCACCCCGACAAAAAGGAGCGCGAGAAGCGCGTCGGGTATCTGAAGGAGATCATCCGCAACGCCCGCCATTTCGGCACGCCCTACGTCATCTCCGAGACCGGCACCTACAACACCGAATCCGACTGGGTGCACCACCCGAAGAACAAGACGGAGGAGGGTTTCGAGGAATGCCGCAAGGTTATCGCCGACCTCTCGCAGACGGCATATGACCACGGCGCGGTGTTCCTGCTCGAAACCTATGTGAACAACGTCGTCGGCTCGGTCGAGGAGACGGTGAAGATGTTCGCGCAGGTCGACCATCCGGGCCTCGGCCTGCTGATGGACCCGACCAACTATTTCGAGACCCACAACATCGACAGGATGGATCAGATCCTGAACCAGGTGTTCGACACGCTCACCCAGCACATCAGGATCGGTCACGCCAAGGACGTGAAGCGCTCGGGCGACGACAAGTCGGAGAAACATGCCGACATCGGCGATTCCGACGCGCTCGAGAGCCACACCTTCCGCGGCGTTGGCGAGATCGAGCTGCCGGCGCCTGGCCTCGGCTCGCTCAACTACGACCTTTATTTGAAGCGGCTGGCCGAGAAGCACCCGAATATCCCGATGATCATCGAGCATCTGTCGGAAGACGACGTGCCGCGGGCGAAGAAATTCCTCGACGGCAAATTCCGGGCGAATGGACTTTGAGTAACAGGGCAACCAAAACAGATAAGTGGAGGAAAACATGCTGAAGCGTAGTTTGATTTTCGCCTCGATCGCGGTCGCCGCCGGACTGGCATTTGCCGCGCCCGTGAGTGCGCAGGACAAGAAGGTATTTTTCCTGCTTTCGCACGGCGGCGCGTCCGATCCGTTCTGGATCGACTGGAACGCCGGTGCGACGAAAGCCTGCGAGCAGCTCGCAGTCGACTGCAAGATCTCCTTCAGCGGCGGCGACATGGCCGCCCAGAAGGAAGCCTTCAACTCGGCGCTCGCCTCGAACCCCGACGGCATCGGCACGACCTCGGCACAGCCGGGCCTGTGGATGGAAGAGGTGAAGGCGGCGAAGGCGGCCGGCATTCCGATCGTCTTCTTCAACACCGACGACGTCGCCACCGGCCGCCAGGCCTATGTCGGCGCCGATCTTACCGACGCCGGCGTGAAATGGGCGCGCTATCTCGTCGACAACAAGCTGGTGAAGGAAGGCGACACCGTGTTCCTGCCGGTCGAAGTGCCGGGAGCCAGCTACCAGCAGCTCGAGACGGAGGGCATCGCCAGCGTTTTCGATCCGCTCGGCATCAAATATGACGTCGTGGATTGCGGCACCGACCCGGCTGGCGTGATCGCCAAGATGACCGACTACATGGTGGCCAACAACCCGCCGGCGATCATCGCGCTCGGCGACATGGTTGCGGCGAGCGTCAAGCGGGTCTTCGACCAGGCCGGCGTCAAGCCGGGCTCGATACCCGTCGTCGGCTGGGGCAACTCGAAGGAGACGGCGGAAGCCGTGCGCGACGGTTACGTCAACGCCGCCGCCTGGCAGTTCCCCTCGGCGCAGGGCTTCATGCCGGTGGCGCTGCTCGGACTGGCGGCTGCGGGCGAGCCGATCGGCTACGACATCCACACCTTCAGCCTCTACGACAAGTCCAGCGTCGATCCGATCCTGAAGCTGTACAACAAGTAAGGCGGTGAATGGTGAATGGTAAAATGGTGAATGGTCGAAGCGGCGTTTGAGCCTGCCATTCACCATTCACTATTCACCATTTAACCTACTTTGTAACTGGGTATCGCCTGAAAAGAAAACCCAACACTGATGAGTGCCGTGACCGACAGAATGGACAGCGTCAGCACCAGATGGCGAAGCCTGACGGCCTCACCGCAGATCGCCTCGCTCGTGATCCTGGCGATCGTGCTCGCCGCTTTTGCGATCGCGGATGAGAACTTTCTCTCGCCGCTGAACGTCTCCAACATGCTCGCCTTCCTGCCGGAGCTCGGCATCATCGCGCTCGGCATGACGCTGCTGATGACCGCGGGCGAGTTCGACCTTTCGGTCGGCGCGGTCTTCGCGCTTGGCCCGGTGCTGGTGATGCTGCTGGCGCAGAACGGCATCATGGATATCGGCCCGGCGCTGCTCGTCGGCCTGCTCGCCTGCATTGCCGTCGGCACGATCAACGGCGTGATCGTTACCAAGATCGGCATCTCCTCCTTCCTGGTGACGCTGTCGATGCTGCTTATCGTGCGCGGCGCGGCGCTCTATATCACCCAGGGCTTTCCGCTGAAGTCCTGGGATCAGCCCGGCTTCTTCGTGACGCTGCTCGCCGGCAGCTTCGAGATCGGACCGTTCAGGCTCTACGTCTCGCTGTTCTGGTTCATCGGGCTGGCGCTGCTGGCGGCCTACATCCTCAACTTCGCCAAGGTCGGAAACTGGATCAGCGCCATCGGCTCCAACCGCAGCGCGGCCGTCGCCCGCGGCGTGCCGGCTGACGCGGTGAAGATCTGGCTGTTCATCGCGACGTCGGTGCTTGCCGGGCTCGCCGGCATGATCAGCGCCTTCCGCATCTCGGCAGCCTCGCCGGTCGCGGGCACGGGCTACGAGCTCGAGGTCATCGCCATGGTGGTCGTGGGCGGTACGGCGCTTTACGGCGGACGCGGCACGATCCTCGGCACCATCGTCGGCTCGGTCATGCTGCGCGCGATCCGCAACGGCATCGTGATGGTGGGCGTGCCGGGGCTCGCCTTCAACATCTTCGTCGGCGCGATCATCCTCATCATGCTTGTGCTGCATGCGGCGATCCAGAAGCGGAGCGTGCGGCGATGAGCAGCGAAGTCCTGCGGCTTCAAAATGTGCGCAAATCCTTCGGCAGCGTGCAGGCGCTCAAGCGCGCGTCGCTGACGCTCAACGAAGGTGAGATCGTGGCGCTGCTCGGCGACAACGGCGCCGGCAAGTCGACGCTGATCAAGGCGATTTCCGGCGTGTTCCCGCCGGATGGCGGCGAGGTCTACGTGCGCGGCGAAAAGGCTTCGATCCGCTCGGCGCGTGACGCCATCGACCTCGGCATCGAGACCATCCACCAGGACACGTCGCTGGCGCCCGACCTCTCGATCGCGCGCAACCTCTTCCTCGGGCGCGAGCCCACATCGCTGCCCTTCCTCGGTGTGTTTGCGCCGCTCGATTTCAGCGCGCTGCGCAGTGCCGCTTCCGCACTCCTCAAACGCGTCGGCATCTCGAAGAAGCTCGACGCGGACGCCATGGTGAACACGCTGTCAGGCGGCGAGCGGCAGTCGATCGCGATCTCGCGCGCCATGCAGTTCGCCGCAAAGGTGATCATCCTCGACGAGCCGACCAACAATCTCGGCGTCGAGGAAACGCGCGGCGTGCTGCGCTTCGTCAAGGAAGTGCGCGATGCCGGCCACACCGTGCTCTTCATCACCCATAACATCCATCACGTCTTCCAGGTGGCGGACCGGATCATCGTGATGCGGCGAGGGGAGATCGTGGCCGAGCGCATCGTCGCCGATACCGACCTGCTCACCGTCGAAAGCCTCATCATGGGGGTGGACGTGACGACGCTCGTCAAGGACGCGAAGGCGCATTGATGGTCGCGTCATGGTGAAGCTCTACGGCAAGACACTTTCGCGGCGGCAGGTGGCGGAACGCGCAGGCCAGTTGTCGCAATTCGCCGGCGTGCGCCTGATGAAGCTCGGCGACGGGGTCGAGCGCGGCATACGCATGCTCGAATTCCGCACCGGAACGGGGCTGCGTTTTACCGCGCTGGTCGACCGGGCGCTCGATGTCGCCGATTGCGAGTTCAAGGGGCAGGCGATCGGCTGGCATTCGCCGAGCGGCTTTCGCCATCCTGCCCTGCACGACTACGAGGGCGAGGCGGGCCTCTCCTGGGCACGCTCCTTCTCGGGGCTGGTGCTCACCTGCGGGCTCGACCATATCCTCGGGCCGCAGGACGTGCCGGCCGACGAATACAATTATCCGGGGCGCAAGAGCGTTCGCCATTCGCTGCACGGCCGGGTGAGCACCATTCCGGCGCGGCTGACGGGTTACGGCGAGGCCTGGGAGGGCGACCGCTGCGTGTTGTGGGCGGAAGGTCTGGTGCAGCAGTCGGCCGTCTTCGGCGAGGATCTGCACCTGATCCGGCGGATCGAGGCGGATGTCGGCGGCAACGAGATCCGGATTGTGGATCGCGTGGTGAACCATGGCTTCAGCCGCACGCCGCACATGTTCTTCTACCATGTGAATCTCGGCTATCCGGTGCTCGACGAGGGCTCGCGCTACCTGGCGCCGATCCGCGACGTGGTCTGGGCCGCGCATGCCGGCAAGGATTACAAGGCGCAAAAGGTCGGGTACCAGACGATGCCGGCGCCACGCGCGGGCTTCCGCGAGCAGGTCTGGCAGCACGAGCTCGGTGCCGATGCGAAAGGCGACGTGCCGGTCGCGCTGGTCAATGACCGGCTGGGGCTAGGGCTCGAGGTGGTGACGCGCAAGGACCAGCTGCCGTGTTGCTACCAGTGGCAGAATTTCCAGGCGGGAAACTATGCACTCGGGATCGAACCCTCGACGCACCACGCGCTCGGCAATCTGGCGGCGCGCGAGCGGGGCGAGATGATCTGGCTCGAGCATGATGACCGGCGGGACTACGCGCTGACGCTGCGGGTGCTCGATGGAAAGGCGGACATCGCTGCGGCAGCACGGCGGATCGGGGCGATCGCGCGGCAGCCGGCGGAGGATTTTCCGAAGCCGTCGGGGAAGTTTGCAAGGCTTGCCGGACGCTGAGATGTCGTGCCCGGCAAACCCCCTCTCAAGCAGTTCTAGGACTTGGCGAAGGGCCAAGTCCAAGAACTGCTATCTCCCCCACCAGGGGGGAGATAGCGCGCGTGCAAGCGTTTCGGCCAACCGCCACCGTTGGAGATCTGCCGCCAGGTTAGTGCTGGGCCCTATCTCCCCCCTGGTGGGGGAGATAGCAATTCTTGGCTTGGCGAAGCCAGGCTTAGAATTGCTTGAGAGGGGGTCTGCCACGCCTCAGCCTTCTGAGGGAATCCCCTCAAATGCTCTCCGGCAGATGGATGTCGAACGGCAGGAAACAGTCGGCCACGCGCCCCGTATCCTTGCCCGCCAGCGACTCCGCCATCAACCGCACCACCTTGCGGCTGATGGCGCGGATCGGTGTATGGATCACCATGGTGATGACCTTGTCAGCGAGAGCGGCGCTCGAGAGGTTGGTCAGCTCGTTGCAGATCATGATCGGCCGCCGCTCCGGCGCGACACCGCGCAGCGCGGCGATGGCACCTTCCATGCCGCCGCCGGCGACGTAACAGCCGACCAGATCGTCATGCCGCTCGATCAGTTCGAGCAGCGTGTCCTCAGTGAACTGCAGATCCTCGAAATTGACCAGCGTGTCGAGCACCGTCAGTTGCGGCGCCTCCTCGCGGATGTAGGCTCGAAAGCCCATCTCGCGCGCTTCGTGCCCGTGGAAGCGGTGGCTGCCGACGAACAGCGCCACCTTGCCGGGGCGGCGGGCGCCGTTGGCGATCATCCAGGCGGCGGTACGGCCGACCTTGCCGTTGTGCACGCCGACATAGGCGCGCCGCGTGCCGGCGGCGAAATCGGACAGCAGCGAGAACACCGGCGTTCCGTTTTCGGTCAGCGACGCAACCGCCGCCGTGATCGCCGGATGCTCGGGCGCCACGACCGCGACCGCCATGCAGCGGGAGGCCAGCTGCATGAGCTTGGCCGCGATCTCGTCCGGCGAGCGCGGGCTCGCTTGCTCGATGATCGAGACGCCGCGGAAATCCGGCGCTTCCTCGACGGCCAGCGTCAGCTGCCGGGCAAACTCGCCGTAAAAGCTCTGGCCGGTGTTGAGCAGCAGGAAGCCGAGCCGGTACTGCGGCAATTCCTCGCGAATCCGTTCGCCGATCAGCCGCGAGGCGTGAAAGCCGATCTCAAGCGCGGCCTCGTGCACGCGTTTTGCGGTTTTTCCGCGCACATGCGCGCGCTTGTTCAGCACGCGGTCCACGGTCGCGACGCTTACGCCCGCAGCCTGCGCAAGCTGCTCGATCGTCGGTCTGGTGGCCATTGCGGCTCCCGCTTTGATGCGCGTTTTCGTCAAGCCTTGATGGAAATGATAGAAAACATCGCAAATGGATTGAGGTTTTATGTCACGGCGGCTATAGGCCTGGCAAGAGCCCCGGGCGCGTTCGATGCTGCCGCCGCGCCGTCGAGGAGGATGCGATGAGCGATCAGTCGAACAAGCCGAAGCGCGATTACAGCCTGGTCGGCGAAAGCTCCAAACGGGCGGTCGAGACCGGCCTCGCCTCCGCCGACTGGTATCATTCGGACGTGCCGCGCAAGGTGATGAAGGAGCTGATGCAACGCTCCGACGGGCCGGCCATCCGTGACACCATCATCTGGGCCGCCGTGCAGATCGCTGCCGCCGCCGGCGCCATCTATTTCTGGGGCACCTGGTGGTGCGTGCCGTTCTTCGCCGTCTACGGCGTGCTCTACGCCTCCTCGAGCGACTCGCGCTGGCACGAATGCGGGCACGGCACCGCCTTCCGCACCGGCTGGATGAACGACGTCGTCTACCAGATCGCCAGCTTCCAGCTGATGCGCAACCCGGTGCAGTGGCGCTGGAGCCATGCCCGCCACCACACCGACACGATCATCGTCGGCCGCGATGCCGAGATCGCCGTGATGCGTCCGCCGGACCTCTTGAAGGCGGCGCTCGCCTTCACCGGCCTGCTCGATTTCCGCTACTCGCTGCCGGGCCTCTTCCGCCAGGCATTCGTCGGGCTCAATGCCGAGGAGAGGGACTACATCCCCGAGATGGAGTGGAAGAAGGCGGTGGTCGCCGCCCGCTGGCATGTGGCGGTCTATGTCGCCACGATCGGCGTCGCGATCTGGATGTGGTCGTTCCTGCCGCTGATGCTGATCGGCCTGCCGCGGCTCTACGGCACCTGGCACATGGTGCTCACCGGCCTGCTGCAGCATATCGGGCTTGCCGACAACGTGACCGACCACCGGCTCAACACGCGCACCGTCTACATGAATCCCATCAGCCGGTTCATCTACTGGAACATGAACTACCATGTGGAGCATCACATGTTCCCGATGGTGCCCTATCATGCACTGCCGAAACTGCACGAGCTGATCAAGCACGATTTGCCGGTGGCGAACCCCTCCATGTGGCATGCCTACAAGGAGGTGTGGCCGGTGCTTCTGAGGCAGCTCAAATACGAGGATTTTTACCTCCGGCGCGAGTTGCCGCCGACGGCGCGTCCCTATCGCGAAGAGTTCCACAACATCACCGTGGCGGCGGAGTAGGCGAATGGCCGAATGGGTCGAGGCGTGCGCGGTGGGCGACGTGGACGAAGAGGACGTGATCCGGTTCGACCATGCCGGCCGCACCTTCGCCATCTACCGATCGCCTGATGACGAATATTTTGCGTCCGATGGTATCTGCACGCATGAGAAGGCGCATCTCGCGGACGGGCTGGTGATGGACGACACCATCGAATGCCCGAAGCACAATGGCCGCTTCAACTACAAGACCGGCCAGGCGCTGCGCGCGCCGGTCTGCGTCAACCTGAAGACCTACCCGGTCAAGATCGATGCCGGGAAGGTTCTGATCCAGCTCGATTGACGGCAATCGCCATGGCGGAAGGCGCAGCAGGGCCGGGCATGGTGATCGTCGGCGCCGGCGAATGCGGTGTGCGCGCGGCGCTGGCCTTGCGCGAACAGGGTTTTGCCGGCTCAGTCACGCTCATCGGCTGCGAGCCGCATCTGCCGTACGAACGCCCGCCGCTCTCCAAGGAACTGATGACCGGCAGCGACGGGCCGGCGCCGAAGACGATCGCCACCAGGGAGCGGCTCGATGAGGCCGGCATTCGCCTCTTCAGCCCCGCGGAAGTGCGTTCGATCGACCGCGCCGGCAAAGCCGTCAGCCTGAGCGACGGTTCGGCACGTCCCTATGAAAAGCTGCTGCTCGCGACGGGGGCATCGCCGCGCCGCCTGGCGATCGCCCAAGCGAGCCGGCGCACCGTCTATCTGCGCACCTATGACGATGCGCTGGCGATCCGCGGCAACCTCGTCGCCGGGCTGCGCCTTGCCGTGATCGGCGGCGGCTTCATCGGGCTGGAACTCGCGGCGTCCGCGCGCCGGCGCGGGTGCCCGGTGACGGTCATCGAAGCCTTGCCGCGCATCCTGATGCGCGGGGTCGCGGCAGAGATCGCTGAAATCGTGCAGCAAACGCATGCGGCGAATGGCGTGCACATTCGCTGCGGCGAAGCAGTTCAAGCGATCGGCGATGTCGGCGATGGCGTGCGCATCACGCTCGGCAGCGGTGCAAGCCTCGAGGCCGACCTTCTCATCGTCGGCGTCGGCGCGGTTCCGAATGTCGGGCTGGCGGAAGCGGCCGGACTCGGCATCGACAACGGCATTGCCGTCGATGCCACGCTCGCCACCAGCGATCCGGACATCTTTGCCGCCGGCGACTGCTGCTCCTTTCCGCTGGCGATCTATGGCGGGCGCCGCGTGCGGCTGGAATCCTGGCGCAATGCCCAGGAGCAGGGCACGCTCGCCGCGGCCAATATGCTCGGCGCCGGCGAGGGGCATTCGGCCGTCCCCTGGTTCTGGTCGGATCAGTATGACCTCACGCTGCAGATCGCCGGGCTGGCGGATGAGGGGGTCGAGACGGTGCGGCGCGAGGTCGGCGAGGGCGCTTTCATCCTCTTCCATCTTGCGACCGACGGCAGGCTGGTTGCCGCGAGCGGCATCGGGCCCGGCAATTCGGTAGCGCGCGACATCAGGCTGGCCGAGATGATGATCGCCAGACGCCTGCACCCGCCGCGCGAAAAACTTGCCGCCGCCGACACCAAGCTGAAAGCGCTGCTGGCGGCCTGAAACCACTTCAAGGGGAGGAACAAAGATGAGCCGCACGAGGCCGACTGTCGCCGATCTCAGGGCAATCAAGGGCAAGCGCCAGCTCACCATGCTGCGCGTGATGACGCTCGAAGAGGCGGAGGCCGCCGAGCGCGCCGGAGTGGACATCGTCTCGATCCCGCCGGAGCTCATTCTCAACCCACAATATCGCGACGCCGCGCCAAGCCTGTTTTCGATGCCCGGCGAGAATTTTTATGAGCTCGGCACGTCGGACGATTTCGTGCGCTGGGCGTTCAAGATGTACAAGGCGAGCGCCGACGCGGTCTATTGCAGCGCGAGCTACGCCACGGTGAAGGCCATGGCGGACGAGAACATCCCGGTCATCGGCCATGTCGGCCTGATCCCGTCGCGCCGCACGTGGACCGGCGGCTGGAAGGCGGTCGGCAAGACCGCCGATACGGCCATGCAGATCTGGGATGCGGTCAAGCAGTACGAGGCGGCGGGCGCTTTCGGCGCCGAGATCGAGGTCGTGCCGGTCGAGGTGGCGACCGCGATCTGCCAGCGCACCTCGCTGTTCCTGATCTCGATGGGTGCCGGCACCGGCTGCGACGCGCAATATCTGTTCGCCGAAGACGTGCTCGGCTCCAATCGCGGGCACATGCCGCGGCATTCGAAAGTCTACCGCAACTTCGCCAAGGAATACGATCGCCTGCAGGCCGAGCGGGTCAAGGCCTTCAAGGAATTCGTCGCCGACTGCGACAGCGGCGCCTATCCGGAAGAAAAGCACATCGTGCGCATGGATCCGCAGGAGCTGAAGGCGTTCATGAAGAAGCTGGACGGGAGGAAGTAGGGGGCTGGCGCCAACGCTTCAGAACCCCTCTCCACGTCCTTGCGGGGAGAGGGGACGTCGACGTCCCGCCGGCACCTGCCAGCGATACCCCGAACTCAAAGCTAGAGCGCTCTGCTTTCTTGCGGACGCAGCAGCGCTCTACGTTGCCCCCCTCTGGCCTGCCGGCCATCTCCCCCACAAGGGGGGAGATTGGACGGCCGCTATGATTTCGCCAACCTGCAGCCTTGGCGATTGGCGAAAGTCGCGATGACAG
>Ga0164290_1001726_pt1 | contig 25147 bp, 23 predicted proteins | sample Micstemetagenome_FD_108782 | JGI IMG/M metagenome (GOLD analysis project Ga0164290, IMG submission 108782) | Contaminated culture microbial community from soil near Moab, Utah, USA - Microcoleus steenstrupii SON62 (Illumina Assembly) | ecosystem: Environmental > Terrestrial > Soil > Soil crust...
ACCGCCGAGTGGGATCCGGCCACACGCCGCGTCCCCCGCCCGACGGCGACCCGCCGCCCGCCCCGGACCCCCGGCCCCCACCCCCCACCCCCCAACCCCCAACCCCCAACCCCCAACCCCCAACACCCAACACCCAACACCCAACACCCAACACCTACCCTCAGAACACCACCCCCACCTGACCACGGAAGGTGAGGGGCGCCCCGGGATAGATCTGGAAGTCGTTCACCGAACCCGAGTAGTACTCTTTATCAAACAGGTTTTCGATATACAGCGAGGTGTTCCACTGGCCGCGGGTGTAGAACAGCCCGGCGTCCCACCGTGTGAAGTCGGGCAGTCGCACATCGCCGCCGAATGATGCCAGACGATCATCGAGATAGACCATCCCCAGGCCATAACCCAGCGTGTGCTGGTCATTCTGAATGACGTTGTACCGCGACCACAAATTGACCATGTGCCGAGGGACGTTGCGCGGGCGGCGATCATCCACATCAGGATTGCTGGCATCCCGCAGCACGGCGTCGGTAATCGTGTAGTTGGAAGAAGTCGTCCAGCGGTCGGTGATGTTGCCGATGAGGCTCAGTTCCATCCCCTGGCTGGTCTGCTGACCCACTTGTGAGGTCACGAAGAACGGCGGCATCGATGTGGTGGTATCAATCGTGACGTTGTCTTTTTGGATCCAGAACCAGGCGGCCTGTCCCACGAGACGTGGCAACAGTTGCAGCTTGGTCCCGACTTCCCAGCCTTCACCGATTTCCGGCAGCAGCGGATCGTCGGTCAAACGGGGACCGCCCCCCGGCGGGTCAAATGAACGGCTGTAGCTGCCGTAAATGCTCCATTCATCGGGAATCGGTTGATAGGTGATCCCGACACGTGGCGTCCAGCGGTCGAAGGTTTGATCGGTTTCCGTGTCAGGCAGCGTGGGGATACCGAAGGTCTTCAACTCGCGTTGAAAGACCGTGTTCGTGCGGTCGTAACGCAGACCAACAAGTGTGGACCACTGGTCATTGATTTTGATGACATCCTGGATGTACTCGCCATGCCGGGTATCTCGGAAGATCGAATCAAACTTGGCCGGCGTGAAGAAGACGTTGGGGTCGGTGTAGTCGGGGTTGACGGCGTCGATGGGCAGATTCTGTAAGCCCGGAATGGTCGATTCCGAGAGGAAGTTGTTCGAGATGAACCAGCCCTGCTCGGTCCCGATGACGAGTTTGTGCTCCATCGAGCCGGTCAGGAATTCTGCGGCGAGGTTGAATGTGACGCCATGATACTGTTCAAAGAACTGCGGGATATCCTGACGGGAGCGGTTGATCGTCGTCGTGCCAGGATCCTGGCTGAGCGGAAATGTGCCCGACGACGGGGCATAGTAGAAGATGTTGGTCGCCATCACCCGCGCGGTCCAGATGTCGTTGAATCGATGATCGAGAAACAGCGACTGTCGCCAGTCCTGAAACAACTGGAAGTCGTTGTCGGGTTCGCCGAGGAAGCGTTCAATGGGCAGGCTGCCGACTTGTCCGTCGAGAGCGACCACGCCGGTATCAAAGCGACGGCGATCTTGCAGGTACTCGCCTTCCCAGGTGAGCGACGTGTCGTCATCGATGATCCACGTCATCACCGGGGCGACGAAGAATCGTTCGTTGTAACCGAAGTCGCGGAAGCTGTCGCGATTCTCATACGCCATGTTCAACCGGAACAGCACGTCGCCATCGTCGTTCACGCGGCCGTTGGTATCGACGGTGTACCGCTGAAAGTCGAAGCTGCCGAACTGGGCCGTAAAGGCGTTGTAATCCTCGGCGAAGGGCTTCTTGGTGACGAGATTCACGGTGCCCGAAGGTTGACCGGAACCATACAGGACCGACCCCGGGCCTTTCAGAATCTCAAGGCGTTCGACGTTCGCGAAATCGCGTGGCGTGAAAGTCGGGTCGAGCATGCCGTTCTTGCGATAGTTTCGCGAAGGGACAACAAACCCGCGCAGCAGCAGCGAATCGGGCCGGAGTTGATCGCTGAGTTTGGCAGCGCCGCTGACATCCCGCAGCACGTCATCGATGCGCAGGGCTTGTTGATCGGCGATAATTCCCTGCGTCACCGTGCTGACCGACGCCGGGAGTTCCAGATCGGGGACATCGACAAACGTAGCCGCCGTGGAAGAACTGGCCCGGTAACCATCGGCTTTGGGAGAACCGAAAATTGTGCTCTCCAGAATGGTGGGCGGAGGCAACGGTGTGGGGTCGAACCCGGTTGGTGGGAAGACCGCATCGGGCGGAATTGTCGGCAGGGGGTTCGCCTGTACGTTGACTTCAGGCAACGTCGGCGAGTCCGCCGGGGATTGGGCGTACACCGTTTCTGGCAGCACGCAGGGACAGGCGCAAAGTCCGAGCCAACACCAAACAACAGTCCGCAGGGTCATCCGTGACTCTTTCCCAAAGCTGGTGGCTGGGCCATCTCTGTTGTCTTTCAACTACCAGTTTCGGAAGAGTGGGGGCTATACCGCTCAGGCAGAAATTGCCGATCAGGCGATGTGAGGTAAAGCGGCAAACACCTGCCGGTGCATTCCTCACAATCACTACAATCGCACTCAGTTCAGCTCTGCCCACCTGGGGTAAACCGCCGCAGCGGCCCGCGAACCCCGGCGGGTCATCGCAATGGTGTTCAGAATTGAGGCATACAATCTGCGCTCAAAGTGAATCAGTTTGTGAGGCTCGGCAGACGTGGCTTGAACAATGTGTTTCATCAACAGAACAGCGCCCGCGAGATCCGGGCCCATCTCAGCAGGCCACCCTGTTTGCTGGCAGGTTCCCGTCCAAATTATCGATCTCGCATACGATGCGGGAGGTATCAATTGCACAGGTCACGAGCACTGCCGGGAAACGCGGCACGATGAGAACCTGACAGGCAGATTACACCAGAAAGCCTAACTTCTTATTTCACAGGCCTTCCGTTCATTCCGCCCTGTGGCTGAAAAGCACTGTCGCGGGGTTCTACCGTTACAGAGCCGTTAGAATTCCCAGCCGCCCGATTGGCTCATGGCACTCTTCTTGCGATCAAAGTTCCGGTAACCCTTTGAAATTCCCCTTTTCAGCAACTTCACGGACGAGAAGGAACGAGACATGGCGAATCCACCGGAATGGCTCCATCAGTTCGCTGACGAAGTCTCGGCACAACTCATCGGAGTCGAACAACTGGCACCGATTGGTTGCCACATTTATCAAGGGGCAGGTCCGAGTGAAGTGACGCTGTTTGTCTCCTCCACGGAGGTGATTGGTGGCGTACACGATGGCCGACTACGTGTCTCGCGCTTCTTTGTGGATCTGCAGGCACTCACTCAGGTTTTTGATTCCATCCGCTCGTTCGCCTGGCAGGCTCAGGGGCTCGGTTCACAGGACGATATTGGCCCGCACGTAGCCATCGAAGGCGATTACCGGGGACACCCGGTGTGGCTGCGGATTCCGGCGATCGCTCCGAAACCCTTTCCCGCCGGTCGCCACGCACACGCCCATCTCGCGCAGTGGGAAGAGGTCTGGTAAAGACGCAGCGCTCGGCACTGCCTCGCGGCCTATCCCTACGCTTTGCGGATAAAATTGGCGGCGTAACTGCGGATCTGCGTGCCATTCAGCACATGAAAAATCCGCAGTTGCTGGATCTGTTCCTGGCTGAATCGCGACAACGGCACATGCACCAGCGTTTTGCCGAACCGCTTCGCCAGTTTCTTCCAACCTGGCCCGGGCGGCAGACTGCTCAGTAAGGCGACATGCCGTTCTTCGGCATGAAAACAAGCCGCCGCAAGCAGGCGTTCTTCCAGCGTGTCGGTGAAGTCAAACCGTCGATTACGCCAGATGTCGGGCACAGGTCGCGGTGGAAAGAGGAACATCGCCCCGCCATACAGCGATTGCCCGATACCCGGCCCGACCAGATTCTGGCCGAAATCGGTGGCGAACAACGCGAGTGTCGATTCGTCATGATGTTCCGCATGCCAGGTGACTCGCCACGGATAGTCGCGCGGATCGGCCGGGGCATCGAACAGCATCACCACGCAATCGAGCGAGCCGCGTGTTGGTGGCAGCACTTTGACGTAGAGATCGCCGGTGTGCCAGTTCCGCAATGTCTCGCGGATGTCGAGCCCATCTTTCAGACTGGTCGAGAATTTCTCGGAACGTACGAGGTCGCTGCCGATGAGCGACAACGCCGTCTCTTTCACATGCGTGCGGAACTTTTCAATGGAGACATCTTCCGGCGGCCAACTGCATTGCCGATACGGATTCCAGCGCATCTGCCAGCGGAACTGATCCATCCGCAGGGGTTGGGGCTTCAGTTGCAGAGTCCGCCAGTGGATGACGGGTCCGGGAAGACGGCATTTGAGTTCGAGTTGCGTGCCATCGGGCAGGCGTCCCTGCTGGATACCACAGCGGACTTCCGGGCGGGCACCATCATTCTCATACGGATACGTGCGAGCGACTTCCGCGAGCGACTGGGCAAACTGATCGCCGAAAATCTGTTGTGCCGCGATCATTAAGGTATAGAAATCGGGAGTCAACCGCCGTTCGATGAGCGAGAGATTACGGACATACTGAAAGTACGATTGCAGCAACTTCGGCGAGATTGTGCGGGCCTGCCGACCGAGCGTCTTTCGATAATGGTCGCGAGTCGCCAGCAGCAGCGCTTTCACGCCATCCAGCGAGAGGTTTTCATCGTGTTCGAGTTCCGCTCGGGCCTGTTCATACAAGCCCGTGATGTAGGGTAACTCACCCAGCATGAACAGCGATGTGCGACCTTCGACCGCGTAGGTTTCCGTGGGTTCGATGGCATCGTGCTCGCTTGTCTGTGCCGACAGATCGCGATACGCCTCCCGGATCCAGGGCCAGTCGATGAGCGAGCAGACCAGCAGAATACGTTGGTAACGCGACTCCAACTCGCGCAGCCGTCGCCCCATATGGGCCACCCGCTGCCGTGTCTGCTCGGCGGTCGGACGGGGTATCGTGGGGAGCACCGCCGCCGCAAATCGCTCGGGAGAGACCTGCTTCAGGGCATACGGATCGGGCAGAACGGCACTGTAGCTCTCGAAATGCGCGGTCTCCAGATCGATGTACGCGCGCGGCAGACGCTCCTGCATGGCCATCCGCAAGGCAGCAATCACCCCCTGACAGGGATCAATGGGCACATAGCTGGCCACGGCTTCATCCGCGTCCTCATCGTCGCTGTCTTCGGCAGCCTCCGGTGACCAATCTTTGGCCGCCGTCCACGCGGGTTCTCGCTGGATGACCAGAGACAGTCGCGGCAGCAACTCGATCGCGGCTTCCACACTCTCCTGAAAGGAGGCCGGCAAAGGAACCGCCACACAGTCGAAGGCACTCGTCAACAGCAGTCGACGGACTTCAATGGCACAGTCGCCGCTGCCGTGGATGAGCGGCAGACAAGTGATGCGGTCGCTGAAATCCAGAGGAGACATCATGCATCCATTGTGAGCGAATGACACTCACACGGGAAGTGTCAGCACCTGGTTCAATATTGTGGACAACACGCGGGCTGTCGTCCAGACGCTCGGTGACCGGCCCCGTATTGCTACATTCGTCAGAACGCCCAATCTGTCATTTGCGGTCCCTCGCGGTTAGACTTTTCTGTATTCCGATCTTCAATTCATGCACCACGGAGTGATTCCATGTCGACATCTTTGAGCCGTCTTTCCCGTCGTCAATTCCTGCAAACCGCCGCGGTGGCGGCCACCGCGCTGGCAACACGTGCGGTCTGGTCGGCCGATAAGGAAGACCCGTATGGTGGCTTCAAGGCCGGCATCCAAAGCTATTCACTGCGTGGTTTTGAGGTGCAGCAGGCGCTGGCACATACCCAGACGCTGGGCCTGAAGTATTGGGAAGCCTACCCCCGGCATCTCCCCATGAGCAATGTTCCCGGTCAACTCGCCGAACAGAAAGCCCTGCTGGATGGTGCCGGCGTAACCGTGATGGCTTACGGCGTGCTTCCCTTCAGCACGAATGAAACCCAGGCCCGCAGCCAGTTCGAGTTCGCCAAGGCGATTGGTCTGAAATCGCTGAGTGCCGACCCGGAAAAAACACCGGAAACGTTCGACCTGCTCGATAAACTCGTCGCGGAATATGACGTGGCGATTGCCATTCACAATCATGGACCGGGCCACCGTTACAACAGCATTGAAGATGTGCTGACCATGGTGAAAGATCGGCATCCCAAGATCGGGGCCTGTGTCGATACCGGTCATTACCTGCGCAGCGATGTGGACCCGGTGGAGGCCATCGAGCGCTTCGGAGCCCGCGTGTTTGGCGTTCACATGAAAGACGTCAAGACCATAAAGAATGGCGACAAGTCATCGAAGCAGTTCAAGATTCTGGGTGAAGGCGATCTCAACATCGTGGGCTGCCTGCGAGCACTCAAGAAACTCGACTACCAGTACTGCGTGGCGCTCGAATACGAAGAAAACCCGGACAACCCGCTGTCCGATATCGAAGTCTGCCTGAAGAACCTGCGCGCGGCAATCAAGCAGATGTGATACGACCTTCGCACCAGTGGAAGTCACTCAAGGCGAGCGAGGGGACGTAAGTCCCTTCGGTGATTGAATTCCCGTTTGTAGACAGAATCACCGGGGGGAGTCACCTCCCCCCGCTCGACAGACTTGAGCCACTTCGACGCGGATCAGTAAGAGCGGCGTAATTTCCGCGTGTCACCTGGTCTCACGGTGTCTGTCGCAGACTCACACCATCAGGTCACAACGACTGGCTCTAGTTCCGCTGGAAGCTCAAGCCGGGGTCTTTCGGGTCGTCGCCGACCATCTTGAACTGGAGTTGCGTCGGACTCTCGAGGTTGACCTGCGCGAGCATCGTGCCGCTGCCGTCGTCGTTTTCCAACGCCAGGTTATTCTGATCAATCGCGTAGACCCCTTTGACCGACTGCTTGCGTTCGCCGTGCTGATAGGTCCAGGTGAACTTGCCGTCCGCGGAGAGTTCCAGCGCGAATGTATTGTCCTGCTTGGTGGCCTGCCAGTTGCCGACCAGTTGTTCCGCTTTCAACTGCTGGTCAGCGGGCAGATCGGCCGGAGGAGGGGGCGGGGCTAATGTCTCGGACTGGTCAGCGGGCGCGGTCATCGCCACCAGTTGCTTAAGCAATTTGTCGTCCGGCAGCAGCTTCAATGCCAGCTGAAAGTGTTTCGCTGCGGCGTCTTTGTGATCCATCGTCTGGTAATGGTACGCCAGCAGGAAATGACCATCGGGGGAATCGGGGTTGGACTTCACGAACGCTTCCAGCGCGCGCAGTTGAGAGGTGTAGGTTTCAGCCCCGGGATACAGGCTGATCATCGTCGTCCAGTCCCAACCAGGACCCGCCGACAGCACGGCGTAAATGGCCGCTGACGATTCGGGATACTGCTTGAGTGCGAACAACACCAAAGCCCGGAACTCGTGGACCACGGTATCGCGCGGCATGGTCTTCAAGGTGATGTCGAGTTTGGCGAGCGATCCCTGGTAGTCGCCGTCATAAAACGCCGTGCGGGCCGCATCGAATGCGGCGGTCCCTTCATCGGTCGGCTGCAAATCGGCCGATGATGCGGGCATGGACGGATCGGCCGTCGCTGTGGCATCGTTGTAGACGACGAGTGGCTGCGAATAGTCGTAGCCATATGTTCCCGCGCAACAGTAAGGGTTCGAGTAGTTGTAGTAGCCCCAGCCATATCCAATTCGATTGACAGCCCAGGCGGTCATCCCCAGGGCCGCGGCGACCGGGTAGTTGTTCCACATGTAGCCCCAGCCAGCACCGGGATACCAACCACCGTGATACCAGTTGCCATAGTGGTTGTATTTATCGTCGGCCCAGTTCTGCCAGTCTTCGCGATTATTGTCGCGCCAATCCTGGCGGTCGTTCTGCATGTTCTGACGATGATCTTGCCAGTTGTCGCTACCGTTGGCCATGCGGTCGTTCAGGTTCGCGCGACGATCTTCCGGCGACAGGTTCCCCATGCGATCTTGCACACGGGCCCCTTGGTTGGGTAGCCGCGAGCCTATACCGGCCTCACTCAAACCCGGGAGGTTGCCCGGGCGATTCCCGATTCCAATCCCTGCCCCGGGTCGGTTGGTGATCCCTTGACCGGCCCCCGGAAGAGTGCTGATGCCCTGACCCGCTCCCGGGCGATTCCCGATCCCCGCGCCAGAACCAATCCCCTGGCCAGACCCAATTCCCGTTCCCGGTCGACCGCCGGGCAATGTCGAGGGACGTGATCCCGGCAGATTGCCCCCCGCCCCAATGTTGGGCCGCGTTCCCGGTTGCAGTGAAGGCCGGTTCCCCGTACCGATGCCCCCACCTCCGATGTTGCCTCCGCCCAGGTTGCCGCTGCCGATGCCCGGGCGTGAACCACTGCCGGCATTGGGCAAGGACGGCCGAGTCCCCGGGGAGATCGCAGGCCGAGACGCCGGCTGCGATGGTCGGCTAAATGAGGGGGAACTGCCCACCGAAGGCCTTGCTCCGCCGCCGCCGCCAAAATTCCCGCTGGGTCGGGCACCGCCACCGCCGAAGTTACCGCTGGGCCGTCCGCCCCCACCCCCACCGAATCCGCCGCCGCCCCCACCACCACCGCGAAAACCACCACCGCCGCCGCCGCCACGTCCGCCAATGCCGTGGGCATATTCCGAGCCGATGGCGAGGGTGGCAATCAGTGCCAGTCCGAGCAAGTTCGCTGTATGTCGTTTCATCGGATGTCCTCCGTAGATGTTCGCATGATAAGGCTGACGGGATCGAAGAGATGGCATCAAGCAGGTCTGTGTTTTCGCGGCACGCGCGGTGGCGTCTTCAGCTTACGAACCCGGTTGTGGAGGCTGCCGCACCACACGCACCGTCGATTCCGGCAGCAACTCGTGCCCCACGATCACATTCGATGAGTCAATCTGAAAGGCGTCACTATTGAGCATCGTCACCACGCGCGTGGCGGAGGCTCCCTGCCCCTCCGGAGTGACGCCGTCGATCTTCAAAATCCAACCGCGATCCGTGGGTGTCCAAACCCCCTCCGTGAACGAGCCATTATGATCGAATGCCCACGAACGAATCGTCTGACGCATGCCGTCCCAACCGATGCGCTGCGTCCCGCGCATTTCACCCCGGGGCGACTTCACCACGTAATCTTGCAGCAGATAGTTGCCATCGTCCGACCACTGGCAGGTGGTTTCCACGCGCCCCTCGGGACTTTCATCGACCCAATGCCCCACCAGCCAGGCCAGCGACTGTAACTGGTCGTGCGCCGTGACAGCCGGGGCATCGGCGGGAAAATCGCGCACACTGGCGATGAGCCATTTGTCGTTCTGCCGCACATGCACCAACGTGTACGGACTGCGTGAACCCGGTTCGGCCGGATCGAGCGTGGTGGTGCTGAACCCCTCTTCCACGGCGACATTGGGCCCTAACTGCCGCAACGATGACAGTTCCACCGCGATGCGGGCTTTCGGATATTCCTGGAACAGGTTGGCAAAGCGGGCCTCGATCTCCTCGCGGCCTGCCAGCACATTGCCGTCCTCATCCACCGCTTCGGCACGCTCCAGAAACTGTGCCGCAATCGCTTTCGCATCGCCCGCGTTGAACGCTGTTTCAAACGCCGCGGCCGAGGCCTTGAGTGCTGCCAGTTCATCCATTGGAGCCGGTTTGGCAGCCGGCTTCGCATCTTGCGAATGCGCGACGGGAGACACGGTCATGTGTGATAATAGCCAGCCGACCGCCATACCCACGGCCAAGGTACTAAACAGTGAAGTTCGCGTCTGCATGGGGTCAACTCCTGTTATGCCTGCTGCACTCGTGGTGGACTGCACGAACCCGTATTGACCGGCAATCACGATGGTCAACAGGCAACCGGGCCTGTCAATGAGAGAATCACAGTTGGGCTGAGGGATGATCCGTGTGAGTTACACGTCTCCTGGATCATCATGCATCCGTGATCCAACGTTTTCAAGATCGTGCATCGAGCATCACGGAAATCGACTACCAAGACTGTCACCGGGGGAACCTGTGCCATGAGGAACCGGCCTCCCAAGTTGAGTATGAAGCACGACGATTGCTGACTTTTCACAAATGAACGAGCCCCATATGAAGAAAAACTCGTCTAATCGAGCGGCACTTTGCGTTAGCGGATGATCAGACAACACAAAAACGAGGATCGGGAACCTTTTTGCGGCTTGGCCCGTATAAGGTGTCGTATCACAAACGATGGGACAAAATGCAGAACGTTCGGCCGATCATCGCACGGGTCATCGCCGGAGAGACAAATGCGTTTCGGATCCTCGTCGACCAATATCAGGGTGTCGTGTGGACCTTCTGCCGCAATCTGGTTCGTCATACGGTCGATGCGGACGACATGACTCAGGACGTGTTTCTGACGGCGTATCGCAAACTGGCACAATACAATCCCGATCGTGCGGCCTTTTCTACTTGGCTGTTAACCATCGCGCGGAATCTATCCCGCGATCGATGGAAGGCACGAAGTCCGGAATTCGATGCGAGCCTGGATCAGGTTGACGACTCATCTCCACCGATCGACAGCCTGACAGACGCGGAACTCTGGAGCCGGCTGGACCGTGCGTTAAGCCAGTTGCCCTGGGAACAACGGACCGCCTTTGTGCTCGCCGAGATTCAGGAATTGCCGCATGCCGAGATCGCGATCATCGAGGAGATCGAAATTGGCACGGTGAAAAGTCGTGTCAGCCGGGCCAAGGCCAAGCTCAGGACGGTCCTGGGCGATTGGCAGCCCGAAGCAAAGACGTCCCGACGGGAAACCACTCCATGAAACAGGATGATCCCTGGAACGCCTGGCTAGAGCATTGTCGTGAGACAGGTGCCCAGCAGCCACTCACGGATCGCATCATGGCGGACATCGCCTTGGAGCCCGCAATCGCACGTGCGGTTCCCCTGCGCCGGTCGTTGTGGCTGCCGATCGTGGTGTGGTCCGCCGCCGCGATTGTGTGCGCCGTGCGAATTTACAGCGTCATCAGCGTGGTGGCTGCCCCAGTGGCCCTGCAAGAAGAGCACCACGAACCTCAAAGGTCCGAACATGAGCACCGAAGTCCCTCCGAATCATGAACGCCAGCCGTGGGTCGCAGCATCCTTGTCCATGCTCTGCTGCGGACTCGGTCAGATTTATTGCGGCCGCGCCGGACGAGGGCTGATCATGTACAGCCTCTCGATGATCCTCGGGCCGCTCGTGGTGGCGACCGTGTTGCTCGGCAGTTCGCTGGCCTGGCTGGTCGCGTTTCTGCTGAGTCTGGTGATTGTCACCGGGGTCACTTTGTGGTCGGTGATTGATGCCACTCGCCTCGCCCGGCGACTGGCTGGCCAGCCGTTCGAGCCCCGCGAATACAACCGCCGGGCCGTTTACTGGCTGATGGCGTGCAGCGTGTTTCCGTCGGCCATCGGACTCGTCATGTTTCTACGAACGAATGTGATCGAAGCGTTTGTCATTCCCAGTTCATCAATGTCCCCCACGCTGGTTCCTGGCGATCGATTGCTGGCCCTCAAGCTGGGCATCAACGATCGCACCATCGAACGCGGCGAGCTGGTGGTGTTCCGACATTCCGCCAATCGACAGCAGCGCTTTATTAAACGGATCATCGGTCTCCCAGGAGACACAGTCGAACTGCGCGATGGCAGCGTCATGGTGAATGGTCTGGTTCTCAAGCAGGAACCCCTGGGACCGGCAGCGACCGATGGAAAGCAACTGGTCAACGAATGGAACGGCGGGCGACAGTACCAGATACTCGTCAGCCCTGACGACGATCTCGCGGACATGCCCGCTGTCACGGTCCCCGAGGGGGCGTACTTCGTGCTGGGAGATCATCGCGGCCAATCGCTCGACAGCCGCCGATTTCAGGCGGTCTCTCATGGCGAACTCGTCGGCATCGCGACCTACCTGTACTGGCCCCAAGGAGATCAACGCAGATTCGGGCTGCTAAACTGATGAGGGAATCGGTCAACACCGTTGTCAAACCAACGGGATGACGGAGGCCACAAGATTGCCGTCCGAAGTTCCGGCTCATTTTTCGCGGCACAGGAACCAGCGCGAGAATTGTTGACAGGTGGCGGTCCAGCATTCGGCGGTTTCGCGGCAGCAGCGGCCGCACCACGATTCGTCGATCGCTGGCGCAGACAACGGGGCCGAGGTGAAGTCGTATCGTTGCCCCGCTTGATAGACCCGTCCTTCCAGCACGCCCTGTCGCAAGCTGCCGGGCGAGACGCGGGGCGGGCGTTCGGCCTTCAACTTGCCGGCGGCCATCAGGGCATCGGTCATGTACTCGGCACAGTGGACCCCTTCGCAACGATTTCCCGTGCTGAAGTGCCGAATGCGGTACGGTCGGCCGAGTTGGCTTTCCAGATGCGTGATCATCGCCGCATGCTGGGCCGTGTCCCACGGTTGAGCTGGATGGACGATTTCGACTTCGCTGGGAACCAGGAATGTCAGATATTCGGACAGCGGTGTCTTGCGGACGCCGGGGCCGTTCATGGCGTCATAGACCACGGGCTGACCATGCTCGAGAATCACCATGCCGACATGCGTGTACGGGCTGCACGAAAAGACCTTCACGGCGAGGCAGTCGCCTTGGCTGAAAATGAGCGACCCCGTTTGCACTTCCGCCGTGATGACGGGAAACGCCGCTTGCGTGGCGTCGGAAGGTGTCGCCAGCAGTTGTGCCGCAATCAGGAATGACCACATGTGGGAATCCTTTCGGTCTCGGCCGGGAGCACACCGGCCCTGCGGGAGACAACGGAATTGCGTGATCGTTGGATCACAACCGATTTGCCAGCGACCGTACAAGTCCGTGGCGGGTCGCGGCGGGCAATTTCCAGAATTGCTGCCCCCCCACTGGACAGGGTCCGGTACAATTCATCGACAACAGTCACAGCGCCACAACACCGTGGCCGCTTCCGAGGAGTTGATGTTGACCGACCACGTTGAACCGCTGGGCAAGCGGATTCTGATACGCAAGGACGAAAGCCGCCATACCACGCGCGGCGGCATTGTGCTGCCCGATAAAGCCGAAATTCCGACGATCACGGGCCGCGTGGTCGAAATCAGCGCACAGATCGAGCGCGATCACGATTTCCCGATCCGCAAGTACGACAAGGTGTTATTCCACCCGAAGAACGCGATTCCGGTCGACCTGGAACCAGACAACGTGCTGTATGTGGTGCCGATCGAAGATGTCGTCGCCGTCTTTCGCCGCACCGCGTCAAAAACGAAGAAGAAAACCGCCGCGGACGAAGAACTGGAGGAAGGCTAAGGGTAGAGGGTTGAGTGCTCAGGGATAAATCCCATCGCACCCGACGGCAGCTTCCCGCATGGGCACTTAGCCCTTAGCCCTTGACCCTCAGCTCTTTTCAGCCTGTTCCCATGCCACGGTCATACGCTTCGAGGTCGCGCAGGTAGACCGCGAGAGCGGAGTGCAGGGTTTCGCGGCCGATTTGCCATTTCGGGCTGTCCGCCGTAAAGCGGTTGCAGTGATCGACCAGCAGCCGGTGAATGAATTTGAAGAGATGCCGCGGGACACGCAACCGGGCCAGTGTGCTGACCAGTTCCGGTTCGTCGATCCCTTCCTCGAACCACGATTTCAGCTTCACATTGACCGTCTGCCCGTTGAGCGCGACGGCTTGCAACCGATCATTGGCCAGGTCGTACAGCGATTCCCCGGTCCATTCCAGCGAACGGATGAGGTTCTGCTTATCCAGCCGCGAACGCTCGTAGAACTCCTTGTCTTCCTTCGTCAGATAGAAGCTCACCTCGATCGGCAACAGCAGTTTGAGTCCCACGCCGGCGTGCTTCAGGAATTTGTTGTCGAACATGGGCCATAACAGGTCGCGCATGCGCTGTGCTGACCCGTTGATCAGATGCGGTTCATCGACGCGGTCAACCAGAATCGTGACCGACTGGAAACCCAACGTCCGCAGCACGCTTTGAAACTTGCTCAGCAGTTCATAACGATCATCACTGCGATCGCGACTCGGCGTGGGCTGTCCGACGAGATCTTTGCCTTCAAAACGCGACATCGTCCGCCGCAACGGATTGACGTTGTGCTCGATCACTTTCATCTGCCGCGACACGCGCCAGGCATGCCAGACGAGGTGCAGTTGCCGCCAGACCCACGGGGCCCACAGCAGCAGAATAATCAGCCACGGCCACCAGGTGTCGCGGAACTGTGTGAGCCCACCCAAATACGTGGTCAGCCCGAACAACAAGGCCGACCCAGCGACACCGAGTGTCAAGTCCCAGTAAGCTTTCCAGTTATGAAAATGCAGCTTGCGACGCAGCCGCGTCCAACGTTCGCCAGGCGAGAGCCCCAAACTGCGATCGTAGTAGGCGGCCAGCAACAACAGATCGCGTTTCTGTGGGGGCGACAACAGCGTCAGTTTGCCACCATCGATCGTGAACGCTGCATCGGCACTGGCCGATTGTCCTTCCAGAATCGAGGTCACCAACTCGGTGACACCCAGCGACAAAATGGCGTCCATATGATCCCACAACCGGAACCGCGACAGCGTTTTTTCGGGGTTGTGGCTGAACAGCTTCATCCGCTCGTGGAAGGCATCCAGAAACGGGTTGAAGTCGTCGTACTCGATCACGAACACACGGTGTTCGGGATGAGCGCGGTTGTGCGCCGAAATCTGTTCGACGATCTGCAACCGCAGCGCCGTCTTCCCGCTCCCTTTTTCGCCAAAGACGACGGCCGTGGCGGGTTCATCGGCGGAACCGAAAATCTTATCCCACGCCGGATGAAAGACATCGCGGGAACAATGCTGCTTGAACAGCGGGTCGGTCTGGGCATCTTCCTGGCTGAACGGGTTCTGAGCCAAACCGTGATGTTCCAGAAACTGCTGAACTTTCATGGGGACCGATCAACGGAAAAGTTGCGGGATCGACGTGTGGCGGGCGCGTCACGATCCTCCACTTTAGGCGGATCGATGGGACGCGTCCAGTAAGCTCGTGAAGATGCAACGAACGTATCGATCGCGCAGAATGCGTTGTGATTGACCTGGCTGCTGATCTCCGCGAGCCGTGCTGTACGTTCTTGGTTGAAAATCCGGTAAACTCCAGCGATAGAACTCCTTTCCAGATGGGTGAGGACAGCATGAGTGCCATCGAACAGCGTCTCGTCGAACTTGGACATCCGCTGCCAGTCCCGGCGGCTCCGATTGCCAGTTATGTCCCCGCGTTGCGGACGGGGAGCCTGGTGTTGTGCAGCGGGCAGTTGCCGATCATTGGCAAGGAAGTCCTCTTTCAGGGCAAGGTGGGCCACGATATTCATGAAGAGCAAGGCCAGCATGCCGCCCGGCTCTGCCTGATGAATGCTCTCGCGGCGATCAAGGCAGAATTGGGGAACCTCGACTACATTCGCCGTGTCGTGCGGGTCGAGGGGTATGTGCAGTCGGCACCGGGATTTTCCAGGCAACCCATGGTCATCAACGGGGCTTCCGATCTACTGGTGCAGGTCTTTGGGGACAAGGGCAAGCACACCCGAATTGCCGTCGGTGTGAGTGAACTGCCGCTCAATGCCGCCGTGGAGTTGGCCCTTTGGGTGGAAGTCGACCCGGCATGATGCCCTTTGTCTGGTTGTGTCTGGCCGCATTTGCCGCAGGGGCCGTGAACTCCGTCGCCGGAGGCGGCACGCTGCTCACCTTTCCGACGTTGATCTGGATTCTTGGCGGATCGGCCGATGCCAGCGTCACCGCGAACGCCACGAGCACCACGGCGCTTTTGCCGGGATCGATGGCGAGCATGTGGGGCTACCGCCGTGAGTTTGAGGGGAGCGGCCACTGGATTCGGTGGCTGCTGCTGCCGTCGCTACTGGGGGGCATTCTCGGGGCCCAACTGCTGATCTGGCTGCCTGCCCAATGGTTTGCGTTGCTGGTCCCGTGGCTGATCCTCACGGCGACCTGCCTGCTGGCGTTTCAACCGGCCATTAGCCGCTTTACGGGGATTGGTCAGCATCACGCGACACCATCTCGGGTTTCGATGATTGGCATCATGCTGTTCCAGTTCGGGGTGTCGGTCTACGGCGGATATTTTGGGGCGGGAATCGGCATTTTGATGCTTTCCGCCCTGGCGATTATCGGGCTGGAAGACATTCATAAGATGAATGCCCTCAAGGCTTTATTTGGAACGGCAATCAATCTGGTGGCGGCGATCAGCTTTATCAGCAGCGGCAGCGTTTCGTGGCAACATGCCCTGCCGATGACGGTCGCGGCGATTCTGGGCGGGTTCTGGGGGGCGGCCGTCGCTCGCAAACTGAACAAAACCCTCGTAAGACGCAGCGTGGTGGGAATCGGTCTGATGCTGAGCCTGTACTACTTTACGACCTAGGAACACACCGCAACTAGAATACTTAAAATGGCTTGCATCGAATTCACATGGGCTTTCCCTGAGCAACTGACAACATGGGGCCCCGCGCGTGCTAAAACGCGCGGCAGGAGCAATACTAGTAGATGCACCAATCCGTTTTGATGGGAAATCCGGGAAATTGCCCAAACCCCGTGTATCTACGATTGCAGACACATCCATCGCAAATACCCTATTGTGAAATCCAGCGATGAAATTCCGCTCGGCGATGACGGGAGAGTAAGTGCTGGCAGTTCGCAATCGATTCAGCCTTGCCTTGGCTGTTCTGACTGGTAATGGGCCGTCAGCAGTATTTGAACGGGCTGATCACACAGGGGAGAGAGACAAATGGTGCGATTTGGATTGTTGCTGGCCGCGTTGCTGACCGTGGCTCCGATGACAGCTTCGGCTGAAGTGGCGGAAACGAGCTACAACGTGACCTTTCTGAGCACGGATGGCACCTTCGAAGGTGTCATCCAGTTCTTCGAAGACGAAGACGGCGACGACGCGAACGATGCCGAAGAAGGTGCCTGCGACATCAGCGTGGGTCCGGATGCTCCGGACGTCTACGGAGAGTACACGTCGACAGCCACTGGCTTTGGTCCCAACCGCGTGACCACGGTCGAATTCACGGGCGAAGACGAAGATGGAGCCCGCGTGACCTTCACCGTCACTGTTGAAGGCAAGAAGATCTCTGGCCGAGGCCGCACGGGCAACGGCGTCATCTTCTTCGTCCGTGGCCGCGAAGCTCGCTAGTCTCGCATCAAGACGTTTTTTAACAACGGCTTGAATTGATTGACAACAGACGGACAACCTCGGGTTGCTCGTCTGTTGTTGTTTTGGCGACCAAAGAACGGGGCTTGGGCTGCGGCATCTGGTAACGTCCGACACATTTTCAATGAGCCTGGCTGGTGGGTCGCGGTTGCGTTCTCGCGTCCAATCGACTCAACTGTAGACGGAACTTAAAACTGCGCGGGACGGCGGGTGGCACCTCCGGTCCTCGATCAGGAGTGGACCTTGTCTGCGTTTGATGAATTTGACCACGAACGGCGCTTTCGCGAGGCTTGGGATGCGGTGACGATCGAGCGTTCCGTCCCGTATTCGCTGTTCACGTTTGGAGAGTCGGAACTGCCCTATTATCTGGTGCTGTCTCCAAAGCAGGTCGGGCAGCAGGTGGGTGTGCGGCAAGGGCTGGTCAAAATCACTCGCCCGCTCATTATTACCCCCGATACGCTGGAACCCGAATTCGAGAATTTCTTTGAAGACGATGACGAAGTCGACGACAGCATCGCGCGATTTCTGCTGGCTCGAACGGCTTCGTTTTCGCATCTACGGCTGAACAATCGCAGTCTCGCACGGAAACTTTCCACCGACAGCGTGGAAGAAACCGTCGCCCGACTCCACCGGCAACTCGACCAGGAAGACGAAGACCGCGTGGCCATTCTGACGGCTCCCGCCGGGTTGGCGGGCCTGGCTGTCATGCGTTATGCCTCGGAGCGCGTAATGCAGAGCGCCCGCGACAATATTACCGAGTTGCGTGAGAAAGGCTTTTTGCCCTGACCTGAGAGCCGTCCGACAAAACTGGTTGCGGCACCTGGGAATCGCTGTTGTGGCAGTGAACGGGTCGATCCCGCAGAGGTTTTGTCGGGATGAACTTAAGAGAGCCGCGGTAAAGTTTCCGCCCACGTCAGCATTTTTCGTCGGGTTGACGTAAGATGACGGACTCTGTTGCAGTTGTGATGACTTCATCTGTGTACGCTTGACTCGTTATTCGATGGACTTCGTGTAGAAAGCCTCGCCATGCCTGCTGGCGCTCGTATCACCTGGTTGCGATCCTGTCTGATCGTGAGTGCCTTGGCATTCGCAGGCTGCGGTAAGACGAATCCGACGGATTCGACCGCAGGCGATGCCGCCGCGGACCCGTCCTCTGCCAGTGACCAGGGCGCGAGCTCGGCCGGCGCGACAGACCAAAGCCGCGGGCTGAAAATTCGTCCCAACGCCAAGGATGTGCTGGGGCGCTGGGGACTGGTCATCACCCAACCGATCCCGGATGACAAAGGCCAACCGGTTTTCAGCGATATCTGCCTGGTGCTGCTGGAGTTTCTGAAAGACGAGACCGCAGGCGTGAAAAGTGCGGTCGTCGCCGTGATGCCTGAAGCTCCGGAAATGACCGTATCCAACGCCACGGTCGATCAAAACCAGTTGCAGTTTCAGATGGCATGGGGCGGTCGCGAGGGAGACTTCCGTGGCGAACTTGTCGATGGCGTCATCCGCGGATCATTGAATCTGCCCGGCATGGGCGTGACTCCGGCGATGCTCCGCCCTACCGAAGAAACCTCGTTTGAAGGTTGGACCTTTGCCCCACCGGCCAGCGGGCTGGCCCAGTTTCAGGCCGCGATCCAAAGCAAGGAACAACCCTCGGCAGTGATTGATGCCGCCAAAGAGCTGCGCGGCTCGGCGCTGTCGATGCATGCCTTCAATGGATTGTTCTCTCGGCTGAACCAGTACCCCAATCTTGATGTCGCGCAATTGCGTGACATCTACACAGCCTACCTGGATTGTGCTGCTCCCTGGGGTTCGCGTGTGGTCGACCAGTCCAAGCTGCAAGCCGCATTGGCGGCCACCATCACCCGTCGCTTCCCGGAACTGGCATTGGAGTGGATCGAGGCGTTGAAAACCGTTGGAGAGCCCCTGAAGTCGGAAATGACGGAGACGATTCAACAACTGAGTGACCAGGCCCATGCAGATATCGCGTTGCGCGATCTCAAAGGGGACGACGCGGTCAAACAGGCCGCGGCCTTCAGTGAGCTGGAAGGCTTGCTGAGCAACCAGCGCTATAACCCTGAAATCCTGGAAGCCCTGGGCATTTATGCCGCTGGTCACGACCAGACAGAAGCGGCGAAGGGTTACTTTGCCGACATTGTGGTGTTGCCCATGCTGGAATCGATGCTGTCGGAAATGCGGTCAGGCCAGCCCCCGGGCGACCCCACTCCGCGAGAACGCCTGTTGACCATCTGGGAAACGGAAAAGGGATCTGTTGAGGGGTTTGATGAGTTTCTGGAAGCCACCTATCAACAGAAAATCGAAGAACTCGCCCAACAGACCATTAAAGCGAGTGCGGCGGTCGTCCCTGAAGATCAGCGACAGCGCACGACGCTGGTGGAACTGTTCACGGGCATTGGTTGTCCTCCGTGTGTTGCCGCCGATACCGCACTGGCCACGTTGGCGGAAACCTATCCCACCAGCAGCGTCATCGTGCTGCAATATCATCAGCACATTCCCGCGCCCGACCCGCTAACCAACCAGGACAGCGAAGACCGCTTCGCCTACTATCAAGGCGAAGGAACGCCGACGGCCATCATCGATGGTGTGATGTCTCCCGAGACGGGCGTCAGCGGGTTGCTGCATCATGTCACTGCGACCTATGCCAAAATGCGGACACTCGTCGATGCCCGACTGAAAATGCCCGCAGGCGGAAAACTGCAGTTGGCAGCCACCCTGGAAGACGGCACGCTAAAAGTGAGTGCGACGGGGACAGAGTTTGACGAACAACTGCTGCCGAACCTGCGACTCCGGCTGGCCCTGGTGGATAACGACATTCATCTGCGAGCCCCGAACGGCATTCGCGAGCATCACAATGTCGTGCGGGAGATGCCGGGGGGTGCCAAGGGGACCGGTGCCCGCGGCGGCAAACTGGAATACACGCTCTCGATGCCCATCGCGGAGGTCGTAGAACACCTCGAAGATTATCTGAAGCAGTTCGAGGCGGGTCGCAATCTGCAATTCACCACAAAGCCCACCAAACTCGGCGCGCTGTCACTGGTGGGATGGGTGCAGAACGAGGCGACACGCGAGATTTTGCAGGCTGTGATTGTGCCCGTCACGGGTTCCGCACCGGCTAAGCCCACGGAGACACCCGCAGCCACTGAAACGCCCCAGCCAGCAGACCCCGCCTCGGCGACGGAACCCGGTAACACGCCGCAATAGAGACGCCTTCTCACCCATGCGGTAAGCCCACGGGACAACTCCGTGAGCTACGGCAGGGCCCGGGTTTTCGCGACGCAACGTGCCAAGTGCATTCCGACAAAACCTCTGCGGTATTGACCCGTTCACCGCAACAACAGCGGTTTTCGCTTACCGCAACCGGTTTTGCCGGATGGCTCTAGGGCAGCAGCTTGGCCAAGTCGGCGTGCGGACGCGGAATGACGTCGGCGAGTATCAGTTTTCCCCCGAGACGTTCCACCGTCTGGCGACCCACTTCAATCGCTGTCTGCACCGCGGCGACATCACCCCGCACCATGATGGTGACATAGGCGGCACCAATTTTTTCTTTGCCGGCGAGAGTCACATTCGAGGCTTTCAGCATGTCGTCGGTCGCATGCAAGGCAGCAACCAACCCCTGTGTTTCCAGCAATCCCAAGGCTTCTGTCGTGGCCATCTTGTCTTCTTTCGGAATGCGATTGTCGTAGACACCCAGTAACGGACTGAATACCGGTTTGGAATCGACCAGTTGCCGGGTCACTTCCAATGGTGCCGGCAACACCGAAAACGTCGCGACGGCACCCATCCGCTGGGCGAGGGCCATGCCCAGTTCGGCCGCCGCCTGCACATCGGCCGTTGGTCCCGCCAGTTTGATGCACTGCCCGGCCCCGTCGGCACTCTCGATCCCCAAAATCCGCACATTGGCGGCTTTGGCACAATGATCGGTCACCATGAACGAAGGGGCCAGATTGCTGACTTCGAGCAAGGCCAGGCTGTAGGTTTCCGCCATTCGATACTGCTTTTCTGTGCGATTCACAAAATCTGTTGAGGCACTGCGGGGGAACCTGCTCGCGTTCCTGATGGATTCATTCAATAATTGCCCGAGTCACCCAACGACCACGCAGAATACGTGGACCTTGACGATCAGGCAAGTCGCTTAAGCGGCCGAGCGCTGTTTCCCCTGGTCCTGCGTCATCGTCCGATCGGCGGGTTGCGGGCTGCCCGTCGCAGCCGAAAGGCGCGGCTCCTGGGGAAAGAGATGCGACCAGGTTCGCAACAATTGCTCCACGCGGCCAGCGATCTGTTGCAGTCTCCGAGCCAGAATCGCGCTCTCCGTTCCATACGGGGTGGTCTCCCGCAGCCAACCGGCCGATACCCCGTCTCGGTCACTCGCGGCTTGCAGATTCGCCAGAAATCTGTCCATCCGGAGATCTGCGATATCCGTTATCATCGTTGCAGTCGTCACGGAGCCTGCCCCTCTGCACCATTGCTGAAAAATCGCTTTGCGTCAAAGTTCAAGATCGTCTGTACTAACCACCGCCTTGAGTTGTTCTCCGGACGCAAGGAATCTCCGATACCACCACATCCTTCCACAGGTGATCTGACATGCCTCGTGAGTTGTTGTTATTGCGGCATGGAAAATCGAGCTGGGCAAGTCCCGATCTCGAAGATCAGCACCGCCCGTTAATGCCGCGGGGAATTCAGGCCGCACAGCAGATCGCAGCGCTGATTTTGAACGAAGGGCTGATGCCCTCGGTCGTGCGCTGTTCCACGGCGGTGCGCACGCGGGAAACCTGGGCCGTGATCGAAGAGACCTGGACGAAGCTGGGCGTGACGATTCCCGCTTGCGCGTATGTTTCCACGCTCTATCTGGCCACGACGCATCAGCTTGCGGAGGCGATTCGCACAGTCGCTGATGATCAACAGCGGCTGCTGATCATCGGCCACAACCCGGGTCTGGAAGAGTTGTTTGCGAAACTGACGGGAAAGTTCGAGGCCGTGCCGACCGCCGGGTTGATTGCCTTACGGTTACCCATCGATCATTGGCCGGAATTCGTTCCGCAATGCCGGGGGGAACTGCTGGGCTTCTGGCGACCGCGCGAACTCGATGCGCACTGATTCGCCAGGCACGACTGCCCCGAGAGTCAGATGACCTCGATCTGCGTGACTTCGTATTTCAGAATGCCTTTGGGAGCTTCAAACTCGACGACATCGCCCACTTTTTTCCCCATCATGGCCTGAGCCAGCGGGCTGCTGGTGAGGATTCGCATGGGGTCGCAGGTGTAGTCGTCCTCGCCGGGGCCCACGAAGACATAGCGTTCGATGTCGTCGTACTTCAGATCTTTGACCGTCACCTGACAGCCAAAGCTGACCACGCCCTTGGGAAGCGTCGACTTATCGACGATATAGCAGGTGGAAAGTTTCGCCTTCAGCGCATTGATGCGGGCCTGCATCAGTCCCTGGCGCTCGCGCTGGCCGTGGTATTCCGCGTTTTCGCGCAAGTCTCCCTCGCTGCGGGCGTCGGCCACGGCTTGAGTGATCGCGGGTAACTCCACGTACTCCAGTTGCCGGAGTTCTTCGCGGAGTTTGTCGTATCCTTCGCGAGAAATCGGTTGCTGGTCCATGGACATTCTCCTCTATGCACCACGGTTCATCGTCAGCGAATTCCCGTGGTAGCTACTCCGATACATATCCCATGCCATTCTGGGGTGTGCATCAGCAATTGCCTAAAAGAAAACGGGACGGGCGACACGCGTGTCGTCCGTTCCCGTGACTGCATTCAGCCGCGCAATTATAACGCTGTCCAGTAGAAATGCCACGCGAAAATGTATCCTGCGGCCCTGTTCCTGGCCCGTGTCACTGTTCGGAAATCGAATCGTCTTGTCGTTCAGACAGCCCAGAAAGACAACGGATCCTCCACCACCAAGACCGCATTCCTCCGGCTCGATTTGCAATTCTCTCCCCGGTCCTCAAGAATCAATACAGTTCCACGGATCCTTACAGGAGTGCCTTGATGTTTCGCACCGTTTGCCTCACCGCGACCCTGCTGAGTCTGACAGCCACGTGGCCTGTCGCCTCGGCTGATGATCTCGCCTCTTTGCTGATTCCCAACGCAACTGCGACCAAAGTGGTGGGAGACTGCAAATTCACCGAAGGCCCGGCCTTCAGCCCCAAGGGCTTTCTGCTCTTCAGCGACATCCCCAATGAGCGCATCGTCCGTTACGACAACGACGGCGCGTCGAGCGATTACCTCAAGCCGTCCGGCAAATCCAACGGCCTGGTCTTCGATGCCGCCGGTCACTTGTATGCCTGCCAGGGGGGAGCCCGTCGCGTGGTCCGCATCAGCGGCGTCGATGGCAAAATCGAAGTCCTCTGCGATCAATACGACGGCAAGAAGCTTAACAGCCCGAATGACCTCGCGCTCGACAATCAGGGCGGGCTCTACTTCACCGATCCACGCTATGGCGATGAAGCCGACGTCGAGCAGAAGGTGATGGCGGTGTATTACATTAACGCGGCAGGCAACACCACCCGCGTCATTGATTCCCTGCAACGCCCGAATGGCATTCTCGTCTCGAATGATGGCAAAACGCTGCTGGTTGCCGAACCGAACAAGCGGGAACTGTGGCGGTATGCGATTCAGTCACCCGGCAAGGTGGGTTCAGGCGAACTGATCTTCACCGGTGAGGAACAACTCGATGGCGGCGGCCCCGATGGCATGTGTCTTGACGATGCCGGCCGCATCTACGCGACCTATGGCAGCGTGGTGGTGCTGAACCCGGAGGGTCAACTCATCGGCCGCATTCCGGTGCCGGAACGCCCGGCGAACTGCACCTTTGGTGGTCCGGGAGGGCAGACGCTTTTTGTCACCGCTCGCACCAGTCTCTATAGCATTCCCATGATGGTGAAAGGTGCCCCGCTCGCCGGTCAGGGTCCGCGTCCCGTGTCCGCTGTGAGTCGCCGTGCTCCTGCGGTCCCCGTGATCCTGGCGAGTCTGGTGAATGCCGAAGAAGTGAAGTCGATCAAGATCGAAGGCATCACGCTCAAGGCCCCCGCCTCGTGGGAGCAGCAACCGCCGTCGAATCGTCTGCGGTTATCGCAGTTCGCAATCCCGGCCGCTGAAGGGGACAAAGAACCGGGCGAGTTGGTGATTTCATTCTTCCGTGGCGATGGCGGCGGGATCGATCCCAACCTGAAGCGCTGGACCGAACAATTCACGGGCGAGGGTCGCAAGCTCAAACTCACCAAGGGTCAGACGGAACAAGGGGCGTACTACCTCCACGATGTGACAGGGACATACCTGAAGTCCGAAGGAGGCGGCCCGTTCGCTCCCGGCAAGAAGACCCCCATGCCCGGCTATCGTTCGCTGAGCGTGATCCTGCAGGTGCCCGATGAAGGCAACTACTTCCTGCGGTTGACCGGTCCCGAAAAGACGATCACCGCCGTCAGCGACGCGTTCCGTACCTCGTTCGGTGGCGACGCCGCGAAAGAGGAAGCGTATGAAATGAAGTAGCGCAGAGTGCAGGCGAGCGGGGGGACGTAAGTCCCCCCGGTGATTTCAGTTTTTGTAGGTCAGGCTGTGCCTGACTGCGATTGCAGATGAATCGCTTCATTCGTCAGGCACAGCCTGACCTACTGCTCCGTCTATCCAATTCCGTCAGGTTGAGTTAATCTTCGGTACGGGTTGTTGGCGGGTTCTGGTACGAGGAGGCAAGGATGCCGAATCTGGCGGCGAAATACAAGGTGTTGTTGTCCGCGGCCCAGCGGGTGGAGTTGGAGTCGCTCTGTCGGCGGCAGACCGTCGGGGCGGCGCAGCGTCGACGGGCGCGGATTCTGCTGTGGTCGGATGAGAACCATCCCGAAGGCCGGCGGAGCGATGCCGAGATCGCGGACCTGGTCGAGCTTTCCGAACGGCAGGTGGTCCGCATTCGGCAGCGGTTCGTGCGGGAAGGAGCGGTCGCTCTTGATCGTCAGCCGCTGCCGCCGCGGGAGCGCAAGCTCGATGGGGCGGCCGAAGCGCAGCTGGTGACC
>Ga0164290_1001728_pt1 | contig 25081 bp, 11 predicted proteins | sample Micstemetagenome_FD_108782 | JGI IMG/M metagenome (GOLD analysis project Ga0164290, IMG submission 108782) | Contaminated culture microbial community from soil near Moab, Utah, USA - Microcoleus steenstrupii SON62 (Illumina Assembly) | ecosystem: Environmental > Terrestrial > Soil > Soil crust...
AGACTGCCGAAGATTACGTCCAAAAACTATCAAACAGCAGTGCACTCAAGAAGGCCGGCGTCAACTCAGAAAAGTTCTGGCTCCGAAATTTTATTTAAACGGAATTATGGTCACTCACTTAGGTACCCTCTTCGCGATGCAGAGCGATCGTGATGGGGAAACCTGGCGCCGGGAACACCCTTATGCAGCCTGATTTTATTATAGAATGCCCATCATAAGCCGCCCACCACCCATGGCGTTAACCCGGGACGGTGTCCCGGGTTAACGCATACAGGCCCTACGGGCCAGTGCTCCGTTTGACTAAACGGCAATCATCACCCCATAGCGTACGTTTGCTAGTTCCTTGCCCATACGAACACGCGCATTGCGGTGAAGTGGCAGAAACCTGGACTATTGACTCAGGGCCGCATGGAGATTACCTGATTGTAAAAAGATTTGTTGTCACCAACTTAGTAGCGGTTTAACTCCGGTACTTTTTTGACTTTTGACTTTTGATTTGTTAATCGCCGGTCAACGCGACAACACCGCCTGCACGGAAGACTGGTAGGAACGGCCGACAGGAAGCCGGACCTCGCCCACCTGAACGGCTGTCGACGAAAAGGCCCTTACCCGCCGCGTCGCCACGATAAAAGACCGGTGAATCCTTAAAAAGAACGATTGCGGTAAACGCTCCTCGATGCTCCGGATCGACTGGTACACTTTCATAGTTCCCGCGTCCAGGTAAAAAAGCAGGTGATTGCGCCTGGCCTCCACATACAATACTTCGTCGAGGTAGACCTTTTGCAGGATGCGCTCTGCGCGCACCATCAGGAAGGGCCTGGCAGCAGCGTTTTGCGCGACGGGCCCTTCTGGCGGCTCACCGCCGCGCAGAAGCCGGTAACGGTCGAGGCTACGCCTGAAACGCTCATAGGAAAAGGGTTTTAGCAAGTAGTCTATCGCTTCGAGCTCGAAGCCCTCGGCGCCAAAGGCCGCATCCGCCGTCGTAAAGACCACCGCCAGCTCCCCTCCTGCCGCCCGCTTCCACTCGATACCGCTTTGGCCCGGAAGGTTGATGTCCAGGAAAACCAGGTCTACAGATCGATCTTTCAGCAACGACTCGGCGGCAACCGTATCCGTACACAGGGCAACGCAGGCCAAGCCTTCTGTTTGCCCGATATAACGGCGAAGCACAAGCGCCGCGTCCGCTTCGTCTTCCACTACCAGGCAACGGATCAACTCAGAAGGCATGCAGGTGTATTTTTAACAGCACGAAAAAGCGGTCGGGCTCGGAAACCAGATCGAGTACATGACGCCCCGGATACAGCAGTTCGAGACGCCGCCGAACCTGGCGCAGTCCGAAGCCGCCCGGATCATTTGCAAGCGCTGCTTCACCCGGAGGCCGGCTGTTTTCCAGGCGCAGCGTCATCCACTGCTCCTCCACGTGGAGGTACAGCGTGATCCATCCTTCGGTGCCGCCCGCCGCGCGCAGGGAATGCTTGAAGGCATTCTCCACGAAAGGCAACAGCAACAGCGGCTCCACCAGAACGTCGTCGAGCGGGCCGCTGAAGTCGGCACTCAATGACAGACGGCTTCCGAAACGGGCCTGCTGCAGCGAAATATAGCTTTGCAGGTAATGCACTTCGCGCGAAAGCCGCACCGGGCGGTCTCGGGCTTCGTATACGTGGTAGCGCATCATCTCCGAAAGGCGCAGCACCATTCCGGGTGCCTGTTCGTTGCGCTCCAGCACCTGGGCATACAGGCTGTTCAGCACATTGAACAGGAAATGAGGATGAAACTGGTGCCGCAATACGGCCAGCTCGGCCTGCAGCTTTTCAGAGCGCGCCACCGCCGCGGCATTCCGCTCCCCCGCCACCTGTTGCAGCAGCCGGGCGCAGGCCGGCACCGTAACCACGAACTGCAGCTTGATCACGTGATACAGAACAGGCGGCACGCTGAGCAGCGACTCAGGTTGCCATTGCCGGAGAAAGAAAGGCAGGATCAGGAAATTATCGATCAGACGCTGGAGCAGTGCGGCCACGAGGATCAGTCCGACATAAGCCGGAACGAACACAAGCCAACGACCCCAGCAGCGCAGCATCAGCATTTCCACCACCAGGTAAACGAAAACCAGTTTCGGTGGCAGGCTGAGCAGCTCATTGACCAGGGCCGTCATAAAATCCTGCGCGGGCAGACCTTGCACCAGGCTGAACAACAACACGTAGCCCGACCAATAGGCGGCATACAAGGTCCGTTTCTGCGGGAGGGTGAGTGATGGATTCATGGTTGTAAAGGCTGTAGCCCTGCCGGAAAGATAGGCCCTTCCGTGCATTCAGGACGGCCGGAAGCAAGCCTCCCGCCTGCTGTCTGCACCCTTGAACCTGTTGTCTGCACTGGTTCGGCGGCATCGTTTACCAGCCGCGCTATTTTGCTGCTAAACTCCTTCCATGAAAAAAATATTCGGCCTGCTGCTCTTTTGTTTTCGGGTGGCACAGTTGTCGGCGCAAAGTCCCGACATCTACCCCACGCACTGGTGGACCGGCATGAAGACGAACAAGATACAATTGCTGCTGCACGACAAGGAGCGCGATCTGTCGGAACGCACGCCCGAAATCATCCATCCAGGCGTCCGCGTGTTGAAGACCTACCGCTTCCGAAACCCGCGCTACCTGGCCATCGATATCGCCATCGCTCCGGAAGCCCGTACCGGCGCTGTGCCCATCCGGCTCAGGAGCGCCACAAAACCACCGGTAACGATCAGCTGGCAGCTCAGGGAAAGACGCCCTGGTCGCGGCACGCAGTTCGCACAGGGCCTCAACTCAGCCGACTTCCTGTACCTGGCCATCGCAGACCGCTTCGCCAATGGCGACCCCGCCAACGACCGGGTTCCGGGTATGCGGGAGCAGACGCTGAACCGCGACTCGATGTATCATCGCCATGGCGGCGACCTGGAAGGCATTGCCCGCAACCTTGGCTACCTCGAAAGCCTGGGCGTCACGGCCCTCTGGCTGCTGCCGGTGCTGGAAAACGACCGCCCTTCGCGCAGTGAGCATGGCTATGCCATCACCAACCACTTCCGCGTAGATCCGCGTCTCGGTGGTGCAACAGCCTACCGCGCCCTATCCGACAGCTTACACCGCCGCGGGATGAAACTGGTCATGGACGCGGTATACAATCATACCGGACTGCAACATCACCTCGAACTCGATCCACCCGACAGCAGCTGGATGCATCGCTGGCCGCGCTACACGCAGACCACCTACCGCGAGCAAACACTCTTCGATCCCTACGCGGCGCCATCCGATACCAAAAGGATGAGCGATGGCTGGTTCGACGACGGCATGCCCGACATCAACCATCATAACCCGCATATGGCAGCCTACCTGATTCAAAGCATGCTCTGGCAGATTGAAGAATTTGGTGTGGATGCCGTGCGGATCGACACCTACACCTACAGCGACCTGAACTTCTCCAACCGCTGCAATGCCGCCATCATGGCCGAATATCCGCGCATACACCTGTTTGGCGAAACGAGGGTATTCGGGCCGTCCAATCAGGCCTATTTCAACCAAAACATTTTTCAAACGAACTACAAAAGCAATCTGCCCGGCTCCATCGATTTCCAGCTGCTGTATTTCGGTATCAAACCGGCATTGATGCAGGCAACGGGCTGGATGGAAGGGGTGAACAGTTTGTATAACACCCTCGCCAACGATTTTCTGAACCGCGATGCGAACCGCAACGTGCTTTTACTCGACAACCACGATGAGTCGCGCTTTTTGTCGGTCGTGGGTGAAGACTGGGAAAAGCTGAAGATCGGATACACCTGGCTGCTGACCTGCCGGGGCATTCCACAGGCCTACTATGGCTCCGAGATCGGCATGAAAGGCTTTGCCCACCCCGACGGACTGGTGCGCGCCGACATGCCCGGGGGCTGGGCCGGCGACAAGGTAAACGCGTTTACCGGCGATGGGCTGGGCACGAAGGAAAAAGAAGTGCAGGACCTGGTAAAGCGCCTGGGCAACTATCGCAGGAGGTCGTCAGCCCTGAAAACCGGCCGGCTGATGCAATACGTTCCCGTGGGCGATGTGTATGCTTACTTCCGTTATGATGAACAACAAACCGTAATGTGCATCCTGAATACCGGCCGCACGGCAGCAGAAGTACCCTTTGCCCGTTTCCCGGAGCGTACCGCCCGGTTCCGGAGCGCACAGGATGTGCTTTCCGGAAACAGTTATCCCGTGAATGGATCCGTCAGCGTGCCGCCGATGCGGATGCTGGTACTCGAGCTCAGGTAAAGCTGGGTCAGCGCAACGGGCGCTCATTCCGGAAACCACACTTTTGCAATCTTACCATTTTTCATCTCGTAGATGGCCAGACCGTAAAAGGTTCCCCGGTCGGTTACGATCTCTTCATGATCGATCACCATGTTACCTTCTACCATGCGGTTGATCAGGTTGCAATGCAGCGTTCCCGGACGATTGAGGAACTGGTAACCGGCGCGCATTTGCGCTTTGCCTTTCATGCGGAGCTTTCCGGTGTTTAACTGGTATACCTCCACGTCTTCCGCATAAGGAACCAGGAAGGCCTCGAGATCATGTGCGTTATAGGCCAGCAATTGCTGGTCGGCCAGTTCTTCGGGCGTGTGTTTGACGAGCGAATCGGGATGCAGTAAATAGCCCCGGTTGATGATCCGTTCAATGCTTTTCCAGTTGGCAAAACTATCGAGGGGATTGCGGTTGAGCAGGAGCAGATCGGCTCTTTTCCCCACCGCGATGGATCCGAACTCGGCCTGCTTTCCGACGGCCCGGGCGCCATTGAGGGTGGAAGCCTGGATCAGTTGCCACAGATCCATACCGCTTTCGTGCATGGCGGCGAGTTCTTCAAAATAAGACGAGGCATGCTGCGTGCCGATATTACCCGCATCCGTGCCCGTAGCGATCATGACGCCTCCGTCGGACAGCCGCTTCAGGTTCAGCCGCAGGAGTGAATCCGCGGCCCGCGCCGCTGCCTCCGACCGCATCATGGCCGCCCGGTATTGCTGCCGGAGCACCGTATCGGCCAGGTGTTTAAAATCCAGGATGGAATTCACCGGGGCCGGGTGCGCGTACCGGAAATGGTCCTCCGTCAACCGGTAAGTCTGGCCAAAGGCATCGCGATAACCCTGCGCCACCACCAGCGTGGGTGCCAGCACGACTTTCCTGTTCTTCAACAGCTGCACAAAGGCGGCATCAACGGGCTCGTCATCAATCCCATGAACCAGGAAGTCGGCGCCCGCTTCTACGGCAAGTTGGGCCGTGATCCGCTCAGTGGCATGTACCGCCACCCGCAGCTTGTGCTTATGTGCTTCTTCAATCGCCGCCTGCACCAGTGGCAAATGAGCCCGGGCGGCACTGTCCGTATTTCTACCCCTCACGATATACCAGATTTTAATGAAATCCGGCTGCAGGGGCATCTGCTTCTGAACGAAGGCCCGCGCATCGCCAACCGTTTTCATTTCGAAAAAAGGCTCTTCCTCCTTAAGTCCCCTGAAAACCTGCGGCTCCCAGGTGGTCAGCAGGGGGCCGGTCATATACACAGACGGCGCATAGCTCTTATGGCGGAAGGTATCGCGCTGCTTCAGGAAGCTGATCGTGGATCCTACATCCACCACCGTAGTAATACCGGCGCGGGCATAGCGCCGGAGGAAGCTCTCCATGTGGCGATGCACCCAGGAAATTTCCTTCTGGCAGGGCCGGTACTGCCGCAGGTCAACCGCATCGGGACGCGTATAAATACCACCGCTCTGAAAAAAATGCACGTGCGCATCCACCAGTCCGGGCATAAGCCACTTGCCCGCCCCATCGATCTCCTCGACGCCTGCAGGCCGGGGCACTTTTTTTCCGATCGCCGTAATGACGCCCTTCTGAATGAGTACGTCCTGCTTCGGCAGTACCGTCTTCTTCTCCACATCGATGACCGCGGTATTCCGGATGAGCAGCTGTGCGCGGACCGGCAGCATGCCCAGACAAAGGAGCAGCAACAGGAAGGGTTTCATAATGGTCGTTTCCGTTAAGTTAAGAAGGAAAACCCATCCCGGGCTATTGGTAAAGCAGGCTGAACTGCGTCCGATGGTACCATTCCGCTATGAAAGGCAACGAAAGCGAAGAGTAAAGCCGGAACCGGTAGCTTTTACCCGCGACAGGGGTCGGCACTGCCTTAATATTTGACAAATCTGGCCGTAGCCAGCCGGCCACTTTTCAGCCGCAGGAAATAGAGTCCCCCGGGCAGATCGGAAACGCTGAGCGTCAGGGTCATGACCCGGTCGGCCCCCTGCACTTTCATCAGGCGCCCGGTAGCGCTGAAAATCTGGACCTGGTCGCGGATCAGCCGCGGGAACTTCAGCGTGATCAGGCCGGATGCGGGGTTCGGATAGACCGACCAGGCTTCCTGCCGCAATGTGGGAACGGATGTCAGAGGCCCGCAATTGATCTCAACCGTATGGCAGGAAGTATCGGAAGGACATGCTGCGTTCGGATTGACCACTTTGACCTCGTACTTCCCCGGACCGGTAATGAGCAGGGTATCGCGGTTGTTCATGCCGCCAAGCAACATATGGTTTTTGTACCAGAAGATCTGCTCGGAGCCAGACAGGGATCCGCTGCTGTGCAGAACGGCAAAGGCCACCGTATCGCCCACACAGGGATTACCTGCGGCCTGAAAATAGTAACCGGAGCTTTCGGGCGTTCTTGCGAATTCCTGTGACAATTCGGAGCAACCGCTTACCGTAGCGCGTACGGTAAAGGTGGCATTGCCGTAGCGGGCATAATTGGCCAGGTAGCGGTTGGTCTCGGGCAATACCACTCCGTTCGCCATCCATTGATAGGCATCCGCCGGCTGCGTCCACAAGGTATCATAGCGGCACAACCAGGCGCGGGACGTAAACACGGTGGGCGTTTGAGTACAGAACTGAACGACCGTATCCGTCACGCTGGTATGCGTTCCCCGGTAATCACAATTGGTAGCGGTCAGCGAAAGGGTAAACGTGCCATTGGACGCATAGGAATGCGTTGGATGAGCCGCGGAAGAGCCGGAGCCGTCGCCAAAATTCCACGAATAGCTCTGGCGGATGCCGACGGCGGCGGAACGCAGCACCACTTCATTGGTGCCCGCGCCGATACGGTAAGAGAACTTCGAAACGGGAAGTTTCTTGAAATCCCATTCCGGCAAACGGTTGAAGACCTGCAGCCGGGCAGCGTTCCGGATGCGCGCGGCCTCCGTTGAATCCAATCCGGCACTGAAGGTGATGAGCGTGGGATCCTTCTTGAAAATGGAGGCATAAAAGGCGCAGGCGGCCGCATAGGTGCCGGCCCGGGAAGGATGACTCCCATCCGGATGATACAGCTCGATATCCGGATGGTGTTGGCGGATATAGTTCCAGACCACCGAAACGGGCGAAACCTCGCCGTTCAGCGACTCCGTCAGGCTGAGGTATCGGTTCCGGATGGAGGTGTCCATACCCTTGTAGGTGCACATGACCGGGATGCTGGCGCAATTGGAGGCGTCCCCGTTCTTCCTGCCCCAGGTCATATACGGCATCGTTACCGCGCAGGGACTGTATTGTTTGATCAGGCCATGCAGATCGAGGGCAGCATTCTGGAATTGCGTGTTGGACACGAGAGGCTCCTGGCTATGTCCCTGTATAACTACGAATTGCCAGCCCCCCATCACGATCTTGCTTCTGCTCATCGAATCATTCAGGTGATCGGAAAGGCGATAGCCGCCAGGGGAGTTCATTTCATAAATCAGGGTATCGCCCGCCGAGAGGGCGGCTTCCTGGGTCATGCGCGGCAGGCTGTGTGTGCCGGTGTAGCTGTTGCCCAGAAAGAGGACCCGGTAACGGCGTTGTGCATGCGTCTCATTCCCCAGGCAACACAGAAGGACTGCAAACAAGAACAGGGTATGGACGGATGTAGTCATAGGTGCACATTTACGGGTAGGGTAGCTCCTGGTGAATCGAGAATTTTTGGTTGTATGATTCTTAACAAATAAAATCACGGGCCAACTTTCCCGGGGTCTGCGCGCAAGACCCTGAATGGGGCTGATTCTGTACAGCAGGGGCGTCCAGGCCCTTCCGGTGTTGCCCTGACACTACAGTTGCGTTTGCCCCCGAGCTGAGCTTTCGCAACCAGGGCCACAGCAGGAACACGTTTCGGGGTAACTGTCGAGGAAACCTTTCCCTGATCCGGACGTATACTTAGACGATCAGACGGGAGGAATCTGCTTCTTTTCTAACTTGTGCCATGCCCATGCATTTTTACCGACATTTCGGGGTTGTGATCGCGATGCTGCTCTTAGTGCCGGCGGCCTGCCAGTCGGGCCGTCCCCGGGGAGAAAAGAAAAGCAGCTCTGCCATTCGGGTGCTGCAGGCCCTTGCGGAGCTACGCGAGCCAGGCCGTCGCAACGGCACCGATGGCGGCACCGAGTATACCATTCGGGTGCGCATCCACACAGACCGTCCGCTTGTCTTCAAGAGCCTTTACGTAGAGGGGCAAAACCGTGCTTTGTCGGTTCGCCGGGCCATCGGCACGGTAACTGCTGAGCCTGTCCATTTTGGGAAAGGAGATTCCCTTTGGCTGCAGGCCTTCGTTCCGGTTTCTGACGGCGAACCCGCAGTTTATCCGCCACCTGCCGCTTTCAGGGGGGCTGCTTTGCTTGCTTATACGCTGGGGGGTAAGGCCCGCTACCACATCATCGACACTTTCGTCATGGCCGAAAGCCTCCCCCGGCCTCAATAAACGCCTGAATTGGTTAAATTGCGTCATCCACAAACAACTGCCACGTGAAGAAACTCCTGCTCCTGGTCACCTGTATCGCTCTCTCCTTTGGCGCCACTGCTCAGGCATGGCTCGAAGCGATGAATACACCTAATGCCAACCTGCGGTCCGCGCAATCAGAGTTCTATAATTACTGGGATGGACGTCCTGAAGAGAAAAGCCGTGGCATCAAACCCTTCAAGCGCTGGGAATGGTTCTGGCAAACCCGTACCCTGCCCGACGGCAGCCTGCCCGACCGCTCCATTGCCTGGAAGGAATGGGAACGCTACCAGACCGCGCGCCCTGCTGCGCAGGCCCGCACGCAGTCGGCCAACTGGACCTTCCGGGGTCCGGCCACGACGCCCAGCGGCTACTGGGGAATCGGCCGGCTCAACTGCATCGCCTTCCATCCCACCGATCCAAACACCTTCTATGTGGGCGCGCCGGCCGGCGGCCTCTGGCGCACAACAACGGGCGGCAACAACTGGACACCACTCACCGACAACCTGCCGGTAATTGGGGTAACCGACATCGCCATTGACCCGGCTAACCCGAATACGATCTACATCGTTACGGGTGATGCTTTCAGCAGCGATACCTACAGCATTGGTGTGCTCAAAAGCACCAATGCCGGGCAAAGCTGGAGCACTACGGGCCTTAGCTGGAACGTTACCGATTTCCGCCTCATCCGCCGCATCCAGATCCATCCCACCAACCCGCAACTATTGTGGGTGGCCACCTCGGCGGGAATCTACCGCAGTACCGACGGCGCCAACACCTGGGCCCTGGTGCAGAGCGGCTCCTTCTTTGACCTGGAGTTGAAACCCAACGATCCCAACACGCTCTATGCTGCGTCCTTCTCGACCAACTCCGGACTGTTCAAATCCACCAATGCGGGTGCCTCCTTCACGCAGGTGACTACGGTCACAGGCGGACGGCGCATGAACATCGCCGTTACCCCGGCCAACCCCAACCTGGTGCATGTGCTCGCGTGCAACAGCAGCGGCGGACTGCACAGTATGTGGTGTTCTACCGATGCCGGCAGCAGCTATGTGCAATACCTCACCGCCAACGGCACCAACAACAACATGCTCTCGAGCAGCGCCGGCGCTACCGGCACCAGCGGTCAGGGCATGTACGACCTGGCCCTGACCATTTCGCCCACCGATGCGAACCGCCTCTTCCTGGGCGGCGTCAATACCTGGACCTCCGCCGACGGGGGCAGCACCTGGACGCTCCGTACCTACTGGAGCACCAGTGGGGGTGGCCCGGGCGTGCAAACGGTGCATGCCGACAAACACTTCCAGGTCTTCCATCCGCTGACTCCCGGCGTACTGTATGAATGCAATGACGGTGGCCTGTACCGCACCAATAACCTGGGGACCACCTGGACCGATCTGAGCACCGGACTCGGCATCAGCCAGATGTACCGCATCGGCGTATCGCAGAGCACTACCGACCAGGTGCTGGCCGGCTTCCAGGACAACAGTACCCAGCAACTGAGAAACGGAGCCTGGTCGCCCAGCCGTGCCACGGGCGATGGATTTGAGAGCATCATCCATCCCGCCAATGCCCAGATCATGTATGTGAGCAGCTATTACGGAAACATCTCCAAAAGCACCAATGGCGGCATCAACTGGCAGGTGTTCACCGGATCGAGCGGCACCGGTGCCGACACCCGCGGGCCCTGGCTGAGCCCATACATCCTCCACCCCACCGGCCCCGATACCGTTCTGGTAGGTAAATACGAGATCTACCGCACGCGCGATAACGGCCTGACCTTCGAGCAGCTGACTAATTTCGGAGGCACGACGGCCATTACAGGACTGGCCTACGCTCCTTCTAATCCCGATATCATTTACGTTGCCCGCGGCACCAACCTGCACAAATCCACCGATGGCGGATTGTCGTGGGGCGTTACGCACACCGCGCCGACCACGATTTCCTATATCGCCATCCACCCCACCAACCCCGACAAGGTCTGGATCACCCAATCGAACTATGTGGCCTCTTCCAAAGTGCGGGTAACCACCGATGGCGGCATCACCTGGACCACACTCAACGGCACCTTGCCGAACCTGCCGGTGAACTGTATCGTGTACCAGAATGGCAGCAACGAGGGTCTTTATATCGGCACCGATATAGGGGTTTATTACCGCAATGCCACCATGACCGACTGGGTTCCATTTCAGACCGGGCTGCCCAATGTGGTGGTGACGGAGCTGGAAATCACGTACAACAACAACAAGCTCTGGGCGGCCACTTATGGGCGCGGCCTCTGGAGTTCGGACCTTTATAGCGTGGCGGCCTGCATGTCGCTGCCGGCAGCGCCTGTAAGCGGTGGCAACCGGGCTACCTGCCAGAATACACTACCCGTAACGCTGACGGCGACGCCTCCTTCGGGCAGCGCGGTCGACTGGTATACCGTGCCATCGGGCGGAACACCCGTGCAGGTGGGCAGCAACACCTATGCTGCGCCAGCAGCCGGCACCTACTATGCTGAATCGCGCAGCACCGCCGGCAGTTGCCGGAGCACGAGCCGCACCGCGCTGACGGTCACAGTAAACCCGGTGCCGGCGCAGCCATCGATCTTAGTAAACGGATCAACGCTCAGCTCCTCGGCGGCCAGTGGCAACCAGTGGTTCTTCAATGGAGTGCCCATTGCCGGCGCCACCGCACAAAGCTTTAGTGCCGCCGCTTCGGGTGCTTACACGGTAGTGGTCACGCAGAACGGATGCAGCAGCATGGCATCGGCCGCAGTAAACTTCATCGCTACTTCAGTGAATGCCCCGCAACTAGACGCCCGGCTGCAGATTGCGCCGAACCCCGTGCAGCGGCAGCTCGAAGTACGGTATACCGGCAGTCCTGCACAGTTTGAGGCGGCACTGGTTTCTTTCAACGGAAGCCAGGTGCTGGCAAAAAGACGTTTTACCCAACAGGTCAGTATCGATATGCAGCCCTTCGCCAGCGGCGCCTACATCATCCGGGTCACCAACCTGCGCACGGGCGAACAGGTGCAGCGAACCATTATCCGGCAGTAACACCTGCCCCTCCACAACGAGCCCGGCACCCTGGTGCCGGGCTCGTTGTGTGATCCCGCCCTGCCTGCGCCTGGGTCATCTTGCTCCGGAAAGGGCCATCTTTTCGATTTCCAGGCGATGCGGGATCCTCCCAACTTTGCAAGATGACAGCATCAGGAACCTATCTGCAATTGCAAGGCTTGTCGGTCTGGGTTTATCGACAGGAACACCAGCGGGAAGCACCCACCCTGGTGTTCCTGCACGACTCGTTGGGCTGTGCGGTTTTGTGGCGTGACTTCCCGGCGAAACTGGCAGCGGCATCCGGATGCAACCTGCTCGTATACGACCGGCCGGGTTATGGTCGGTCGGGGCCCATGCCTGGAGCGCAGCGCACGCCGTTGTACCTGGAAGAGCAGGCCGATTTTCTGGATGAACTGCTCGGCAGATGCGGGATTTCTTCTGCCATCCTTTTTGGCCACAGCGACGGTGCTTCCATTGCCCTGATTGCGGCAGCCAAATACCCGGCACGGATCGTCGCGGTCATCTCGGAAGCGGCGCACATTTTTGTGGAAGAAGAAACACTGGCCGGTATCCGCGCAGCGGTGCACAGCTACCAAACCACCCACCTGAAACAACGCCTCGAAAGATACCACGGAGAAAAAACCGATACCCTTTTCCGGGCCTGGACAGAGACCTGGCTCAGCCCGGGCTTCCGGCATTGGAACATCGAACATTTTCTTACGCGGATTACCTGTCCGGTGCTGGTCGTGCAGGGCAGTAAAGACGAATACGGAACGGAGGCGCAGGTACGGGGTATCGTCTCCGCTGTTAAAGGAACTGCCGTATCGTTGCTCCTTCCCGACATCGGGCACACGCCGCATAAAGAGGCCGCGAACGAGGTGCTGCGGCAATGCGTCGCCTTCCTGAATTACAAGGTGCAGACAGTTGCCCGCAAGAAAGCATAAAAAAAGGCTGTCCGGGACGGACAGCCTTTTCGTATTTCTACTGTTTTACTCAGGCGCGGTCAAAGCGGTCAAGGTTCATCACCTTGTTCCAGGCCGCCACGAAATCGTGCACGAATTTCTCTTTTGCATCATCACAGGCATATACTTCCGCCAGTGCGCGCAGTTCAGAATTCGAACCGAAGATCAGGTCGGCGCGGGTGCCGGTCCATCTTACGGCGCCGGTTTTGCGGTCGCGGCCTTCAAACACCTGCTGCGCATCCGATGTCGCCGACCAGGTGATCCCAAAGTCGAGCAAGTTCACGAAGAAGTCGTTGCTCAGTGTTTCGGGCTGCTTCGTAAACACGCCATGCGCCGAGCGGTCGTAGTTGGCATTGAGCACGCGGAGACCGCCGACCAGCACCGTCATTTCTGGAGCCGTGAGCGTAAGCAATTGCGCTTTATCGACCAGCAGTTCTTCGGTGGTTGCGGCAGCGCGGGCGCTGCGGTAGTTGCGGAAGCCATCAGCAACGGGCTCCAGTACGGCAAATGACTCGGCGTCGGTTTGTTCCGCGGAAGCATCCACGCGGCCAGGCGTGAACGGCACGCTGATGTCGAAGCCGGCACGCTTTGCTGCCTTTTCGATAGCCGCACAGCCGCCGAGCACGATCAGGTCGGCGAGCGACACGCGCTTGTTACCGCTCTGGGCATTGTTGAATGCGGTCTGGATGCTCTCCAGGGTTTCGATCACCAGGGCCAGTTGCACGGGGTTGTTGCTTTCCCAGTCTTTCTGGGGCGCGAGGCGGATGCGGGCACCATTGGCGCCGCCCCGCTTGTCGGAGCCGCGGAAAGTGGAAGCAGATGCCCAGGCCACCGACACCAGCTGGGCTACGGTCAGGTTGGCATTCAGGATTTGCTCTTTCAGTGCCGCGATATCGGCGGCATCGATCAGGTCGTAGCTGCGTGCGGGCAGCGGATCCTGCCAGATCAGTTCTTCAGCCGGCACTTCGGCACCCAGGTAGCGGGCACGCGGACCCATATCGCGGTGCGTGAGCTTGAACCAGGCACGGGCAAAGGCATCGGCGAACTGCTCGGGATGCTCGTAGAAGCGGCGGGAGATTTTCTCGTATTCGGGGTCGAGGCGCAGCGCCAGGTCGGTGGTGAGCATCATCGGGGCATGCTTCTTCGACGCATCGTGGGCATCGGGAACGGTGCCGGCTCCGGCGCCTGCCTTGGGTGTCCACTGGTGGGCGCCCGCGGGGCTCTTGGTGAGTTCCCACTCGTATCCAAACAGGTTTTCGAAGTAGTTGTTGCTCCACTGGGTGGGCGTCGTGGTCCAGGCGCCTTCAAGACCGCTGGTGATGGTGTCTTCGGCATTACCCTTTCCGTAGGTGTTGGTCCAGCCCATGCTCTGCGCCTCGATGGAAGCGGCAGCCGGCTCGCGGCCTACATACTTCGAAGGGTCGGCGGCTCCATGGCTCTTACCGAACGTATGTCCTCCGGCGATGAGGGCTACCGTTTCCTCGTCGTTCATGGCCATGCGTCCGAAGGTTTCGCGGATGTCGCGCGCGGCGGCGATGGGATCGGGGTTGCCGTTGGGACCTTCGGGGTTTACATAGATCAGGCCCATCTGCACGGCAGCGAGCGGATTTTCGAGTTCGCGGTCGCCGGTGTAGCGCTTATCGCCCAGCCACTCGGTTTCCGAGCCCCAGTAGATGTCTTCTTCCGGCTCCCAAACGTCTTCGCGGCCACCGCCGAAGCCAAAGGTTTTGAATCCCATCGACTCGAGTGCGCAGTTGCCGGCGAGGATCATCAGGTCGGCCCAGGAGATTTTCTTGCCGTATTTCTTCTTGATGGGCCACAACAGCAGGCGGGCCTTGTCGAGGTTGGCATTGTCGGGCCAGCTGTTCAGGGGCGCGAAGCGCTGGGTGCCGGTTCCGCCGCCGCCGCGTCCGTCGTGGATGCGGTAGGTGCCGGCGCTGTGCCAGGCCATGCGGATGAAAAAGGGACCGTAATGGCCGTAGTCGGCGGGCCACCAGTCCTGCGAGGTGGTCATCAGCTCATACAGGTCTTTTTTCAGAGCCTGCAGGTCGAGCGACTGAAATTCCTCGGCATAGTTGAAGGCCTCCTCCATGGGGTTGGAGAACGCCGAATGCTGGCGCAGGATGTTGAGGCGGAGCTGGTTGGGCCACCATTGCTGGTTGCGGGTGCCACCGCCGGCGGCTTTTTTGAGGGCGCCGCCCGAAAAGGGGCACTTGCTTTCGCCGTTCACATTGTACGCAGCGGTGCTTTGAGGTACATTGCTTTCCATATCGTTTTGGTTGTTTTTAATAATGCCACATAAGGCACGGATTAAAGGATGCGCAAAGATATTGACAGACCAGGTCGATCCGGCTAACTCGGGTAAAACAAGCTCAGCCGCTGCGACCTATTGCTTAACTTCGCGGCTCCAAATCCTATTTGCGCCCCTATGATCTTACGCCTTCTCCTGCTGTGGCTCGTCATGGCTACGGCCTGCCGCGAGCAGCAACGGTGGCCCGATGAAGCCACCGAGCGCCTTTGGTGGAACGAACACTTCCGGCTCCAAGATGGCTGGATCGAAAGAGACCGTAGTGTCGGCCCCATCTTGTCCGCCATGGATTCCCTCGAACGACAAGCGGGCGGGCCCACCGCCATGAGCAGGGCGCTGCGGCACGAAGTCGTCGCACAATTTCATTATTTCGCGGGCAAGGGCGATTCGACCGCCGCTCTTTCGGTAGATTCGGCGCTGCGCTGCTTTCCCGATGAACAGCTGCAGCAGCGATATCCGAACATGTACCTGGGCCTGCTGCTTTTTGCCGGCAACCTGGCGTTCCGGCAGCACCAGTTTGAACGGGCCCGGGAGAGTTTTTTCCGCGCCCGCGAACTTTCGGCGCGTTTTGTTCCGCCCTGCACCCAGAGTGCCTATTCCTACAACCTGGGAATCGTGCTTTACCGGCAGCAAAATTACCGGCAGTCGGCCCTGCACTTCCGGGAAGCCTTTCAGCGACAGTCGGAATGCGCGGTTGTTACGCGGAGCGTCGCCCTGCAACAACAGGAAATCTTAAGCAACATCGGGCTCTGCTTCCTGCAGTTAGGCCGGGAAGACTCGGCCATTTCCTATTTCGACGCCGCCGAGCGGTACACCCTGCAGCATCGCGACACCTTGGGGCCGCTCAATCTGGATAAGATCAGGGGCGTGCTGGCCGGCAACCGGGCGAAAATTTACCTGAAAAGGGGCGACTGGCAGCGCGCCGAAGCACTTCTGCGCCAGGGTATTTCGCTGAATGCCCGGCCCGGCTACGAGACGGCCTTTGCCCAGGAGGTACGCCTCGACCTGGCGCGGCTTTATCATAAAACAAGCCGCTTTTCCGAAGTCCGCCAGCAACTGGATGCCCTTCGCGCCGATCTCGACACGCTGCCTCAGCCTTCCGTAGACATCGGGTGGCACCAACTCATGGCCGACCTCGCCCGTAGTGGCGGTGATGCCACAAGCGAACTCCGGCATTTCCGGCGCCTCGATGCGTTAAGCGACTCACTCAGCGAAGTACGCGCCCATTTACGCAATGCCGACATGTTGCGGCAAATGGGAGAAAAGGAACTGCAGCTGCGGGTTCGCCTGCTGGAAGCGCAGAGCCGGCGTGATGCCCGCTCGCTGTGGTTGCTCAGCATCGCCATCGCATTGGTGGTATTGCTGATGCTGATTATTTACCGGAGCGATCGCCGCAACAGGCGGAACCTGACAGCCGTAACGGCACTGAACAAAAAAATCAGCCAGCAGCAGGAACTCCTGCGCCAGGAGACGGAACGCCGCCAGCAGCTGGTGATGGAGGCCGTGATCCGTGCGCAGGAGGCGGAGCGCTCCGCCATCGGCCTGGAGTTGCACGACAACATCAACCAGGTGCTCACCACCGTCAAGCTGCATACCGAGATGGTGGCCGACGGTATCGGCGATGCAAAGGTCGTGCTGCCCCGCGCGTCGGGCTACCTGCAGCAATGCATCAATGAAATCCGCAGTCTCTCCAAACGCCTGTCAGCGCCTACGCTGGGAAAAATCGGCTTGCGCGACTCCGTCAGTGAATTGGTCGAATCGATCAACCTTACCGGCAAAATCTCGATTTCCCTCGACAGCACGCAACTCCCCGCCACACCAATACGCAGGGAAGTGCACCTGGCCATTTACCGGATCATACAAGAAGCCCTGAACAATACGCTGAAGCACTCGGGCGCAACGGCCGCACGGGTGGTTCTGACTATCGACGACAATCAGCAATTGACGTTGCACTTCTCCGATAACGGATCGGGCTATGTACGAAACAGGGAAGGCAGCGGTATCGGCATCACCAATATGCGCTCGCGGGCAGAAAGCCTCGGCGGGTCCTTTTTGATCAGCAACTCCGGCAATGGCGGTTGCTGCATCGACGTAGCAATTCCGGACGCGGTTGCCACACAGCCGGTATGCACGTAGAAAGAAAAGCGCTGATCAGCATCGAAAGGGCACGTACACCCCGTACGTAGTTTCCCGCAGGCGCTACGTATGCGGCCATGTGGGAAGTACTCATTTTGAGCGATGTTTTCCTTTTGTTGGGCAAAAAGCCGATTTTTGGAACAGTACCCTACTCCGATCCGGCACAAATTACAAGACGAACCATTTGACCCTGGTTCCGGACAAGACAGCTGAGCCTGCTTTTCGGCATACATTGTCGACTGGTGGACTCCGGAACCTGACCACAAGCGTTAAAGGGTATTTCCAGCGGAATTCGTTCTCGGAACGGGCTCCGGCAACCTGTGAAAAACGCGGACTGATCCGCGGACACCGGCAATCCGTATATCCAAATATCCTATCCGTGCGCTATGCGAAAACCCATCCTGCTGCTTATCACACTGCTGCTGGCAACCGCCTCGGCGTGGGCCCAATGCACCACCTGCTCCGCAACGACCTTCACGATCGACCTTTCGGGAGCTACTGACACGAGCATCGTTATCGAGTCGACCCGTAATGGGAATTGCTGCAGCGGCACCAATTGCATCCGCTTCAACATCACCCTCCATCCCGGCGCCAATTTCGTGAACATGTCGGTGGCCAACCCGGCCCCGAACGGATCGGCTTTTTACCAGATCAACTGCGGCCCGCAAACCTCGCTGGGTACGCCGATCTGCGTAACCGGGCTGACGACCCTCTGTATCAGCTACTGCAAACCGGGAAATGATAACCCGCAGTATACGATCAGCACCTCCTCGGGGGTGCGGGGCTCCGACGACCTGACGCTGCGGGAAGGCTGTACGGGATCGATGTGGATCGAAGGCCTGCAGGCAGCATCGGTGAGCTGGAGCTCCATCTTTCCCGGTGCACAGGGCGCCTACAACGGCTATCTCAGTTGTGTATCCGGATGCCAGACGACGCAGGTGACGCCGGTTGCCGGTGCCCCGCCTTTTATCGACTACCTGGTGAGTGGCAACAGCATCTGCGGCAACTTCCGGAGAGACACGATCCGCGTGTATACCGCTCCGCCCCTGCTGGTTTCCATCACGCCGCCCAACCCCATGATCTGTTCCGGGAACAGCGTGGCGCTGCAGGCAACGGCCAGCGGAGGAAATCCCCCCTACCGTTACACCTGGAACACGGGCGCCACCACGCAAACGATCAATGCCACGGCCATCGGCACCTATTCGGTATCCGTGTCCGACAACACCTCCGGCTGCGTACCGGTGCCGCAAACGATTACCGTTGGTGCCGCTCCGCTCCCTGCAGCTCCGGCTGCTTCCTCGAACAGTCCCGTTTGTACAGGGGCATCGCTGCAGCTATCGGCCACGGCTGTTGCCGGCGCCACGTATCGCTGGACCGGTCCTAACGGGTTCACCTCGACCCTGCAAAACCCGGTTATAAGCAATATGTCGGCGGCGCAGACCGGCACCTACTCCGTTACCGTAACGGTCAACGGATGCACCAGCCTTGCTGCTTCAACACAGGTAGCGATGCTGCCAACACCACTGGTATCCGCGGTTACGCCACCACCGGTTTGCGCGGGAGGCAACCTGCAGCTCAGTGCCACATCCGACCCCGGGGCCAGCTGGCAATGGACGGGCCCCCATGGCTTCTCCTCCGCGCTTCAGGCACCTGCCATCAATGGCATTCCCACAACACTGGCAGGTATTTATACGGTAATTGCTACGCTGAATGGCTGTCCCAGCCTGCCGGTATCGGTTCCCGTTTCGGTGATTCCCCGTCCTGCCTCTCCCCTGGCAAGCAGCAACGCTCCCATTTGCCAGGGCGGCAGCCTGCAAATGTCGGCCCAAGCTGCGGCCGGGGCTTCCTACCAGTGGACCGGACCCAATGGGTTCAGCAGCACGCTGCAAAACCCGGCACTTTCCGCGGCTTCGCCGGCGCAGTCGGGCACCTACACGGTCATCGCCATCGAAAATGGCTGCAGCAGCCTGCCGGCTACGGTGCAGGCAACGATTCATCCTACTCCGGCCCCACCACAGGTGGCTGCAAACAGCCCTGTATGCGCAGGGGCACCGATCATGCTATCCGTTACGGAAACTCCCGGCGCCACCTATGCCTGGTCGGGCCCCAATGGCTTCACGGCAAGTGGTGCCACGGCAACGATCGGAGCGGCAACCGCTGCACAGGGAGGCAGCTATTCGGTTACTGCCACCATCAATGGATGTACGGGCCCGGCGGCCAGCATCCCCGTGACGGTGCTTCCGCTTCCGGCCGCGCTTGCGTTCAATAATGGGCCTGTTTGTGCCGGCGGCTCCGTGAGCCTGGAAGCAACGGCACCGGCAGGCGCCGGTTTCAGCTGGACAGGCCCCGGAGGTTTCAGCTCCAGCCTGCAGAACCCGGTCATCAGTGGCATCGCCGCCACACAAGGCGGTATTTATACGGTGACCGCCACGCTGAACGGATGCAGCGGTGCTCCGGCAAGTACGCAGGTAACGGTACATGCCACCCCCGATGCGCCCACGGCAGGCAGCAATAGCCCGGTTTGTGAAGGGGCTGTGCTTCACCTGAACGTGAGTCCTGTTGCCGGCGCCTCCTACCAATGGACCGGCCCTAATGGTTTCAGCTCCACCTTGCAACATCCACAGCTCATGAACGTGAGCCTGACGCAGGGAGGCACCTATACGGTTCGGGCTTTTGTCAACGGATGCGCGGGCCCCGAGACCAGCATTCAGGTCCTCGTCAACCCGACACCCGTTGTATCCGCTTCGGCGAATAGCCCCGTATGCACGGACGCACAACTGGACCTGACGGCTACCGGGAGCAACGGCGCCAGCTACCAGTGGACTGGCCCCAATGGCGCCTCCTTCGCGCAGCAAAACCCCTCCATCGCAAACGTGACGGCTGCGCAGGCCGGCACCTATACCGTGGTGGCGCTGCTCAATGGCTGTGCCAGTGCGGCGGCAACAACCAATGTACTAGTAACACCCTTGCCTCCTGCGCCGGTAACCGGGAGCAACAGTCCTGTTTGTGCCGGCGCCAGTTTAAACCTGACTGCTTCCGGACCCGCGGGCGCTGTTTATACCTGGAGCGGCCCGGCAGGCTTTAGCTCCAGCCAGGGAAACCCGGCACTTACTGCGGTAAGCCCGCTGCAATCAGGCAATTACAGTGTCTCTGTTACGCTGAACGGCTGCACGGGCCCGGCAGCGGTCTTACCGGTTGTCGTACATCCCACACCGGCAGCTCCGGTCGCATCGGCTAATACTCCGGTCTGTGCCGGTGCCGACCTTCAGCTGTCTGCCAATGGAATTGCGAGCACGAGCTTCCAATGGAGCGGTCCGAACGGCTTCACTTCCGCCCAACAAAACCCGGTAATCGCCGGGGTGATGGCCAGCCAGGCCGGCACCTATTTCGTAACCGCCACGGAGAACGGCTGCACCGGGCCGGCCACTTCCGTTCAGGTAACTGTAAATCCAACGCCAACGGCAAGCGCCACCGCCTCTTCTCCTGTCTGTGCCGGCAACGCGATCACCTTATCAGCCGATGGAACGCCGGGTGCCACGTACACCTGGAGCGGCCCCTCGGGCTTCACATCGAACCAGCAGCAAGCCGTGATCAACCCGGCACAACCTCCGATGAGCGGCACCTACACCGTTGTGCCGACCCTGAACGGCTGCAGCGGCCCGGCGGACAGCGTCGATGTTACGGTGCATCCGACTCCGCAGGCTCCCAGCGTTTCTTCCAATGCACCCGTATGCGCCGGCGCATCACTGCAGCTAAATACGGGTTCGATCGCGGGCGCAACGTTCCAATGGACGGGCCCGAACGGATACACTTCCTCCGACCAGAACCCGGTCATCAACAGTATTTCTACAGGACAGGCAGGCAACTACTCGGTTCATGTTGTGGTCAACGGATGTGCCGGCCCGGCGACATCGATCCCCGTTGCCATACTCCCCATACCCGTCGCTACTGCGGGCTCCAACAGCCCGGTTTGCGCCGGAGCAATGCTTCTGTTATCGGCTGGTTCGGGGCCCGGCGCCAGCTACCAGTGGACTGGCCCCAATGGCTTTTCCTCCACCCAGCAAAACCCGGCCATCAACAGTATTTCTACGGCACAATCCGGCACCTATTCGGTCGTGGCCACGATCAATGGCTGCGTCAGCGCTGCGGCAACCGTCGATGTTCTGGTAACCCCGCTGCCGCCCGCGCCGGCCGCCACCAGCAACAGCCCGCTCTGCCCGGGCGCAACACTTGCCTTGAACGCGTCTGCACCTGCCGGGGCAACGTTCAACTGGAGCGGGCCCTCGGGCTTCAGCAGCACGCAGCAAAATCCATCGATCCCCAACGTATCGGCGGCACAGGAGGGAACCTATACGGTGCGCCTCACCCTGAACGGCTGTAGCGGTCCGGCAGCGTTGTTGCCGGTTACCGTGCACCCGCTGCCTTTAGCGCCTGTGGCAACCTCCAACAGCCCGGTTTGCTCAGGCTCCTCCCTGCAATTGTCGGTGATGGCGCAGGCCGGTTTCACCTACCAGTGGAGCGGTCCGGGAGGCTTCAGCGCCACCGGCCCCGTACAAACGATTCCCGGTATGGGCACCGCCCAAACCGGCACCTATTCGGTAACGGCAAGCGCCAACGGCTGCACCGGGCCTGCAGCCAGTATCGGGGTAGCCCTGAAGCCTACGCCTGTTGCCTCGGCAGCCAATAGTGGACCGGTCTGCGCCGGCAGCAGCTTTACGCTCACCGCTACGGCACCCGCAGGCGCCTCTTTCAGCTGGAGCGGCCCCGGAGGCTTTTCTTCCACGCTTGCACAGCCGGTTGTTACGGCCAGCAACACCGCGCAAAGCGGCACCTACAGTGTGGTCGTGACCGTAGATGGCTGCAGCAGTGTGGCGGCAACCACTGACGTGCTGGTGTACCCGATACCGGATGCACCCGTACTATCGAACAACGGTCCGGCCTGCGCAGGCGCGCCCCTGCAACTGAGCGCGACTGCCATCCCGGGTGCCGGCTATCAATGGAGTGGGCCTGGAGGGTTCTCATCCACGCTCCAAAACATCCTGATCGACAGTATTTCTACAGCCCAGGCAGGCATCTATTCCGCTACGGTTACGGTAAACGGCTGTAGCAGCGCCTCCGGCAGCACACAGGTGGTGATCAAACCGACGCCGGTGGTCACGGCCGGCAGTAACGCACCGGTTTGTGCCGGAAGCACGCTGCAGCTGCATGCCGCTGGTGCGACAGGTTTGAGCTACCAGTGGACCGGTCCCAACGGGTTTACGTCTACACAGCAAAACCCTTCGCTGAACCCGGCTACGGTGGCACAAAGCGGAACCTACCAGGTGATGGCCACGCTCGATGGCTGCAATAGCCTGGCTTCCACGGTGCCGGTTTTGGTTCGTCCGCTCCCGGAAGCGCCGGTAGTAAACAGCAACAGCCCGATTTGTGCGGGCGACAGCATCCGGCTTTCCGCAGCGCCTTCCGTCCTGACGGCAGTACCCCAAAACGCAACCTATACCTGGACCGGACCGAACGGCTTCAGCTCGGTGCAGCCGCACCCGGTCATCACTGGTGCCACGCCGGCCCATTCGGGTACCTATTCGGCAACGATGACGGTGGATGGTTGCACCGGACCGGCATCCGCCATCGCCGTGCTGGTACATCCCCTGCCCGCGACACCACTCGCTTCCTCAAACGCACCGGTTTGTTCAGGCAACACCCTGCAGCTGCAGGTGGCCACCGTAGCCGGAGGCAGCTACCAATGGACGGGCCCCGGCGGCTTCAGTTCCACCGATCAAAACCCCTCCATCAGTGCCGTCACGGGCAGCCATACCGGCGATTACGCCGTAACCGTTACGGTCAACGGTTGTAGCAGCCCGGCGGCCACCTTGCCCGTCGTGGTGAAACCGACGCCCACGGTTGCGATGACTTCCAACACCCCGGTCTGCCAGGGCGCGGCGCTCAGCCTCAGCGCCACGGGCACAGCCGGTGTGAGCTATAGCTGGACGGGCCCGGGCGGCTTTGTGTCGACGCTGCAAAACCCGGTGATCGGCAATGCGCAACCCGCGCATGGAGGCAGCTACACGCTTACGGTGACACTGGATGGCTGCAGCAGCATACCGGTATCTACGGAGGTCCTCGTGCATCCTTTACCGGCTGCGCCGGCGGCGACTGCCAACAGTCCGGTCTGCGCCGGCGCTACCCTGCAACTGACGACGCCCGATATCATCGGGGGTACTTTCCAATGGAGCGGTCCGAACGGATTTACCTCCACCCAGCAGAGCCCCGTCATCGGCAACATCGGTGCGGGGCAGGCGGGCACCTACTCCCTGACGGTACGGGTCAACGGCTGTAGTTCTACGGCAAGCACAGTGTCCGTCGCGGTCATCAGCGTTGCACCTCCCACGGCCCTCTCCAACAGCCCGATTTGCGCCGGTGGCACCTTGCAGCTTTCTGCGGCGGCAGCCCCCGGTGTCGCCTTTTTGTGGACGGGTCCCGCTGGCTTTACATCAAACCAGCCCGCACCCAACATCGCCAACATAAGCGGGGCACAGGCCGGAACCTACCAGGTCATGGCGCAGGCGAATGGCTGCAACAGTGCCGCCACCAGCATCGAGGTGCGGGTAACGCCGCTGCCGCCTGCTCCCCTGGCCTCCTTTGCCGGTCCCGCCTGCGCGGGCGGCAGCCTGCAACTCAGCGCCTCTTCGATCGGTGGTGCTTCCTACCTGTGGACCGGCCCCAATGGGTATAATGCAACACAGCAAAACCCGGTCATAGCCAATGCAACGACCTCCCAGAGCGGCAGCTACAGCGTGCAGGCCACCGTGCATGGATGCACCGGCCCGGCGGGAAACGTAAATGTCACCATCGCTCCGCTTCCCCCGGCGCCGGCGGCGTCCTCCAACTCGGCTTTGTGTGAAGGGGCGACACTGAACCTCTCAGCATCCTCCGTTCCGGGAGCCAGCTATACCTGGACCGGCCCCAACGGCTTCAGCTCTGGCCAGCAAAACCCGGTCGTAGGTGCGGCAAGGCCATCGCAGTCGGGCGTTTACACGGTGCGGGCGATTGTAGCCGGATGCAGCAGTGCGCCGGGCAGCACCAGCGTCACCATCCACCCCCGACCCCTTGTTCAGGCCGTGCAGGAACTGTTTGTGCACGAAGGACAATCGGTAACCCTGCAGCCGCAGGCCAGTGGCTCCGGCATCCGTTTCCGCTGGACGCCCGCCCGCTTCCTGAGCAGCGATACGGCAGCGACACCCCTGTGCATGCCGGAACAGGACATCAGCTACACCGTGCAGGTGACCAACGCAGCAGGATGCACGGCCGCTACCAATATCCGGGTGCGGGTGCTGCTGAAGATCCATATTCCGAATGTGTTTACCCCCAATGGCGACGGCACCAACGACACCTGGAACCTCAAGGGGCTGGAAAGCTACCCGGGCGCCACAGTGCTGATCTTTAACCGCTACGGGCAGCAGGTTTTCGAATCGAGAGGCTATGCGCGCCCCTGGGATGGCACTTACCGCAACCAGCCGCTGCCCTCGGGAACCTTCTATTACCTCATCCAGCCCGGGCATGGCGTAAAGCAACTGTCGGGCTTCGTAGACCTGATTCGCTGACCGCGCTCTTGACAGACATTATAATACTCCCTGAATTTCAGACCAGAGGTTAAGTTAAGAAAGGATGTACTTTTAACCACCTCAAATGAAGAAGCAAACCCGCCGCAAATTCACCCCTGCCTTCAAGGCCAAAGTAGCCTTGGAAGCCATCAAGAACCAGCAAACACTCGCCGAGCTGTCGAAGAAGTTTGAAGTCTCGGCTGTGATGATCTCGCGCTGGAAGTCGGAGTTCCTGGAAAACATGAGCGCCGTTTTTGAAAAGCCG
>Ga0164290_1001729_pt1 | contig 25065 bp, 29 predicted proteins | sample Micstemetagenome_FD_108782 | JGI IMG/M metagenome (GOLD analysis project Ga0164290, IMG submission 108782) | Contaminated culture microbial community from soil near Moab, Utah, USA - Microcoleus steenstrupii SON62 (Illumina Assembly) | ecosystem: Environmental > Terrestrial > Soil > Soil crust...
GCCGTTCGCACGTTGTCCGAGAGCAGCAAGGTCGTGCTCCGCCTCCAAACCGGTCTGAAGGAAGAACTCCAGGGCTATAACGCTCAATGGGACGCCGAAGTTGGATAGCTGATCGCTTCGACGACGCGGGTAGAGAACGTGCTCACTCTATTTGAGATCGCCGCCACAATGAACTGCCGGGCCTCCGACATCATGGCTGCAGCGGGGCTGTGATCCTGTAGGGCCGTCTGGAGGGGGGGGGGAGCGGGGGGGAACCGCGCGTGCTGCTCCCGTCATGCCGCCTCGGAAATTTGTGATGGTCTCAGGTCGTACGCATTCCACCCACGGGTGAGCGCGGAGCCAAAAGCGCGCGGCCCTCGTTGCTGCGGCAGCCCCTTCAGTGCATGCTGTAGTGAACCTCAGGGGGGCTGATCTTGCGTTTGATACTGGCGGGACTCACCGCGCTTTGCATTGCTCTGCCAACGGCGGCGCAGCCGAACGGCAACACCACGGTGAAGGTCACTCAGGCACCCGACGTGGTCTGGGCGAAGACCATTCGCTACCTGGCCACGCAATCCATCAGTCCCGAGACCCTCGACAAGGAAGCTGGCACCATCACAGCCACGGGCCCGACCAAGCAGGGGGAATGGCTCAAATGCGACTTCAAGCGCGGGATCATCCACGACGTCCGCTACAAGCTAATGGTCCTCGTCGACAAGGCGGATGACGGCGGCAGCATCGTTACGGTGGCGATGACTGGCGAGGGTCAGAATGCTCGCCGCCGTCGGTTCATTATCATCCCGGTCGGCATGTCTCGTCAGGGCATTGCCTGCCCATCCACGGGTGTGGTGGAGAAAGGTCTAGCGGCGTACCTGTCCGCTCAATAGGGACCTAGTGGGCCCGCTACGGTGTGGTCGATTGGACGTGCGACAAGGGGGTGAGGATCACGCACCACGTCACACGCACGGCAGCCGCGCCATCTGGTTCGCTGGCATTTAGATCGCTGCACAATGCCTGATGAGGGCGAGACAATGAAGCTATCCATTCTAGTGGCGGTTCTCACCGTCCTGATTTCAACGGCCGCACAGGCGCAGTCATTTCTGGGAGCTCGGCTGGGCGATAGTGAAGCAGCAGCGATGAAGGCGATGGGGCCCAGCACCGAAGCGGCGGGTGACGTGGACGGCATGAGGTTCCTGACGAAAGGGAACTCCAGTTCGATCCTGTGCAAGGGCGTTGTGGTAGAAGTCCAGGAGAAGCTGGGTCACAGCTTGGATGATTTTACCTTCGCGGCCTCCACAGCGGAAGCGAAGTTCGGGCACCCCGGCATTTGGAGGGTAACGCACGATCGGAACGGCAACGGTACATTCAGCATCCTTGAGGTGCGATGGGTGCAGCCTTACGGGTCGTACCGAGTATCGTTCTTCGAAGCCCCGAACCAACCACCACAGGTGATACGAGCGATGTCTTCACGCGACGAAGGCTGCGGCACCTAGAAGGGCTCAACGGACGGCAGAAGTGCCGCCAGCCTTGCTGAGAAGTTCAGGGCATAAGCCCTTCAGGGGATGCGGCCGGTTGGCGTCCCTCCCCCGGAACGCTACAGGGCGTCGCGCTAGGGGGCCGGATGAAGTCCGCAGGAGTGGCTGAGGGTGGCCGTGGGCGGGACCGCTAGTCGGACTTCAGGCTGTCAGGCTGGTTGCCCTCAGCTGTCGAAGCCTCGTCTGGTTCACTCTTGATGGCTTCAGGAGCGCGCAGCCACGGCGGCGGGTCGTACTGGATCGAGGTTTGCCCACGGGGAGGGCGGCAGTCCTCATAGTCGTATAGGTCCGGGTCTTCGAGGTGTGACTTCGTCATTCGCTGATCCGCCTCAGATAGTGACCGCCACCCTAGGCTCTTGTCCACGCTGGGCAAGTGAGCCGTGCGGCATGAGCTAGCGAGGGCGAATGTCGCCTTGCCTGTGGGAGACTCTAGGAGTCCTCCTGAAGCCCCCCAGCGGGTCCGGCTAGGTTGGGAGCCGGCAAGGCGCTAGTGGACTCCTAGGGGCGTTCTGGAGTCTTCTGGAAGCCTTTCGTTTGTCGCGCGCGGTCACTGGGGTGGGGAACATGCCGATACTGGGTGGAATGGTCCTAGGGGCCATCTTGGCGTGGCTTGGGCACGCGTGGTGGAAAAGTCTGGACAAGGGAGGGCCTGGCCCCCTCCTCTACCGGCATAAGACTGATGGCCGCCGGTTCAGATACGAGGGGCTAGCTGACCCGCTGGCAGGAGGGCAGAGGCTATTCATCCTTCTGTCGCTCGATGAGCGAACCCCGGAGGGGAATTAGCGGGGCTGGGTCGCTTGGCCCATCTCGGTTGTGGCGGATCAATTAGAGGCCTACCGCGATGTAGAGTCGCGCCGCTAGCCAAGCCTCTGGAGGGCGCGGTGGACGTTCCCCGACTGCCATGGCTTGCCCCCCGGACTGAGGACCCCCCGGCTGTTCAGTTCGGCGGCGATGGCCCGTACGGTCATCCCTTGTTCCTTCAACGCCAGTAGGTCGGCTGCCAGCGGCTTAAGGCGGTCGAGGGCTTCGGCCTTGTGCTTGACGGCCAGAACCCGCCCGTTGGACTTGGCCGCCCAGTTCGACCCGGCGCGGACCTTAGCGGCTGCCAGGGCCTCCTTGGTACGCACCGAGATCGCATCCCGTTCCGCTTCGGCCACCGCCGCGAGGATGTGGACCGTGAGCTTGTTGGCGCTGGGGTTGTCCACCGCTGTGAAGTTCACCCCGGCCTCCAACAGGCCAGTGATAAAATGGACGTTGCGCGATAGGCGGTCCATCTTGGCGATGATGAGCGTCGCCTTGTGCCGCTTGGCGAGGGCCAGGGCGTCGTTGAGGGCGGGGCGCTTCGCTAGGGCGTTGCTACCCTTGCCGGTCTCCACCTCCGTGAACTCGCCGAGTAGCTCCCAGCCGCCCCCGTTGAGGTACCGCTGGACCGCCTCGCGTTGGGCCTCAAGGCCTAGCCCGGAGCGACCCTGCTCCGCCGTGCTGACCCGGTAGTAGGCAACGAACTGCCCCTCGGCCATCGCCCTATTCGCGCGCCATGCATTGGGCATAATCACACAACTCACCGGTGATGAGGTTGCGCGTTATGCCCGCGCCAAGTTCCTTGGTGTTCATGGACCAAGCGGCAAGTAGCGCCGCGACTCCTATCGCCACGAACATGAACCCCTTCGCTAACTCGACGACGCTCTGAATAGTCATTGCCTCACCCCATTTGTCACAAGCAGACGGACGTATGCCTGTGACAAAACCGGGCGTCAAGCCTCCACGGCAACCCTCCCGCTACGGTATCTTAGGGAGCGGCAGGGCGAAGCATGGCGTAGAGCGCGGCGAACTCTGGATTGGACGACCGGGCGTCGAACTGCGTGGCCGCCTTCCATGCTTCGATGAGTTTCTCCGCTTGGTCCTGAGGAAGGCCCCGGTCTCGCAGCGTCTGACTGACTAGAGCCTGTTCGTGCTCCGTGAGCGACCGGACGGCGCTCCTGGCCTCCTCCCAGCGAGTGACGGCAGCGAACAGGCGAGCGTCGTTGTCAGGCTCCTGTCGCGCCGCTTCGATAGCCGCGCCCGTAGTCGCCTCCAGCAGGTTCGCCGCCTTCAACACCCGTGCCGTCGAACTCGCCGACCGCATCAGGATCGAGATGAGGGTGAAGCCCCCGACCACCGCCAGCCCACCGACAAGCCATTCCATAAGCGCACTCCTCACTGATCGGAGGGTTATGCCGTCAAGAGAATGGGCCGTAAATGCCGTGGCCGTGAAAGCCGCTTCAATCGACCTTGCCGCCGATGGCGAGGGTGTCAGGCAAGACGGATGAGGGCCAGCGGCTGAAGCTGCTAGGGCAAGCCATCCGTGCTCGCAGGGAGGCCCTCGGCGTCAGCCAGGAGGCCCTCGCAGATGCTGCTGCCATGGACCGCTCACACATGGGCCGCATCGAGCGAGGCGAGCGCAACGTGACCCTGCTGAACCTCATCAAGATCGCCGCGACGATGGACTGCCGCGCCTCTGACATCATGGCTGCTGCGGGTCTATGATCGTGTAGGGTCACCTAAGGAGGGTACGGGGGGAAACCGTACGTGCTGCCCCCGTCATGCCGTCTCGGATTTTTGTGGTACGCCATGGTCGCAAGCAAGGGAGGGCAGGTTGCGAGTGGATAGGCATAGAGTTCGACGACTTGCGCCGTGGGCAGCAGGTGTGGGCGTGCTGGGGGCAGCTTGTCTGGGGTTCAGCTTGATCGTTCCGGCCCCGCCCAAAGAGTACGCCGATGTTGGTTTGGGGCTGTCAGAGAAGGAGGTCGTGTATCGGATTGGGCCCCCATCCGCTGTTCTGGGGCCGGAAGAGGCGGTTGGCGACCTTCAACTTCACCCAGTCTACTACATGCCCGGAGGCGACCCAAACAACCAGCTGCCGGTCGGCACCACGCCCAGCCAGTATGATGCTTGGTTTTTTGAGGGCACCGCTGCTGGGGTCCTGGTCAACTGGACCGCCAAAAGGACCGTCGCCAGCGTTGAGTGCACCGACGGTGAAGCTCATGACTGCCCCGGCGTGCTTGGTGTGGTCGTGGGAACCCCCGAGCAAGCAGTGTTAGCTCGGCTCGGCCGCCCGACCTCCGTCGCTGTGGAGGATGGTGTCAAAGAAATGCGGTACGATGACCTTGGCGTGACGTTCCGCTTAACCAATCGGCGCGTGTACAGTCTGACCCTGAGACCCCATAGCGGCGGTGCATGGGCGTGGGTTCAGCGGAGGTGGAGCGCGCTGGCCAGCTGACGTACGAGCTAGGGGCCTAGCGACCAGTACGGGGCCCGTCTCATACCGCACGAAGTGGCCGTAACCGCCAATCCGACGGACGGGTGCCTTGAGCATGAACCCCCATTTCGCCCCCTCGGCCAAACGGACGTTCCATGGAGTGGGGGTCCAAAAGTTGACGGGGCCATCAGGAGGTTCAGCGAGGGACCGGGCGTGCCAGCGGAGATCGGTGACGGCTAAGGCGAACATGAGGGGCCGCTAGCGCGGCTTAATCCGCCCGGCGTAGCGCTGGCACCCGGCGATGTTCCCCTCCCAATCGCTGTAGGTGATGAGCTTCGTGGCTGGATCAACAAACACACGCAGGGTGCATTCTTCCCTGATGGGTACGTTCGTTATCGTGTTGGTCGTGTAGCTGAAGGGCGTCGCACCGACGTACCCGGTGGTGGTGCGCGGGGTGAACAGGGTCATGTTGCTCTGTCGACTGACACCCCAGACGTACACCGTCTTGCCCGCGAGCTGACCCTCTTGGTTGGGGTACCCTAGACGCTGGAACGCCACGTCGATGTTTTGACCCACGAGACTGTTGATCCCGGCGTCCATGTCCTTGAACGTGTTGCAGCCTGACAGGCAGAGCGCGGCGAACAGCGCCACTAAGGCTCGCTTCATGTGTCCCTCCCCCGGTTGAGCGTGCCTGACGTTGATCGCCTTAGCCGTGGTGGTCAAGGGCCGCATAACAAGCGAGGTGCATGCTCAAGGGGGCAGCGGGAAGAGAGGGAGGGAGCCCGCCCTCGCTCGAACTTCCGTGGCGGGTCTCCAAGAAACACAATTATGTATTGCGGCCCTCCGGGCTCGGGCAAGTCGATGCTGGCCCAGCGCCTGCCGGGCCTCCTGCCGCCTCTGACCGCCGCCGAGCTGCTGGAAACCAGCATGGTCCATTCGGTCGCCGGCCTGATCGCCAAGGGGACGCTGACCCGCGACCGGCCCTTCCGCGCCCCCCACCCCAGCGCCAGCATGGCCGCCCTGACCGGCGGCGGCGTCAAGGCCAAGCCGGGCGAGGTCAGCCTGGCCCACAACGGCGTCCTCTTTCTCGACGAACTGCCCGAGTTCGGGGTCCAGGCCCTCGATTCCCTGCGCCAGCCGCTGGAGACCGGCGAGGTGATGGTCGCCCGCGCCAACTTCCACATCCGCTATCCGGCCCGGGTCCAGCTGGTCGCCGCCATGAACCCCTGCCGCTGCGGCCACGGCGGGGCCGGCAAGGGCGCCTGCGGCAAGGCCCCGCGCTGCCAGCGCGACTACCAGGGCCGCGTCTCCGGCCCGCTGATGGACCGCATTGACCTCGCCGTCGACGTCCCCGCCGTCACCGCCGCCGACCTCGCCCTGCCGCTCCCTGCCGAGGGCACGGCCGAGGCCGCCGCCCGCGTCGCCGCCGCCCGCGCCCTGCAGGTGGCCCGCGCTGAAGCCGCCGGCGACGGCGCCCCTACCCTCAACGCGCGCGCCGAGGGCGACTTCCTCGAAAAGGCCCTGGCCATGGACGACGCCGCCCGCACCCTGATGTCCCGCGCCGCCGAAGCCGGCCGCCTCACCGCCCGAGGCTGGACCCGCACCCTCCGCCTGGCCCGCACCATCGCCGACCTCGACCAGGCCGAAGGCGTGCGCCGCATCCATGTGGCGGAGGCCCTGATCTACCGCCGCACGGGGCCTGGCGCGGACGACGGCGTGGCCGCGCCACCGGCGGCGGGGTTTCACCGGCTGTCGATCTGAATTCCTGCCTCCCCTGGGATAGGCCGAAGGGAAGGCTGAGTTCAGCTACCGCCCCTGCGCGTCAACGAACGCGTCCGGGTCATCCACCTCGACCAGCTTGCCCCGCCGGATCTCCAGGAACCGGTTGGCCGCCGTGCGCGTGAAATAGCGGTCGTGGCTGACGAACAGGCAGCTGACCTCGGCGCTCTCCAGCTCGGCTTCCAGCGCCTCCTGGCCCTCGATGTCGAGGTGGTTGGTCGGCTCGTCCTGCAGGTAGAAGTTGGGTCGCTCCAGCTTCAGCCGCAGGAAGATCAGCCGGGCCCGCTCGCCGTAGCTCAGGCGGCTGATCGGGTCGTTGATGCGGATGTAGGGAAACCCCGCCTGGGCCAGCAGCCGCGTCGCCTCGCGCTCGGTGGCGTCCGGGGCGGCGGTGACATAGGCCAGCAGGCTTGTCTTCAGCGGCAGTTCGGCCATCGATTGGTCGAAATAGACCAGCCGCGTCGCCGGATTGAACCGCACCGCCGCCGTGCCGTCATAATGTTCCCGCGCCGGGTCGAAAGCCGCCGCCAGGGCGTTGAGCAGGGTGGTCTTGCCCGCCCCGTTGGTCCCCAGGATCGCCACCCGGTCGCCGGCGGCGATGGACAGCCGGTCGATGGTGATCAGGGTCCGGGGAGGGTTGTCCGGCGTGGTCACAGTCAGGCCCTGGACGCGCAGCGCCACCTTGGCGTCGATCTCGCCGTCGGCCAGCTCCAGCCTGCGGTCCCGATGGCCGATGACCTCGGTGCGATCGTTCTCGATGCGGGCGATCCGGCTCTCGATGGCCTTCTTGCGCTTGTTCAGCTCCGGGTTCTTGACCGCCCAGACCTTGTAGCGGGCGGCGGCGGCCTCCAGCCGGCGCACCTCCTTCTCTTCCAGCTTTTGTTGGCTGGCGGCGGCGGCGTCGCGGCGCAGCAGCTCTTCCCGCGCCTGGTCGAACCGGCTTTTGAAGCTGTGTACCCCGTCGGCGCGCAGGAACAGGGTGCGGTCGGTCACCCGGTTGAGGAACTCGCGGTCGTGGCTGACGATCAGCATCGGCACGTCGAACGAGGCGGTCAGCCAGTCTTCCAGCCGGTTGATGTTCGACAGGTCCAGATGGTTGGTCGGCTCGTCGAGGATGAGGATGTCCGGCTCCTCCAGAACCGCCGCCCCGGCGATCAGCAGCAGACGCCGCCAGCCGCCCGACAGCGAGCCGAACGTCTGGTCGGCCACTTCGGGGGCCACCTCGATCTCGTCCAGCAGCACGTCGATGCGCCAGTCGTCATCGCCGTTGCCGACCTTCTCCAGCGACCTGCGCAACACCTCCCGCACCGGCAGGTCATCGAGCCCCGGCGGAATGTCCTGCGGCAGGTATCCGCCCCTCAAGGATCGCGACTTCACCACCTGGCCCTTGTCGAGCTCCAGCTCCCCCGCGAGACAGCGCAGCAGGGTGGTCTTGCCGGCGCCGTTCTCGCCGACCAGGGCGGTGCGGGCATCGTCGAGCAGGAAGGACACCCCCTCGAACACCCGCGCCGAGCCGTGGAAGAAGCTGGCCCCGTCCATTCCGAGCCCGGCCTGACGCGGCGCCATCTGATCCTCCGGGCGCCGGGCAAAGGCGCCGGCGACGCGGTCCCTCTGTTCCGTCACTGCCACCGGGTGTCAAGCGCAGGCGCCTTGCCGGGGTCGACCATGCGATAATGGTCCGGCCGCTTCGATAAGGCGCCCCTGCATCGCCCCTGCGCCCCGACCCGGCCTGACCCGCCAATCACCTCTCCCTGACGCGCCAATCACCCCACCCGGAGGGCGCCCTTATCCCACCCTGACGGCGCCCTGATCGGTCCCGTCCCGGTCGTCGGGGCCAAGTCATTGAAGAAAATGAACAAATGTCCCCGATCGACCGCCGTTCAGGTTTTTATTCGAGGTCTGCGCACTCAAACCCGGCTTTAACCCGCCGCTGCTAGGCTCCTCCCATGACCACAGACGCCATCACCCCCCAGCAGCTGGCCACCCTGAGCCACGAGTTCCGCACGCCCCTCAACGGGGTGCTGGGCATGGCCCGGCTGCTGGACGGCACCAGCCTCAGCCCCGAACAGCGCGACTATGTGAAGGCGCTCAAGGAGAGCGGCGATCACCTGCTCGGCCTGATCAACGATGTGCTCGACCTCGCCCGCCTGGGCGCCGGCAAGCTGGAACTGCATCCGGCCCCGATGGAGGTCGAGAGCCTGCTGCGCCAGGTGGCCGAGCTGATGAGCCCGCGGGCCCAGGAGAAGGGCATCGAGGTCGCCTGGGCCGCCGCGCCCGGTCTGGGCGCCATCCTTGGCGACGAGGGCCGGCTGCGTCAGGTGCTGCTCAACTTCGCCGGCAACGCGGTCAAGTTCACCGACAAGGGCGGGGTGCTGATCGCCGCTGAACCTGAGGGTCCTGGCCGTATCCGTTTCACCGTCACCGACAGCGGCCCTGGCGTGCCCGACGACGCCAAGGGCCGCATCTTCGAGCCCTTCACCCACGCCGACCCCAGCCATGGCGGCTCGGCCCTCGGCGGCGCCGGTCTCGGCCTCGCCATCGTCCAGCTGCTGGCCGAAGCCCACTGCGCCCACGTCGGGGTGGAGGACGCGCCGGATGGCGGAGCCCGCTTCTGGTTCAGCGCCGATTTCGAAGCGGTCGGCGACCAGGCGGCCGATGACAGGCTGGCCGGCCAGACCGTCGTCGTCGCCAGCCCCAACCCCGCCGTCCGCGCCGCCGCCGTCCGCCAGATCGAGGCCTGTGGCGGCACAGCCCTGGCCGCCGCCGGCGTCGCCGGCGCGGTGTCGAAGGCCCCGCCCGGCGCCGTCCTGCTCATCGATCACGGCCTGATCAAGGGCCGTCGCAGCCTCAAGCCGCCGGCCGGCCACGAGGCCATCGTCCTTCTGCGTCCCGACGAGCGGGACCGTATCGAGCCCTGCCGCGCCGCCGGGTTCGCCGGCTATCTAATCAAGCCCCTGCGCCGCGCCTCCCTCGCCGCCAGGGTGCTGGCCGCTGCTCATGGAGAGACGTAGGGCGTCGGCGACCGGACCGAGACCGTGGCGTCGGAAGACGAACGCATCGCCCCCGCCACCGCCCAGGGCGCCCGCGTCCTGCTGGCCGAGGACAACCCGATCAACGCCCTCCTGGCCCGCACCCTGCTGGAGCGCGAAGGCGCCCTGGTCGACCGCGCCGCCAGCGGCGAGGAGACCCTGGCCGCGCTCGAGGCCGGTCGCTACGACCTGATCCTGATGGATGTCCGCATGCCCGGCCTGTCGGGCCTCGACGCTACCCGGGCGCTGCGCCAGCGCGGCATCACCACCCCGGTCCTGGCCCTCACCGCCAACGCCTTCGAGGACGACCGCCGCGCCTGCCTGGCCGCCGGCATGGACGACTTCCTGGTCAAACCCCTGACCGTCGACGCCCTCCGCACCGCCCTCACCCGCTGGGCCCGCTGGACGCCGCCGACGGCGCAGGCCAAGTTGACCGGCTAGCCGGGGCAGCGTTCGCCCCGCCTTCGGGAGGGGTAAGCATGGCCGCAGCCGCCGCATCGGACGACAAGCCGCAGGGCCAGAGCGCCGGCCAGTTGCTGTTCAGCTTCAAGGGCCGGGCCGAGCGGCTGCAGTTCTGGCTGGTCCTGCTCGGCGCGACCTTCATTTTCGGCCTGTTCTGGGCCTTGGTGAACCTCAAGGCGCCCCCCGAGCCGGGCGCCGCCCCGCCGCCGCGTCCGCCCGGCGCGGAACTGCTCGAAATCATGCCCTGGGCCATCGGCATCGGCCTGATCTGGCCGCTGGTCGCCATCGGGGTGAAGCGGCTTCACGATCGGGGCCGCAGTGGTTGGTGGATGCTGGCGGGGCTGGTCCCCGTGCTCGGCTGGGCCTGGCTGATCTGGGAACTGGGGCTGAAAGACGGTGTCGCCGAGACCAACCGGTTCGGCGAACCGACCAGGGCCCAGGGCGAGGCGACCCGCGACATCCGCAGCTTGACCACGATGTTCATGCTGGGCTTCGCGGCGGGTCTGCCCACGCTCCTGATCTTCGACACCCTGACCCTGTGGCTGCGGGACGAGGGGGTCAGCCTGAAGGTCATCGGCTTCTTCACCCTGACGACCCTGTTCACCGCCCTGAAATTCCTCTGGGCCCCCGTTATCGACCGCACCACGGTGCCGTTCCTGACCAAGTGGTTCGGCCACCGCAGGTCATGGATGCTGGTCGCCCAGGGGGTGATCATGCTCGGCCTGTGGCTGATCGCCGGTCAGAACCCCGGGTCCAGCCTGGTGACCATGGCGGCCCTGGCGGTCATGGTCGGCTTCTTCTCGGCCACCCAGGACATCGTCATCGACGCCTGGCGGATCGAGGTGGTCGGCAGCGAGAAGCAGGGGGCCATGGCCGCCGCCTACCAGTGGGGTTACCGGGTGGCGATGATCATCGCCGGGGTGGTCCCGCTGATCCTGGCCGAGATTTTCGACTGGCACATCTCCTATGCGGTGATGGCCGGCGTGATGGGGATCGGCGTCATCGCCTCCCTGGCCGCGCCGCGTGAGGCGCAGCATCGTATCCGGCCCATCTCGGTCGAGGGCGTTCCGGCCCGGCCCGCCTTTGAGGTGGTCGAATACATCCTGCGCGGGCTGCTGCTGCTGACCGGCGCCCTGTTCCTCGGTGTCGGCCTGACCGCCGACGCAACCCTGCCGGCCAACATGATGGGCGGCGAGGCCGGCGGTGGGGCCTGGATCCTTGCGGCCTTCAAGGGAGACTACAAGGCGCTCTGGCAGCTTGGCGGGGTGATCGGCGGCTTCGTAATCATCGCCCTGGCCGCCTGGCCGGTCCCGAAGGTTCCGACCCGCCCCGGGGTCTATCTGTCCTCGGCGCTGGGCCAGCCGCTGGTCGAATTCTTCGGCCGCTACGGCAAGCTGGCGGGCTTCATCCTGGCCCTGATCTGCCTCTATCGGGTCAGTGATTTCGTCATCAACATCAACAACGCCTTCTACTCTGACGCCGGCTTCTCCAAGCCGGAAATCGCCGAGGTCCGGAAGGTGTTCGGCACGGCGATGTCGATCGTCGGCATTTCATTGGGGGGCTGGTCGGTTCTGAAGCTCGGCCTGATGCGCACCCTGATCATCGGCGCCTTCCTTGGCTCGCTCAGCAACCTCAGCTTCGCCTGGCTGGCGGTCGAAGGGCACAATATCTATGCCCTGATGGGGGCCATCGCCGCGGACAACATCGGCGGCGGCTACGCCGGGACGGCCCTGATCGCCTACATGTCCAGCCTGACCAGCATCGGCTTCACGGCTACCCAGTACGCCCTGTTCAGCTCGCTCTACGCCCTGCTCGGCAAGCTGTTGGCCAGCCAGTCGGGCCGCATCGTCGAGGACTCGGCCAAGGCCGCCGAGGGGTCGGGAATCTTCGCCGGCCTGCGCGGGCTGATGGCCGGTCTGCCGCCGGAGAGCTACGCGGCGGCCATGGAGAAGAGCCAGGTGACGCCGGCGGCCCTCGGCGTCGGCTACTTCGTCTTCTACGTCTACACGACGGTGGTCGGCCTGTTCGCCATGATCCTGGTCTTCTACGTTGCGGCGCGTCAGCCGAAGCCGGAAACCGTCGGTGATGAACAGACGGCTGCAGCGCCTCTTCAGACCGAGACGCCTAGATCAGGCAGACCACCTGCGCCACCCGCAGGTCCCGGCGCAGGGCGTCGGCGACCCGGCCGTAGTTCTCGGTGTTGACCGGCTCACCGGTGGCCATGCGCGAGGGCATCTGGCGGGCGGCCTGCATGGCCGCCAGCAGGGTTTCCGGCGTGGTGGTGTAGATGCGGCCCCGACGCGGAGCCTCGGCGACGGTGACGCCGATCACCCGTCCGGCGGCGTCCAGCGCCGGAGCGCCGCTGAGGCCCGACAGCGGCCCTTTCAGGGTGTTGGTGCGACCGACCTCGGCCCAGACCAGCACAGGCTCGGTCTGTTCGCCGCGCTGCCGCTGGGCCAGGCTGCGGACCACCAGCCGTTCGCGGCCGAGCAGGCGGGAGGTGACCTCGCCGGCCTTGCCCTGCGGGAAGCCGGGATGGAAGGCGCGGTCGCCGCGCTTTAGGCCCCGGGCCTGGGCCTGGTCGATGACCGGCATGGCCGGGGCCCCACCGTCGCTGGTCAGCACGGCCGCCTCGCCGGCGGCGGAGACACTGACCCGGGTGGCGACCCCTCGGCCCTCGGCCACGACGATGGCCACCTGCGGACAGCCCTCGACCACGTGGCGGGCAGTGATCCAGACGCCGTTGTCGGCGATCGAGAAGGCGGTGCCGCTGCTGGGCTGGGCCTTGTTCTCCTGCACCTCGACGACCACGGCCGGGTCGAAGGGCGAGGCGGGGCCGAGCGGCACGCCCTCCTCGCCGGGCACCGGCGGCGGCGGCGCCGGGGCGTCGGCCTTCTCACGCCGGCCGACCGACGCGATGACCAGGGCCAGGACCACGGCGCCGTAGATCGTCCAGTCCGGAAGCCGTGGAAAGTTCATTATCTAGGCGCTGATCGCCGCCGACAGGATCAGGGCCGTGGCGATCTTGGCCCCGACCAGCAGCAGGGCGGCCGAAAGCTCGCCCTCCGAAATCCGCTGGGGCAGGCCATGCAGGATGAAGTCGGTAAGCCGGAAGACCAGCAACTGGACGAAGGTCACGGCCACGCCCCACAGCCCGATCGCCAGCAGCGAGGCCGAGCTCTGCAGGGCGGTGGCCAGCGGGATGGTCAGGGCGACCAGCACCCCGCCGAACGACAGCGCGGCGGCGGCGTTGCCATCGCGGATCAGGCTGATCTCCTTGTGGGGGGTCAGCACCGCATAGAGGGCGGCCCCGAGGATCAGCATCACCAGGGTCACCCCGGCCTGGGCCAGGGCGAAGGGGAAGCCGTTGGCGAAGGCGGCGATTTCCGGAGACTGCAGGTCGGTCGGCATCACGGATCCCGATGAGAAGAGGCGCCGATGGTTAGCACGGTCAGGGCCGGGTGTGACAAGGGCTTCGCCCTGCAGGCGGCCTTACGCCGCGGCTTCCGCATCCGGCGTCGCCTTCCGGCGGGCGCTTGCCCGGACCTTCTCGCTCTCACTCTTCAGCTGGCCGCAGGCGGCCAGGATGTCGCGGCCGCGGGGGGTGCGGATGGGGGAGGCGAAGCCGGCCTTGTTGAGGATGGCCGCGAAGGTCTCGATCGCTGACCAGCTCGAGCACTCGTAGGGGGAGCCGGGCCAGGGATTGAAGGGGATCAGGTTGACCTTGGCCGGGATGCCCTTGAGCAGCGCCACCAGGGCGCGGGCCTCGGCCGGGCTGTCGTTGACGCCCTTAAGCAGGACGTACTCGAACGTCACCCGCCGGGCGTTGGACAGCCCCGGATAGGCGCGGATGCCGGCCATAAGCTCGGCGATCGGGTACTTCTTGTTGAGGGGGACGAGCTCATTGCGGAGCGCGTCGTTGGTGGCGTGCAGGCTGATGGCCAGCATGGCCTGGGTCCGCTCACCGAGGGTCTGAAGCTGCGGCACGACGCCCGAGGTCGAGACGGTGATCCGCCGGCGGCTGATGCTGATGCCCTCGTTGTCGCTGAGGATGTCGAGCGCATCGGTGACGGCGTCGAGGTTATAGAGCGGCTCGCCCATGCCCATGAAGACGATGTTGCTGAGCAGCCGGTCTTCCTTGTCGGACGGCCATTCGGCCAGGTCGTCCTTGGCCACCTGCACCTGGGCGACGATATCGGCGGCGGTCAGGTTGCGGACCAGGGCCTGGGTGCCGGTGTGACAGAAGGTGCAGTTCAGCGTGCAGCCGACCTGGCTGGAGACGCAGAGGGCGCCCGAGCGGCCGACGTCCGGGATGTAGACGGTCTCGATCTCGATGCCCGGCGCGGTGCGGATCAGCCACTTGCGGGTGCCGTCCTTCGACACCTGGCGCTCGATGACTTCCGGCCGGGCGATGGTAAAGGTCTCGGCCAGTTTGGCCCGCGTCTCCTTGGCGACATCGGTCATGTCGGCAAAGTCGGTGACCCCGGCCTGGTGCATCCAGCGCCAGATCTGGCTGGCCCGCATCTTCGCCTTGTCGGCCGGCACGGCGCCGCCGTCGATGAGGGCCTGGCGCAGGCCGTCACGCGTCAGGCCGCTGAGGTTGACGGTTGAAACAGGCTTGGCGGCCCGGGAAAGGTCGAGGGTCGTGGTCACGATGGGAAATGTCCGATGGAGCCGGCCCTATAGCAGACAAGGACCGCTTTCGGAAATCTCGGCCCGTTCACGGCCCGGACGGGGCTGCGCACCCGCCGCATCGCTGTCCACGGCCGCTCCATGACACCCGGTCAGTAGACCAGGCGGAATCCCGTCACCAGCGCGGTCAGCGCCAGGAAAGCGACGATGGCGACGATCTCATACCGCTTGAACAGCGGTCCATTCGGCGAACGCATGGGGATTCTCCCTGTCCCGTTTTGATCCAGCGAGGGGAGAGGTCCGCAAGGCGCGGGCCAGTTATGGTTGCCGGCGGATTCACCCTCTGGCAGGACGTGGACATGATCGCGCGGCGTAGAGTTCTGGCGGGCGGCCTGGCCCTGGCGGCGGGTCCCGCCCTGGCGCAGGCCGGAACCCGCATCTTCGCGGCGGCTTCGTTGCAGACGGCCCTGACGAAAATCGCCGCCGGCTATCGGGGCCCCGGCGCGCCGCTTCGGGTGTCGTTCGGCGCCTCCTCGGCCATGGCCCGCCAGATCGCCCAGGGGGCGCCGGCCGACCTGTTCGTCAGCGCCGACAGCGAATGGATGGATTGGCTCGCTCAGCGGCGCCTGATCGCCGCCGGCACGCGGCGCAACCTGCTCTCCAACCGCCTGGTGCTGATCGCGCCCAGAGCCTCGACCGTCCGCCTGAAGATCGCGCCGGGCATGTCGCTGACCACGGCGCTCGGCGGCGGCCGCCTGGCCATCGCCGATCCGGTGTCCGTGCCGGCCGGCAAGTACGGCAAGGCGGCGCTGATGAAGCTGGGGGTCTGGGACAGCATCGCCGCCCGCCTGGCCCCGGCCGAAAATGTCCGCGCCGCCCTGGCCTATGTCGCCCGGGGCGAGGCGCCGCTGGGCATCGTCTACGCCACCGACGCCCATGCCGAGCCGAGGGTGAAGGTGGTCGGCCTGTTCCCGTCGGCGACCCACCCGCGCATCCTCTATCCGGCCGCCCTGACGAAGGCGACGCCGGCCGGACGGGCGGTGCTGGACTATCTGTCGGGCCCGAAGGCCATGGCCGTGTTCGCCGCCGAGGGCTTTCTCAGGCCCTGACTACTCGGTCTTGCCGGGCCAGGTCAGGTAGCCATCACGATCTGTTCCGGCGTAGCCGCCGCCCCGCCGCCCATGCTTGCCGTGGCCCTCGCCCCGGCCGCCATCGCCGTAGACCACCACGCCGCCGGACGAATAGCTGTAGCCGCTGCCGCTCTCCGAATAGCGGGCGCTTTCGGAATAGCTTTCGCTCTCCTCGACGCTGACCGCGCCGCCCACCCGACGATAGCCGCCGCTGTAGTCACCTTCGTCCAGATAGCCGACGCCTTCAGTCCCCGACCGGTAGCTGTAGCGATAGCTGGACTCGCCGCCGCCGCGCCCGTGACGCACGATCTTGCGGACGTGACCGCCGGTGCGGGCGGTCTCTTCACGGGTGGCGACCTCGACAGTCTTGGCGGTGTCGCTGTCGGCCTTGGCCGGCGCCGGCGTCGGGCAGCGGTCCCTACAGCAGCAGTCGGCCTTCGCCTGATCCCTGCCCCTCTCGTGGTTGGGGGCCAGGTCATCGCAGGCCGACAGGGCCAGGGCGGAAATGCCCACCAGGGCAAGAGACAGAAGGCGCATGGCGATGCCTATCGAGACGGATGGATCCGACCTCAAACTGCGCTCAACCTGGGCTGAAGACCCGCCAATTCACCGTTCGGGGGAGGGACAGGGTCAACCCACCCCCCTGCGTTGCAGGCGCCTCAAGGCGACGGCGACGGCAAGGCCGACTGCAATGCCGGTGCTGTTGGCCACCGCATCCCAGGCATCCCCCTGCCGCCCCAGCCCCATGGTCGACTGCAGGATCTCGACCCCGACCCCGCCGAGAAACAGCCCGATGGCCAGCCGGCCCATGCGTCGGGGAAAGGCCCAGGCGCCGAGCAGGGTGAGGCCCAGATAGGCGAGGGCGTGCTCGGCCTTGTCCCAGAAGGTCAGACCCTGCGGCAGGGTCTCGGTCGGACTGAGCGACAGCAAGGCGATGACGCAGCAGGCGGCGGCGAACAGGGCGATACGGACGGGCTGGGGAGGATTGAACCAGAACATGCGCCGCCAAGGGTGACGGTTCGCGGGCGCACCGCAAGCGGAGATTTGGTGAAGACGATGCGCGGAAACCCCAGTATGCGTTCGGCGCGAAACTCATGGGGCGACAATGACGGTCAAGGCGGTGATCTGGGATTTCGGCGGGGTAATCACCTCCTCGCCGCTCGAGGCCTTCAACCGGTACGAGGCCGAGAAGAGCCTGCCGCACAACCTGTTCCGGACGGTCAATTCGACCAACCCCGACAGCAACGCCTGGGCCCTGTTCGAACGCAACGAGATCGACGCCGCCGGCTTTGACGCCATGTTCCTTGAGGAATCGACGGCGCTCGGCCATCCGGTGCGCGGGGCCGAGGTGCTGGGCCTGCTGTCAGGCGATGTGCGGCCGGCCATGGTGGCGGCGCTGAAGGCCTGCAAGGCGCAGTTCAGGGTCGGCTGCATCACCAACAACGTCCAGACCGGCCACGGCGCCGGCATGGCCGGGACCAGCACCAAGGCCGCTCAGGTCGCCGAGGTCATGGGCCTGTTCGAGGCGGTGATCGAGAGCAGCAAGGCCGGGGTGCGCAAGCCCGATCCGCGCATCTACCAGATGATGTGCGAACGCCTTGAGGTCGAGCCGGCGCACTGCATCTACCTCGACGACCTTGGCATCAACTGCAAGCCGGCCGCCATGCTGGGCATGAAGGCCATCAAGGTCTCCAGCGAAGCCCAGGCGCTGGAGGAACTTCAGCTGGCCACCGGACTTCGATTCTCATGACCCGCCCCTCGAAGATCGGCGCCGCCCAGGCGCTGAAATCCCTGCCGCACTGGAAGGCCCTGGATGGAGAGCGCGACGCCATTGTCCGCACCTTCCAGTTCAAGGATTTCAACGCCGCCTTCGGCTTCATGACCCGCGTCGCCCTGGCGGCCGAGAAGCTCGACCACCATCCCGAATGGTTCAATGTCTACAACCGGGTTGAGGTGCTGCTCAGCACCCACGACGCCGACGGGGTGACCAGCCTGGACATCGCCCTCGCCACGATCATGGACGAGGCGGCCTCGGCGCTCTAACGATTGTTCGAAAGAGCATTCGGAGGAACGATATGTCGGGACGGGTCGCGGGCAAGAAGGCCTTCATCACCGGTGGCGCCCAGGGTCGGGGGGCCGGCGCCGCCCGGCGGCTGGCCGAGGAGGGGGCAAAGGTCGCCCTGGCCGACCTCAATCTCGAGGGGGCGCAAGCGGTCGCCGACGAGCTGCACGCCGCTCACGGCCGGGGCACGGCTTTCGCCTACAGGCTGGACGTCACCGACGAGCAGGGCTGGATCGACACCCTGCTGCGGGCCAACGCCGACATGGGCGGCATCGCGGTGCTGCTCAACAACGCCGGCATCAGTCGCGGCGCCGATATCGAAAACTGCACCCTCGACGACTTCCGCATCACCATGAGCGTCAACGTCGACAGCGTCTTCCTCGGCGCAAAGCACGCCATCCGGTACCTGCGCGAGAACCAGCCGGGCTCGATCATCAACATCTCTTCGATCGCCGGCCTGATCGCCAATCACAACGGTCCGGCCTACAACGCCTCCAAGGCGGCGGTCTGGCTGCTCAGCAAGAACATCGCCCTCTATTGCGCCAAGCAGAAGATCGATGTGCGCTCCAACTCCATCCACCCGACCTTCATTGACACGCCGATCCTCGATCCGATCCGCCAGCGGTTCGGCAAGGAAGAGGGCGAGGCCAAGCTCGGTCGCCAGGTTCCGCTGGGCCGCATCGGCACGCCCAAGGACATTGCCGACGCGGTGCTCTACCTGGCCTCGGACGAAAGCCGCTTCATGACCGGGGCGGAGCTGAAGCTGGACGGCGGCATCAGCGCGATGTGATCAGTTGACCAGGATCGTCCCGATCAGCAGCTTGGCGCCGGGTTTGCCAAGAATACGGTCGGTCTCTCGCTGTAACTTGATCGCCAGATAGTCGGCGTCCGGCGGGGTCGCGACCGGCAGGCCCGAGGCATAGATCTGCAGCACCTGGGCATAGGCGGCCCGCAGGCGCGGCGACGATGCGGCCGCCTTTTCGCGCAGCTGCTCATTGGGAACGTCGACCCCGACCTCCAGGGTCAACACGCCGCGGGCGCCGCTGCGGCGCAGGATGGAGGCGGTCAGCGTCTGGATCTGGATGAAGCTCAGACCGCCGCCCTTCTTCTTCTCACCACCGCCTGCGGCGAGCGCGGCGGAGGGCGCGAGCGCGACGAGGGCGGCGAGGGCGAGGCGGCGGTTCATGGGCCTCACATAGCCCATCGGGGTTTATGCGTGATTTACGCGCAGGTGACAGACAGGGCGCATCGGCCCAGATTCGCCGATCTGGAGCTCCGATGACGCGATTCGCCCCCAAGACCCTCGACCTCGACGGCCAGGTGATCCTGGTCACCGGCGGCACCGGCTCGTTCGGCAAGCGGTTCATCGAAACCGTCCTGACCCGCTACAAGCCCCGCAAGCTGATCGTCTACAGCCGCGACGAGCTCAAGCAGAGCGAGATGCAGCAGGACCTGCGCGAGAAGTTCTCGGCGGATGACTATTCGAAGATGCGCTTCTTCCTGGGTGACGTGCGCGACCGCTCGCGGCTGACCCTGGCCCTGCGCGGCGTCGACATCGTCATCCATGCGGCGGCGCTGAAGCAGGTGCCGGCGGCCGAGTACAATCCCTCCGAATGCATCCAGACCAATGTGGTCGGGGCCGAAAACGTGGTCTGGGCCACGCTCAGCAACCGGGTGCGGCAGGTGGTGGCGCTTTCCACCGACAAGGCCTGCAACCCGGTCAATCTCTACGGCGCCACCAAGCTGGCCTCGGACAAGACCTTCGTGGCGGCCAACAACCTCTCGGGCGACCTCGGCTGCCGGTTCTCGGTCGTGCGTTATGGCAACGTTGTCGGCTCGCGGGGCAGCGTGGTGCCCCTCTATCGCCGCCTGCTGGCGCGCGGCGCGACCAGCCTGCCGATCACCGATGCGCGAATGACCCGTTTCTGGATCACCCTCGACGAGGGGGTGGAGTTCGTCCTCTCCTCGCTGGAGATCATGCGCGGCGGCGAGATCTTCGTTCCCAAGATTCCCTCCATGGCCATGCCGGACCTGGCCCGCGCCATGGCGCCGGACGCCGAGATCGAGATCGTCGGCATCCGCCCGGGCGAGAAGCTGCACGAGATCATGGTCGGGGCCGACGACGCCCGCCAGACCTGCGAGCTGGACGATCGGTATGTGATCGAGCCCGCCTTCGTCGAATATGCCCGTGAGGCGTTCGGGCCCAAGGACGGGGCCCGGCCGGTGGCCGAGGACTTCGCCTACGCCAGCGACAGCAACACCGAATGGCTGACGTCAGAGGGCCTGACCGCCATGCTCGAAGCGCAAGGCGTGTGATGGGGGGCGTCTGATGAGCGCTCCCTTCCTGCCCTATGGTCGCCAGACCATCGAGGAGGACGATATCGCTGCGGTCGCCCAGGCGCTGCGCGGCGATTTCCTGACCACCGGACCCACCGTGGAGGCCTTCGAGACGGCGTTCGCCGCCAAGGTCGGCGCCGACCATGCCGTGGCCTGTTCCAACGGCACGGCCTCGCTTCATCTGGCGATGCTGGCGCTCGGCGTCGGGCCCGGCGATACCTGTATCGTCCCTTCGATCACCTTCCTGGCGACCGCAAATTGCGCGGCCTACGTCGGAGCCAATGTCGTGTTCGCCGATGTCGATCCGGACAGCGGCTTGATGACACCGCAGACCCTGGCCGAGGCGCTGGGCCGGGCGACGGGACCGGTGAAGGCGGTCCTGCCCGTGCATCTGCGCGGCGATGTCTGCGACCTGCCGGCCCTGGCGCGGCTGGCGGCGGAGGCCGGGGCGGTGCTTGTCGAGGATGCGCCCCATGCCCTCGGCTCGACCATGGATTTCGGCGGCGCGGCCGAGCGGGTCGGCGACTGCCGCCATGGCGTCATGGCCAGCTTCTCCTTCCACCCGGTGAAGACCATCGCCACCGGCGAGGGCGGCATGCTGACCACCAACGACGGGGCGCTGGCGACCAAGCTCAGATCCCTGCGCAGCCACGGCATGACCCGCCCGCCGGGCGCCGACCCCTGGGTCTATGAAATGGCGCAGCCGGGCTTCAACTATCGCCTGCCGGACATCAACTGCGCCCTTGGCCTGTCGCAACTCGCCAAGCTCGACCGCTTCACCGCCCGCCGCCGGCGGCTGACCGCCCTCTATGCCGCAAGGTTGGCGGAGACCAATGCCGTCACCCTGGCCGAAAGCCCGGCCTGGTCGGACCCGGCCCTGCATCTGCTGACCGTCCTGATCGATTTCGAGTCCCTGGGGGTCACCCGCGCCGAGGTCATGGCGCGTCTTTCAGCCGCCGGCATCGGCAGCCAGGTCCACTACATCCCGGTCCACACCCAGCCCTACTGGCGGACTCGCAACGGTGTGCTGGACCTGGCCGGTGCGCGAGCCTGGTACGACCGCTGCCTCAGCCTGCCACTGTATCCGGCCATGGACGATAGCGATGTCGAGCGGGTGGCGGCGGCGCTGGAAGCGGCGCTCGGCCTCTAGGATTTCTTGCCGGTCAGCTTGGCGTAGGCGGCGATGGCGCGCTCGGGATGCCGTGTGAACAGGAAATAGGCCACCGTCAGTCCGGCAAAGGCGGCCAGCAGCACGGGCTGGGGCACGTCGGCGCGCAGGGCCAGGGCGACGCCGAGGCCGAGGCTCAGGGACAGCACACAGAGGGTGATCACCACGCCGGTGACGGAGAAGCCGCCGTCCAGCATCAGGTGGTGCGCGTGGGTGCGGTCGGCGTGGAAGGGCGAACGCTTGTGCAGCAGCCGCCGCACGATGAGCACCAGGCAGTCGATCAGCGGCGGGGCGATCAGGAAGGGCGCCAGAATCGGGGTCACCGGATAGACCGGGTTCTGGGTCAGGCGGAAGACGGCCCAGGCGATGATCAGGCCCAGATAGGCGCTGCCCGAATTGCCCAGGAAGATGCGGGCCCGCTTGCGCCAGGGCAGGCGCAGGTTGAAGGCCAGGTAGGCGACGACGGCCCCGGTGATCACGGTCAGGCCGTGGGCGAGATCGGTGTTGCCGGCATAGAGGGAAGCGGCGACCAGCATGGCCAGGGCGCAGACGCAGAGGCTGCCCGCCAGACCGTCGATGCCGTCGGCCATGTTCAGGGCGTTGATCAGCCCGACCGTGGCGATGATGGTGAAGGGCACGGAGAGGGAGCCGAGGTCCAGCGGTCCCAGCCCGAACATCGGGCCGATATTGGCCACCCGCACGTCACCGATCAGCACGATGGCCAGGGCGGCGCCGGTCTGGGCCAGCACCCGAATCGGCCAATGAATGTCGTAGATGTCGTCCAGAACCCCGACCACCACCAGAATAACCGCGGCGATCCCCAGGCCGACAACCTGGGCGTTCGGCGGGGTCAGGGTCAGGGCGGGCAGGATGGTGCCGACCGCGATCGCCAGACCGCCGGTAACCGGGGTCGGCGCGGCGTGATCCTTGCGGCCACCGGGCTTGTCGACCAGGCCCAGACGGGCGGCGAACGGCGACAACAGGAAGATGATGGCGGTGACGGCGCTGAAGGCCGCGACGAATTCCAGGGCGGCGGTACGCAGAAATTCGACCGTCGGAAACACCCTGGGAACCACCTCGGCAGATGCGGCGGGTTCAACGACCGCCGCTACAGGAAGCCTGTCCCTTAGAGGCCTCGCCGCAGGCTGGCAACCGACGTCGCGAAAAGAAACGCCATGTCGGCCGACCTTCATAATATTGAAGAAAATCGGGGCTCTGTTTCCCGCCCCGTCCCCGTTTGAAGGCAATTGAGTGGCGGGCTGTCGCAACACTTGTGCAGTTTCCGCAACAGGCCTTGTGTAACGCTGTTTGCGCCTTGACCGGACGGGGGTGCGGCGAGATAACGCAGCGTCGGGTGGGCGGGCGTCATCGTTTTGGGGCGCGCGCGTTTCGGCGCGCCCGCAGGTCGAGGTCCGCGAGGGCTGATTTTGGAGTTGCGGGTTTGATCGACCTTCACTGCCACATGGTTCCCGGCATTGATGACGGGGCCCCTGATCTCGAGACGTCGCTGGCCATGGCCCGCTGCGCCGTCGAGGATGGCATCGAGGTTGTCGCCTGCACACCGCACATCTTCCCCGGCCTTTATGAGAACACCGGCGCGCCGATCCGCGCCGCCGTCGCGGCCCTGCAGGCCGAGCTCGACAAGGAAGGCATCCCGCTGACGCTGACCACCGGCGCCGACGTGCAGCTGTGCGTCGACCTGGTCGCCGGTCTGCGCTCGGGCCGGATCCTGAGCCTCGGCGACACCCGCTATTTCCTGTTCGAGCCGCCGCACCACACGGCCCCGCCGCGCATCGAGGACACGGTGTTCGCCGCCATGGCCGCCGGCTACCACCCGATCATCACCCATCCGGAGCGGCTGCACTGGATCGAGAGCCATTACGAGACCATGGTCCGCATCGCCAAGGCCGGCGCCTGGATGCAGCTGACCGCCGGTTCCGTGACCGGCCGCTTCGGCAAGCGGCCGCAATACTGGTCGGAGCGGATGCTGGATGAGGGCCTGGTCCACATCCTGGCCACCGACGCTCACAACATGCGCAATCGCAGGCCCCTGCTCAGCCCCGCCCGCGACGCGGTCGCCAGGCGTCTGGGCGAGCAGGCGGCCATCGACATGGTCGTCACCCGGCCGCGGGCCGTACTCGAGAATGCGCCGCCATCGATGCTGCCCGACGTGATCGGCGCCCCAAAGGCGCCGGCGACGGGATTTGGCTTCCTGCGACGTTTGTTTAAAGCGGCCTGACGAGGCTATGATGCGTCTGAATTACGCAGTGGGGAGCTCTTCATGATCCGTGCACTGGTTCTTGCGCTGGTTACCGGCGTCCTGTTGGCGGCCTGCACCGGCGGCGGCGCCGGCAAGATGGCCGACGGCGCCCTCTACGGCCAGGCCCTGCCCCCGCCCGATCCGACCCGCGCCATCGTCGGCGCCGAGGAGTATCGCGTCGGGCCGATGGATACCCTCGACGTCAGCGTCTACCAGGCGCCGGACGTCTCGCGCATTGTCCAGGTCGACGCCGCCGGCCAGATCGGCATGCCGATCATCGGCGCCGTTCCGGTCGCCGGAAAGACGGTCAACGAGATCCGTGACGAGCTCACCGTCCGTCTGAAGGCCCGCTATCTTCGCTCTCCGGAAGTTACCGTTTCGGTCAAGGAATTCGCCAGCCAGAAGGTCACCGTCGACGGCTCTGTCGGCCAGCCCGGCGTCTATCCGCTGATCGGCAAAACCACCCTGGTCCAGGCTGTGGCCATGGCCCGCGGCCTCAACCGCGAGGCCAACGAGAAGAAGGTTGCCGTGTTCAGGACGGTCAACAACCAGCGCATGGTGGCGGTCTTCGATCTGAACGACATCCGCACCGGCAAGCTCGCCGACCCGCAGATTTTCGCCAACGACGTGGTCTTCGTCGACCGGTCGGGCGGCAAGACCCTATGGCGCGACGTGATTTCGGCGGTGCCGCTGATCGGCATGTTCGTGCCGGTGCTCTGATCGCATCACCGACACGTAAACAGAACAACGGATAAGCGCCGGACCCCTCCCCAGGGGCCGGCGAAGGGGCTTTGAGGACCAATGAAGCGCGGCGAAAACGACGAAACCTGGGACGGCGAGCCCGAGGGCCGGTCCTATCTGACCACGGCCATCCCCCGGCCCCTGGTGGTGCGCGGCGGCCGCGCCCTGGCGCCGACCCGCGCCAACTTCGACGAGCAGCAGGGGGGCAATCCCGAGATCAATCTGCTGGCCTACTGGCATGTGCTGGTGAAGCACCGGCTGGTCATCGCCGGCGCAGTCGGCGTCATGCTGATCCTCGGCCTTATCTTCACCCTGCTGACGACGCCGATCTATCGCGCCACGACGATGATCCAGATCGACCGCGAGTCGGCCAACGTCGTCGGCACCGGCATCGAGTCGGTGACCCCCGACGACAGCCGCAACCTGGAATTCTACCAGACCATGTACGGCCAGCTGAAAAGCCGGTCGCTGGCCCTGCGCGTGGTCCAGAAGGCCAACCTGGCCTCCAATCCGGACTTCATGAGCCAGTCAAAGCCGTCGGCCTTCAAGGACCAGGTCAACAAGCTGCTCGGCGGCAACAAGTCCGCGGCGGCCAACATGGCGGCTCCGCTGGCGACCCGTGAACGCCAGGCCACCTCGTTGCTGATGGCAGGCCTCAGCATCGATCCGGTGCGCAACTCGCGGCTGGTCAAGATCTCCTACGAGAGCCCCAA
>Ga0164290_1001730_pt1 | contig 25045 bp, 27 predicted proteins | sample Micstemetagenome_FD_108782 | JGI IMG/M metagenome (GOLD analysis project Ga0164290, IMG submission 108782) | Contaminated culture microbial community from soil near Moab, Utah, USA - Microcoleus steenstrupii SON62 (Illumina Assembly) | ecosystem: Environmental > Terrestrial > Soil > Soil crust...
GATCAACTTCGACGGGCTGATCGGCCCGACGCACAACTACGGCGGCCTGAGCCTCGGCAACGTCGCGAGCCACCGCAACGCCGGGTCGACCTCGCGTCCGCGCGCCGCGGCGCTCCAGGGCCTCGCCAAGATGCGCGCGTTGATGGAGCTGGGGCTTCCCCAGGGCTTCTTCCCGCCTCACGACCGCCCCAACGTCGGCTGGCTCCGCCGGCTCGGCTTCGCCGGCGGCGACGACGCCGTGCTCGCCGCCGCCCACGCCGAGGACCCCGCGCTCCTGCGGAACGCTTCCTCGGCGTCGGCGATGTGGACCGCGAACGCCGCGACCGTGTCGCCCGCGCCCGACACACGCGACGGGCGCTGCCACCTGACGGTAGCCAACCTGTCGTCGATGCTCCACCGCACGCTCGAGGCCGAGCAGACCGAGGCCCAGCTTCGTCTCGTCTTCGGCAACGAGCGTTTCTTCGCGGTGCATCCGCCGGTGCCGCACCGGCTGGGCGACGAGGGCGCGGCGAACCACATGCGCCTGGCCAAGCACCACGGCGCACCCGGCGTCGAGATCTTCGTCTACGGCGAGGAGCGGCGGCAGGGCTTCCCGGCGCGCCAGAGCCGTTACGCCAGCGAGGGCGTGGCCCGCCTGAACGGGCTCGATCCCGAACGCAGCTTCTTCGTCCAGCAGGCCGATGTCGCCGTCCAGGCCGGCGGCTTCCACAACGACGTCGTGGCGGTCGCCAACGAGACGGTCCTGTTCGCGCACGAGCAGGCCTTCGAGGACAAGGCGCCGCTGTTCGACTTCATCCGCCGCCGCGTGCCCGGGGCCGAGATCGTCGAGGTCCCCGCGAGCGAGGTGAGCCTCGAGGACGCGATCGGCAGCTACCTGTTCAACTCGCAGCTCGTGACCTTGCCCGCGGGCGGGATGGCGCTCGTGCTCCCCGAGGAGGCGCGCGACAACGGGCGCGTCTGGACCTGGCTGCAGACGCTCGTCGCCGGCAACGGGCCCATCCGCGAGCTGAAGGTCATCGACGTGCGCGAGTCGATGCGCAACGGCGGCGGCCCCGCCTGCCTGCGGCTGCGCGTGGCGGTCGACGAAGCGGCGCGCGCCGCGATCGACCCGCGCTTCCTGCTCGACGAGGCGAAGTGGGAAGCGCTCCACCGCCTCGTCGAGACGCATTGGCCCGTGGAGATCGGCGCGGCCGACCTCGGCGATCCCCACCTCTGGGCCGAGGCGCGGAGCGCGCGCCGCGCGCTCCTCGACCACCTCGGGCTCTGAGGGGCGTCAGGCGGGCTTCCGGAAGCGGTAGACCACCCGGTCCGTCTTGCCGCGCACCGCCGGGTCGAACACCAGCTTGGACCGATCGTCGGCCGGGTTGCGGAGAAGGTCGCTCTCCGCCTCCAGCACGAAGCCGGCGCGCGCGAAGTCGGCCTTGATCGTCTCGGGGTCGATGCGGTGGACCTTGTCGGCCGCCTGGCGCGCGTCGCCGGGGGCGCCGGCGTGGTCGACGACGCCGACGACGCCGCCGGGCTTCATCGCCGCGTGGAGCTTCCGGAGCGCCGCGTCCGGGTCCATGCGCGGGAACTTGTAGCGATCGCTCTCCCAGTAGAAGTCGTGGTAGACGAGGTGGAGCAGCGCGAAGTCGAAGCTCGCCGGCGCCAGCGCCATTTCGCCCGGCATCTGCACCAGCACCGACGCGTTGGGCGCCCGTTCGCGCAGCTTCGCCCAATCGGCCCGCCCCTTGTCGTCGAGGAACACCGGCGGCTCGAGCGCCACGACCGTGCCCTTGGGGCCCACGGCCCTGGCCATGATCTCGGTGTAGTAGCCGTTGCCCGCCATCACATCGAGCGCGCGGTCGCCGGCCTCGAGCCCGAGGAAGCGCAGCACCTCGGCGGGCCTGCGGCCCTCGTCGAGCGCGCGCGCCGCCTCCGGCCGCCCAGGAGCGGCCACGGCGCTGGCGACCGAAGCGGGCGCCGCCCGGGCGGCGGAGAGCGGCAGCGGCGCGACGAGCGCCGCGGCGAGCAGAAGACGTTGTTTCATGTCGGTCCCCCGTTGGATTGCGCCGGTGAAGATGACCGAGGGCGCCGGCGGCCGGAAGCGATTTTCCGCGAACCGCCGACCGGCGGCCACGGGCGTCAGCGCTGCCGCCGCAGGATGACGTAGAAGGCCCCGGAACCGCCGTGGCGCGGATGGGCGGGGCGCAGCGCGGCGACGTAGGGGCGCAGCGCCGGCGTCTCGAGCCAGTGGGGCAGGCTGGCGCGGATCACCCCGCGCGGCCGGTCGGGGTCGGGCTCGCCGCGCGCGCCCTTGCCGGTCACCACGAGAAGGACGCGTTGCCCGGCGAGCGAGGCGTCCTCGATCTCGCGCGCGAGCAGCGTATAGGCCTGGTCGCGGCCGTAGCCGTGGAGGTCGATGCTGCGGTCGGGGACCAGCCGGCCGCCGCGCAGCCGCCGGTCCCAGCCGCCGTCGAGCGTCGAGGCGTCGACCGGGGCCTTGAGCGCCTGGGTCGACACCTTCGGCGGCTCGGGGGTCGGCGGCCTCGGCTCGATCGTCCGGGGTGCGGGCGCGGACTTGACGCGGGGACGCCCCTTCAGCGGCCGCACGGTCGCGGCGACGCGCGACCAGAGCGCCGCTTCGTCAGGGCCGAGCTTGCGCGCCACCCGACAGCAGCCGCGCCGCGGCGGCCTTGGGCAGCAGCAGCGTCGCGCGCCCCTGGCTCGACAGCCCGCCCGCCACCTTGCGCGCCCGCTCGCCCGCGCCCCAGAACAGGTCGAAGCGGTTGGGCCCCTTGATCGCGCCGCCGGTGTCCTGCGCCACCATCAGGCGGCGGAACGGCGTCATGCGGTAGGCGGCCGGCCGGGCGGGCGACGCCCGGTCCGGACCGACGGCGGCCGGCCGCGCGGGCGCGGCCCCGTTCGGACCGGCGGCCGAAGCGGTCGCCGCGACCGGCTCGGGGATCGTCGTGTCGATCCAGAGCGGCGCGCCGAGCGGCACGAACATCGGATCGGCGGCGACCGAATATTCGGGGGTCAGCGCCATGTTGAGCGCGCCGAGCGGACCTTCGCCGGTGAGCTCCTTGAAGAAGATGTAGCTCTTGTTCTCGCGCATCAGCGCGCGGCCCTCTTCCGGGTTGGCGCGCAGCCAGGCGAGGATTCCGTCCATCGACGCGCCGCCGGGCGGCAGGATGTTGCGTTCGCGCAGCGCGCGGCCGATGCCGAGATACTCGCGCCCGTTCTGCCCGTCGTAGCCGATGCGCATCACCGACCCGTCGGGCAGGCGCAGCCGCCCCGAACCCTGGATGTGGAGGAAGAACAGCTCGTAGGGGTCGGCGGCGTAGGCGAGCTCGAGCCCGCGGCCGGCGAGCGCGCCGTCCTCGATCGCGCCGCGGTCGTGGTAGAGCACCAGCTCCTGGCCCTTGACGCGGCCGCGGATGCGCCGCCCCTTGAGGTTGTCCGAGAACAGCCCGAGATCGACCTCGATGAGGTCCGACGGGCGCCTGTAGATCGGCACCGCGTGCACCGCCGACGGCGTGCGCGAGCCGACGAGCTCGGGCTCGAAGTAGCCGGTGTTCAGCCCGGTGCCGCTGCCCACCGTGACGGCCGTGAAGTGGGTCTCGAAGAAGGCGCGCGGATCGGCGGCGCCCGAGGGCGCCGCGGCGCAGGCGTCGGCCCAGTCCGCCGCCTGCGTCAGCCCGCTGGCGTCGGTGCGGCGCGTCACCGCGCGGCACGACTTGCGGAAGGCTTCGACCGCCGGCTTGAGGTCGGCGTCGGTCCAGCCCGGCAGCGTCGCCAGCACCGGGCCGGCCGACACCCCGAGCTGCGCCGCGGTGGTCGCGGCGGGCGGCGGGGTGGTCGCCGCCGGCGGCGGCTGGACCGGCGGCGACGGCGGCGGAGCCGTGGGGGCGCCGCGCGGCGTGGCGCAGGCGGCGAGCACGGTCAACGATGCAAGAGTCAGTAAACGACGCATTCCCCCACTCCGTTCGTCGCCGGCGCGGCCGGCGGTGATGATCCGAACGGCTGGGGATTAAGCATAATCGGGAACCGCGGTCACGCCCCCGCGGTGCCGCGAGCCTGCGGCGATTATTCCTCGTCGGTCTCGATGAGCAGCCAGTTGGGGTCCGACGAGCCGAGGTGGCGGCTGAAGGTCCACACGTCGTGCGTCTGGATCGCGTCCGAGGTCGAGCCGGCGACGACCGCGCCGTTCTGGTCGCGGGTGACCGCGACGAGGTCGGCGTCAAAGCGCACCGTCACCTCCGCCATGCTGCCCGAGATGCGCGCGCCGACGATCTGCGCGCGCTCGATGCGCACCAGCCGGTTGTCGAGCGTCAGCTTCTGCTCCTCGCGGGCGGCGATGGCGCGCTTGAAGTCGGTGAGCACGTCGTCGGCCACGAGGTCGTTCAGGGTGGCGGCGTCGCCCTTCCAGAACGCTTCGAGGATCAGGCGGTAGGCCGACTTGGCGCCTTCGACGAACCGGCCGGGCTCGAAGTTGACGTCGGCGTCGGCGATCGCGTGGAGCGGCTCGTGCAGCTTCGGGTCGAGGTCGGCTGGCATGTCGAGCACCGCCGGACGGCGCACGTCGGCGACCGGGCCGCGCGGCGCGGCCACCTCGGGCGCGCCGCCGCGGTAGGCGGTGGGCGTCGGGTTCTCGTGACCGGTGCGGCGACCGAGCACGCTCACCAGCCGCAGCGCGATGAAGCCCGCGAGCATGGCGAGGAAGACGATCTCGATCCACCAACTGCTGTCCGACATTGTCCCGTTCGCTTCCTTGAACCTCGGCCCCGGCGTGCCGACCTTAGCACGCGCGCGCCCTTTCGCCACAGATAGGCGCAGAAGCCGAACGCGCAAGCCGTGCGCTTGCTTCCCCAGGGCGTGCCTGCTAGCGGACGCGCCGACTTTACCCGCATTATCGACAGGACGATCACCATGGCCGACACCGACGCGCCCGAGACACCGGCCACCAACGGCGCCGACACCCAGCCGCAGGTCGGCATCGTCGCGCAGTATGTGAAGGACCTGTCGTTCGAGAACCCGAACGCGCCCCGCGCCTTCCAGATGCAGGGCCAGCCGCAGATCGAGGTGAACGTCAACGTCCAGGCGCGCCGCGTGAGCGACGACATGTACGAGGTCGACCTCAAGGTCGAGGCGACGGCCAAGGCCGAGGGCCAGACCAGCTTCATCGTCGACCTGCTCTATTCGGGCCTGTTCGGCCTGCGGAACATCCCCGAGGAAGCGCTGGAGCCCTTCCTCGTCGTCGAGGCGCCGCGCATCCTCTTCCCGTTCGCTCGCCGCATCATCGCCGACGCGACGCGCGACGGCGGCTTCCCGCCGCTGCTCCTCGAGCCGATCGACTTCGCCGCGCTCTACATGGCGCAGCGCCAGGCGCAGATGGGCGAGGGCCTGCCGGTCGAGGGGCAGGCGTAACGGTCGCCCCTGACCCCACCGCGCGCCGCCCCGGCTTCCGTCGGGACGGCGAGGGTGGCACAAGGGCGCGGGGGTGGCGGTGGCTGATACCAAGCGGGACAAGGGCGGAATCGCGGGCGGCCTCGTCAAGGCGACGGGGATCATCGGGGGGCTGACGCTCGTCAGCCGCTTCGCCGGCTTCGCCCGCGACATGCTGCTCGCCCGCATCCTCGGCGCGGGCCTCGCCGCCGACGCATTCTTGGTCGCGCAGCGGCTGCCCAACCTCTTCCGCCGCCTGTTCGCCGAAGGCGCTTTCTCGGCCGCCTACGTCCCGATGTTCAGCCGCAAGCTGCACGGCCAGGGCGGGGAGGCGGCGGCGAAGCGCTTCTCGTCCGAGGTGCTGTCGCTCTTCCTGGTCGTGCTGCTGCTGTTCACCGCGGTCCTGCAGTTCGCGATGCCGTGGGTGGTCTACGCCATGGCGAGCGGCTTCCGCGACGTGCCCGGCAAGTTCGAGCTCACCGTCGAGCTCACCCGGCTGGCCTTCCCCTACCTGCTGCTCATCAGCCTGGTGTCGCTGCTGACCGGCATCCTCAATTCGATGTCGCGGTTCGCGGCGGGCGCGGCGGCGCCGATCCTGTTCAACCTCGTCCTCGTCGTCGGCCTGCTCGTCGGCGCCGAGCTGCGCGGCCCCGGCGGCGACGACAGGATCGTCGCGGTCTGCGCGGCGGTCGCGATCTCGGTGTCCGGCCTCGTCCAGTTCGTCTGGCTGCTGTGGGCGGTGAAGCGCGCCGGGTTCGAGCTGCGGCTGCGCCGGCCGAAGCTCACCCCGGACGTCAAGGAGCTGGGGCGCATCATCCTGCCCGCCACCTTCGGCGCGGGCATCTACCAGATCAGCATCTTCATCGACACCTTCTTCGCCACCTCGCTGCCGCAGGGGTCGATGTCGTACCTCAACTTCGCCGACCGGCTGAACCAGCTCCCGCTCGGCGTGATCGGCATCGCGCTCGGCACCGCGATCCTGCCGACGCTGTCGCGCTTCATCGGCTCGGGCGACGCCGACCGCGCGTCCGAGGTGCAGGCGACCGCGATCGAGCTCGCGATGCTGCTCACGCTGCCCGCCGCCTTCGCGCTCGCGATCTGCGCCGGACCGCTCGTCACCGCCTTCTACCTCGGCGGCAAGTTCACGCTCGCCGACGCGCAGACGACCGCGGCGGTGCTCGCCGCGCTGGTCTCGGGGCTGCCGGCCTACGTGCTCGTCAAGGTGCTGACCCCCGGCTTCTTCGCGCGCAAGGACACCAGGACGCCGGTGCAGATCGCCGCGGTGGTGCTCGGGGCGAGCATCCTCCTGAACGTGGTGCTGATCTTCGTCCTCGACCTCGGGATCGTCGCGCTGGCAGCGACCGCCGCCGCCACCTCCTGGCTCAACTGCGCGCTCCTCTACGGCGTGCTGCGCGCCCGCGGCCACTTCCGGCTGCCCGCGGCGCTGTGGTGGCGCCTCGCGCGCCAGCTCGCCTGCGCGGTCGCGATGGCGGCGCTGCTCCTGTGGCTGCGCGAGGCGCTGGCCGACCGCTTCGCCGGGTCGACCGGCGACCGGCTGCTCGGCATCGGGGCGCTGGTCGCGGGCGGCATGGCGGTCTATTTCGGGCTCGCGTGGCTCACCGGCGCGTTCGACAGGGCCATGCTGCACCAACTTCGCCGCCGCCGCGCGGCCTGAGGAATCCAGGAATGAAGCGCGTCGTCTCCGGCATCCAGCCCACCGGCAACCTGCACCTCGGCAACTACCTCGGCGCCATCCGCAACTGGGTGGCGATGCAGGACGCCATGGCGACCGAGGGCGGCGAGTGCCTGTTCTTCCTCGCCGACCTCCACGCGATCACGGTGTGGAACGACCCCGCCGAGCTGCGCGCCAACATCCGCAACATGGCCGCCGCGCTGCTCGCCGCCGGCATCGACCCCGCCCGCTCGATCCTGTTCCCCCAGAGCCTCGTCCGGGCCCACGCCGAGCTCGGGTGGGTGCTCAACTGCATCGCGCGCGTCGGCTGGCTCAACCGGATGACGCAGTTCAAGGAGAAGTCGGGCAAGGACCGCGAGGGCGCCTCGGTGGGCCTCTACGCCTACCCGGTGCTGCAGGCGGCCGACGTGCTCCTCTACAAGGCGACCCACGTGCCGGTCGGCGAGGACCAGAAGCAGCACCTCGAGCTCGCACGCGACATCGCGCAGAAGTTCAACGTCGACTACGGCGTCGAGCTGTTCCCGCTCCCCGAACCCTTCATCCAGGGCCGCGCGGCGCGCGTCATGTCCCTTCGCGACGGCGCGGCGAAGATGTCGAAGTCGGACCCGTCCGACATGAGCCGCATCAACCTGACCGACGACGCCGGCACGATCGCGAACAAGATCAAGCGGGCGAAGACCGACCCCGACCTGCTGCCCGGCAACCCCGAGGCGCTCGAAGGCCGGCCCGAGGCGCAGAACCTCGTGGCGATCTACGCCGCGCTCGCCGGCACCGACGAGGCCGACGTGCTCGGCCGGTTCGAAGGCAAGGGCTTCGGCGCGTTCAAGCCGGCGCTCGCCGAGCTCACCGTCGAGAAGCTCGCGCCGATCACGCGGCGGTTCGACGAGCTGCGGCGGGACGCGGCGCACCTCGACTCAGTGCTCGCCGACGGGGCCGGGCGCGCCGCCGCCATCGCGGAGCCGGTGCTGGCCGAGGTCTATGAAACCGTTGGCTTTCTGCGGCGCTGACGCCTCGCTGTTCACGGCCTGTTCAGTTGTGTTAAGCTAGTGGTCGCCCGAACAAGAACCATAACAAAGGTTTGTGCGTCATGCGCGCCGTTCGCCTCCTGCCGATCCTGCTCCTGACCTTCCTCGCCGCCTGCGCCTCGACCTTCCCCGCGCAGGTCGCCCGCTTCCAGCAGATGCCCGCCCCGACGGGCCAGACCTTCGTCATCCAGGCGAAGGATCAGGCGAAGTCCGGCGGTCTCGAGTTCTCGACCTACGCCAACATCGTGCGCGACCGGCTGATCGCGCAGGGCTACCAGCCGGCGGCGAGCCCGCAGGCCGCGACGCTCGTGGTGAACCTCGACTACGGCGTGTCGAACGGCCGCGAGAGGCTCGCCACCCGTCCGGGCTTCGGCCCGCGCTGGGCCGGCTACGGCTTCTACGGCCACCCCTTCTACTACCCCTACGGCCGGCTCCGTCACCCCTACTACTGGGGTTTCTATGACCCGTTCTGGGGCAGCCCGTTCGACCAGCCCGAGGTTTACTCCTACACGGTCTACAACAGCTTCGTGGACATGGAGATCAAGCGCGCGGGCACGAACGAGAGCGTCTTCGAGGGCCGCGCCGAGGCGAACACCCGCTCGGACGACCTCACCCGGCTGGTGCCGAACCTCGTCCAGGCGATGTTCACCAACTTCCCCGGCCGCTCGGGCGAGCGGGTGCGGGTGAACGTGCCGCTGGAGAGCGGTCGCTCGTAAGGCTTGCCGTCGCCGCCGGCCGCGCTAGGCTGGCGGGATGAGCATCGCCGATCATCGCGGACGCCGGTGGGGACGCCCCGCCGGCGTTGCGCGTTTCGGGGCCGCGTGACGACGCCCGCCCGCAGCTTTCTCGTCGTCGTCGACGACACGCCCGAAAGCCGGGTGGCGCTGCGCTTCGCGGCGCGCCGAGCCGCCCGGACCGGCGCGCGCGTGTCGCTTCTCCACGTCGTCCCGCCGGCCGACTTCATCCAGTGGGGCGGCGTCCAGGACATGATGGAGGCGGAGGCGCGCGAGAAGGCCGAGGCGCTTCTCGCCGAGGTCGCGGCGCAGGTGGTGGCGGAGGGCAGCGTCCCGCCGTCGACCGCGGTGCGCATCGGCAAGCCGACCGAGGAGATCCTGCAGGCGCTCAAGGACGACGCCGCCGTCCACGCGCTCGTGCTCGGCGCCGCGTCGAAGGGCGCGCCGGGGCCGCTCGTCGCCTATTTCTCGGGCGAGGCGGCGGGCCAGCTCCCCTGCCCGGTGGTGATCGTGCCCGGCGGCCTCGACGAGGAAGCCATCGACCGGCTGGCGTAGCCGAGGCGCCTGGCGGGACCGGTTCGGCTTGATCTTGGATCGCCCGCGCGCCACATGCCCGGACACACGCACGCGAGGCCCTCCATGTTCATCGAGACCGAACGCACGCCCAACCCGGCGACGCTCAAGTTCCTGCCGGGACGCGCCGTCATGGCGAGCGGCGCCGCCGATTTCCCCGATCCCGAGACCGCGCAGGGCTCGCCGCTCGCCGCCGCGCTGTTCGCGCTCGGCGACGTCCAGGGCGTGCTCTTCGGCGGCGACTTCGTCGCGGTCACCAAGGCCGAGGGTTCGGCCGACTGGGCGAGCCTCAAGCCGCAGGTGCTCGGCGTGCTCGTCGACCACTTCGCGACCGGCGCGCCGCTGTTCGTCGGCGAGGTCGACGCCGAGGAGGAGCTCCACGACGACCCGGCGGACGCCGACGTCGTGGCGCAGATCCGCGAGCTCATCGACACGCGCGTCCGCCCGGCGGTCGCCAACGACGGCGGGGACATCGTCTACCGCGGCTTCGACAAGGGCGTGGTGTTCCTGCGCATGCACGGCGCCTGCGCCGGCTGTCCGTCCTCGACCGCGACGCTCAAGAACGGCATCGAGAACCTGCTGAAATACTACGTGCCGGAAGTCACCGAAGTCCGAGCCGTCTAAAGGAGCGACATGGCCGAGCATTTCCTGTCCGACCGCGATCTCGACACGCTCTTCCGCACGGCGCGAACTTACTACAGCTGGGCCGACACCCCGGTCACCCGAGTGCAGATGCAGGCGATCTACGATCTCACCCGCATGGGCCCGACCTCGGCCAACTGCCAGCCCGCGCGGTTCGTGTGGTGCGAGAGCGCGGAAGCCAAGGAGCGGCTCGCCGCCTGCGTCAGCGACGGCAACCGCCCCAAGGTGCTCGCCGCGCCCGCGACCGTCGTCGTCGGCATGGACATGGCCTTCTACGAGAAGCTGCCGCAGCTCTTCCCGCACGACCAGACCGCGCGGAGCTGGTTCGAAGGCAAGCCCGACGTGATCCGCGACACCGCCTTCCGCAACTCGACGCTCCAGGGCGCCTACCTCATCATGGCGGCGCGCAGCCTCGGGCTCGACTGCGGTCCGATGTCCGGCTTCGACAAGGCGAAGGTCGACGCCGCCTTCTTCGCGGGCACGACGATCGAGACCAACTTCATCTGTTCGGTGGGCCACGGGACCGAGGAGAAGCTCTTCCCGCGCCTGCCCCGGCTGTCCTTCGAGGAGGCCTGCGAAATCCGCTGATGCTGCTCGCGATCGAAACCGCGCTCCACGCCTGCTCGGCGGCGCTGATCGACGAGGGCCGGGTCGTCGCCGAACGCCACGAGGTGATCGCGCGCGGCCACGCCGAGCGGCTGCTGCCGCTGGTGGCCGAGCTGCTGCGCGAGACCGGTTCGGCTCGGGCCGACGGCGTGCTGGTCGACGTCGGGCCCGGCAGCTTCACCGGCATCCGGGTCGGCCTCGCCGCCGCCAAGGCGTTCGGGCTGGCCTGGCGCGCGCCGGTCGAAGGCTTCACCTCGACGGCGGCCGTCGCCGCCGGCGTGTTCGCGGCGGAGCCCGGGATCGACAGCCTCTACGTCGCCTTCGACGCCTCGCGAGGCGAGGTCTACGTTCAGGGCTTCCGGCGCGACCGCGCCTCGCCGATCGGCGACGTCGTCGCGATCGACCCCGCCGCCGCCGCCGCGGCCGCCGAAGACTACGACGCGATCGCCGGGTCCGGCGCGCCCCTCCTTTACGCCATCGATCCTTCGCTGCCCGCGATCGACCATCCGTGGCCGCGCGCGGCGGACGCGCGCCGGCTCGAGGCCTCGGCGCGGATCGCCGCGCCCAAGCCGCTCTACATCCGCGCGCCCGACGCGAAGGTGCCGGCTTGACCGTCCGGCTGACGATCGTGGGCCAACGCGACGTGCCGCTGCTCGGACGCCTCATGGAGCGCGCCTTCGACCCGCGGTTCGGCGAGGCCTGGTCGACCGCGCAGCTCGGCGGCGCGCTCGGCGTCGCCGACACCTGGGCGCAGGTCGGCACCGACGCCGCCGAGCCGTTCGGCTTCTCGCTCACGCGCCGCATCCTCGACGAGGCCGAGTTGATGCTCGTGGCGGTGCTGCCGGGCGAACGGAGACGCGGCTTGGGCCGGTGCCTGGTCGAAGGCGCGATGGAAACCGCCGGCCGGCGCGGCGCGCGCCGCATGTTCCTAGAGGTCCGCGACGGCAACCTCGCGGCGCTTCATCTCTACGAGAGCTTGGGCTTTACCGCCGCGGGTCGCCGCCAGAATTACTATACCGGCCCCGGCGGAGAGCGGTTCGACGCGATCACCATGCGCCGCGACTTGGCGTAGAAACTCTCTTTTCTACCATTTCTCTTGAACGGGACTTGCCAAGGCCGTGGGGCGAAGATTATTCGCTCTATAGTCGAAGTTGATATCAGCTCGTGGCAGGAGACGCGACCGTGGACGACACCGGTTCAATGCATAACGATTTGCTCACGCTGACCGCCGAGATCGTTTCCTCGCACGTCGCGAACAACACCGTGGCGGTTTCGGACCTGCCGAACCTCATCGACAATGTTTTTTCGACGCTGTCGCGCCTGGGCACCGAAAAGAAGGCCGAAGCGCCGAAGCAGGAACCCGCGGTTTCGGTGCGCGCCTCGGTGAAGCCCGACTACATCGTCTGCCTCGAGGACGGGAAAAAGCTGAAGATGCTCAAGCGGCATCTCATGACCCACTACAACATGACCCCCGAAGAATATCGGACCAAGTGGAACCTTCCCGCCGACTATCCGATGGTGGCGCCCAACTACGCGGCGCAGCGCCGGACCTTGGCGAAGAAGATCGGGTTGGGCACCAAGCGCAGCGGCAAGCGCTAGGGCCGAGGCGAAGGCGCCGCGCGCCGGATGCACTGGCGTTCGGCGCGCCGTCTCCGTAAATATCGTCCCATGACCGGTCGCATCGATCTCGAGGCGCTCTGCGCGCAGAAGGGCCTCCGCATCACCGAGCAGCGCCGCGTGATCGCGCGCGTGCTGTCCGACTCGGACGACCACCCCGACGTCGAGGAGCTCCACCGCCGGTCGGTGGCGATCGATCCGCACATCTCGATCGCGACCGTCTACCGGACGGTCCGCCTGTTCGAGGAGGCAGGCATCCTCGAGCGTCACGATTTTCGCGACGGCCGCTCGCGCTACGAGACGGTGCCCGACGAGCACCACGACCATCTGATCGACCTCGAGTCCGGCAGAGTCGTCGAGTTCCACGATCCCCAGATCGAGGAACTGCAGCAGAAGATCGCCGAGCGCCTCGGCTACCGCCTCGTCGACCACCGCATGGAGCTCTACGCGGTGCCGATGAACGCCGCCCGCAAGGGTTGACCGCGCCGGGCCGACCGACCCCGCCCCGCTGGGGATTGGCGAAAGGCGCCGCCGCGATCGGGCTCGCCGCCGCCTCGCTCGTCCCGGCCCAACTCCTCGTCCAGCGCCTGTGCCCGGGCGCCCCGCCCCACCTCCCGCGCCTCTTCCACCGCGCGGTTCTGCGCGGCCTCGGCGTCCGCGTGGCGATGCACGGCGCGCCTGCCCGTCCGCGTCGCGTGCTGTTCGTCGCCAACCACCTGTCCTGGCTCGACGTCCCGGTGCTCGGGTCGCGCCTGCTCGGGCATTTCGTCGCGAAGTCCGAGGTGGCCCGCATGGGCCCGGTCGGAGCCTTCGCCAACCTCCAGCGCACCATATACGTCGACCGCGAGCGCCGGCGCTCCACGGGCGAGCAGCGCAACGCCGTCGCCGAGCGGCTGGCGGCCGGATCGAACGTCATCCTTTTCCCCGAAGGCACCACCGGCGAGGGCGTCGAGGTGCTGCCGTTCAACTCGTCGCTGTTCGCCGCGGTCGACGGGGTTCCGGACGCGCTCGTCCAGCCGGTGAGCCTCGCCTACACGCGCATCCGCGGCCTGCCGGTCACGCGCCGCCGCCTAGCCGAGGTCGTGTGGCTCGGCGACACCGGCATCGGCGAGCACGCGCTCGACTTCCTGCGGCTGGGCCGCGTCCGGGCGGAGATGATCTGCCACGAGGCGGTCCGCCCCGCCGACTTCCCCGACCGCAAGGCGCTCGCCCGCCACTGCCACGCGCAGGTGGCGCGGGGTTACGCGCGGCTGATGCGCGGGAGCTGAGGTTTCCATGCCGGGTCGCTTGCCCTATATGGGCGCCTTCCCGAGCATGAGCGCCGCGTGACCAAGCCCCAGACCTTCTTCGTCAAGACGTTCGGCTGCCAGATGAACGTCTACGACTCCGAGCGCATGACCGAGCTGCTCGGCGCCCAGGGGCTGCGCGCCGTCGACAACAGCGACGACGCCGACCTCGTGGTGCTCAACACCTGCCACATCCGCGAGAAGGCCGCGGAGAAGGTCTATTCGGACATCGGGCGGCTGAAGGCCGAGAAGCGGCCGAACGGCGTCAAGCCGATGGTGGCGGTCGCCGGCTGCGTCGCCCAGGCCGAAGGCGAGGAGATCGTGCGGCGGGCGCCCGCGGTCGACGTCGTCGTCGGTCCGCAGGCCTACCACCGCCTGCCGGAGATGATCGCGCGGGCGGCGGAGGCGCGGGCGGTCGACACCGACATGCCGCTCGAGTCCAAGTTCGACGCGCTGCCGCGCCGCGCCAGGCCGTCCGGGCCCGCCGCCTTCCTCACCGTGCAGGAGGGCTGCGACAAGTTCTGCACCTTCTGCGTCGTGCCCTACACGCGCGGTTCCGAGGTCTCGCGACCCGCCGCCGACGTGATCGCCGAGGCGCGCGCACTCGTCGAGGCCGGCGCCAAGGAGCTCACGCTCCTCGGCCAGAACGTCAACGCCTACCACGGCTCGGGGGTGAGCTTCGCGAACCTCATCCGCGAGCTCGCGCGGATCGAGGGGCTGGCGCGCATCCGCTACACCACGAGCCACCCGCGCGACATGGACGACGACCTCGTCGCGGTCCACGCCGAGGTGCCGCAGCTCATGCCCTACCTGCACCTGCCGGTGCAGTCGGGGTCGAGCCGCGTCCTCAAGCGGATGAACCGCGCGCACACCGCCGAAAGCTACCTCGCGACCGTCGAGCGGCTGCGCGCCGCGCGCCCCGACCTCGCGCTCTCGAGCGACTTCATCGTCGGCTTCCCCGGCGAGACCGAGGCCGACTTCGAGGACACGCTCGCGCTGGTGCGCGCCGTGAACTACGCGCAGGCTTTTTCGTTCAAGTACTCCGCACGGCCGGGAACGCCCGCCGCGACGATGGAGGATCAGCTTGACGAGGACGCCAAGTCCGACCGCCTCGCGCGGCTGCAGGCGCTGCTGATGGCGCAGCAGCACGGCTTCAACCGCGCGACCGTCGGCCGCCGCCTCGACGTGCTCCTCGAGCGCCCCGGCAAGAAGCCGGGCCAGCTCATCGGCAAGTCGCCGTACCTGCAGTCGGTGCACGTGACCGCGCCGGGCCTCGCGATCGGCGACCTCGTCGAGGTCGAGATCGTCTCGGCCGGACCCAACAGCCTGGAGGGCTCCTTGATCCAGAAAGCCGCCGCCTAGTGGCCCGCAAGCCGAGCGCGCCTGGCGCGCCGAACGCCGACGAGCGCGCCCGCCTCGAGATCGAGTTCGACAAGCCGCAGCTTCTAGGGCCGCTGTTCGGTCAATACGACCAGAACCTCATCGCGATCGAGAACCGGCTGGGCGTCTACATCGCCGCGCGCGGAAACCGGCTGTCGATCGAGGGCGACGCGGAGGCGGCCGCCCGGGCGCGCGACGTGCTCACCGGCCTCTACAACCGGCTGGTGCAGGGCCAATCGATCGACGTCGGCGACGTCGAGGGCGCGATCGCGCTGTCGAACGACCCGTCGCTCGAAGGGCTGGTGCGCGCCGAGGACGGGCGCGCCGCGCCGGTGGTGATCCGCACCCGCCGCAAGACGATCGTGCCGCGCTCCCCGACGCAGGTGCGCTACATGGAGGCGCTCAACCGCGAGGACATCATCTTCGCGCTCGGGCCCGCCGGCACCGGCAAGACCTATCTCGCGGTGGCCCAGGCCGTGCAGCAGCTCGTGGCCGGCTCGGTCGACCGGCTGATCCTGTCGCGACCGGCGGTCGAGGCGGGCGAGCGACTCGGCTTCCTGCCCGGCGACATGAAGGAGAAGGTCGACCCCTATCTCCGCCCGCTCTACGACGCGCTCTACGACATGCTCCCCTCCGAGCAGGTCGAGCGCCGGATCGCGAGCGGCGAGATCGAGATCGCGCCCCTGGCCTTCATGCGCGGCCGAACGCTGGCGTCGGCCTTCGTCATCCTCGACGAGGCGCAGAACACCACGCCGCTCCAGATGAAGATGATGCTGACGCGTTTCGGCCAAGGCTCGCGCATGGTGATCTGCGGCGACCCGCACCAGGTCGACCTGCCGCCGCAGACGCGCTCGGGGCTGGCGGACGCCGTCGAGAAGCTCGAGGGCATCCAGGGCATCGCCACGGTCCGCTTCTCCGCGGCCGAGGTGGTGCGCCACCCGATCGTCGGCCGCATCGTCGAGGCCTACGACGGCCCGCTCGATGCTTCTCGTTGAGACGACGGTCGCCGGCGGAGCCTGGAGCGGCGCGACCGACTGGGACGCGCTCGCCCGCGCCGCCGTCGAGGCGGCGCTGTCGCTGACGCCGCAGGCCGGCCTCGTCGCCGCCGACTTCGCGGTCGAGGTCGCGGTCCGCCTGACCGACGACGCCGAGGTGCGGACCCTGAACGCGCAGTACCGCGGCAAGGACAAGCCCACCAACGTGCTGTCCTTCCCGATGGTGCAGCACGACCTGCTCGACGCGCTGTCGAACGGCGACGACGGCGAGGCGCTGCTCGGCGACATCGTGCTCGCCGCGGAGACGGTGGCGCGCGAGGCGGCCGACAAGGGCATCGGAACCGAGGCGCACGCCACCCACCTCATTGTCCACGGCACGCTCCACCTGCTAGGCTACGACCATGAAACCGACAGCGACGCCGAGCACATGGAGGCGATCGAACGCGATGCGCTGGCCCGGCTCAGCCTGCCCGACCCCTACGGCCGGGACCACGAGGCCTGACCTTGCCTGACCCTTCCAGTAGCGACGAGATCGGCCAGCGGGTCTGGCGCTTCCTGCGCCTGCTCGTCACCGGCCGGTCCGAGGAACCGACGCTGCGCGACCAGATCGAGGAGGCGATCGAGGAGCGCGAGGGCGACGCCGAGAACGCCGACGACCTGTCGCCGGCCGAGCGCACGATGCTCAGGAACCTGCTGCACTTCGGCGAGCGGCAGGTCGACGACGTCGCGGTGCCGCGCGCCGACATGGTCGCCTTCGAGGCGTCCGGCAGCTTCGACCGGCTCGTCGAGCTGTTCCGCGAGGCCGGCCACAGCCGCATGCCCGTCTACCGCGAGAACCTCGACGACGTCGTCGGCATGGTCCACATCAAGGACGTCTACAACCGCGTCGCCGAAGCGTTCGACGACGCGGTCTCGAGCACGCGCTTCGCCGGGCTCGAGGTCGAGTCGCTGCTGCGCCCCGTGCTCTTCGTGCCGGCGTCGATGGGCGTGCTCGACCTCCTCGCGCGCATGCGCCAAGCCCGGACGCACATGGCGATCGTCATCGACGAGTACGGCGGCACCGACGGCCTCGTCACCATCGAGGACCTCGTCGAGGAGATCGCCGGCGACATCGAGGACGAGCACGACGAGGCCGAAGAGGGGCTGAGGGCGCTCGGCGACGACATGTACGAGGCCGATGCCCGGCTCGACATCGGCGAGCTCCAGGCGACGCTCGGGCTCGACCTCGTCGAGCCCGACGAGGACGAGATCGAGACGGTGGGCGGCATGGTGTTCATGCTCGCCGGGCGCGTGCCCGCCGTCGGCGAGACGATCGTCCACCCGAGCGGCTGGCGCTTCGAGGTCACGGCCGGCGACGCCCGCCACATCGAGCGCGTGCGGATCCACCCGCCGGTCGCGGCGAACCACGAGGCCGCCGCCGAGTGACGGCGGTCGCCGCGCGGGTGTCGGACTGGCTCGACCGCCGGTCGCCGCGCGGGCGCCTCGCGCTCGCGTTCGCCGCGGGCGCCGCGAGCGGCCTCGGCTTCGCGCCGGTCCACGCCTGGCCGCTGACGCTGCTCGGTCTCGCGCTCCTGATCCTCCTGCTCGGCGGTGCGGCGCGCGTGCGCGGCGCGCTGGCGCTCGGCTGGTGGTTCGGCTTCGGCCACATGCTGGTCGGCCTCCACTGGATCGCGCACGCCTTCAACTTCCAGGAGAACATGCCCGCCTGGCTCGGCTGGGTGGCCGTCGTCCTGCTGTCGATGCTGATGGCAATCTACCCGGCCGCCGCGGCGGGCGTGGGCCGGCGTCTCGGGCGGACGCCGCTCGCGCGCGTGCTGGCGCTGGCCGGCGCCTGGATGCTCGCCGAATGGGTGCGCGGCTACCTGTTCGGCGGCTTCCCCTGGAACCCGCTCGGCGTCGTCCTCGTCCCGTTGCTGCCCGTCGCGCAGGCGGCGAGCCTGGTCGGCGGGCTCGGGCTGTCGGGCCTCGTCGTGCTGGTCGCCGGTGCCGTCGCGCTCGGGACCGTACCCGGCGCCCCGGCCGGCCGCTTCGCCGCCGCGGTCGCGGCGCTGCTGCTCGGCGCCGGCGCCCTCGGCGCGGCCGGGCTTTCGGCCGACCGCGGCCCGACCGGCGTGCGCGTCCACATCGTCCAGGCCAACATCAACCAGTCCGACAAGTGGCGCGCCGACGCCGAGGAGCGCAACCTGCGGCGCTACCTCGCCCTGAGCGCCGGGGCACGCCGCGACGGCGAGCCGAGCCTGCTGCTGTGGCCCGAGGCCGCGGTGATCGCGCTCCTCGAGGAGGAGCCCGACGTCCGCGCCCGGCTGGCCGGCGTGCTCGGCCCCGGCGACCTGCTGCTCACCGGCGGCATCAAGGCGATCCGCAACGAGAACGGCCGCGCCGTCGCGGCGCGCAACAGCCAGTTCGTGCTCGACGCCGACGGCCGGCTGCTCGGTCGCTACGACAAGGCGGCCCTGGTGCCGTTCGGCGAGTATCTCCCGTTCCGCGACGTCATGGAGGCGATCGGCGTCGCGCGCCTCGCGCCCGGCGCGCTCGACTTCTGGCCCGGCCCCGGCCCGCGCACGCTGCCGCTGCCCGGCTTCCCGGCGGTCGGCCCGATGATCTGCTACGAGATCGTGCGCCCCGGCCACGTGGTCGAGCGCGGCGACCGCCCGGCGTGGATCCTCAATGCGTCGAACGACGCCTGGTTCAGCGACGCGGGCGCCTGGATGCACCTCGAGCAGGCGCGGCTGCGGGCGATCGAGGAAGGCCTGCCGATCGCGCGCGCCACGCCGACCGGCGTCTCGGCGATGATCGACGCGCGCGGGCGCGTGACGGCCGAGCTCGGCCGCGACCGCGCCGGCGCGCTCGACGTCCGCCTGCCGGCGCCGCGGGCGCCCACCCCCTTCGCCCGGCTGGGGTCGACGATCCCGCTTGCGCTCGCGCTCCTGCTGCTGGCGCTGGCCAGCTACGCCGGGCTGCGACGAGCGGAGCTAAAGACATAAACATATCTTTATACGGCCTTGCCGAGCGGCGGCAGCGGCGGTAGAGGCGTCCCCGATCCATTTGTTCCGTCACGCGGGGGACCCCATGCGCAGCTCGTATCTCTTCACCTCGGAGTCGGTGTCGGAGGGGCACCCCGACAAGGTCGCGGACCAGATCTCGGACGCGGTCGTCGACCTGTTCCTGTCGCGCGACCCGATCGCCCGCGTCGCCTGCGAGACGCTCGTCACCACCAACCGCATCGTGCTCGCGGGCGAGGTGCGCTGCCGCGACGACGTCACGCCGACGGTGGCGGAGATCGAGCGCGCCGCGCGCGACGCGGTGAAGCGCATCGGCTACGAGCAGCACGGCTTCCACTGGCAGTACGCCGACTTCGCCTGCCACCTGCACGGCCAGTCCGCGCACATCGCGATGGGCGTCGACGAGGCCGGCAACAAGGACGAGGGCGCCGGCGACCAGGGCATCATGTTCGGCTACGCCTGCGACGAGACGCCGGACCTCATGCCGGCGACGCTCTACTATTCGCACCGCATCCTCGAGAAGATGGCCGCCGACCGCCACAGCCGCGCGGTCGACTTCCTCGAGCCCGACGCCAAGAGTCAGGTGACGCTCGCCTACGAGGACGGCCGCCCGGTGCGCGCGACCAAGCTCGTCGTCTCGACGCAGCACGCCAAGGGCGCCGACCAGGCGCGCCTGCGCGACTATGTGAAGGGCGTGATGAACGACGTCCTGCCGCAGGGCTGGATGCCGAACGACGACGAAGCGATCTTCGTCAACCCGACCGGCCTGTTCGAGATCGGCGGTCCGGACGGCGACGCCGGGCTCACGGGACGCAAGATCATCGTCGACACCTACGGCGGCGCCGCGCCGCACGGCGGCGGCGCCTTCTCCGGCAAGGACCCGACCAAGGTCGACCGCTCGGCGGCCTACGCCTGCCGCTACCTCGCCAAGCAGGTGGTGGGCGCCGGGCTGGCCAAGCGCTGCACCATCCAGATCAGCTACGCGATCGGCGTCGCCGAGCCGCTCAGCTTCTACGTCGACACGCACGGCACCGGCACGGTCGGCGACGACGTGCTCGAGCGCGTGCTGCCCGAGCTGGTGCGCCTGACGCCCAAGGGCATCCGCACCCACCTCGGCCTCAACAAGCCGATCTACCAGCGCACCGCCGCCTACGGCCACTTCGGCCGCACGCCGGACGGCGAAGGCGGCTTCTCCTGGGAGAAGCTCGACCTCGTCGAGAAGCTGCGCGCCGCGATCTGAGGCAACGCTTCGGCCGGCCGTGCCGTTGGGACGGCATGGCCGCCGAGGATCCGAGCGAACGCACCGCGCTGGCGGGCGACCGCACCGCGCTCGCCAACGAGCGGACGCTCGGGGCGTGGTGGCGCACCGCCATGTCGGCGCTCGCGCTGGGCCTCGGCTTCGCCAAGCTGTTCGGCGGCGTCGAGCCCGCATGGCTGATCCGGACCGGGGCGACGCTCCTCGTCCTGCTCGGCGTGCTGATCCTGTGGACCGGGCTGCGCACCTACGAGCGCACTGCCAGGCACGTCGAGACCGAGAAGGTCGTTCCGGTGTCGCGCCGCCTGCTGTGGCTCGGCACCGGCCTCCTCGGCGCCGTCGCGGCGATCGTCGGCGCGGCGGTGTGGATGGCGTGACGCCCCGGGGTTGGCGCGGCCCGCCGCCGCGTGTACCCGGCGCGCATGACCGGTGATCCGACCACCATCCGCCGCCTCTACGGCCGCCGCCAGGGCCACGCGCTGCGCCTCGGGCAACAGCGCCTCGTCGACGAGCTGCTGCCGCGCGTCGCCGTGCCCGCCGAGGGCGCTCTCGACGCCCGCGCCCTGTTCGGCGACGACCGGCCGCTCCAGGTCGAGATCGGCTTCGGGGCGGGCGAGCACCTCGCCGGGCAGGCCGAAGCCCACCCCCACGTCGGGTTCGTCGGCTGCGAGCCCTTCCTCAACGGCGTCGTCGGCGCGCTCGGCCACCTCGAGCGCCGCGGGCTGACCAACGTCCGCCTCCACATGGGCGACGCGCTCGAGGTGCTCGAGCGCCTGCCCGACGCCGGTCTCGACCGCGTCTACCTGCTGCACCCCGATCCCTGGCCCAAGGTCCGCCACGCCAAGCGCCGCTTCGTGAACCCCGGGCCGCTCGACGTCATCGCCGCCAAGCTGAAGCCGGGCGGCGAGTTCCGGCTCGGCACCGACCACCCGGTCTACTGCCGCTGGGCGATGATGCAGATGGACCGCCGCCGCGACTTCGCGTGGACGGCGCGCCACCCTGCAGACTGGCAGGTCCGTCCCGACGACTGGCCGGAGACGCGCTACGAAGCCAAGGCCCGCCGCCTCGGCCACGAGGTCTGGTACTTCCGCTATCTGCGGGTGTGACGCTCCAAGGCGCCGCGGGCGCTCATTCCTCGATCAGCTCGACGAGTTCGCCCGCCGGACCGACGACGGTGGCCGCGCGGCGTCCGTCGTAGCCCAGCCCGTCGTGGACCCGCGGCGGCGTCAGGTACGGCAGGTCGACCGCGTCGAAGCTCGTCAGACCGAAGCTGTGCATCGCGACGCCGGGCGGCAGCTGCCCTTCCGCGCGGGGCCGCGGCCCGAAGCCGGCGGGATACTCGTCGTACTCGATCAGGTTGCCGTGCCGCCCGAGCTTCATCGTCGCCAGCGGGTAGGCGTGGTCCGGACCGAGCCCCTGCGCGCGCTGGATCACGCCGACCGGGACCGACGAGCGCGGGCGCCGCTCGAGGCCGAACGCCGCCTCGTACCAGCCGAGCATCGCGTCGAGCGAGGCGCCGGCGAGCACCGCGATGAACGGACGGCCGACGAAGGCGCGCGGGCGCGGCAGCAGCGCGTCGTCCGATCGGTCGGTCTGCATCGTCAGGTAGAGAACCTCCTCGGAGGGTCCCTTGAGCTGCACCGCCACGATCGAGGGATAGTTCTTCAGCGGGCGGGGCTCGTCGAGAAAGACGAAGGGCGAAGCGCGAAGCCGCTCGCTCAGCGCCCGGACGTCCTCGACGATGATCTCGATCGAGTTCCAGCCCCACGTCGTCATCGCGCGGTAGCCGGGGACGGGGTCCGTCTCGACCGCGCGGATGAAGACGTCTTCCTCGCTCGAGGCCAGCAGCGCGTAGCGCCGGCCCGCGGCCGCGGGCGCCCCCCAGCTCGCCGCCAGCGCCGGCGGGACCGTGCCCCGCTCGACCGGTCCGTAGCCCAGCCACTCGTCGTAGAGCCGCTCGGTCGTCGCGAGGTCCCGCACGGCGACGGTCGCGATGCGGATGCGCGTGAGGACGGCGCTGGCGGTCGACATGGCGGACGGACTCCAGTCGTGGGGCGGCGGGCGAGACGGGCGCGATCGCGAGGAACCGGCGGCCGCGCCGGGCCGGGCGCTCAGCCCGGCTTGCGGGCGCCGAACACGAACCAGCCGCCCTGGCCGTGCGGCGGCGCCTCGGCCCTGCCCTCGACGAACTCGCGGAACCGGTCCTCGCCGAACGACGAGAGATTGGGGATGAGCCGGACGAAGCAGTCCGCCTCGTCGAACCCGGCCTCGCGGCACAGCGCGATCGGGTCCTGCGCGCGGAAGACCGTGTAGGCCGGCTCGTTGTTGTTCGCCGTGTCCCAGTTCCAGAAGAAATTCTCGTAGTCGCTCACTAGGTGCTCGGGCGTAAGCTCCATGTGCGCGATGAGGCCGCCGGGCGCGAGCAGGCGGTGACACTCTTCGAGGATGCGCTTGGTCGCGCCGAGCGACACCTCGTGGAAGAAGAAGCTCGAGACGATGAGGTCGAAGCTGCCGTCGGGAAAGTCGGTGCGCTCGGCGTTCTGCTGGCTGAGGTGGACGGCCACGCCCTTGTGCGCCGCTTGCGCGAAGCCGAAGCGCAGCACCGGCGCCCCCACGTCGATGCCGTGTAGCTCGGCGTCGGGGAACGCCGCCGAGTAGGGCAGGAGGTTGCGCCCCGTCGTCGTCCCCATGTCGAGGATGCGCTTCGGCCTGAAGTCCGGGAAGGCGAGCGACACCCAACGGCCGACCGACTCGGCGACCGTGCCGTCGAGGCGGCGCGTCGGGTTCGCCCCGCTGAACACGCGGCCGCCGAGGAACACCACCGCGCCCTGCGCGACGTCGTCCTCGGTATGCTCGGTGTGGAAGCAGCCGGGGGCGAGGTGGACGTCGAGCGTCGAGACGTAGTCGGGTACCGCGAAGTCCGGGTCGGTGCGCAGCGAGCCCTCGGCCGGGTTCACCGCCGCCGCCGTGCGCGCGATGTCGATCATCTCGGGGAGCGCGCGCTCGACGGGATCGATCACCGACAGGTAGCACATCTCCTGCGCGTTGTAGCGCGTCGTGCTGTAGAAGCGGTACGACGCCTCGGTCTCCATCGCGCGCTCGATCTCGCGCCAGTCGCGGGGCGCGGCGCCCTCGCGCGCGAGGGCCGGGCGGACGCGCTCCTCGTAGTCGGCCTCGAGCCGCGCCTTCATATCGACGATGGCGTGCTTGCGCAGCATGCTCACGAAGCTTTGCCGGGCGCGTTCGTCGTGGGTGGGGCGGAACGCGTCCTCGATGTCGGCGACGCTGTTGCGGCGGCTGGTGGCGACGTCCGTCATTCGCGTGTCTCCGGATCGACCCGTGGCCGGAAGAGATGCGGACGCGCCGAGCGGCTGTCAACGGAACAAGTTGCTGCAGCACATATCTTACCCGGGGAGGGTGCCTGGCCGCGCGCGGATGTCCGCGCGCGGATGTCCGCGCGTCCGACGATTGCCGGCGCAACGATTAAGGCTTGCGCGCGGGCGCCGAGCGGATAGCCTCCGAGGACAGCCGCAGCTTGGGGAAAGCCCGCGCCATGAGCCGGAAGCCGGCCGCCGTGTCCGACGTGAAGCTGCCGCGCCTCAGCAAGGGGCGCCGGCCGAGCTTCTTCGAGGATCCGGCGCTCGATCAGATGATGACCTTCCTGCTCGAGCTCACCACCGAGGTCGCGGTCGTTCGCGAGCGGCTCGACACGGTCGAGCGGCTGCTCGATGCCAAGGGTTCGGTGACGCGCGACGACATCGAGGCGTACCGGCCGACGGCGGATGTCGAGGCGGAGCGCTTCGCCTGGCGCGACGCCTATGTGAAGCGCGTGCTGCGCATGCACCGGCCGGACTAGACGGGTGGCGAAGAGGCCGGCGGCGACCGAGCGGCCCGGAGGGCCGCCCGCGTCCGAGGCCTACCCGCATCTGTTCTCGCCCTTCGCGCTCGCCGGCCGGGGGCTGAAGAACCGCATCGTCCACGCCTCGGTGTCGACGCGGTACGTCGAACGGGGCCGGGTCACGCAGCGGCTGATCGACTACCACGCCAACCGCGCGCGCGGCGGCGCGGCGATGATCGTCACCGAGCCGCTCAACGTGCTCCGCGAACAGACCAACCCGCTCAAGGTGAACGTCTACGACGGGTCGAACGCGGACGGCCTGCGGCGCTGGGCGGCCGCGCTCGCCGAACACGACACGCTCCTGCTGGGTCAGCTGCAGGACCCGGGGCGCGGCCGGCACGAGAACGGCCGCAACCCGCAGGCGATCGGCGCCTCCCCGCTGCCCGATGACATCAGCTGGACGGTGCCGCGCGCGCTGACCACCGACGAGGTCGAGCGGCTGATCGAGGAGCTCGCGCATTCGGCCCGACTGCTTCAGGCGGCGGGCTTCGCCGGCGTCGAGCTCTCGGCCGGACACGGCCACCTGTTCCACCAGTTCCTGTCCGCTTGGTCGAACGAGCGCGACGACAGGTTCGGCGGCAGCCTCGAGAACCGCGCCCGCTTCCTCACCGACCTCATCGGCGCGATCCGCGCGAGCTGCGGTTCCGGCTTCATCGTCGGCGCCAAGCTGCCGGGCGCCGACGTGTCGCCGGGTGGCATCGACCCCGAGGAGGCGGCGCGGATCACCGCCGTCGTGCACCGCGCCGCGCCGCCCGACTACGTCACCTACTGCTGGGGCTCGCACGCGCGCGACCTCTACTGGCACCTGCCCGACCTGCACGGGCCGCGCGCGCCCTACGTCGAGCGCATCCGCGACCTGGCGCGGCACGCGCCCGGGGTGCCGGTCGGCGCGCTCGGCCTCATCACCGATCC
>Ga0164290_1001731_pt1 | contig 25039 bp, 22 predicted proteins | sample Micstemetagenome_FD_108782 | JGI IMG/M metagenome (GOLD analysis project Ga0164290, IMG submission 108782) | Contaminated culture microbial community from soil near Moab, Utah, USA - Microcoleus steenstrupii SON62 (Illumina Assembly) | ecosystem: Environmental > Terrestrial > Soil > Soil crust...
CCGCCTCGACCGCGCCCCCGAGCGCCGCGCCGAGCTCGCGCTCGAACACGTCGTTGCCGAGCGCGCCCGCCGTCGGGTCGCCCGGACGCCGGAAGAAGTGGCCCGCCGCGTTCGACTGGCCCAGGAACGCGAAAAGGTCGAACGCCGAATCGGGGAGCGTCGGCGAAGGGGTCGGCGTGTCGATCCCGCCGCCGTCGAGCTCGAAGCGCGCCTTCGCGTTGTTCCAGGCGATCTTCTCGCGATCGGTGTAGACGGTGGAGCCGTGGACGACCTCGTGGTCCTCGGTCTGATGGACCGTGCCGTTGAGGGAGATCTTGTCGACCCAGAGGTTGCGGTCGCCGGTGCTGCCGCGCGTCGTTGACGTAGACGACCTCGATCCGGTTGGCGCTGGCGAAGTTGCCGGTGATGGTGGTGTTGGTCCAGCCCGAGCCGTGCTTGGCGATCGCCGTGTAGGTCGTGCCGACCTGGACGCCGTCGACCAGAACCTTGAACTTGGCCGCGACGCCCGCATAGTAGTCGCTCGAGCTCGTAATGACCAAAGTACCCATCCGCGTCACCCTTCTCCGTTGGCACCAGAGGCCGAGACGTGGCACGTCGCGGACAAGTCGACGTGGCGCCACGACAAACATTGCGGGAGCGCAACGTCATGCGACGTCGGCGCCGTTGTTGCCACGTCTCTGGGGCTAGTCCCGCAGCGACTGCTCCGGGCAAATAACGATAGCGTCTATTATTGTAATGTTGCTTCCGACGAATCGCTAACTTTTCGGGGTCGAGTCGGGCACCCGCGGCAGGTCCGAGAGGGAACCAGGCTATCGGATGCGACGGTCCTTACAGCCGTCCGAACCTCTGATTGGTCGGGAGCGCGCGGCCGAAGCCGCCGGGAGCGGCGGGGCCGGCGCTGGCGCCCTTGGGGGAACGCTGGACGAGCGGATTGGTCTCGCGCTCCAGCAGCGCGACCGTCTCCGCCCAGGCGGGGCGGAGCTTCGCCACCGGCACGAGGAGGTCGGAGGGGTCGTCCTGAATCTCGACCGCCCGCCGCGCCCCGGCCTCGATCACCGACGCGAGCTCGCCCACCGCCCGCGCCCCGATCTGGCGCGCCTCGCCCTTGAGCGTGTGCGCCGGGCGAACGATGTCCGCCGCCGAGCGCGAGCGGAACGCGGCCTCGATCCGCGCCACCGACTTCTCGCCGTCCTCGAGGAAGTAGCCGAGGATGCGCACGAAATCGACGCCGAGCGTGGCCCGGGCACCTTCGAACACCAACTGGTCGATCAACGGCTCGTCGGCCACGAGAAAAGCGCCCCCTTCAACGCCAGCGCGCCGGTGGAGAGCATGGACGCGCGCTGGTGAAGGAAAGGTTATCGGTCAGGGCGTGACGAGCGCAAAATCGCGCGGCGGCGCCTCGAAGAGGGCGGCGAAGCGCCGGAGCGCGTCGCGGTCGCCGTCGATCTTCAGCGCGCCGCGCAGCACGAGAGGTACCGGCCGCGCTTGCCCCGAAAGCAGCGCGAGCACGACGTCGGGCGCGGCGGTGATCGTCGCGTCCGCCGCGTCGGCCACGCCGCGTTCGTGGACGAGCACGCCGTTCGCCACCGAGACGAGGTGGCGGTCCCCGCCGCTGACGATCGCGATCCTCAGCCGGGCGTCGCCGGCCTTGGCCGGGTCGAGGCGGACGGCGAGCAGGTCGAACAGCGACGACAGCGGCATGGCGCGGGCGAGGTCCATGGCGGCGCGCTCGGCGGCCGGGATCGCGGGGGCGCCGCGCAGCTCGCGCGCGCCCGACAGATAGATGTTGCGCCAGGGCGCGGACTCGGCGCGGTAGCCGAGCTGCTCGAGGACGTCGGCGAGCGCGGCCTTCGCGGCGGCGTTGCCGGGCTCGGCGAACACGAGCTGCTTCAAAAGCTCCGCCGCCCAGCGGTCGTCCGCGGCGCCGCGCGCCGCCTCGGCGAGCGAAAGCACCCGCGCCGCGCCGCCGAGCGCCGCGACGTAGCGCTTGGCCGCCTGTTCGGGCGGCAACGGATCGAGGTTCGCGGGGTTGCCGTCGTAGTGGCCCATGTAGCGCTGGTAGACCGCGCGCGCGTTGAACCCGAGGTCGCCGTAGTTGCCGCGGTTGAACCACTCGTTCGCGAGCGCCGGCGGCAGCTCGATCGCCTCGCCGATCTCCACGCCGGTGTAGCCCTTGTTCATCAGCCGCACGCTCTGGTCGTGCAGGAACTTGTAGTCGTCGCGCTGCAGCGCTACTGCCCGCGCGATGTCGGCCCGTCCCCAGCGCGGCCAGAAGTGCGGCGTGAACAGGACCTCGCTGCGGTCGCCGTAGCGGCGGAGCGCCTGCGTGAGGTAGTCCGCCCAGGCCTTGGCGTCGCGCACCAGCGCGCCTCGCGGCGTGAGCAGGTTGTGCATCGAACCGCCGAAATTCTCCGCCAGACACAGCGCCTTGAGGTCCGGCAGGTAGAGGTTCATCTCGGCCGGCGCCTCGGTGCCGGGCGTGAGCTGGAACTCGAAGCGCACGCCGTCGATCTCGGCGGTCTCGCCGGTCGCCTTCACCTCGCGGGTCGGCGGGACGAGGGTGATCGTGCCGCCGGCGGCCCGCGGGCCGATGCCGGTGCCGACGTGGCTCTGCGCGCCCGACGGCAGCGCCGCGCCGAACATGTAGGTCGCGCGGCGGCCCATCGCGTTGCCGGCGATGACGTTCTCGCTGACCGCGTGCTCCATGAAGCCGGCGGGCGCGTAGATCGGCACGCGGCCCGCGCGCACGTCGGCTTCGTCGACGACGCCGCGCACGCCGCCGAAGTGGTCGACGTGGCTGTGCGTGTAGATCACGCCGGTCACCGGCCGGTCGCCGAGGTGCCGGCGCACCAGCGCCATCGCGGCGCGCGCGGCTTCGGCGGTGGTGAGCGGGTCGACGACCACGTAGCCGGTGCGGCCGCGCACGACGGTGAGGTTGGACAGGTCCAGCCCCCGCACCTGCCACAGGCCCGGCGCGACCTCGAACAGCCCGTGCATCGCGGTGAGACGCGCGTTGCGCCACAGGCTCGGGTTGACGCTCGACGGCGCCTCGCCGCCCAGGAACTCGACCTGCCGGAGGTCGCGGACGACCTCGCCGCCCGCCCCACGGATCACGGGATCCTCGAACGTCGCGACGAAGCCGCGGCGCGCCCGTTCGAAGTCGGCCTCGTCCGCGAAGGGCAGCCGCGCCGCGACCGCCCGATTGGCCGCGACCGTCGCCGCGCTCGGCTCGCCGCCCTTCGGCTCGGCCCCCGACGCCGACGCCGCGACCAGCGCCGCCAGCAGCACCAACCCGCGCATCTCGTCCTCCCCCGCCGTTTCGGGCATGCTGCGCCGATCGAGGGGGAGGCGCAACATGGCGAAGGTCACAGGACTCGGCGGCCTGTTCTACAAGGTCCGCGATCCGGACGCGACGCGGGCCTGGTACGAGGCGACGCTCGGCATCGGCGGCGAATGGGGCGCGACGTTCCCGCTGGAGGCGGGCGGCTACAGCCTCCTGAGCCCGTTCAAGGCGGACAGCGACTATTTCGCGCCGTCCGAGCTGCCGTTCATGGTCAACCTTCGCGTCGACGACCTCGACGGCCTGCTCGCGGCGCTGAAGGAGAAGGGCGTCGAGCCGCTCGGGCGCCAGGACGAAAGCTACGGCAAGTTCGCGTGGATCGTCGACCCCGACGGGCTGAAGATCGAGCTGTGGGAGCAGGTCGGACCGAGCCCGGTCTGAGCGCCGCGACCGCGACCGCGACCGCGTCAGGCGATGTCCCGGCCGACCCTGACGTACAGCTTGCGCAGATAGGTGAGCGGGGCGAGCGGCGCTTCGGTGTAGGCGGCGAACCGCCAGCCCGCGGGCGTCCGCCGGCAAACCGCGAGGCCGCGGCAGAAGCCGCCGAAGGGCTCGGGCTGCCCCCGCACGTGGATCTTCCAGTCGAGCGTGAACTGCGCGACCGCGTGCGCGTCGCCCAGAGGCTTGGCGGCCGCGACCGTCCAGCGCGCGACGCAGCCGCCCGCGTTGATGTCGCGCGTCGCGGCCCAGTAGGCCTCGAGCTCGGGCCAGGACGTGACGAGCGTCTCGTGCTCCTCGGCCGCGTAGAAGGGCGCGGGGTCGTCGGCGTCCCACAGCGGGCGGACCCGGTCGAAGTCGTTCGCTGCAAAGCCCGCGCTCACCTCGTCGAACAGCGCCTGAAGCTCGTTCGCCAGCGTCACCCCGCCCCTCCCACCTCGATGAGCCAACGGGTGGTCCCGTCGTCGCGCCCGCGGTCCGCGACCGTCCAGCCTCGCTCGCGCGCGAAGGCCGGCACGTCGGCCTCGGCGGCCGGATCGTCGGTGAGCAGCTCGACCCGGCCGCGGTGCCCCTCGGCGAGCTTGCGCAACCGCAGCACCGGGAGCGGGCAGCGCAGGCCCCGGGCATCGACAATGAGAGGTTGGCTTTCCACCCGGCCCACTTAGCATGGGCCGGCGCGGACAGGGAGGCGACGATGTTCAAGGACGATCTGCTGAAGGGCCACCGGATCCTCGTGACGGGCGGCGGCACGGGCCTCGGCAAGTCGATGGCGCAGAAGTTCATGGCGCTCGGCGCCCACGTCGTTATTTGGGGCCGGCGCGGCCCGGTGCTCGACGAGGCGGCGGCCGAGATGCGCGAGGCGACCGGCGGCACCTGCGAGACGATGGCGGTGGACATCCGCAACGCGGGCGCGATCGACGAGGCGATGCAGGCGATCTTCGACGCCGGAGCGCTCACCGGGCTCGTCAACAACGCGGCGGGCAACTTCGTCAGCCGCACCGAGGACCTGTCCGCCAACGCCTTCAACGCCGTCGCCTCGATCGTCGCGCACGGCACGTTCAACACGACCGTCGCCGCCGGCCGGCGCTGGATCGAAGGCGGGCACAGGGGCTCGATCCTGTCGATCGTCACCACCTGGGTGTGGACCGGCGGGCCGTTCACCGTGCCGTCGGCCATGTCGAAGGCCGGCATCGCGGCGATGACGCAGAGCCTCGCGGTCGAATGGGGACCGAAGGGCATCCGCGCCAACGCCGTGGCGCCCGGCCCCTTCCCCACCAAGGGCGCCTGGGACCGGCTGATGCCCGAGCCGATGGCGAAGAAGCTCGGCGGCGGCGGCAGCCTCGGTTCCGCCAACATCCCGCTGCGCCGCATGGGCGAGCACGAGGAGCTGGCGAACCTCGCGGTCTTCCTGATGTCGGACGGCTGCGCCTACCTGACCGGTGCCGTCATCCCGATCGACGGCGGCCAATGGCTGGCGAGCGGCGGCAACTTCCACGCGCTCACCAACCTCGATGACGACGACTGGTCGATGATCCGCCAGGCGATCCAGGCGACGAACGCCGCGGACCGCGCCAAGCGCACCGCCTGAGCGCGACGCCGGCCGGGCCGCCCCCGTCTTTGCCGGGGCGACGCCTTCGCCTAGGAAGGCGCATGTCCGACCGGAACCCGTCGCGCCACGCCCTCGCCTTCATCTTCGTCACCGTTCTGATCGACACGATCGGGTTCGGGATCGTGATCCCGGTGTTCCCGCAGCTCATCGTCGACCTGACCGGCGCGCCGGTGAACGAGGCCGCGCGCATCGGCGGGTGGCTCGCCTTCGCCTACGCGGTCATGCAGTTCGCGACCGGGCCGGTGATCGGCAACCTTTCCGACCGGTTCGGGCGGCGGCCCGTGCTGCTCGCCTCGCTGCTCGCCTTCGCGGCCGACTACGCGATCATGGGGTTTGCCCCGACGCTGACGCTGCTGTTCGTCGGACGGCTGATCGCCGGCGTTACCGGCGCGTCGCACACCACCGCCTACGCTTACATCGCCGACGTCAGCCCGCCCGAGAAGCGCGCGCAGAACTTCGGGCTGATCGGCATGGCGTTCGGCTTCGGCTTCATCGTCGGCCCGGCGCTGGGCGGTCTGATCGGCGAGGAGTTCGGCACCCGCGCCCCCTTCTTCGTCGCCGCCGGCCTGGCGCTGGCGAATGCGGCCTATGGCTGGCTGGTGCTGCCCGAGAGCCTGCCGCCCAAGCGCCGCCGGCGCTTCGACCTGCGGCGCGCCAACCCCGTCGGCACGCTGCTTCGGCTCCGCCGCTACCATCCGGTGGTGCTCGGGCTCGCGGGCGCGCTGTTCCTCTGGCAGCTCGCGCACCAAGCGCTCCAGGGCACCTGGAGCTATTACGCGATGTACCGCTTCGGCTGGTCGGCCTGGACGGTCGGCCTCAGCCTCGCCGCGGTGGGCCTGAGCGCCGCGATCGTCCAGGGCGGCCTGGTCCGGGTCGTCGTGCCCCGCATCGGGGAGCGGCGCGCGGTGCACCTCGGCCTCGCGTGCGGCTTCGCCTCCTTCCTGGTGTACGGCTTCGCCGACCGGGGCTGGATGATCTTCGGCGGCATCGCCGTCGGCGCGCTGGCCGGGCTCGCCTACCCGTCGATGAACGCGCTCATGTCGCAGAAGGTCGACGCGGGGTCGCAGGGCGAGCTCCAGGGGGCGGTCGCCTCGCTGATGAGCCTGTCGACGATCGTCGGCCCGCCGCTCATGACCCAGCTCTTCGGCTACTTCAGCGGTCGCGACGCGCCCTTCTACCTACCGGGCGCGGCGTTCGTGCTGGCGGCGGCGCTGACGCTGGGGAGCCTGTGGCTGTTCGTGCGCGCGGGTCGGAGCGCCGCGCCGACGCCGGTCACCGCAACTCCTTGAGCTTCAGCCCGAGCCGGCGGTAGGCGTTGGCGCAGACCAGCGTCGGGAAGATCCGGCGCTTCCCGCGCCGCCCGCGCGCGATGAACACGCCGGTCGGGTGCAGCCACAGATTGGGCGCGAGCTCGCGCGCCTCCGCCACCATCCGGGTCTTGTCGTCGCTGGTGTAGCGCTTCGGCGGGATCGGCGCCGGGAAGATCAGCGACCGCGCGATGCCGCCCACCGCGACCGCCAGCAACAGGCCGATCGGCAGGAACAGCCACGCCAGCCACCCGCCGCCCGCGTCGTTCGACGACAGCAGCGCGGGGTCGACGGGCGGCAGCGGCGCCTCGTCCGCGACCGAGTCCGGCGCCTCGACGACGGCGCCGTCGGCCGGGTCGGCAGGCCGGATCCGGCCGTCGCCGCCGTCGAGCACCGTCGCGCCGTCGGCCCCAAGGCTGAGCAGATAGGTCGCCTGCCCCGCGCACTCGACCTTGAGCGTGCGGGCGTTCGGCGCCTCCCGGAAACGCTGGTAGCGCTCGACCCGGCCGCAGGCGCCGCCGGCGGCGCGCACCGCGTCGCGGAGCAGGGACGCGACGCGCGCCGAATCGTCGTCCCGCGCCACCGCGAGATAGGCCCGGTGCCCGGGCGCGCCGTCTGCCGGCTGCGCGAGCGCCGCCGCCGCGAGCGATGCGCTCGCCAGCCCCATCCCAACCATCCGTCCGGCCCCGTGCATGGGCGCAGTCTAGCCGATTCTGCCCGCGGGCCAACGGCGTCCAGGAGCCCTTCGACGGTCGATGGTTGCGTTCGCGGTCCGAGCGGGCCAGACTGGTGCGGCAGGGAGGTCTATATGAAGATCATCTTAGCAGGCGCGCTCGCGGTCGCGGCGGGCAGCACGACGGGTACCGACTGGCCGTTGCCGGTGCAGGTCGGTCACGCGAAATGGGACCGGCTTCCGTCCTTGACGCTCAGATCCGGCGCGCCGTCGACGCCGGTCGAGGCCGCGGTCGAGGTCGCCGACAGGCGGTTGTGCGACACGAAGGGGATCAGTCCGTCGCGTGTCGACGTCACGGTCCGCTACGCGCTGTTCGTCACGCCCGACGGCCGCGCCGAACGCGTGCTGGTGGAGGACGTTGGCTGCCGGCCCCTCGAGGCCGCGGTCGCCGCAGCGGCGATCAACGTCGACGCGCGGCGCCTCGTGCCACCGGGCGGCTCGACCGCGCGCTGGTACGGGAACGCCGCCGCCTTCGACATCGAAGTCCGGCGCTGAGCGGGTCCGCCTAGCTCGTCACGCCTTTCGCGGCGCACCCGCCCCCGGCGGAATCCGGCGAGGCTCGGACACGTCAGCGGGACGTCGCCCGGCCGATCGCCCGTTCGACGAGCGGCCGCATGGCGCGGTATCCGAGGCGGTTCGGATGTACCCCGTCGTTCGCGAGATCGGCGCGCAGGCCGCCTTGCGGGTCAGCCAGCACGGCGTGGTAGTCGACGAATTCGGCCCGGCGTTCGTCCGCCAGCGCCTTCAGCCGGGCGTTCAGGCCGCGGATCCGCTCCGCCGGCTCGAGGTCCGGACGCCAGGGGAACGATTTGGCCGGCGGGATGCTGCCCAGCACCACCCGCATGCGGTTCGCCTGCGCGACGTCGATCATCGCGCGGATGTTGTCGATGTAGCTCTCGTCGGACACGGGGCCGGCGTTGCCCGCGACGTCGTTGGTGCCGACGAGGATGTGAACGGCCGCCGGCCGCAGCGACACCACGTCGGCGTAGAAACGCAGCAGCGCCTGCGCGCTGGTCTGACCGGCGATGCCGCGGTTGACGACGCCGGGCCCGAATAGGGCCGGATCGCCGTGCTGCCAGAATTCGACGATCGACGCCCCGATGAAGACCACGCGCGGCCGCGCGCCAGCGCGGAGCGCCTCGGCGTTTGCGGCACGGTAACGGCAGAGGTTCGCCCAGTCGACCTTGGCCTGATCGGCCGCGGCCTTCCCGGCCGCCTGCAGCCTCGCCCGCAGCTCGGGCGGCTGCGCCGCGAAGTCGACCGGCTTGCCCGGCACGAGCAGCGCCTCCCGCGCCGCCGCCAGCACCGGATCGCCGACGAAGGCGTTGAGCGGGCAGTCGCCCTGCGCCGCGGCCGGGGCGGCGGCGAACGCGAGGATCGCGGCCGCGATGCGCGCGAACGGGATCAAGCGAGCCGCCAGGCCCGGCCGGCCGCCAGCCGGACGGGTCTCGGATCGAGCCCGGGGCCGCCGAGGGTCACGGTCGTCGGCCGCGCCGCGAGCAGCTCGGCGCCCACGACGCGGCCGTGTTCGAGCCGAGCCGACACGTCGATGCCGCCGTCGGCGCGCAGATGCTCGAACCGGGCCGTCGCGCCGGCCGGCATCGCCGGGAACAGCCGCACGACGCCGGGGCGGCTCTGGAGCAGCATGTCCTGCACCGCCGCCGCGGCGGCGTTGCCGCCTTCGAGCGTGAACAGGCTGCCCGGAAACGCCGTGATTCCCTTCCCCGACCGATCGCCGTTGGTGTGGAAGCCGTTGCGGCCCGAAAAGCCCTCCTCGAAGGTCCGCATCGCCCGCACCGCGTCGGCGCCGCGCCCGGCCATCGCGTAGAGCGAAGCGAGCCACGCGAAGCTGTAGCCCATCCACATCTTCGTGCCGAGGCGCTCGAGCCGCGCGAGCGAGGCATCGAGCGCGCGCAGCGCCGCGGGATCGGTCGCCGGATCGAGCAGGCGGAGCGGATAGAAGGCGAGCAGGTGAGAGAAATGCCGATGGCTCGCGGTGAGCGGCGTGCCGGCGGCGATGGCGAAGCCGCCGTCCGCGTCGAGCGCGAATTCGGGCAGCCGCGGGAGCACGGCGCGGTGGCGTTCCGCGTCGGCCGTCCGGCCCAGCGCGTCCGCCATCCGCGCCGCCGTCCCGAAGGCGTAGCGGACGAGCGCGAGGTCGAAGTTCGTCCACTCCTCGAACCAGGCCTCGCGGCGATTGTCGTTGATCTCGGGCGAGGTCGAGAGCGGCAGGAACAGGCCTTGCCGCCCGGGGCGCTCGCGCAGCATCGCGCCGAGGAACCGGACGACCTCGGCGGCATAGGGGTAGGCGCGCGTCTCGAGGTAGGCGCGGTCGCCGAAGTACCGCTCGTGCAGGTCGACGTGGTGGAGGAGCCAGGCGCCGGTCGTCAGCGCGTAGGAGTTTGGCGCCCACCCGCCCAGCGGCCGGTTGAGGATGTCGGCGCTGCCGGGAACGTTCAGCCCTTCCACGCCGAAGAAGCGGCGCGTCCAGTCGCGGCATTCGTCGCGCGTCGCCCAGAGCCAGTCGACGAAGTTCGCCGACTGCTCGGGCCGGTTCCCGGCGTAGACCGGCCAGTAGGTCATCTGCGTGTTGAGGTCGTGGTGGTAATCGCCCTTCCACGCCGGCAGCTTGCCGTTGTCCCAGGTCCAGGGCGCCTGCAGCGGGATGGGCGCTTCTCCCGCGCGTGCGGCGGCGCCCATGTGGTAGGTCGACAGGCGCCAGCGGCGGTCGAGCGCGGCGTCGCCCGTCCCCAGCCGCACGCGCGACCAATAGGCGTTCCACCATCGGCGATGGCGGCGTTCGAGGCCCGCCAGGGCCTTCGCGTCGCGTGCCGGGGCGAGCGCCGCCCGCGCGCCTGCGGCGGCCGCATCGAGCGAGTCGCCGGGCACGACGGTCCAGGCGAGCGCAGCCGCGCCCTCTACCGGCCGGGCGAGCGCGGCGAAGAAGTCGTTGGCGGCGCCCGTGACGTAGCCCGACGCGCCCTCGCCCGCGAGGCTGCGGGGCCGGGGGTAGCCGAGCTCGGCCGCGCCGCCGTAATCGAGCGCGTTGGGCTTGGCCGGCGGGTCGCCGCGCTCGCCGAACGGCGGCGCCTCGATGCGCGCGCCGGCGAGGATCGCCGCCGCGCGGGGCCCGGCCGCCCGGAGCACGCCGACGGGGCCGTCGGCGGCGAGGAACAGCGTCAGCGTCGTGCCGTCCTTTAGCGACAGCATCGCCGTCCCGGCGCCCAGGTCGAGCGTCGTGCCGGCGACCTCGTCGGCCTTCAGGCCGAGCGCGATCCGGCCGATCGGCAGCTTGCCGCGACCGGGCGTGTGGAAGGGCTTCTCGAACAGCCGGGCGATCTCGGCGGTGTCGCCGGCGGCGCGCAGCGCCACGAGATTGGCATAGGTGAAGCCCGGCTCCTCGAATTCGGGCACGGGCCTTAGGTCCCAGGCGTCGTTGCGGTCGATCGAGACCACGACGTCGTCGCCGCGCGCCCACATCATCGCGCCGAGCGGCCCGTTGGCGACCGGCAGACCGTCGGTCCAGTCGCGGCCGATGTCGGGCCACCGCAGCACGAAGCCGTCCGGCGACGACGAGGCCTGCGCCGCGCGCAGCCGGTCCGGGGCCAGCGCCGCGAGCGCCGCCATCGAGGCGCCCGCGACGAGGAAGCGACGCCGCTCCATCCTAGATCTCCTTCTCGGGGTCGGGTCCGCCGCGCGCCGCGGCTCCGGCCGCGACGGGCCTGTCGGCGCCGCGGCCGAGGACGCCCACGCGGACCGCGCCGAACCACGCGACGACGACGAAGCAGACGAGCGGCACGACGAGCGAGGGCTGGATCGCGCCCGCTCGGTCGGCGATCCAGCCCATGACCGGCGGGACGACCGCGCCCCCGACGATCGACATGATGAGCAGCGAGCTCGCCGTCTTGGTCGCCGGACCCAGCCCCTGAACGCCGAGCGCGAAGATGGTCGGGAACATGATCGACATGAAGAAGCTCGTGGCCCACAGCGCCGCGACGGCCGCCCAACCGTCGGCGACGGTCGCGACGGCGCACAGCGCCGTCGCCGCCGCCGCGTAGGCCGCCAGCAGGCGGTCGGGCGCGGTGCGGCGCATGATCGCGGCGCCGGCGAACCGGCCGATCATCAGCAGCGCGATGCTGCTCGAGAGCAGCGCCGCGACGGCCTTCTCGGACGCGGCCGGCACCGCTTCCTTGGCGAAGTCGATGAAGTAGCTCCAGACGCAGACCTGCGCCGCCACGTAGAAGAACTGAGCGGCGACCGCACCCGCGACGCCGGGGCGCCGCAGCGTGCCGGCGACGTCGAGGCGCCCCCGGTCGTCGTCCCCGCCCACCTCGGGCAGGCGAACGGCGGCGACCAGCAGCGCGAGCAGCAGGACGAAGAGCGCGAGGCCGAGGTAGGGCCCCTGCACGGCGCGCGCCTCGGCGGCGCGATAGGCGGCCTCCTGAGCCGCGCTCATGCCGGCCGCCGCGTCGAGGTCGGCGCCCGACAGGATGAACAGGCCGCCGACCAGCGGGCCCACGACCGCGCCGAGGCCGTTGAACGCCTGGGCGAGGTTGAGGCGGGCGGGGCCGGTACGCGGATCGCCGAACGCCGCGATGTAGGGGTTGGCCGCCGTCTCGAGGCACGCCAGCCCCAGGGCGATCACCGCGAGCGCGCCGAGGAACATCGGGAAGGCCCGCGCCTCGGCCGCCGGCCAGAACAGCAGGGCGCCCGCCGCGTAGAGGCCGAGCCCGGCGAGGATGCCGGCCTTGTAGCCGCGCCGCCGCATCAGCGCGGCGGCCGGCAGCGCGGCGACGAAGTAGCCGAGGTAGAAGGCCGACTGGATGAGGCCGGCCTCGGCGCGCGACAGCTCGAGCGCCTTCTGGAAATGGCGGACGAGCACGTCGTTGAGGCTGTTGGCCAGCGCCCAGGCGAAGAAGAGGCTCGCCACCACGAAGAAGGCGAGCCTCTGGCCGTCGCGGATCAGCGCTGGGCGGTCCGCGGCGCCGATCATCTCAGAACCCCACCTCGAGCGTGACGCCGATCGTGCGGAACGCGTTGGGCTGGTAGGACTGGGCGTAGTTCCCGACCGGCGACAGCGGATCGCGGAAGATGAGCGTCGGCGCGCGTTTGTCGGTGAGGTTCTTGACGAAAAGCGCCGCCGACCAGTTGCCGCTTTCGCCGCGCACGCCGATCCGCGCGTCGATCAGCGCGTAGTCCTCGATCACGAGGTTGGGATCGGGTGACGCCGACGTCTGCGTGTCGGATCGATAGACGAGGCCGGCGTCGGCGAAGCCGAGGATCGAGTCCGCGACCGCGGTTTCGTAGGCGGCGCCGGCGGTCAGCTTCCACTTGGGCGCACCGGCGAGTTGGCGGCCCTTCACGTCGATGACCTGGCCGGCGGGCGAAGCGGTGCAGCCGGTGAGGTAGGGGGCGTTGCAGGGCACGATGAAGCTTCCGTATTCCGCCTTGTTGTAGAGGACGCCGCCGGTCAGCGACAGCCCGTCGGCGGGACGCGCGTAGACGTTGAGCTGCGCACCGCGGAACCGGAGCTCGCTCGCGTTGGTGAACACGAACTGCGTCAGCCCGTTCGCGGTCTGCGTCGTCTGCGCCTGGAAGTCCTCGACGTCGGTGCGGAACAGCGAGAGGTCGACGTTGACGCGCCGGTCGAGCAGCGCCGCCTTGACGCCGACCTCGATGTTCTCCGGGATCTCGCGCTCGACGACCGGCGGGGCGATGCCGCCGGCGAGCAGGTTGTTGAGCGCCGGCCCCTTGTAGCCGCGCGAGTAGGTGGCGAAGAAGGTCGCGTCCGGGCTCGGACGGTACTGCGCGCCGAGACGGTAGGAGAAGTTGTCGGTGTCGACGCGGTTCGACGCGGTGCCGGGCGGGTTGCCGAAGCCGGCGAAGCGGCGGCCGAGCGTCGGGTCGGTGAACGCGACGAAGGTCGCCTTGACGACGTCGTCGGTGTAGCGGCCGCCGGCGATCAGGCTGATCCGCTCGGTGAGGTTGAAGGTCGCCTGGCCGAATACCGCCTGGCTGCGCTGCTCGATGTCCTGCGTGTTCGACGCGGTGGCGACGAACGGGAGCGCGCCGAGCGTGCCGCTCTGGTTGACGAGCGAGAAATACTCGTAGTCGTAGAAGAACAGGCCGGCGACATATTCGACCCGGGCCCCGCTCGGCGACGAGATGCGGATCTCTTCGCTCCACTGGTCGATCCGGTCGCCGGCGTAGTTGTTGTTGAGCGCGTTGATCGGGCGCGCGTCCGAGTCCGTGTCGGAGTCGCGCTCGAAGCGGCGGTAGGCCGCGATGTTCGTGAGCGTGTGCCCGCCGCCGATGTCGGCGTCGATCTGGAGCGAGGCGCCACCGCTTTCGATCCGGCGCGAGGTCGGGCCGTCGAGGCAGACCTCGGTGTTCTCCGGCCCGGGCGTTACGCCGCAGGCGGCGAGGCGTGTCGCGATGCTGTTCGCGTTGCCCGGCGCGACGATGCGCATGACCCAGGCCGCGTTGCCGCCCTTCTCCTCCTCGTAGTCGCCGATCACGTTGAACGTGAGCCGCGGGCCGGCCTCCCACAGGAAGCGGGCGCGGCCGCCGGTCGTCTCGCGCTTGTCGATGCCGCGGTCGTTGAAACGATTGAAGATCGTCGCGTCGCGCTCCTCGCGCACGCCGGTGACGCGCAGCGCCGCGCCGTCGGCGATCGCCAGGTTGAGCATCGCGTTGCCGACGAGGTAGCCGTCCTCGCCGATCGACAGCCGCGCGCGCCCCGACGTCGCGTCGGGGTCGGGCGCCTGCGTCACGATGTTGACGACGCCCGCCGAGGCGTTCTTGCCGAACAGCATGCCCTGCGGACCGCTCAGCACCTCGACGCGCGCGACGTCGAAAAGGCTGCTCGTCGGTGGCGTGAGTTGACCCTGGACGACGCCGTCCACGACGACGAGCACGTTGTTCTCGGACGAGCGGGTGAAGGTCTGCGTGCCGCTGCCGCGGATCGAGTAGCCGGCCGACGGCTGACCGACGTAGTTGAGCTCGGGCGAGGCGTTCTGCAGCTCGGTGACGTTGGTGATCGTCCGGCGTTCGAGCGCCTCGCCGCTCACCACCGAGATGGTCAGCGGCACGTCCTGGAGGCGCTCCTCGCGCTTCTGCGCCGTGACGATGATCTCGTCGGCTGCGTCGTCCGCCGCCGCGGCCCCGTCGGCCGGCGCCGTCTGCGCCGTCGCCGGAACCGCCATCGCCGCGATCGCGCAGCCCAGCGCCAGATGCCACTTCCGCAAGTCGTTCATCGCCTCTTCCTCCCCATCTGCCGGCTCGCGCCAGGTCTTCGGTTGCGTCCCTCGATCGAGTCCTCAGCCGTAGCCGGCCACCCGGGCCGCGGCCGACGCGGCCCACACGGCGCCGTGCGGATAGGCGTGCGCGGCGATCGATTGCGGCAGGAGCTGCGCCCCGAAGCCCGGGTGCGCGGGCACCATGTAGCGCCCGCGCCGCACCTCGATCGGATGGACGAACTGCTCGTGCAGGTGCGCGGCGTGTTCGGTCATGCGCCCCTCGAGCGAGGCGCTCACGCACAGATGGTCGATGATCGACACGTGCGGCGCGTACTGGCAGAGCCCGACGCCCCCGGCGTGGGGGCAGACGGGCTTGCCGAACTTTGCCGCGAGCAGCAGGACGGCGAGCACCTCGTTGAGGCCGCCGAGCCGGCAGTTGTCGAGCTGGACGACGTCGAGCGCGTCGGCCGCGAGCAGCTGCTTGAACATCACGCGGTTGTGGCCGTGCTCGCCGGTCGCGACGCGGATCGGGCGGACGCCGGCCGCCACCTTGGCGTGACCGAGCACGTCGTCGGGGCTCACCGGTTCCTCGATCCAGTAGGGATCGAACCGCGCGAGAGCGCGCGTCCAGTCGATCGCCTGGCCGACCTCCCAGACCTGGTTGGCGTCGATCATCAGCCGGCGGTCGGGGCCGATCTCGGCGCGCACGATCGCGCAGCGGCGGACGTCGTCGTCGAGGTCGCGCCCCACCTTGATCTTGATCGCGTCCCACCCTTCGGCGACCGCCCGGCGGCACAGCGCGCGGATCTTGTCGTCGGGGTAGCCGAGCCAGCCCGCCGACGTCGTGTAGGCCGGATACCCGTCCCGGCGCAGCGCCGCCTCGCGCCCGTCCCGGCCGGCGCGCGCGGCGCGCAGGATGTCGAGCGCCTCGTCCGGGGTCAGCGCGTCGGTGAGGTGCCGGAAGTCGATGAGGCCGACGAACGCCTCGGGCGAGAGGTCGGCGACGAGCTTCCAGACGGGCTTGCCCTCGACCTTGGCCCAAAGGTCCCACACCGCGTTGACGATCGCGGCGAGTGCGAGGTGGACGACGCCTTTTTCCGGCCCAACCCAGCGCAGCTGGCTGTCGCCCGCGAGCCGGCGCCAGAAGCCGGCGAAGTCGCTGGTGATCGACTCGAGGGTCAGCCCGCGAACGAGCGGCATCAGCGCCTCGACGGCGGCGACGCAGAGCTCGTTGCCGCGGCCGATCGTGAAGGTGAACCCGTGCCCCTCGGGACCCCCGTCCGTGCGCAGGACGACGTAAGCGGCCGAATAGTCGGGATCGGGATTCATCGCATCCGACCCGTCCGCCCGGCGCGATGTCGGGAAGCGCAGGTCGTAGGCCGCGAAGTCGTCGATCGCCAAAGCCATTCCGTGATCCGCCCCTCTGCGTTCTTATATGAACGTCCGTTTTCCATACGAGCATGTTTCACAAGTGAACGCAACATGCCTATTGTGCGGCGGGACAAAGGGAGGCGCGGGTTGGCCAAGCAGGCTCAGGGCAGGCGGGAGTATCAGGCACCGGCGCTCGACAAGGGGCTCGAGATACTAGAGTTCCTCGCAGACAAGGCCGCGCCCCACGGCATGATGGAGATCGCCGGCGCGCTGGGGCGCTCGCGCAACGAGATCTACCGCATGCTCGTCGTGCTCGAGCGGCGCGGCTATCTCGAGCGGCTGGCCGACGATCGGTTCGAGCTGTCGAATCGGCTGTTCGAGCTCGGCATGCGCACGCCGCCGAGACGCAACCTGCACGACGCGGCGCTCCCGCACATGCACCGCCTCGCCGAGTCGCTGTTCCAGTCTTGCCACCTCGTGGTGCGCAGCGCCGACGACATGGTCGTCGTGGCACGCGTCGAGAGCCCCGATCTTCTCGGCTTCGCCGTGCGCGTCGGCTACCGGCGGCCGATCGTGCTGTCGACGTCGGGGCGCCTGCTCTTCGCCTTCCTGCCCCGCGCGCATCAGGACGCGTGGCTCGATTCGCTGCGCGCCGCCGCGCCGGCCGCCGAAGTCGATCGCTTCCTCGCCGACTGCGCCAAGATCGAGAAGAAGGGCTACCACGTCGGGCCGAGCCCCTACGTCGACGCGGTCACCGACCTCGGCGCCCCGATCTTCGACGGTGCGAGCGAGGGCGCGGTGGCGTCGCTCATCGTCCCCTTTGTCTCCGGGCGCTCGGCGCGATCGTCCATAGACGAGGCGCTCGATGCCCTACGCGCGGCGGCGGGAGCGATCGGCGAGGCGTTGCGGCACGGGTGACCGCTTGCCCGCGAACAAGGTTTGTGTTTCACATGCGAACACATGATTTATAGATCGGGCAAGCGGTGGAAACCCGGATCGGCGGACGCCGAGCGCGTGGCGCCGCTCGGTGTCGGGACGGCGCCGCTGGGCAACCTCTACCGCGCGATCGACGACCGGGAAGCGGCGGCGACGCTCGAGGCCGCCTGGCAGGGGGGCATCGGCTTCCTCGACACCGCCCCCTACTACGGCCACGGGCTGAGCGAGCGCCGGATCGGCGACCACCGCGTCCAGCACCCCGATCGCGACTTCGCGATATCGACGAAGGTCGGTCGCCGCCTCGAGCCTTGCGCGCCCGCCGACGTTCCCGCGCACGGCTTCGTAGCGCCGCTGCCGGCGCGACCCGTGTTCGACTACAGCCGCGACGGCGTCCTTCGCGCCTTCGACGCCAGCCTAGCCCGCCTCCGCGTCGAGCGCGTCGACGGCCTGCTGCTCCACGACATCGGGCGGCTCGTGCACGGCGACCGCGCGCCCGCGGTGCTCGCGCAGGCCCTCGACGAAGCGCTGCCGGCGATGGCGGACCTCAAGGCCGAAGGCCGGGTCGGCGCGATCGGCCTCGGCGTCAACGAATGGGAGGTGTGTCACGAGGTGCTCGGTCGCGCCGACCTCGACGTCGTGCTGCTCGCCGGGCGATACACCCTCCTCGACCAGAGCGCGCGCGGCTTCCTCGATCGGGCGCGGGCGCGCGGCGTCGCGGTGATCGCCGCCGGCCTGTTCAACTCGGGGCTGCTGGCGGGCGGCGCCACCTACGACTACGAACCCGCGCCGCCCGAGATGCTCGCGCGCCGCGACCGGCTCGCCGCCGTGTGCGCACGCCACGGCGTCGAGCTGCCCGCCGCCGCGTTGCGCTTCGCGGCGCGGCACCCGGCGGTGGCGCGGGCCCTCGTCGGGCTGCGCTCGCCCGCCGAGGTGGCGCAGGCCGTCGCCTGGCACGCCGCGGACGTCCCGGCCGACCTCTGGCTCGAACTCGCCGACGAAGGACTCATCGACGAGGCGGCGCCCCTGCCGTGCTGATCGACGCGCACCAGCATTTCTGGCGCCCGGACCGCGGCGACTACGGCTGGCTGCCGCCCGATCTGGCGCCGATCCACCGCGACTTCGGCCCCGCCGATCTCCGCCCGCTGATCGAGGCGGCCGGCATCGCGGGGACGATCCTCGTCCAGGCGGCGCCCACGCTCGCCGAGACACGCCACCTGCTCGATCTCGCCGACGCCGCGCCCGAGGTGGCCGGCGTCGTCGGCTGGGTCGATCTCGAGGCGGCCGACGCGCCCGCGACGCTGCGCCGGCTGGCATTGCACGCGCGCTTCAAGGGCGTGCGACCGATGCTGCAGGACCTGCCCGACCCCGCCTGGGTGCTCCGCCCGTCGCTCGACGCCGCGATCGCCGAACTCGTCGATCTGGGCCTGCGGTTCGACGCGTTGGTCCGGCTGGCGCAGCTCCCGGCGATCCGCGAGCTCGCCCGTCGCCATCCGTCGCTGAAGATCGTGCTCGATCACGGCGGCAAGCCGCCGATCGCCGCGCGCGGCTGGCGGCCCTGGGCGGACGAAGTCGCCGCGCTGGCGGCCGAGACCGGCGCGTTCGTCAAGCTTTCGGGGCTGTCGACCGAAGCGGAGCCCGGTGCCGGCGCGGAGGCGATCGCACCCTACGTTCGGCACCTGCTCGAGGCGTTCGGACCTGATCGCGTCATGTGGGGCAGCGATTGGCCGGTGCTGCTGCTGGCCTCGGACTACGCGGGGTGGCTGGCCCTGGCGCGGTCGCTGGTCCCGCAGGCTGCCCACGCCGCCGTCTTCGGCGGGACGGCGGCCCGCTTCTACGACATCGGAAGGGGACCGGGATGAGCGCGCGGCTGGCGGGCAAGCGGGCGTTGGTGACCGCGGCGGGCAACGGCATCGGCCGCGCGTCGGCGATCGCGTTCGCCCGCGAGGGCGCGACCGTGCTCGCGACCGACGTCGACGAAGACGCGCTCGCCGCGCTCGCCGCCGAGGCGCCGGGCCTAGAGGTCGAGCGCCTCGACGTGACCGACGACGCGGCCGTCGCGCGGCTCGGGGGCCGCGGGCCGGCGTTCGACGTGCTGCTGAACTGCGCCGGGTTCGTCCACCACGGCACGATCCTCGACTGCACGGCCTCCGACTGGATGCGGTCGATCGACCTCAACGTGACCTCCATGTACCGCACGATCCGCGCGCTGTTGCCCGGGATGGTGGCGAGCGGAGGCGGCTCGATCGTCAACATGGCCTCGGTGGCCTCGAGCGTGCGCGGCGTCCCGAACCGCTTCGTTTACGGCGCGACCAAGGCGGCGGTTATCGGGCTCACGAAGGCGGTCGCGGCGGACTTCGTGGGCCAAGGCGTCCGCTGCAACGCGATCTGCCCGGGCACGGTCGACACGCCGTCGCTCGGGGCCCGCATGGCGGCGACCGGCGACGCGGACGCCGCGCGGCGCGCCTTCGTCGCCCGCCAGCCGATGGGTCGGCTGGGCACCCCCGACGAAGTGGCGGCGCTCGTCGTATATCTCGCCTCCGACGAGGCGGCGTTCACCACCGGCGCGATCCATGTGATCGACGGCGGATGGACGATGTGAGGAGGCGCGGATGAAGCTCGTGAGATGGGGACCGCCCGGTTCCGAACGACCGGGATGCATCGATTCGCAAGGTCGGGTCCGCGACCTGTCGGGCGCTGTGCCCGACATCGCCGATGGCGCGCTCGACCCCGACCGGCTGGCCGAGCTGTCGACGCTCGATCCCGATCGGCTGCCGTCGGTGGGCGACGGCGTCCGCCTCGGCCCGTGCGTCGCCGGCACGGGCAAGTTCGTGTGCATCGGCCTCAACTACGAAGACCACGCGCGCGAGTCGGGCATGGCGATCCCGACCGAGCCGGTGGTGTTCATGAAGGCGACGTCGGCGATCGCCGGGCCGAACGACGACCTCGAGCTGCCGCGCGGCTCCGAGAAGACCGACTGGGAGGTCGAGCTCGGCGTGGTGATCGGGCGCGCGGCCAAGTACATCGACGAGGCGGACGCGATGGATCACGTCGCCGGCTACTGCGTCGTCAACGACCTGTCCGAGCGCGCCTTCCAGCTCGAGGGCACCGGCCAATGGGTCAAGGGCAAGAGCTGCGACGGGTTCGGTCCGCTGGGCCCGTGGCTCGTCACGAAGGACGAGGTCGCCGACCCGCACGACCTCGGCATGTGGCTCGACGTCAACGGCCGCCGCTTTCAGGACGGGTCGAGCCGGACGATGATCTACCGCATCCCGTTCCTCGTCGCCTACCTCAGCCGCTTCATGAGCCTGGCGCCGGGCGACGTGATCTCGACCGGCACGCCGCCCGGCGTCGGGCTCGGACAGACGCCGCCCGTCTACCTCCGGGCCGGCGACGTGGTGGAGCTCGGGATCGAGGGGCTGGGCACGCAGCGGCAGCACGTGCGGGCGGCCCGCTGAGGTGGGGCTGGCGCGCGCCGCCTCGGTCGACGACTACCGCGCGCTGGCGCGCCGGCGGCTCCCGCGCGTGCTGTTCGACTACATCGACGGCGGCTCGTACGCCGAGGCGACGCTGAGGCGGAACGTCGACGACCTGGCGGCGCTGGCGCTGCGGCAGCGCGTCATGCGCGACATGTCCGCGATCGATCCCGCGGTCGAGCTGTTCGGCGAGCGGCTCTCGATGCCGCTCGCCCTGGGCCCGGTCGGCTTCGCCGGCATGTACGCGCGCCGCGGCGAAGCGCAGGCCGCGCGCGCCGCGAGGGCGGCGGGCGTCCCCTTCTGCCTGTCGACGGTCGGCATCTGCGGGATCGAGGAGGCTGCCGCGGCCGCCCCGGCGCCGTGGTTCCAACTCTACATGATCAAGGATCGCGGCTACGTGCGCGAGCTCCTCCGGCGCGCCGGGGCCGCCGGCAGCCGCGTGCTCCTGTTCACCGTCGACCTGCCGACGCCGGGCGCCCGATACCGGGACCTGCGGTCCGGCATGATGAGCCAGAAGGGCCCAGCCGGCCGGCTGCGGCAGGCGATCGACGGCCTCGCCCACCCGGGGTGGCTCGTCGACGTCTATCTTCGCGGCCGGCCGCACAGCTTCGGCAACCTCGCGGCGGCGCTGCCGCGCACGCAAAGCTTCGCCGACGCCTGGGACTGGATCCGCGCCAACTTCGACCGATCGGTGACGTGGGCCGACCTCGATTTCGTGCGCGCCAACTGGGCGGGACCCATCGTCGTCAAGGGCATCCTCGATCCGGCCGACGCGCGCGCCGCGGTCGCGGCCGGCGTCGACGGCCTCGTCGTCTCGAACCACGGCGGTCGGCAGCTCGACGGCGCGCCGTCGTCGATCCGCGCCCTGCCGGCGGTCGCCGAGGCGGTCGACGGGCGCTGCGCGGTGCTGATGGACGGCGGCGTGCGCTCGGGCCTCGACGTGCTCAAGGCGCTGGGCGCCGGCGCCCGCGCGGTGATGCTCGGCCGCGCCTGGGCTTACGCGGTCGCCGCGGGCGGCGAGACGGGCGTCGCGAAGCTGCTCGCGACCTTTCGCGCGGAGCTCGAGACCGCGATGGTGCTCACCGGCTGCGCGCGCGCCGCCGACGCCGGGCCGCATCTGCTCGCGGAGGGCGCGGCGTGACCGTGCCCCGCCCGATCCTACTCGCGAAGGAAGCGCGCCGGCTCGCCGTCGCGGCTGCCTTCGGGCTCGCCGTCGCCCTCTCCTCCCCACTACTCGGCGGCGAGCCGTCCTTGTCTCCGCGGGTGCCCGGGCATCGGCTGGCGCTGCAGCTCCACAGCGTGCGCGCCGACCTCGAACGCGACCTGCCCGGCACGCTCGCCGCGATCCGCCGCGCCGGCGTGCGGCGCGTCGAATTCTCTTCGACGTTCGGGCGGACGCCGCGGGCGTTCCGCGCCGAGCTCGACCGCGCGGGCCTGCGCGCGGTGGCCGCGCACTTCCCGCTCGACGACTTCACGAACCGGCCCGGGCACATCCTTGAGGTGGCGAGGGCGACCGGCGCGCGCGACGTCGGCGTGTCGTGGATCGCGCGGCCGGGCCGGCTCGCGAGCGACGCGTCGGACGTCGCGCGCGCCGCCGCGGCGCTGAACTCCGCCTGTCGGACGCTGAGGCCGGCGGGTCTGCGCGTCCACTACCATGTCCACGGCTACGAGTTTGCGGACGGCGGCGCGCTGTTCGACAATCTGCTGGCCAGGCTCGATCCCGCCTGCGTGGACGTCGAACTCGACACCTTCTGGGTGGCCTACGCCGGCGCCGATCCGGCGGCGCTGCTGCACCGTCACGGCCGACGGATCGCCCTCCTCCACCTGAAGGACATCGCGCCCGGTGCCGGAGCCGGCCGGCGGCCGCTCGATCTGCAGGCGGACAACGCGGCGCTCGGCACCGGACGCCTCGACCTGCCCGCGATCCTGCGGGCGGCGCGGGCCGCGGGCGTGCGCTGGTACATCATCGAGGACGAGACCTCGGACGGGCTCGAGCGCCTGGCGGGCGCGGTCGGGCATCTGAACGGCGAAGGAAGGGGAAGGTAGCGGACATGACAGGACGAACCCTCGGCACGGCACGACTGGCGGCGCTGCTCGGACTCGCGCTGGCCGGGCTTGCGGCCCCCGCGGCGGCGGCGCCCGCCGACCCGGTCGCGCCCGCGCCCCTGATCGTCAATCCCGACGCGCGCCGGCCGGCTTCGCTCGACGGGCGCTGGCAGGTGATCATCGACCCGTTGAGCAGCGGCGACGCGAGCCCGGTGGCGGCGGGCGTCGAGGGCGCAGGCTTCTACAGGGATCGCCGCCAGGTCTCGCCCCTCGAACTCATCGAGTACAAGTTCAGCGACAAGGTCACGCTGAAGGTGCCCGGCGACTGGAACGCGCAGGACCCGCGGCTCTTCTTCTATCAGGCGCCCGTCTGGTACCGGCAGACGTTCCAGCGTCCGAAGGCGGGGGCGCGCCATTTCCTCTATTTCGGCGCGGTCAACTACGCCGCCGACGTCTATGTGAACGGCCGGTACGTCGCCAGCCACGAGGGCGGCTTCACGCCGTTCAACGTCGAGGTGACCGACCGCTTGAAGGACGGCGAGAATCTCGTCGTGCTGAAGGTCGACAGCACGCTCGGCGCGCAGACGGTGCCGACCGCCAAGACCGATTGGATGAACCAGGGCGGGATCACCCGCAGCGTCCGCCTGATCTCCACGCCCAAGGCCTTCGTCCGCGACTACGTCGTCCGGCTCGCCGATCGCGACGCCCGACGCATCGCGGTCGACGTCGAGGTCGACGGCGGTCGGCCCGGCGAGACCGTGCGGGTCGACATCCCCGAGCTCCGGCGCGGCGCGGCGGTGCGCCTCGACGCCCGCGGGCGCGGGCGGGCGAGCTTCGCCGCGCCGGTGGACCTCTGGTCGCCCGAGCGGCCGCGGCTCTACGACGTGACGGTCGCCTACGGCGGCGAGACGCTGCGCGACCGCATCGGCTTCCGGACGATCGAGACCCGCGGCGGCGACATCCTGCTGAACGGCCGGCCGGTCTTCCTCAAGGGCATCGCGATGCACGAAGAAAGCATCCGGCATCCCGGCCGATCCTTCGGGACCGAGGACGCGCGCGCGATGCTCGGACTGGTGAAGGAACTGGGCGGCAACTTCGTCCGCCTCGCGCACTATCCGCACGACGAGGCGACGACGCGCGTCGCCGACGAGCTCGGCCTGCTCGTGTGGTCGGAGGTCCCCGTCTACTGGTCGATCGACTGGAAGAGCGACAAGGCGCTCGCGTCCGCGACGACGCAGCTCAGCGACAACATCGTGCGCGACCGCAACCGAGCCTCCGTCGTGATCTGGTCGGTGGCCAACGAAACCCCGATGAGCGAACCGCGGCTCGCCTTCCTGCGCAAGCTCGTGGCGACGGTGCGCGGCCTCGACGACTCGCGGCTGGTGTCGGCGGCGTTGTTCGGCGACCCGTTCGGCTTCTTCAAGCAATACGCCGGCATGCTCATGGCGCGCATCGCGCTCGACCCGGCGACGCCGGCGGCGAAGCGCGAGGCGGCGCTGGCATGGTTCGAGAAGCAGGCCGGTTCGCGCCCCGACGAAGCCCGGCTGCGGGCGCTCGCGAGCCAGACGAATCACGTGGTCGACGACCCGCTCGGCGACGACCTCGACGTCGTCGCGTACAACCAATATTTCGGTTGGTACCCGGCGGGCTTTCTGGCGCGCGCGCTGCCGATGGACGAGCCGACGCTGCGGCTCGCCGAGCTCGCGCTGATGCCCGAGATGCGGATCGAGCCGCGCCAGGATAAGCCGTTTATCATCTCGGAGTTCGGCGCCGACGCCAAGGGCGGCTTCGTCGGCGACGAGAACACGATCTTTTCCGAGGCCTTCCAGGTGCGCTACTACGAGACGCAGCTGCGCATGCTCGCGAACAGCAAGAAGCTGAGGGGCGTGGCGCCCTGGGTTCTTAAGGATTTCAGGACCTTCCTCCGCACCCACCCGGACTACCAGGAGTATTTCAACCGCAAGGGATTGGTGGACGAGAAGGGCAACAAGAAGCGTGCCTTCGACACCCTGCGCTCGGTCTATACGGGGCGAAACCCGCTGCCGCAGATGCGCGCCGTCGAAGCCGCCGCCGGGCCGACGGGCCGATGAGCGCCGCGACGGCACCGGGCCGGCTGACGATCGACGGGTCCGCGTTCCGCGACGCGCAGGGGCGGCACGTCGTCCTGCGCGGCGTGAACTTCGGCGGCGACTGCAAGGTGCCCTACCGCCCGGACGGCCACAGCTACCACCCGACCGACTTCTCCGATCACCGGACGGTGAGCTTCGTCGGGCGGCCCGCGCCGCTGGACGAGATCGACGGCCACCTGGCACGCATCCGCCACTGGGGCTTCAACGTCGTCCGCCTGCTGACCACCTGGGAGGCGGTCGAGCACGCCGGGCCCGGGCTCTACGACCGCGAATACCTCGACTATTTCGCGGAGGTCTGCCGCCGCGCCGGCGCGCACGGCCTCCACGTGTTCGTCGACTTCCACCAGGACGTGTGGAGCCGCATGACCGGCGGCGACGGGGCGCCGGGCTGGACCTTCGAGGCGGCCGGGCTCGACTTC
>Ga0164290_1001732_pt1 | contig 24997 bp, 22 predicted proteins | sample Micstemetagenome_FD_108782 | JGI IMG/M metagenome (GOLD analysis project Ga0164290, IMG submission 108782) | Contaminated culture microbial community from soil near Moab, Utah, USA - Microcoleus steenstrupii SON62 (Illumina Assembly) | ecosystem: Environmental > Terrestrial > Soil > Soil crust...
AGGGGCCGCGCAGTTCGGGCCCGCAGCCGCCTGATCTGGAAGAGTTGATCCGCAAGGGCCAGGATCGGCTCAAGAGCATCCTTCCCTCCGGCGGTGGTGGCGGCTGGGGCGCCAGGGGGATCGGCATTCTCGCGGTCCTCCTGATCGGTGTCTGGCTGTTCACAGGCTTCTATCGCGTGCAGCCCGACGAGCAGGGCGTGGTGTTGCGCTTCGGCCAGTGGGTGAAGACCACGCAGCCTGGACTGAACTACCGCATTCCCTATCCGGTCGAGACGGTGCTGACCCCCAAGGTCACCCGCGTCAACCGCATCGACGTCGGTTTCCGTGGTGACCTGACCGACCGATCGGGCCAGGCGCGCGACATCCCCGAGGAAAGCCTGATGCTGACCGGGGACGAGAACATCGTCGACATCGATTTCTCGATCTTCTGGCAGATCAAGGATGCCGGGCAGTTCCTGTTCAACATTTCCAATCCGGAACCGACGGTGAAGGCGGTGGCGGAGAGCGCCATGCGCGAAGTGATCGGCAAGAACCCGATCCAGCGCATCCTGACCGAGGGCCGGCAGCCGATCGAGGACGCGACGGTCGCCCTGATGCAGCAGGTGCTGGACAACTACAAGGCCGGCATCACCATCAGCCGCGCCAACCTGCAGAAGGTCGATCCGCCGAATGCCGTCATCGACGCCTTCCGTGACGTCCAGGCCGCCAAGGCCGACAAGGAGCGTGCGCAGAACGAGGCGGAATCCTACCGCAACGACATCATTCCCCGCGCCCGAGGCGAGGCGGAGCGGATCCTGCAGGGGGCGGAAGCCTACAAGCAGCAGGTCGTCGCCACCGCCCAAGGTGAGGCGGCGCGCTTCCTGTCGGTCTACGGCGCCTATCAGCAGGCCAAGGAAGTGACCGCAAAGAGGCTCTATCTGGAAACCATGGAAGAAATCCTTCGCGGCACGAACAAGATCATCCTCGACACCAAGGACGGCGGCGTGATGCCCTATCTGCCGCTTCCCGAGCTGCAACGCCGGTCGGGGGCCGCGCCCACAGCGCCGGGCGTCCAGCCGCAGGGAGGCACCCGATGAACCGCCAGGGTCCCATCATCGCCGTCATCGCCATCCTGGCCCTGCTCGCCGTCGTCATCGGCGGATCGATGTTCGTGGTCGACCAGCGCCAGCAGGCCCTCGTCGTTCGCCTCGGCGATCCGCAGCGGGTCATCAACCAGCCGGGCCTGAACTTCAAGATTCCGCTGATCGAGGAAGTCACCTACTTCGACAAGCGCATCCTGCCGCTGGAAGGTCAGACCGAGGAAATCATCGCCTCGGACCAGAAGCGGCTGCAGGTCGATGCCTTCGTGCGCTTTCGTATCGTCGATCCGCTGCGCTTCTTCCAGGCGGTGGGCACCGAGCCGGTCGCAAGGCTGCGGCTCACGCCGCTGCTCAATTCCGCACTGCGCCAGGTCCTGGGCAATGTGGAGTTCCAGTCGGCCGTCTCCGCGGAGCGTTCCACCCTCATGGGCCAGATCCGCGACATCCTGAACCGCGAGGCGACGCCTCTGGGGATGGAAATCGTCGACGTGCGGATCAGGCGGACCGATCTGCCGGAGGCGAACAGCCAGGCGGTCTACCGGCGGATGCAGACCGAACGCGAGCGCGAGGCACGCGAGAATCGCGCGCAGGGTGCCGAAATAGCCGATCGCATCCGCGGCGATGCCGAGCGTCAGCGCACCATCATCCTGGCCGAGGCACAGCGCACCTCGGAGATCCTCCGCGGTGAGGGCGAAGGCACCCGCGTCAAGGTGTTTGCCGACGCGGCGGGGCAGGATCCGGAGTTCTATGCCTTCTATCGGTCGCTGCAGGCCTATAGCCGCGCGCTGACCGACAACACCACATCGCTCGTACTCTCGCCGGATTCGGAGTTCTTCCGCTATTTCAATAGTGTGATCGGATCGGGGGCAGGGAGCGGTGAAACCGGGGCGGGACGGAGATAGGCTCGTCGCTCGCTAGGCGGCGGCGATTTAGGAGGCTGGAGGCCGATGTTGACGTTCTGCAAGCGTGTTGTGGGTGCCCTGGCGGTCGCGGGAATGCTGGCGCTGGGCGGCGTGCCGGAGGCCGCCGCCCGCTCGGCGCCGGAATCCTTCGCCGATCTGGTCGAAAAGCTGATGCCCTCGGTGGTCAATATCGCGACCACCCAGAAGATGCCGGAACGCCGGCAGATGGAAGTGCCGCGGCTGCCGCCGGGATCGCCCTTCGAGGAATTCTTCAAGGATTTCTTCGAACGCCAGCAGCGCGGGGGCACGCCGCAACAGCAGCAGCGCCGTCCCGTCACCTCCCTCGGCTCGGGCTTCGTCATCGATGCCGCCGGCTTCATCGTCACGAACAATCACGTGATCGACGGGGCGGAGGAGATCAAGGTCATCCTGCAGAACGGGACGGAGATCCCGGCCAAGCTGATCGGAACCGATCAGCAGACCGATATCGCCGTCCTCCAGGTGGAAACCAAGGAGAAGCTGGTACCCATCGTCTGGGGCGACAGCGACAAGGCGCGGGTCGGCGACTGGGTTCTGGCGATCGGCAATCCCTTCGGTCTCGGCGGTTCGGTAACCGCGGGAATCATCTCCGCGCGCGGCCGCGACATCGGTGCCGGCCGATACGACGACTTCATCCAGACCGACGCCTCGATCAACAAGGGAAATTCGGGCGGTCCCCTGTTCAACACCGATGGCCAGGTCGTCGGCGTCAACACCGCGATCTACTCGCAGTCGGGCGGTTCGGTCGGAATCGGATTCTCGGTCCCTGCGATTATCGCCCAGCGCGTGGCCTCGCAGATCCGTGAGTTCGGCAAGACCAAGCGAGGCTGGCTCGGCGTACGAATCCAGGCGGTTACCGACGAGATCGCCGAGAACCTCGGCCTCGACAAGGCACGTGGGGCGATGGTTGCCGGCGTGACCGAAGGCGGGCCGGCCGACAAGGCCAAGCTCGAGGCCGGGGACGTCATTCTTTCCTTCGACGGCAAGCCCGTGGCCGATATGCGGGCGCTGCCGCGCATCGTTGCCGATTCCGCGATCGGCAAGTCGGTTCCGGTGGAAGTGTGGCGGAAGGGCAAGACCCAGACGCTGCGTGCTCAGGTCGGCGAGTTGAACGAGGAAGAGGTGGCGATGGCCGCGCAGCCGTCGAATCAGGGCGGCGGGACCTCCCGTGCGGTCGATATCGATGCGCTCGGCCTGACGCTCGCGCGCCTCACCCCAGAGCTTCGCCAGAAATTCGAATTGAAGCCTGACGCCAAGGGCGTGGTGGTGACTGAAGTGAAGTCCGAAGGGGCGGCGGCGGCGAAGGATCTGCGCGCCGGCGACCTCATCCTCGACGTCCACGGCGCGGAGGTGGAAACACCCGAGGACGTGCGCGAGAAGGTGAAGCAGGCGCAGGCCGAAAAGAAGCGGTCCGTCCTGCTGCGCATCCAGCGGGGGGCCGATACGCGCTTCGTTCCGCTGGCGCTGAAGGGCTAGCTGCGAAGGCCGGTAGAAATTGTGCCGCTGCTGCAAGTGGCGCATTGCGTTTGACGCGCCAGTTCGCTAAGACCGCCCGCAATCACTAAACGGGGGCTGGCGATCGCAGGTCAGGCCTCCACGAATCGGGAGGCGTGATGCGGGAAGCTCAGCACCCGCGGGCCGGCGGGGTCCGATGGGCATGAACGGGACGCCGCTGTTGAGCGTACAGGGCGTCTCGGTCCGCTTCGGCGGTATCGTCGCCTTGGATAAGGTCGGTTTCGACGTCGAGAAGAGCAAGATCGTGGGCCTGATCGGGCCGAACGGCGCCGGCAAAACGACGTTGTTCAACTGCCTTTCGCGCCTCTATGAGTTCCAGGAAGGCGACATTCTCTACGAGGGGAAGTCGGTGATCGACGTGCCCAAGCACGGCATCGCCGGGCTCGGGATCGGCCGCACCTTTCAGAACCTCGCGCTCTTCCGCACCATGTCGGTGGTGGAGAATGTCATGGTCGGCGGCCATTGCCGCACCAGCACGGGCTATGTGGCCAACCTGCTGCGCCTGCCTTCGGTGCGGCTGGAAGAAGCCGGCCTTCGGACGAGGGCGGAGGAGATCGTTCGCTTCCTGCATCTCGAGGATGTCGCCCATGTGCCTGTCGGCGGCCTGCCCTTCGGCTTCCAGAAGCGGGTCGAGCTCGCGCGCGCGCTGATCACCGAACCGAAGCTGCTGTTGCTGGACGAGCCGGCGGCGGGGCTCAATCACGAGGAACTCGACACCCTGGGCAGGACCATTCGCGAGATTCGCGACCGGCTCGGGGTGACGGTGCTGCTCGTGGAGCATCACATGAGCCTCGTGATGAGCATCTCCGAGAAGGTGGTCGTGCTGAACTTCGGCCGCAAGATCGCCGATGGCACGCCGGCCGAAGTGCAGAACGATCCCGAAGTGATCCGCGCGTATCTGGGGACCAGCTGATGGCTAAGGTTCTGGAAGTGAAGGGGCTCCGCGCGGGCTATGGGCCGACGGAAGTGCTGCACGGCCTCGATTTCGAGATCGAGGAAGGGGGCATCACCACCATTCTCGGCGCCAATGGCGCGGGCAAGACGACGACGCTCAGGGCCATCTGCGGCATGGTCAGGGTTTCCGGACAGATAACCCTCAATGGCCAGGCGATCGCCGGCAAGGCCACCGAGGACATCGTGCGCCAGGGCGTGGCCCATGTTCCCGACGGGCGCGGCACCTTCGTTCAGCTCACCACCGAGGAGAACATCCGCCTCGGCGCCTATGTCCGCTCCGACAAGGCGGCGGTGGCCGCCGACATGGAGCGGATCTACGGATACTTCCCGCGCCTGAAGGAACGGCGCGAGCAGCAGGCGGGCACGCTTTCCGGCGGCGAGCAGCAGATGCTGGCGATCAGCCGGGCGCTGATGCTGAGCCCGAAGCTCCTGCTGCTGGACGAGCCTTCCTTCGGCCTGGCGCCGCTGATCGTGCAGGAGATCTACCGCATCCTGCGCGAGATCAACCGCAAGGAGAAGGTGAGCATGCTGCTGGTGGAACAGAACGCCGCCCTCGCCCTCGAGGTGGCCGACCACGCCTACCTCCTCGAAACCGGCAACGTCGTCGTGTCCGGTACCTCGGACGTCATCAAGAACGACGAAACCGTCCGTCGCTCCTATCTCGGCTATTGAGGAAGACCCGACATGGAAGCCTTCCTGCACCAGATCTTCTCGGGCCTCGCGGCCGGCGGCATCTATGCCTCGGTGGCGCTCGCGCTGGTGATGATCTACACCGCGACGCATCACATCAACTTCGCCCAGGGCGAGATGGCGATGTTCGCCACCTATATCGGCTGGGCCCTGATCGAACAGGTGGGGCTGCCCTACTGGGTGGCCTTCTTCCTCACCATCGCGATCGCCTTCGTCGCCGGCTTCGCCATCGAGCGGATCGTGCTCAGACCCCTGGCCGACAAGCCGGTGCTGTCGATCATCATCGCCTTCATCGGCTTGCTGGTGATCTTCAACGCGCTGGCGGGTTTCTTCTTCAGCTACACGATCAAGGCCTTCCCTTCGCCCTTCCCGGCCACACCGCCCTTCGGCAACAAGTTCCTGTCCTGGCATGACCTCGGCACCGTCGGCATCACGGTGATCGTGCTGCTGCTGCTGTTCGGCTTCTTCCGCTTCACGCCGCTCGGACTCGCCATGCGTGCCGCCGCCTTCAATCCTGAATCGGCCAGGCTGGTCGGTATCCGGGTCGGCCTGATGCTGGCGCTGGGATGGGGGCTCGCGGCATCGATCGGCGGCGTCGCCGGCATGCTGGTCGCGCATGTGGTCTATCTCGATCCGAACATGATGTCGGGAATCCTGCTCTACGGCTTCGCCTCGGCGCTGCTCGGCGGGATCGACAATCCCGGGGGTGCCGTCGTCGGCGGGTTCATCGTCGGCGTGGCCGAGAACCTGCTTGGCGCCTATGTGATCGGCACCGAACTGAAGCTCTCGGTTGCCCTGGTGCTGATCATCGGCGTCCTCCTGGTGCGGCCCGCGGGCTTGTTCGGCCGGCGTCTCGTGACACGCGTGTAGCCGAGCGGAGGCAATGACATGACCAGCAATCAGGCCGCCGCTCCCCTCGCCAGGCCGTTGGCCAAGCCCGCGTCCAACTGGGTCGCGACCGGGATATTCGTCGCCATCCTGTTCACCCTGCCTTACCTGCTCCCGGTCGTATTGCCCGCGCTCGAGGGGATCATCACCCTCAAGGCGAATTTCATGATCTTCCAGTTCACCCTGGTGATCATCTACGCGATCGCGATCCTGGGGCTGAACATCGTCACCGGATACAGCGGCCAGATCTCGCTCGGCCATGGCGCCTTCTATGCGATCGGCGCCTACACGGCCGCGGTCCTCATGGACAAGCTCGACGTGCCCTATTGGGCGACCGTGCCGGTTTCGGGGGCGCTCTGCATGGTGGTGGGCTTCCTGTTCGGTCTGCCGGCGTTGCGGCTGACCGGCCACTACCTCGCGCTCGCAACCTTCGCGCTCGCGCTCGCGGTGCCGCAGCTGCTGAAATACAAGCACATCGAATGGCTGACCGGCGGCGTGCAGGGCGTCGTCATCCTGAAGCCCGATGCGCCGTTCGGCATCAAGTTCATGAACGCCGACCAGTGGCTCTACTACTTCTGTCTCTTCGTCGCCTGCATCATGTTCTGGCTTGCCGTGAACCTGATCCGCGGACGCTTCGGCCGGGCGATGATCGCCATCCGCGACCATCCGATCGCCGCCGAGGCGATGGGCGTCAACAACGCCATGGTGAAGTCGATGGCCTTCGGAATCTCCGCCGCCTACACGGGCGTCGCCGGTGCGCTGGGCGCGATCGCGATCGCCTTCGTCGCGCCGGACAGCTTCACCGTCTTCCTGTCGATCTCCTTCCTGGTCGGACTGGTGATCGGCGGACTGGCATCCATCTCGGGTGCGATCTTCGGCGCGATCTTCATCCAGTTCGTGCCGAACATCGCCGACAGCATCTCCAAGGCCGCGCCTTGGGCGATCTACGGCATGTTCCTGATCGCGGCGGTCTACTTCATGCCGACCGGCGCGGCCGGTTTGATCCGGCGCCTGCGCGGATGAGGAGCGGCGGCGGTCCCGCCGACTGAAATTGATCAGTCTATAAATAAAAAATGTGAACCATCGATCGAGACAGGGCCGCCGAGATAGTTCCCGGCGGCCTCTTTCTTTGTCGCCGGCGGCGTTGTCTCCCTCTAATTATCGTATTATAATTAAACTCATCAGGCGGAGATCGGCGCGCAGGCGCGGAACTCTCGCCAATGACTTTCAACGGGGCGTCAAGCCCGACCAAAGGGAGAAGCGTAAGATGTTGATTTCGCGTCGAGTTATGATTGCTTCCGTCGCCACTGCGGCTGCCGCGCATGCGCTGCCCGCCATGGCGCAGAAGAAGTACGATCCGGGTGCCTCCGACAAGGAGATCGTGTTCGGACACACCGGTCCCTATTCGGGACCGGCCTCGGCCTACGGCACCATCGGCAAGGCGATCCAGGCCTATGTCGCCAAGGTGAACGACGACGGTGGCGTCAACGGCCGGAAGCTGAAGATGATCACCTATGACGACGGCTACAGCCCGCCGAAGATGGTGGAGATGGTCCGCCGCCTCGTCGAGCAGGACGAGGTGCTGTTCCTGTTCAATACGCTGGGAACGCCGACCAATACCGCCATCCACAAGTATGTGAACGCCAAGAAGGTGCCGCACCTGTTCGTCGCCACCGGTGCCACCAAGTGGGGCGATCCGAAGAACTTCCCCTGGACCATGGGCTGGCAGCCGAACTACCAGACCGAGGGCAAGATCTATGCCCAGTACATCCTGGAGAACAAGCCGAACGCCAAGATCGGAATCCTCTACCAGAACGACGACTACGGTAAGGACTATCTGCACGGCTTCGAGGAGGGCCTGGGCGAGAAGGGCCGCAAGCTGATCGTCTCCAAACTCTCCTACGAGGTGACCGATCCGACGATCGACAGCCAGATCGTCAGCCTGAAGGGATCGGGCGCCGATACCTTCTTCAACATCACGACACCGAAATTCGCCGCCCAGGCGATCCGCAAGTCGGCGGATATCGAGTGGAAGCCGCTGCATTTCCTGAACAACGTCTCGGCCTCGGTCGGTTCGGTGCTCACCCCTGCGGGTCTCGACAAGTCGGTCGGCATCATCACGGCGCTCTACGCCAAGGACCCGACCGACCCGCAATGGGCGAACGACAAGGGCTATCAGGACTGGCTCGCCTGGATGAACAAGTACTATCCGGAGGGCGACAAGAAGGACACGTTCAACGTCTTCGGTTACAACGTGGCCTATACGCTGGTCGCGGCCCTGAAGCAGGCGGGCGACAACCTGACGCGCGAGAATGTCATGAAGCAGGCCGCCAGCCTGAAGGGCCTGGAAGTGCCGATGCTGCTGCCCGGCATCAAGGTCGACACCAGCGCGACCGACTTCTATCCCATCGAGCAGGAACAACTGGCCAAGTTCGACGGCAAGGTGTTCGAACTGTTCGGCAAGGTCTACGGCAATTGATCGATCAATCATCATGATCGAGTAATCAGTAATATAAATATCGGACGATAAATAAACTCCGGCCGCCGGCAGAAATGCCGGCGGCCTTTTCTTTTGTGCGCCTCAAGTAATCACGCTATAACGCGGGTCAAGGCTTCACGACATCGCGGCACAGCGGTGCGAAAACCAGAATTGCGCAAGGCCGGGGCAACCGGGTGCCGGCCGAACAGGGAGAAGCGATCGCATGCTTCGATCACCTCGATGACTGGTGTGCGACGGCGCCGCGAGGAACGCCGGCAGGCGCCGGTCGCGTGCAACGGGACGATCCGGGAGCGCGGTGACGCACTTCCGGGCAAGGGGAGGCGCTGACCCCATGATCCCGAGGGGCACGCCCGCGGGCGTTTCCCGGGGACCGCGGGCCGGAACCACCAGGGCAGCGAATGCCCGATCAGTTTCACCAGGGAAAGGAAACGGAAGATGTCGCTTACGCGTCGCACTCTGATCGCAGCAGCAGCCACTGCGCCGGCCCTCAGTTGGCCCGCGCTGGCCCAGAAGAAGTACGATAGCGGGGCCTCGGACAAGGAGATCGTGTTCGGCCACACCAACCCCTATTCGGGCCCGGCCTCCGCCTACGGCACCATCGGCAAGGCGATCGACGCCTATCTGAAGAAGATAAACGACGAGGGCGGCATCAACGGGCGCAAGCTCAGGATGATCACCTACGACGACGGCTACAGCCCGCCGAAGACGGTCGAGATGGTGCGCAAGCTGGTCGAGCAGGACGAGGTGCTGTTCCTGTTCAACACGCTGGGGACGCCGCCCAACTCGGCCATCCACAAGTACATGAACGCCAAGAAGGTGCCGCAGCTGTTCGTGGCCACCGGCGCCACCAAGTGGAACGATCCGAAGAACTACCCCTGGACCATGGGCTGGCAGCCGAACTACCAGATCGAAGGCCAGATCTACGCCAAGTACACGCTGAAGGAGAAGCCGAACGCCAAGATCGCGCTGCTCTTCCAGAATGACGACTACGGCAAGGACTACCTGAAAGGCTTCAAGGACGGCCTGGGGGCGGCCAACCAGAAGCTGATCGTCAAGGAACTGTCCTACGAAGTCACCGACCCGACGATCGATTCGCAGATCATCGAGATGAAGGGCTCCGGGGCCGATGTCTTCTTCAACATCACGACGCCGAAGTTCGCCGCCCAGGCGATCCGCAAGGCGCATGACATCGGCTGGAAGCCGCTGCACTTCCTGAACAACGTATCGGCCTCGGTCGGCTCGGTGCTCATCCCCGCCGGTCTGGAGAAGGCGATCGACATCGTCTCCACCCAGTACCTGAAGGATCCGACCGACCCGCAATGGGCGAACGACAAGGGTTATCTGGACTGGCTCGCCTGGATGAACAAGTACTATCCCGAGGGCGACAAGAAGGATGCCTCCAACGTCTACGGCTACAACGTGGCCCAGGGCCTGGCGGTGGTGCTGAAGCAGTGCGGCGACAACCTCACGCGCGAGAACATCATGAAGGAGGCCGCCAACCTGAAGAACGTGGATCTGCCGATGCTGCTTCCCGGCATCAAGGTCAACACCTCGCCCACGAACTTCGCGCCGATCACCCAGGTGCAGCTCATCAAGTTCGACGGCAAGGAATGGAAGCGCTTCGGCGAGATCCTGGGCGGCGGCGCCTGATCGTCGCATAAAGCGTCTCTCTCGGGGGAGCCGCGGGGCCGCCGGAACCAACCGGCGGCCCTTCTTCTTTTCAGGCCACCTTGATCATGGTCTTGCCGGTATTGCCGCCGGCCAGCACGCGGATCAGGCCCTCCGGCGCCTTGTCGATGCCCTCCAGCACGTCCTCGACGTATTTCAGCCGGCCGGCGGCGACATGGCCGGCGAGCGCCTCCTCCGCTTCCTCGTAGCGCGCCTCGCAGTCGAGGACGATGAAGCCCTCCATGCGAATGCGCTTCACCACCAGGAGGCCCGGCACCCCGCGGGGACCGGGAGCCGGCGTCGCGGTGTCGTACTGGCTGACATTGCCGCAACAGACGATGCGGCTGAAATTCGCCATGCGGAAGAGAACGCTCTCGAGCATCGGGCCGCCGACATTGTCGAAATAGACGTCGATGCCCTTCACGCCGTGGCGCTTCAGCCCCTCGCCCACGCTTTCGGCCTTGTAGTCGATCGCCCCGTCGAAGCCGAGATCCTCGACCACATGCCGGCACTTCGCCTCGCCCCCGGCGATGCCGACGACCCGCGCGCCCGCGATCTTCGCCAGTTGCCCGGCGATCGATCCCACCGCACCGGCGGCGGCGGATACCACCACCGTCTCCCCCGCCTTGGGCCTGCCGATCTCTTCCAGGCCGAACCAGGCGGTCTTGCCGGTGATGCCGAGAACGGAGAGATGCTGGGTGACCGGCTCGCGCCGCCTCAGCCGGCGCAAGCCCTTGGCCGGCAGCGCCGCGAAGCGCCGCCAGCCGGTGACGCCTTCGACGAGGTCTCCCGGGGCGAAGCCCTCGGCATTCGAGGCGAGCACCTCGCCCAGGCCGAAGCCCGGGAAGACGTCGCCCGGCTTCACTGGCGCCACATAGGTGGGCACCGGGCTCATCCAGGCGCGGTTGGCCGGATCGACCGACAGCCAGAGGATGCGGAGCAGCACCTCGCCCGCGCCGGCCGCCGGCATGGCGGCGTCCTGCACGCGGAAGTGGCCCGGCTCGAGATGGCCCTGCGGACGATCGGCCAGAACGACTTCGGTGTTCTCGGACATGATTTCCTCCCTTTGCTCAAGCCCTCCCTCGGCCTTGCCGCGGGAGGAGTCCTACGGCGCGAGCTTCGCTTCCAGCGCCGCGATGCGTTCCTTCAGCTGCTCGTTCTCCTCCCGCGCGGCCGCCGCCATCGCCTTCACCACCTCGAACTCCTCGCGGGAGACGAGGTTCATGTCGGCGAGGATGCGCTCGAGGCGGGCGCGAAAGGCGCCTTCCACCTCGTGGCGGGCGCCCTGCAGCGTGCCGACGGCGGAGGCGGCGAGGCGGGCGATGTCGTCGATGATGCGGTTGTCGGTCTGCATGTCGGTCCCCGAAGTCAAAGCGGCAGCGGCGCGGCGCGACGGATGATCTCGTCGATCTGAAGGCCGCTCGGCAATGCGCCGAAATGCCCCGGCGCCGGATTCTCGATGCGCGAGGCGATGAAGGCATCCGAGACGGCGGCCGGCGCATGCCGTAGCAGAAGCCCGGCCTGGAAGACCAGCATCAGCCGCTCGACCAGGTGCCGGGCGCGATGCTCGGCCTCCAGCGGATCGGACAGCTCCTCGCCGAGCGTGGTCATGGCCTGGTCGAGCCGGCGGTCGCCGCCGCGCGCCTGATCCAGTTCGGCCTGCAACGCCGCCGCCGTCTCGGGCGACCGCGACAGGGCCCGGAGCACGTCGAGACACATGATGTTGCCCGAGCCCTCCCAGATCGAGTTCACCGGCATCTCGCGGTAGTAGCGGCCCATGATGCCTTCCTCGACATAGCCGTTGCCGCCCATCACCTCCATCGCCTCGGCGGCGAGCGCCGGCCCGCGCTTGCAGATCCAGTATTTGGCGGCCGGGGTCATCAGGCGGCGGAACAGGCTCTCGCCCTCGTCCTTCTGCGCGTCGAAGGCGCGGGCGAGGCGCAGGTTGCAGGCCACCGCCGCCTCCACCTCGAGGGCGATATCGGCCAGCACGTTTCGCATCAACGGCTGGTCGATCAGCCGGCGCTGGAAGGCACTGCGATGCGCAGCATGGTGCAGGCCCTGCGCCAGGGCGCCGCGCATGATGCCGGCGGTGCCGAGGGCGCAGTCGAGGCGGGTATAGGTGCCCATCTCCAGGATGGTCGGGATGCCGCGGCCCTCTTCGCCGAGCAGCATGGCGAAGGCGGCCTGGAATTCGACCTCCGAGGAGGCGTTCGACCTGTTGCCGACCTTCTCCTTCAGCCGCTGGATGCGGATGGCGTTCAGGCTGCCGTCGGGGCGGAAGCGCGGCAGCAGGAAGCAGGAGAGGCCGCCCGGGGCCTGGGCCAGCACCAGGAAGGCATCGCACATCGGTGCCGAGAAGAACCACTTGTGGCCGGTGAGCGCCCAGGCGCCGTCGGCGGGTTCGGCCAGCGTGGCATTGGCGCGCACGTCCGACCCGCCCTGCTTCTCGGTCATGCCCATGCCGATCAGGGCGCCGTTCTTCTCGCCGATCGGCAGGAAGCGCCTGTCGTAGCGCGGCTGCAGCACTTTCTCGACGAAGGGCCGGGCGATGGCGGGGAAGCGGCGGAGTGCCGGGACCGAGCCGAAAGTCATGGTGAGCGGGCAGAGCGCGCCCTGTTCCACCTCGGCATAGAGCATGAAGGCGGCGGCGCGGGCCACATGCGCCCCCGGCTTCGGTTCGGCCCAGGGGCCGGAATGCAGGCCCTGGGCGCAGCCGATCTCCATAAGAGTGTGCCAAGCGGGATGAAACTCCACCTCGTCGCGGCGGCGGCCCTTCAGGTCGAAGCTCTTCAGGACCGGCGTGTGACGGTTGGCGAGATGGCCGAGCTCGATCGTTTCGGGGCGGCCGAGCAGATCGCCGAAGGCCGAGAGCGAGCGATCCGCCGTCTTCGCGCCCTCGCGCCGCACCCCTTCGCGGAGCGCGATATGCCCGGCATAGAGGTTGTAGGCCTCGAGCGGCGGCGACTGGTTCACCACCTCGTGCGTCTCGAAGGGAGCGGGCATGGTTTCCTCCGGGCGACTCTCAGGCGCGATCATAGGCCGTTTCGGTGCGGGGCTCGACGAAGGGGGGCGGACAATTTTGTCCGCTCGCAGGTGCGGCGGCGGAGACGCCGTCCAGCCGGAGGGGACGCTCTGCGGGGTGCTCGCGGGCAGCGAGCCCGGATTTTCCGGAGGCGAGGATCGGCCTTTTCCAGCAAGTCGCTGATCGAGATGAGCTTTTCGGGAGGGGCCTTATTTCAGGCCGAGCCTAACCCTGCCAATTCGAGCCAATTCGAGCCAGTTCGGGCCGGCGCCGGACCAGCGGCGGCCGGTGCGGCGCCTGATTCGTCCAGCTTTGACCAGCCTCTTTCTTCCCTTCTCCCTGCCTGCCGGCTTGTCCGGCGGGTCAAGCCTGCCGGAGTGGGAGAAGGGAAGTGAGGCGGACGATTCTGTCCGCCTGCCCTCCAGCAGCAGCCAGGTCATCGCCGTGCGCGAGGAGGCACCGAGCGCCGGGTCGGCCATCACCCGCTTCACCGGGATGCGGATCGCCGGGCCCAGCGCCTCGCCAGCGGTTCGATGTGTCGCCAGCATCGGAAAGGTTCCTCCAGAGGTCGTCTGATACAATTATACTGGATTGTTCTTTTTGCATCAAGAGCTCTACATATGTCATGATTGAAGTAACCAATGGCTGAATCGCAAGAAACAACAAGCAAGAAGATCTTATATATGGCTCATATTTTAATAAAAATTGCCAATCATATCGATAAAATTTTCGTAAAATAAATTGTAAATTGATTTTTCCATGTAATTATCATTTCAGTAATGTTAGGTCGTTTTACAATGGCCCTGGATTTCTGGTCGAAAACGACGGAAATCCGGGACTGGCACGCCGATTGCTCTTGTTTGGTCAGCCAACGACTTAACGAATGAAAGCACCGACCATGCGCAACATTCTCACCGCCCTCGCCGCCGCCGCCGTTCTCGCCGCCGCCCCCGCTTCGGCCGGGATCCTCACCACGTTCGGCGGTACCGCCGTCGCGGGGAGCGGAATGACCTCCGCGGTCGCCGGGGTCACGGTCAATACCTTCGACGACATCGCCACCGGATCGCAGAACTTCTCGACCAATGGCGTGCAGTATTCCGGCGCCGGCGCGGTGGTGAACGGGTCGGCCAGCGGCCAGTACGCGGCGCCCCCCGGCGACACTTCGAACTATCTGACGGTCGCCTTCGGTTCTCCCTCGGGCAGCACGACCATCGAGTTCGATCGCGCCTATGCCTATTTCGGCCTCTATTGGGGGTCGGGCGACGGCTACAACACCATCGCCTTCTATCTCGGCGACGTGCTGGTCGAGGACTTCACCGCCACCGACATGATCGGCAGCCAGGCCGACGGCAACCAGGGCCCGCCCGGGGCCGCCTATGTGAACTACTTCTTCACCGAGGGTGATGCCTATGACCGTATCATCCTGACCAGCACCAACTATGCCTTCGAATCCGACAACCACGCCTTCGGCGCGGAGGTGCCGGAACCGGAGACCGTGATCCTGCTGGGCGCCGCCCTGCTCGGCCTCGGCCTGCTGCGGCGCCGGCTGAAGCGGGACTGATCCCCGATCGTTCGACGGCGCCCGCGAGCCGGGATTTCCGTTCCGCCACAGCGCCGTGAGGGGCCCTTCAGTCGAAGGGCCCCTTTTTCGTCGCGGCGCATCGCCGCTTGACCCGGCATGAGACGTCAGGCTCCATCCGCCACCGATGGTGGAGTACCCGTAGCCGGTATGATCGATGTCCAGTCGCTGACCTACGACTATCCGGGCCTGCGCGCCCTCGACCGCGTCGGCTTTCGCATCGAGCGCGCCAGCATCACCGCCCTGGTCGGCCCCAACGGCGCCGGCAAGAGCACGCTGCTGCGCTGCATCAGCGCCCTCGACGAGCCGCATGAGGGCCGGGTCCTGATCGACGGGCGCGACGTGCATGACGATCCGCGCGCCAGCCACCGCCTGATCGGCTATCTGCCCGACACCTTCGGCCTCTATGGCGGGCTGACGGTGATGCAGTGCCTGCGTCACCGCGCCGGCACGCATGGCATCGGGGGGCCGGCGCAGGCGGAAGCGGCCCGGCGGGCGGCATCGCTGATGGAGATCGACGACAAGCTCGGACGCCAGGCCGAGGAACTGTCGCGCGGCCAGCGCCAGCGCGTCGCCATCGCCGAGGCGATCATCCACGACCCGCGCGTGCTGCTGCTGGACGAGCCGGCCTCCGGCCTCGACCCGGAGGCGCGCGCGGGGCTTTCGGCGGTGCTCCGCAACCTCGCCGCCGGCGGCGTCACCATCCTGGTCTCCTCGCACATCCTGGCCGAACTCGAGGATTATTCGACACATCTCCTGGCGCTGGAGGGCGGCCGCGTCGCCGCGCACCGGCCGATCCATGCCGCGGCGGCCGGCGCGGTGACGCTGCAGATCGCGCTCGCCGCGGCCGACGACCGGCTGCCGGCCGTTCTGCAGGCGGCGGGCGTCGAACTGCTCGATGCCTCCTCGCAGGCCGCGCGCCTGCGCATCGCCGCCGATCCGGCCCTTCATGCCGCGCTGCTGCGCCGGCTGCTGGACGCCGGCATGCCGGTCAGCCACTTCGCGGCGGAGCAGGCCGATCTGCAGCGTCTCTACCTCGAAGTGCTGCGCGACACCCGCGGAGCGCTGCCGTGAACCCGGAATTCCGCCGCAACCTCTGGCTCCAGCTCTCCTGGCCGAAGATCGTCCTCACCCCCGTCCTGATCGGAACGGTTTTCGCGGTCCTGGGATCGACGCTCGGACTTCCCTTCGTCCACCTGGCGGCCGGCTACGGGTTCTGGCTGGCCGCCGTGCTGTGGGGAACGCGCCGGGCGGCCGACAGCATCGCCGAGGAAGCCAGCGGCGCCACCTGGCACAGCCAGCGCATGTCCTCGCTCGACGCCTGGGCGATGACCTGGGGCAAGCTCCTCGGCGCGACCGCCTTCCCCTGGTACGTGGCCCTGATCTGCCTCGTCGTCCAGCAGGGGACATGGACCCTGGTGGGAACAGGCGTCTGCGGGCCCGCCTTCTTCGGCAGGATGGCGCCGACAATGGACGCCGCCGCCTGCCTTGCCGGGTATGAGCGCCTGTGGGCGGCGCCGGTCTGGATGATCGTCATCGCGCTCTCGGCCCAGGCGACGGCGCTGGCGGTCGTGCTGGCGGCGCTTCGCCGCCAGCCGCTCGCGCTGCGCCTTCCGGTGACACTGGCACAAGCCGTCGCCATCCTGCTGCTCGCCGCGTTGAGCCAGCTGTACCTGCCCCTCTCCGGCACGGGCGCGACGGTCACGCTCGGTCTCGATGGTGTCCGCTCTCTCGCCCAGCGGCCCATCCACTGGTACGGCACGCGCGTCGACCCGCTCCTGTTCAGCCATGCCGCACTCACCCTCCTGCTCGGCGTCACCCTCTTCGCCGCCTACCGGCTCATGCGCGTGGTGCTGCAGTATCGAAGCTGGCCCTGGGGCGTCGCCGCCGGCACCGCCACCTTGGCAGTCCTGGTGGCGGGGTTTCCGCCCGTGCTCAGCCGGCCCGACGAGGCCTGGCGCTTCGCGCCCGACGCCCTGCTGGCGGTGACCTGGGTCGCCGTCTATGCCGGCCTCTTCACCGACCGCATCGATTTCGCACGGCTTCCACGATTGGCGAGGGCAGCGATGGGCGGCGAGTTCGCACGTGCGCTCCGCCAGAGTCCGAGCTGGCTCGCCGCCTATGTCCTCGCCCTCCTTGCCGGCATCGGCGTGGCGATCGTCGCGCCGGGAGAGCAGACGATCCATCTTCCCGGCACGCCATCGATGATGCAGAGCCTGCGGTTCGAGCCGCCGGTGCCGGCCATCGCCTCCCAGCTCCTCTACATCCTGCGCGACATCGCCCTCGTGCTCTGGCTGCATATGCTGCTCGGCCCCCGGCGCGCCGACCTCGCGGCCGCGGTCACCCTGGGGGTGCTGTATCTGCTGGTGCCGTTCGTGGCCGATGCCGCGGGCCTCAGCGACCTGATTCTGCGGCTGCGCGCCGGCTTCGGCCCGGGTGCGGCCGTCGCGATCGCTGGGCTGCAGGCGGCTGTGGCCTGCGGGTTGTTCCTGCTGCGCTGGCGCGCGCTGCCGGCACGGCCGGCCGGGGAGGAGAGTCAGCGATCACATATGTGAAATAGTCATCCCACGTCTGTTGAGGCGTTGTGGCGGCCGATCCGCCGGCCCATCCTCCGGGCCACAAGAAACCCAGGAGGAAACAGGCAATGTTCCGCAAGCTGGCACTGGCGCTGTCGGTGGCCGTCCTCGGCGGCGGCGCCGCCGCGCAGGACTATCCCACCAAGGCGATCAAGATCGTGGTGCCCTTCGCCGCCGGTTCGGGCACGGACAACGTGGCCCGGCTGATCGGCAACGAGATCGCCCAGAAGACCGGCCAGCCGGTGATCGTCGAGAACAAGCCCGGCGCGGACGGGCAGATCGCGGCCCGCATCGCGGCGGCCGGCGCCCCAGACGGCTACACGCTCTTCATCACCACGCAGACGACGCAGGCCTCCAACAGTTCCGTCTACAAGACGCTGCCCTACGACCCGGCGAAGAGCTTCGACCCGATCATCCTGATCCTGCGCAGCCCGCAGATGGTGATCGTGCGCAAGGATCTGCCGGTGAATTCGATCCCCGAACTGATCGCGCTGGCGAAGAAGGAGCCCGGCAAGCTGAAGTTCGGTTCCGGCAACGGCTCCTCGCGCGGCGGGGGCGAGCTGTTCAAGATCATGACCGGCACCGACATCACCCATATCGGCTACAAGTCCCAGCCGCAGGTGGTGAACGACGTGATGGGCGGGTTCATCGATCTCACCTTCTCGGACTTCACCGCCGGATCGCCGGCGGTGGACAGCGGCAAGGGCAAGCTGATCGGGGTGACGGCGAAGGCGCGCGTCGCCCGCTTCCCCGATGTCGCGACGGTGGCCGAGGCCGTGCCGGACTACGAGATGTTCGCCTGGGTCGCGGCCTATGCGCCGGCCGGCACGCCCCGGCCGATCGTCGACAAGCTGAACGGCATGATCCGCGAGGCGCTGAAGATCGACTACTTCGAGAACCAGGTGCGCCAGAACGGCACCACGCTGCTGCCCGGCTCGCCCGAGGACCTCGCCGCCTATCAGAAGGCCGAGACGGCGAAATGGGCCGAGATCGTCAAGATCTCCGGCATGGCGGCGCAATAGCCGCGCCGACGACGCACGAGTGAGCTGAATCGCCCGGTGCCGATCGGCGCCGGGCGTTTATGCTGGGACCCTCCTCCCCTCCGGTCCCGATAAATTCCCGCATGCCTTCCGGTCCCTTCGCGCCGCAGACGCTCGCCACCGGTCTGCTCGCCGCCTTCGTCGGATTCGCCAGTTCCTTCGCCGTGGTGGTGCAGGGCCTGACCGCGGTGGGTGCGAGCCAGGCGGAGGCCGCCTCCGGCCTGATGGCGCTGTCCATCGCCATGGGCGTCTGCGCCGTCATCCTGGCGCTCCGGACGCGAATGCCGGTTTCGGTCGCCTGGTCGACGCCCGGTGCCGCGCTGCTGGCCACGACCGGCGTGGTGGAGGGGGGCTTCGCCGCCGCGGTCGGTGCCTTCCTGGTCTGTGGCGCCCTGATCGTCGCCGCCGGTGCCTGGAAGCCGCTCGGCCGGGCGGTGGCGGCGATTCCCCCGGCGCTCGCCAATGCCATGCTGGCGGGCGTGCTGCTCAGCCTGTGCCTCGCCCCGGTGAAGGCGGTGGCGGCCGCGCCGGCCATGGGCCTCGCCATCGTGGTGACCTGGGCGGTCGTCTGGCATTGGAAGCGGCTCTTCGCGGTCCCGGCGGCGGTGGTGGTGACGCTGGTCCTGATCGTGACGACACAGAGCCTGCCGGAGGGCGGCCCGGGCGGGTTCTGGCCGGTGCCGGTGCCGGTGACGCCGGTCTTCAACATCGGCGCCATCGCCGGCATTGCCGTTCCGCTCTTCATCGTCACCATGGCCTCGCAGAACATTCCCGGCATGGCGGTGCTGAACGTGAACGGCTATCGCCCGGCGCCCGGGCCGCTGTTCCGGACGACCGGATTGTTCAGCCTGCTGGCCGCGCCCTTCGGCGGGCACGCGGTCAATCTCGCCGCCATCACGGCGGCGCTCTGCGCCGGCGAGGAGGCGCATCCCGACCCGGCCCGGCGCTACGGCGCCGCCGTGGTGGCGGGCCTCGCCTATGTCCTGTTCGGGCTCGGTGCCGGAGCGGCCACCGCCTTCCTCGGCGCCGCGCCGCCGATCCTGATCCAGGCGGTCGCGGGGCTGGCCCTGCTCGGCTCCTTCGGCGCGGCGCTCATGGGCGCCGTGCAGGCGCCCGAGGGACGTGAGGCCGCGGTCATCACCTTCGTGGTCACCGCCTCCGGCCTCACCTTTCTCGGCATCTCCGGCGCCTTCTGGGGCCTGCTCGCCGGCGGGGCGATGCTGGGCCTCGGGCGCTGGCGCCGCGGAACCTGACGGGCTCTCGCGCGTTCAATCGGCGGCGCAGGCGGATCTGCCGCCGGATCAGGGAATGGAGACAATGGCCGGTCCACGCGCCGTGCTGCCGCGACGAGCGGAAGAAAAGCCTCGCCCGCGATCGGCGCCGAAGGTGCCACGCATCGGCTGGGGCCGCGCGACGGGGACCGCCACGATCGTCATCGCCCTCATCTCGGTGGGCTTCGTGCTGGACGCGGCCGCCGAGATCATCGTGCCCGTCCTGGCGGCCTTCATGGTCGGGCTGACGCTCGGCCCGCTGGCCGACCGGCTGTCGAAGCTCGGCATCCCCGTGGTGGCGATGGCGGCCGTCCTCGTCTGCCTCGTCGGCCTCGTCTTCGCCATCGCCTCGGTGGCGCTGTCGACGCCGCTCGCCGACTGGATCGACCGGGCACCGCAAATCGGTGTCGCGCTGCAGGAGAAACTCCTGTTCCTGCTGAAGCCGCTGCAGGCGGTCGAACGCCTGCAGGCGCTGCTGCGGGCGTATTTCAGCTCCGGGGAGGGCGCGCTCGCCGTGGAAATGAAGGGCCCGCCGCTCGGCCAGTCGATCCTGACCGCGGTGTCGCCGGCGATCGGACAGGTGCTGGTCTTCTTCGGCTCGCTGTTCTTCATGCTGGTGGGGCGCGACCGGCTGCGACGCAGCGTGGTCCTCGCCTTCGAGGATCGCGCCGACCGGCTGACGGCGCTGCGCGTGGTGGCCGGGATGCAGGCCGATCTCGGGCGCTACTTCGCCACGATCGCACTGATCAACATGGTGCTGGGCGTGACCGTGGCCGTGACCGTGGGGGCGATCGGCCTGGAAAGCCCGCTGCTCTGGGGCGTCCTCGCCTTCCTGATGAACTTCGTGCCCTTCCTGGGGCCGATCGTGATGGCCGGCATCCTGTTCCTCGCCGGGGTGGTGAGTTTCGAGACGATCGCGATCGGCGTCGCCCCGGCGGCTCTCTATCTCCTCATCCACAATCTCGAGGCGCAGGTGCTGACGCCGCTCCTCCTCGGCAAGCGCTTCGAGGTGAACCCGCTGATCGTCTTCCTCAGCATCGTCTTCTGGGCCTGGCTCTGGGGGCCGGTCGGCGCGCTTCTCGCGGCGCCGATCCTGGTGGCGGGCACCAGCCTGTGGATGGAGATCAAGTCGACCGACCGGGTGCGCCTGCCCGACTGAGGCCTATCCTCGCGTGATCGGGATATGCCCGGGCTGCGCCGCCACGCGGGCGAGCCAGCGGCCGAGGGCGGGGTAGGGGGCGAGGTCGATCCCCGCCTCGTCCGCCACATGGGTATAGGCGTAGAGGGCGATGTCGGCGATCGAGTAGCGCCCGCCGGCGAACCAGTCCTGCGCCGACAGATGCGTCTCCATCACGGCGAGGGCCTGCCGCCCGCGTTCGCGGCGCATCGGCAGTTCGGCCCGGCGCGGGTGGTCGGCGGGCAGGTGGCGCATGATGTAGCGCGGCGTCGCCACAAAGGGCTCGTGGCTGTACTGCTCGAAGAACATCCATTGCAGCGCTTGCGCGCGGCCGAGCCTGCCCTCGGGCAGGAAGGGCGTGCCTTCCGCCAGGTAGAACAGGATCGCGTCCGATTCGGCGAGGAAGGTGCCGTCCTCCAGTTCGAGCGTCGGCACCCGGCCGTTCGGATTCTTGCGCAGGAAGGCCGCCGTGCGGGTCTCGCCCTTGTCGATGTCAAGTTCGACCCGGGTATAGGGCAGGCCCAGCTGGTTCAGCAGCAGCCGCGCCTTGTAGCCGTTTCCGGAATCCAGATAGTCGTAGAGCGTCAGCATCGTGCGGCCTCCTGTGCGCAGAAGCGATGCCGCGCGGCGGGCCTTCCCGCAAGCGGGACTTTGCCGTATCGAGGCTCAGGAAAACTGAGCCTGTTGCCCCCATGCCCCGCCGCCTGCCGCCGCTGAACGCCCTCCGCGCCTTCGAGGCGGCCGCCCGCCTGGGCGGTTTCGCCGCCGCCGCGGCCGAACTCGGCGTCTCGCCGGCGGCGGTCAGCGGTCAGGTGAAGGCGCTGGAGGCGCGGTTCGGGATCCAACTGTTCCGCCGGCTGCCCCAGGGCCTCGTGCTGACCGCCGCCGGCCAGGCCTGCCTGCCGGCGCTGAGCGAGGGCTTCGACCGGCTGGCGGAGGCGGCCGAGCGCGCCCGCGGGGGCCTGCCCGCCGGCCTCGTCAGCATCAGCACGCTGCCGGGCTTCGCCGCCGGATGGCTGGTGCCGCGGCTGGGGCAGTTCCGGGCGCTTCATCCCGAAATCGACATTCTCCTCCGGACCGAGCGGCGGGCGATCGACTTCGCCCGCGAGGAGGCCGATCTCGCCATCCGCTTCGGCCACGGCAACCATCGCGGCCTGGTGGTGCGCCACCTGATGGACGAGGAGGTCTTTCCGGTGGCGAGCCCCGCGCTCGCGCTCGGGCCGATGCCGCTTCGCCGGCCGGAGGATCTCGGCGGGCATGTGCTGCTGCACGACGTCGATGCGCATCCCCGCCAGCCCTGGATTCACTGGCCGGCCTGGTTCGCGGCCTTCGGCCTGCCGCCGGGAGAGGCGGCGCGGGGCATCCACTTCACCGATTCGATTGTGATGATCGCCGCCGCCGTCGCCGGCCAGGGCGTGGCGCTGGGGCGGGCGCCGCAGATCGGCGGCCATCTGAAGGCGGGCCGCCTCGTCCAACTGTTCGACCGGGTCGAGCGCGCCGGCTGGGCCTATCACGTGATCGCGCCGGCCTCTCGGCTGGCCCGCCCGGCGGTGCGCACCTTCGCCGACTGGCTGCTCGCGGTGAAGGACTAGCCGGCGGCGATGTACTGGCGGAGCGACTCGGCTTCGGCGACCGTCTCGGCGATGCGGTTCTTCACCACGTCGCCGATCGAGACGATGCCGATCACCCGGCCCTGGTCCATCACCGGCAGGTGCCGGAAGCGCCGCTGGGTCATTTCCGTCATCAGGGCGTCGATCGAATCGGCCGGCTTGCAGAAGATGACGTTCGCCGTCATCACCTCGGTCACCGGCAGCGCCACCGCTTCCATGCCGTGATTGGCGACGGCGCGGACGACATCGCGCTCCGACAGGATGCCCGCGACCTTCCCCGCGCGGTCCATGATCAGGAGCGCGCCGATGCCCTCGGCCGACAGCACGCCGGCCGCCTCGCCGACCCGCGCATCGGCCGGCAGGGAGACGATGCGATTGCCTTTTTGCTTCAGGATCTGCGCAACATTCATACCGGTTTTCCTCCTCGGCACTTGAGGGGCCCGGGCGGGCGGATTGCGCTACCGCTTTTCTCCCGGACATCCCTCGACGGGACCCGGATGGACAACGACCTTCGGGTCGAGCGCCGCAATGATGCGCCTGATCAGACTGCGACGCAACGCCGCAGATCCGGTCGCAAAGCGAAACGGCGGGCGTTCAGTCGGCGGCGCTGACCAGGCTGGCGGAGAGGATCTGGCTGTCGGTCGCGCGGATCGCCTCGCGGAACCGCTGCAGCTCCCTGCCTTCGAGCGCTCGGCCCGTGGGGAAGCGAACCGAAAGCGGGTTGATCTGCTTGCCCTCGCGATGCACCTCGTAATGCAGATGCGGTCCGGTCGACCGGCCGGTGCTGCCGACATAGCCGATGATCTGGCCCTGGCGCACCCGCTGCCCGGGTTTCAGGCCGCTGGCGAAGGTCGACATATGCGCATAGGCGGTGGCGAAGGTGCTGTTGTGCTTGAGCCGCACATACTTGCCGTAGGCGCCGTTCCAGCCGGCCATCTCCACCACGCCATCGCCGGCGGCCTGGATCGGTGTGCCGGTCGGGGCGCCGAAATCGACGCCCTTGTGCAGGGTGGTGTAGCCCAGGATCGGATGGCTGCGCATGCCGAAGCCCGAGGTGAGCCGCGCCCCGTCGATGGGCGTACGCAGCAGGGCCTTGCGCATGCTCTGGCCCTTCTCGTTGAAGTATTCGGGCTCCTTGCTGTCGGAGGGCGCATAGCGCCAGTAGCGCAGCACCTGGCCCGACAGGGTCATCGAGGCATAGAGGATGTCGCCTTCCCTGGCTGGCCGGCCCGCCGGATCGACCTTGCGGTCGAACATGACCTCGAAGGCGTCGCCGGTCTTGACCTCGCGCTGGAAGTCGACGTCGTAGCTGAACAGCTTGATCAGTTCGGTCAGCACCACCATGGGCACGCCGGCGCGCCGGGCGGCCAGGAACAGGGAATCGTCGATGGTGCCGGCGGCCTTGGCGCGAACCGACTGCAGCGGCACCAGCACCTGCTCCGCCTTGAACTCGCCCTCCGGCGTTCGCTTGACCGCGACGTTGCGTTCGACCGACGGCGCCAGCGCGAGCGAAGCGACCTTCACGACGTCATCCTCGCGGGTAAAGGTGAGCGTCATCTCCTGGCCGAGCTGCATCTTGCGCGGGTCGTAGAGACGGTTCAGCGCGGTGACGATCTCCTGGCTTTCGCCACGGTCCACGCCGGCACCGATCAGCATCTTGATCAGGGTGTCGCCGCGGCCGACGGCCAGCGTGCGCGACAGCGCGTCGGCCTCGGTCTGGCCGGTTTCGTCGGCCTCCTCGGTTACGGCCGACTCTTCCGCGCCGGCATTGCCGTAATCGAGACTGGGGGCGGGAAGACTGGCCGTCTCCACGACGCGCAGCTTCGCCTCGAAGCCGGCATAGTCGAAGACGGGATGATGCTCGGTCCAGCGGGCATAGGCGGAAAACTCGTCGGCCAAGCCCTGCATGGCGGTGTTGATGCGCGCCTGTACGGCAGCGGAGGGACGCAGAGCGCTCGGCTGCTGGGCGATCAGGGTGGCGAGCGCCACGCCGGCGAGGAGCGTGCTCGCGGCCATGACCGCGACACCGCGGCGGGCGACCGTCACCGCGCGGCTGCGCCGCGATTCGATGGCGATTGTGCGTTGGTAAGGCGGCAACAGGTTCCCCTGATTGATGTTTTTGCGTCCCCTTGGCCCCAAAGCGGTTCCGGGCGAGGCAATCCTTGGTCGGCGGGGTCGGGCTTGTCAACCTTAACGACGCCGTCGGCGGCTCCTAACTCTCGGGTCTGGCTGGTTAAATCTTCGTTGTCGCAATTTTTTTGTGAATCTTCGTTGACAGGCCCGAGCGAGCACGCCTATAAGCCGCGCCCTGCCCGGGACGCCTGGGCAACGGCCCGGAAACGGACCGGCCCCGCGAGGGGGGTGCTCATGGACATTGTGGATAGACGGAAGGGGAGCGTGGCCGGCGGGTATGTGAGTACCTTGTTTGGTTACGTTCCTTGGATGATAAGCAGGCGGATTGCCTGGGCGGTTTGCCTTTCGGGG
>Ga0164290_1001733_pt1 | contig 24935 bp, 29 predicted proteins | sample Micstemetagenome_FD_108782 | JGI IMG/M metagenome (GOLD analysis project Ga0164290, IMG submission 108782) | Contaminated culture microbial community from soil near Moab, Utah, USA - Microcoleus steenstrupii SON62 (Illumina Assembly) | ecosystem: Environmental > Terrestrial > Soil > Soil crust...
AGCCCTCGGCGTGCTTTGAGAAGCCGCGCTCGAAGCTTACCTTGCGCATTTGGTCTGTTTTCCGTCCGGATGGCCGCATGTCTTCCTACTCCCTGATCTCTTCAAAGCAGCGTCTTAGTCGGGCAGGGTAGTTTTTGCAAAGGAAAAGGGTTGAAATTCCTTTTGCGTGAGCGATGGAACAACTATATTCCAGGCCATGAGAATGAGTAGGTCACTGGCATGAAGGGAATGGACGAACGCTCCGGCGAAATCTTCCGGCGGATCGTCGAAAGCTACTTGGGAAGCGGCGAGCCACTTGGCTCGCGTTCTCTGTCGCGCCTGCTGCCCATGTCGCTGTCGCCGGCATCGGTGCGCAATGTGATGAGTGATCTGGAGGAACTGGGACTCATCTATTCGCCGCACACCTCCGCCGGTCGGCTGCCGACCCAGCTGGGCCTGCGCTTCTTCGTCGATGCCTTCATGCAAGTGGGACATCTGTCGGACGAAGAGCGGCGCCAGATTGATCGCCAGATACATTCTGCCAGCCGTGATTTTCCCGTCGAGAGCGCGCTTAACGAGGCGAGCCAGCTACTGTCTTCCGTATCGCGGGGCGCCGGCCTGGTGATCACGGCCAAGAGCGATACGCTGGTCCGGCATGTGGAATTCATCCGGCTTTCGCCCGAAAAGGCGCTGGCCGTTCTCGTGGGCGACCAGGACGAGATCGAAAACCGCATCATCACGCTCCCTGCCGGCACGACGTCCTCGCAATTGACGGCAGCGGCGAATTTTCTAAACGCCCATCTTTCGGGGCTGACGCTCGCCGAGGCGCGGGCACGCATAGACAAGCTCAAGGAAACGATCCGGGCCGAGCTTGATCAGCTCTCCAGCGATCTCGTCGAGCGCGGGCTCGCCGTGTGGTCGGGTGGCGCGGGCGATGGCCGATCGGCGCAGCTTATCGTGCGCGGGCGCGCCAACCTGCTGGAAGGTGTCGAGGGTACGGAGGATATCGAGCGGTTGCGATTGCTGTTCGACGACCTGGAAAAGAAGGAATCGCTCTCCGATATCCTGAATCTTGCCGAGGGGGGCCAGGGTGTGCGGATATTCATCGGATCGGAAAACACGTTGTTTTCGATGTCGGGTTCGTCGTTGATCGTCGCACCCTACAGGAACAGCGAAGATCGCATCATCGGCGCCGTCGGCGTGATCGGTCCGACGCGGCTCAACTATTCGCGAGTCGTGCCGATGGTGGATTATACCGCCCAGCTCATGTCGCGGCTTGCGGGAAGAGCGCCTTGAGCGGTCGCGATAAGGCACGTTTCTTGCGCTTTAGCCTTGATTTTTTGCCCGCAAAGCTCGATATCCGCTCAAACCCAGGCAGATAGAGAACTTTCGGAGACCGTGATGACGGACGACAACAAGAACGCTTACGAAACGGAAAGCCAGGACGGCGTGGCTGGCGCGGAAGCGCCCGACGCTGGCCAGACTGCCGGTGCGCAGGCCGACGCGCCCGCCGAGCCCGATCCCATCGAGCTGTTGAAGGCCGAGAATGCCGACCTGAAGGACAAATTCCTGCGGCTTGCGGCCGAGATGGACAACCTGCGCCGCCGCACCGAGCGCGAGGTCAAGGATGCGAAGACCTATTCCGCCGCAGCCTTTGCGCGCGACATGCTGTCCGTCTCCGACAACCTGCGTCGTGCCCTGGATGCGATTCCGGCCGAAACGCGTGCCGCCGGCGAAGCCGGGCTCATGGCACTGGTCGAGGGTGTCGAGATGACCGAGCGCGCCATGCTGTCGGCGCTTGAGCGCCACGGCGTCAAGAAGATCGATCCCGCCGGCCAGAAGTTCGATCCGCATTTCCACCAGGCGATGTTCGAGGTTCCGAACGCGGATCTGCCGAACAACACCGTCATCCAGGTGGTGCAGGATGGCTATGTGATCGGCGATCGGGTGCTGCGCCCCGCGATGGTCGGCGTATCCAAGGGCGGTCCCAAGGCCGACGCACCGAACGCTACCGAAAACGCCTGACCGCACGGCGCAACAGCATTTATGCAGCCCGGCTGGGATTCAGTCGGGCTTCTTCACGCGCGCGGTGTCGCGCGAGACGAGCGTCCGTCAGTTTCGTGCGTTGTCGTCAAGGCCCCGGCGCCGCGTCGAAACTTGCCGGCCCTTGCCGCGACGCTTGCTATCGCTGCCGATAAAGCTTGGGTGTCAGCCCCGTCCGCTTCTTGAAGTGCTGCCCGAAACGGGAAAGGTCCTCATAGCCAACACGGTAGGCGATCTCCGCCACCGTGCTGTTGGAGGTGCGCAACAAGAGCCCGGCCTGTTCCATGCGGGCATCGATGACGTATTGCAGCGGCGACTTGCCAGTCGCGCGCTTGAACGAGCGCGCGAAGTGAAACCTGCTCATAGCTGCGACGGATGCCATCTGATCAATCGACAGGTTGGCGTCGAGTTCATCATGAATGAGCGAGAACACCCGCCGCAGCCGCCTGTCGTCGGTCACTGTGACGTCCGGGGCTCGCATCGCCATGCGATTGAGGTGGGCTGCGAGTGCCAGCTCCATCGTCTGTCGATAGATTGAAGGACCCTCTGCCTGCAGCGCCACCGTAAGGCGGGCAAGATGGCCGAGAAGCGGATCGATCCGGCCCACATGCGGTCGAAACGACTGGTTCAAATCCATTCCGGCATCGATAAGAAACTTCGCGTCGAAAGCTACGGTCAAGTAAGAATGCGGCGCATCGAACTCGCAGATGCCATCGGCACCTTCAGGCAGGATCCAGCCATCTTCGGCTTCGAGCGGGATATGGCGTCGCCGGTCGCAACCGAGTGCAAGCCTATGGGTCTGCTGCCCAACGAGGAACACGCCGATTGTCAAACGGCCAAGTGCGAAGGGACCGCCCCCGGCGGCAACGTCCTGCCGGCCAGCAACGACCAGCGGTTCGGAGAGCGCCTGTTGTGCCATCATTCGAATTTAATCGCAAGCGGCAGGAATTCAACCCCTTGCCGATGTCTGCGGCTCTCGTCCGGCTCAAGAGCAACATTCGCATCGTCTACGGCAAGGATCGCATATGCGCTAATCCACGAAAACTGCGACAGTGCCGCCCGGTTGCTGCAAATGAACGGAGACTGGAATGCGAACATGTTCACTGGCGCGCGCGTCGCTCTTTTCCATCGCGCTCATGGCACCCGTCGTGTCTTCGGCGGCAAGCCCGGAAGAGAACCGCGAGGTCATCAAGGCTTATTACGCCGCCTACGCGGCAGGTGACATGGACCGGCTCGCGACATTCTTCGCCGATGATATAGAGTGGCACATTCCCGGCCATCATCCGCTTGCCGGTACCAAGCGCGGTAAACAGGAGGTAAGTGCCTTCTTCGGGCAACTCGGTAAAGGCGGTTTCCGTGCGGAACTGATCGCGCTGATGGCCGATGAGAGCTGGGTCATCGATATGCATCGCGGCTGGTCCAACCGGGAGGGGTTGGACAATGTCGACACCATTTGGGTGCTCGCCTTTCGCATCGAGGACGGCAAGATACGCGAAGCCCGGAACTTCGCCTTCGACCAGTCTGCCGCCGACCGGTTCTTCTGGCAGGCTTATCCGATGAAGCCATTGCCGGACCGCCTCATGGAATAGCGGAGTCTACGCGATGACAGGCGCCGAGATCGCCTTGAGCACCGCGACCGCATCGGCCGGCGAGAGCTTCACCTGCAGCCCACGCTGGCCGCCGTTCATATAGACCAGGTCATGCGCCATCGCCTCGGCTTCGAAGACGGTGGGCACCACTTTCTTCTGCCCGAAGGGCGAGATGCCGCCCACGACATAGCCGGTCACCTTCTCGGCGTTGGCCGGTTTCATCATGCTGGCGGACTTGCCCTTGAAGGCTGCGGCGAGCTTCTTCATGCTCACTTCGCGGTTTGATGGCACCACCACGCAGACCGGCTTGCCATCCACCTCGGCCATCAGCGTTTTCAGCACAATCGACGACGAGACCCCCAGTGACTCAGCCGCCTGCATGCCGATCTTGTCGGCATCCGGGTCGTAGTCGTAGGTCAGCACTTCGAATGTGGCCTTCGCGGCTGAAAGCGCCAGCGTGGCGCGGGTGGATTTGGACATGATTCAGCTCGCTCGTATCTCCAGCACGGCCTCATAACTCGCCGGCTTGAAACCGCTCAGGATCCTCTCGCCGACGATCAGGACCGGCCGCTTGATCATGGTCGGTTCGCGCGTCATCAGCGCGACGGCCTTATCCTGATCAAGCCCGGCCTTGTCGGCATCGGGCAGTTCCCTGAAGGTGGTGCTTGCCTTGTTGAGCACCGTCTCCCATCCCACCTTGTCGCACCAGGCTTTGACGGTCTTCGCATCCACGCCCTCGGCGCGATAGTCGTGGAAATCATAGGCGATGCCGTGTGACTTCAACCAGTCGAAAGCCTTTTTCATCGTATCGCAGTTCTTGATACCATAGATCCTGACCGTCATTCGCCCAATTCCCTGTCTGCATCCCGCTTGCCTTTATCACAAAGCGGCGTTGGGAAAAGTCGTGCCCACGCGGTTTTCGAGCCGCGGCTTCAGCGATTCTTAACGGCGAGAAGTCTAGATAGCAGATGTCCGCCATTCCGCCGCCGGCGGCTCCGGGGAATTTGATGGAATCGACGTCCGCTCTATCCTTCCTGTTGCCAATCATGATGGTGACATTCGCCAGCATTTTCCTGGTGCTGTCGCGCTTCAATGTGCCATCCGGCCGGGCATGGGGTTTGGGTTTCGGCTGCAGCGCGCTCGGATTCATAGCGTCGATGATACCGCTGCCAGTCGAGATCAGTGCCCTTCTGGGTGATGCTTTCTTTATCGCGGGCTTCTATTTTTATGCCGAGGCGCTGCTTGTCCAGTTCTCGACGTCACTCTACCGACTTGAGCGCGCAGCATTCGCGCTGATCTATCTGGCTATCGATCTCTACGTCGTGCTCGTCGTGCGCAGCCTGCATGCGGAACTCTTCCTCAATGACGTCGCCACGTCCTGCCTGCTCGGTTTTGCTCTGGTGAAGGTGATGGACCGTGCGGCCCGGCCCGCCGACCGCGCGCTGATCGTCATGAGCAGCCTTGTCGTGTTGGACACGTTGGTTCGGGTCATGGTGTTCGTTTTCCTCCTGAAATCGAGCGACCGGCTTGAGGATTTCGCGACATCGTCCTATGCCTCGGCCATGCAGATTACCACCAGTGCGGTCGGCCTGCTGTTTGCACTTTCCGTACTGGGTTCGATCGCCGCGGCGACTCTTCTGCGCTATCGCGAGGCCGCCGACCGTGATCCGCTGACCGGCCTTTACAACAGGCGCGGCTTCGATGGCGCCCTGTTACCGAAGCAGCTTTCCGGCCGATATGAAGGCGTCATCCTGATCTGCGACATCGATCATTTCAAGCAGGTCAACGATCGTTTCGGTCATGCCGCAGGCGACAGTGTCATCGCCGAGCTGGCGGCGGAACTGGTCAACAGCCTGCCCGTTCACGCCATTCCAGCGCGTTTCGGCGGCGAGGAATTCATGATCTTCATTCCCGGCGCCAGCCTTGCCGAGGGCGGCGTGCTGGCGCAGTCGATCCGAATCCGCTTCGCGGCACGCGATTGGCGTCACATTGCCATCGACCGGCAGATCACCGTGAGCTTCGGCGTCGCTGCAATTGGCGAACACGAGGCCACGCCAGTCGAGGCCATGGTGCGGGCCGACGAATGCCTCTACGCCGCCAAGGCTGCCGGTCGCAATCAGGTGGTGCTGGAAGGCGGGCGATTCGAGCTCCGATCCGTGTCGGAACTGCTTGTCGAAGCCGCCGAACGCCTGCGCAGCGCAAGCGCCTGATCGTCGCAGACCGTCGATCAACTCTTAAGCGGCCAAAGGAATTCATAGCGTCCCTGTCCGAGCAGGCTGTGGATCAGCCACACCTCGTTTACCGTCCATGAGATCGGTGTCGGGAGATACTGCTCTTCTATCTGCGCATGATGATAGAGCAGCGTCATATGCGGCAGAAATTTCGGACTATAACCAATGTCCAGCCCGACGCCGAAGAGCGCATCGGCGAGACGCGCCGTCAATTCCCGCAGGCCGGCATTTTCGCCGTCGGCGCAAAGGACAACGGGCCGTTTGGCGTCCTGTCTGAAGGTCATGATACGGTCAAAGGTAATCGTGAAAGGCTCGAAACGCGCCTTGTCGATCGCCTTCCTTGCGGTAAAAACCACGCTTTCCTCGAGATCCTCGCTATGGCCGAGATTGATCAGGCTGACATGCAGGCTTCTGGATGCCAGCGGCTGACGATGGGCGCGATACATGTCCCTTATATCCCGGGCAATGGTGTGCGCCTGTCGGGCGGTTGTTTCATCTGGGCGCAAGGCGGTAAACAGATTGCTGCCCGTGGGCCGCTTTGCCGGTGGCTTGGGTCCCGATCCGAAGTCGAGTTGATTGAGCATGGAAGTCTCCTCAGGCACGGCCGGCAGTCTAATCCATGGTGTCGCGATTTCAAGAACAAAGAGAGAACAAATTGAGAGGCAGAACTGTTGACATTGCAAGAATCGGGTGGAATTCTCTGCCTGTTGGCACCATGTTAGGGACAGGTTGAGACGAGGAGTTCGGGATATGGGCCAGAAAATCCAGCACTATCATATCTTCGAAACGGCTGGCGGCTTCTGCGGCATCGCATGGAATGAAGCAGGGATCACACGCTTCCAACTGCCGACCAGCACTCATGACGGCACCGAGCGCCTGCTGCTGCGCCGTATCGCCGGCGCCGAGCCCGCTACGCCGCCCGCAGAGGTGGCTGCTGCGATTGCCGAGGTGAAACGCTATTTCGCCGGCGAGGTCGTGGATTTCTCTGATGTGACGCTCGATCTCTCCAACCAGGACGATTTCTTCAAGGAGATTTACGCCGCAGCGCGCCGCATCGGCTGGGGTCGCACGACCACTTACGGCACATTGGCCAAGGAACTCGGCGCCGGGCCGGAAGCCGCGCGCGACGTCGGACAGGCCATGGCGAAGAACCCCGTCGCGCTGATCATTCCCTGCCACCGCGTGCTGGCCGCGGGCAACAAGATCGGCGGCTTCTCCGCGCCCGGCGGTTCCAACGCCAAGCAGCGTATGCTGGAACTGGAGGGCGTACAGGTGGCGCCAGCCAGGCCGGTGCAGCAGTCGCTGGCTCTATAGGCCGGGCGCGTGTTGATCCAGACGTTGATGGCGGATCACGCCATCGGCCCCATCCATATGGTGGCCGATGGCGGCAGGCTGCTTGCACTGGAGTTCGGCGATGCCGAGCACCGGCTCATGCCGATGCTGCAGGCGAGGTTAGGGAAAGAACCGATGCTCGAACCCGCAGATGATCTCGGTGTGATCGCATCGGCGGTCCGAGTCTATTTCGAGGGTGATCTCGCAGCGCTCGATGCCATCGAAGTCGATGGAGGCGGTACGGACTTCCAGCGGCACGCCTGGGACGCCCTGCGCGCCATTCCGCCGGGTGAAACCCGCACTTACGGCCAGATGGCCGAAATTCTCGGCAGGCCGAACGCCGCCCGCGCAATTGGCGCGGCCAACGCGCTGAACCCGATCAGTCTGGTGGTTCCATGCCATCGATTGGTTGGCAGTCATGGCGCGCTGACGGGATATGGTGGCGGGATCGAGCGCAAGCGATGGCTGCTAGAGCATGAGAAAAGGTGGAGCGGATGACCGGGGATCAGTCTTGCCTGCGGGACATGGCTGCCGGATCGGCAAAAATCATTCCCACTCGATCGTCCCGGGCGGCTTGCTGGTCACGTCGTACACCACTCGGTTGATACCCCGCACCTCGTTGATGATCCGCGTTGCGGCGCGACCGAGGAAGTTCATATCGTAGTGGTAGAAATCCGCCGTCATGCCATCGACGGAGGTGACGGCGCGAAGCGCGCAGACGAATTCGTAGGTGCGGCCGTCGCCCATCACGCCGACGGTCTGGACCGGGAGCAATACGGCGAAAGCCTGCCAGATCTTGTCGTACAGGCCGGCCTTGCGGATCTCGTCGAGATAGATCGCGTCGGCTTCGCGAAGAATTTCGAGCTTCTCGCGGGTAATGCCGCCGGGGCAGCGGATTGCGAGCCCCGGACCGGGGAAGGGGTGGCGGCCGATGAAGCTTTCGGGCAGACCGAGTTCCTTGCCGAGCACACGGACTTCGTCCTTGAAGAGCTCGCGGAGCGGCTCGACGAGTTGCATGTTCATGCGCGCGGGCAGGCCGCCAACGTTATGATGCGACTTGATGGTGACCGATGGTCCGCCGGAATAGGAGACGCTTTCGATCACATCCGGGTACAGCGTGCCCTGGGCGAGGAAATCGGCCCCGCCGAGCTCCCTGGCCTCTTCCTCGAAGACTTCGATGAACAACCGGCCGATCGTCTTGCGCTTCGTCTCGGGGTCGCTCTCGCCTTCCAGTGCATTGATGAACATGTCCGATGCATCGACATGGACCAGATGCAGATTGTAGTGCTCGCGGAACATGGCGACGACATCGCGCGCCTCGTTCTTGCGCATCAGGCCGTGGTCCACCAGCACGCAGGTCAGCTGGTCGCCGATCGCTTCGTGGATCAGCAGGGCCGCCACCGAGGAATCGACGCCGCCGGAAAGCGCGCAGAGCACGCGGCCGTCGCCCACCTGTTTGCGGATCGCATCGACCGCGCGCGCGCGATAGGCCGACATGGTCCAATCCGCCGGAATGCCGGCGATCTTGTGGACGAAGTTCGACAGCAGCTTGGCGCCATCGGGCGTGTGGACCACTTCAGGGTGGAACATGGTCGTGTAGTAGCGCTTGGCCTCATTGACGGTGATCGCAAAGGGCGCATTTTCGGAGATGCCGATGACCTCGAAACCGTCGGGCGCCACCGTGACGCGGTCGCCATGGCTCATCCAGACGGGATATTTCTTGCCGACTTCCCAGAAGCCTTCGAACAGCGGGCTGGATTTGAGGATTTCCACATCGGCGCGGCCGAACTCGCGGGCGTGGCCACCCTCGACCTGGCCGCCGAGCTGAATGGCGGTGGTCTGCTGGCCATAGCAGATGGCGAGGATCGGCAGGCCGGAATCGAACACCACCTGTGGTGCTCTCGGGCTACCCTCGTCGAGCACCGATGCAGGGCTGCCTGAAAGGATCACAGCCTTGGGACGAAGACGGTGGAAAGCCTCCTCGGCCAATTGGAAGGGGATGACTTCGGAATAGACGCCTGCCTCACGCACGCGCCGGCCGATGAGCTGGGTCACCTGGCTGCCGAAATCCACGATGAGAACGGTATCGGAATGAGCTGTCTGGGTCATGTCGGGCCTATAAAGAAGGAAACCAGGATGCGCAACGGGTCATGACAAGGAATCCCCGCATAATCCCGCAGATCAGCTATGAGAAAATCCGCTGAGCGTGCCGCTTTCGACCGCCGCGATCATGCTGCTGACGGCAACCGCCAGCTTCTCGTCGATGACATGGAGATATTCCGTCCAGTCGTCGATGTGATTGACCTCGGCCTTGCCGTCCGAAATGCCGCGCAACCCGATCAGCGGAATGTCGAAATTCATGCAGGCGCGGAGAATGGCGAAGGTCTCCATATCCACCATGTCAGCATCGATTGTCGTGTAGGCCGCGCCGGATACGACATTTGCGCCGGTCGAGAGCCTGGCGGCTTTAACGCCAGGAATGAGGATGGGAAGCGGCAGCACGGCCGGCAGGTCGAGGAAAGGCGTCGTGCCCTTGGGAAATCCGAATGCCGAGGCATCCATGTCGCGGTACGAAACGGAAGCCACTTGGTACACTTCCGCCTGTGCGAGTGTCGCGGAGCCGGCCGAACCGAGCGATACGACAAGGTCGGGCCTGCGACCGTCGAGCACCAGGCCCGCGAGCGCCGCGGTCAGGTGAACCGCGGCTTCGACTGGCCCGACGCCTGTCATGACGGGCGTGAACAGCGCCTTGAGATGCGGGCCGTATTCGGCCTCGGCGGCCATGACGAACAATACGGCCTTGCCGCCGATGATCTTCAGCCGATCGCTCATCCCCGGATGTCCTCGCGGCCACGAACAGCCATCTTGGTGCCGGTCATCGAGGCGATGAGCTTGGCCGGCCCATCGCCGATCGCATAGGCGCGTCCATCGGCGACGATGATGTTGGAACCGGGCTTTGTGATCTCGCCGCGGAAGAGAAAGCGATCGCCCTTGCCCGGCGAGAGCAGATTGACCTTGAACTCGATGGTGAGGATCGAAACATCGGGCTCGATCATCGTATAGGCGGCATAGGTGCAGGCGGCATCGAGCGCTGCCGAGATGACGCCGGCATGCAGGAAACCGTGCTGCTGCGTCAGGTCCGGCCGGTAGGACAGCTCGATCTCCACCGTGCCCTGATGGATGCGGGTCAGTTCCGCGCCGATCAGCGCCATCGCGCCCTGATTGGCGAACGAAGTCCTTATCCGTTCCCTGAAGTCATTATCCTGATGGTCCATCGATGTTCCCTTCGCGCTTGGGAAATTGCCACTCCCATGACGCCTTCACAAGCATCGCCATTCGTTTTCCTGAGATAATTTATCTTCGTGTACCGTTCTCGGACATACGGGCTTGATACCGGCGTCCAAGCGCGTAAGACGGACGAAATGTTCGACGTCGCCCTCAATGTCCTGCCAATCTTCCTGATGATCCTCATCGGTTGGGCTGTCGTGGCTTCCGGTTACCTGAAGCCGGAGGCGGGAATCGCGCTCTCGGAATTCGTCTTCAAGCTGGCTGTGCCGGTGCTGATCTTCCGGACGCTGGCCGAGGCGGATTTCCATGGTGCCTTTCCGGTACGGTTGTGGATCGCCTATTTCGGCGGCGTGGCGGTGACCTGGACCGTGGGTCACATCATCGCGTCACAACTCTTCCGCACCGACCAGCGAACGGCAACGGTTGCCGGCGTCTCCGCCGCTTTCGCCAACAATGTCTTCATCGGCCTGCCGCTCGTCGATCGCCTCGTCGGCCCAAAGGGCATGGTGGCGGTTTCGATCCTGCTCGCGGTTCATTTGCCAATCATGATGGTGGCGAGTTCCCTGCTGATCGAGCGGGCCGAACGACGCGATATCGGCAAGCAATCCGAGGGCTGGTACGCGCTTATCCGCTATCTCGGGATTAGTCTTAGCCGCAACCCGCTGGTCTTCGGCGTGCTCGGTGGCATAATCTGGCACTTCTCGGGGCTGCCGCTTACAGGCGTGCCGAAGATCGTCGCCGATCAGCTCGCGGCGGTCGCGGCGCCCGCCGCGCTGCTTTCGCTCGGCATGGCCATGCGGCGTTACGGACTGGGCGGCAATGCGGCGCTTGCCTCGATGTCGTCGGTTCTCAAGCTTTTTCTACTTCCAGCCTGCGTGCTGGTCTTTGCAAGACTTCTGGGATTGAGCAACGAATGGCAGGCGGCGCTGGTGCTGACCTCATCGGTGCCGACCGGCATCAACGCCTGGCTGATCGCCGCGCAGTTCAGGACGGCTGAAAAACTCGCCGCCTCCACCATCACGCTGACAACAGGTTTCGGCGTGCTGACGGTGATGTTCTGGGCCTGGATGGTGGGTTGATCAAGGCGAATCGAAATCGTCCGTCGTGATCTGGCCGGGCCTCACGTCGAGAATAGTCAACCTGCCGCCGCCGTCGAATTCGAACACCGTATTGCCGCCATCCCGGTGCTTTTCAAAACCCTCGATGTTCCCGAAAAAGAGAAAGTCCTGGTTCCCCTCGCCGCCGACGGCATCAAAATCGGTAATGACGTCCCGACCCTCACCTGCGCCGAAAATGAAGAGATCCGAACCACGGCCGCCCGTCAATCGGTCGTTTCCGACCCCGCCGCTCAGCCAGTCATCACCAATGCCGCCGTTGAGAGAATCCTCGCCTTCAAAGCCATGGAGAAGATCCTTTTTAACCGAGCCAATGACAATGTCGCTGCCTTTCAGCACAAAGTGATAGACTCTGTCGACGCCGCCCGGTTGACCGAATTGTCCGTAGATCTGGGCTGCCTTGAAATCACCGGTAACCGTGAGATAGACGCCGTCGCTTGGGCTCATGAAGGTTATCTTCTCAATCGTCCCGGCAACCATGGCATCACCGTCGTAAAGGATGCCTCGGCCGTCGAAGACGACACTACTGTTCTCCTCAGTGTCACGATAAACCGCATGTTTTCTCTCGTTCGTCTCCAGATCGAAGCTTTGGCTATAATAAGTGGACGTCGAAACAACGTCGTAACTACCGAGCTGATCGCCGAACTTGATCCTTGCCATGTTGTCACCCCCTTTGGATCTTCCGCAGCTTGGTATATCACCAATCCGTTAGCTAAGAAAGCGTTGCGGGATCGCCTCGCTAAAAGGGAAATACTGAAAGTAAGGCCGTGCCTCCTCAAGCACCCTTGCCACCGAAGGCCGGGTCATCAGCTTGTCGAAATAGGACGCGAGATTGGGATAGGTGGGCGTGAAGGGGTGTACGCATTCGGCATAGAACAGTGCCGGCGCCGCCGAGCAATCGGCCATCGAGAAGTCCTTGGCTGCGGCCCATTGGCCGGACGCCAGTTGCTTTTCCAGCATCTCATAGGCGGTGTCGAGGCTGTTTCGCGCTTCGATCACGCCGTAGTCGTCCGTCATATCGGCTGGCCGCAGCTTGTTGCCGACGATCTTTTGCATCGGCATTGCGACATAGAGGTCGAAGAAACGGTCCCAGAGCCGGACTTCCCGCGCCGCGTCGGGATCCTCGGGAATGAATCGCATCGGGCCGGGGCGGAACTGGTCGAGATATTCGATGATAATGGTGGTTTCCGGCACGATCACATTGCGTGTGACGTCCTTGATGACGGGAAACTTGCCGACCGGCCATGCGGCCCGCAATTCGGCGCTCGATTCCTCGCTCGACAGATCGACATGGCGGGGCTCGAATTCGGTGCCATTCTCATAGAGCGGGATCAGCACCTTATGGCAAAATGATGCCAGCGGATGGTAATAAAGAATCAATGACACCGGCCGGCCCCTCCGGAGGCGGGTGATAGGGATTGGATCAGGCCGCCGAGGCCTGCTCCTGATTGAGGCATGCGTCGATCGCAGGCACGGTCTCGGACGACCTGAGCCGCGCCACAAGATCCTGGTCGCGGAGCGCGCGCGCGATCCGGGACAGCGCCTTCAGGTGATCAGCGCCGGCACCTTCGGGCGCGAGCAGCATGAAAACGAGATCGACCGGCTGGTCGTCGAGGGCCTCGAAATCGACGGGCGTTTCAAGGCGTGCGAAAACGCCGACGATCTTGCCGAGCGATTTCAACTTGCCGTGCGGAATGGCAATGCCGCCGCCGACGCCGGTGGAGCCCAGGCGCTCTCGCTGGAGCACGACATCGAAGATTTCACGTTCGGAGATTCCGGTGAGTTTGGAGGCGGTGGCCGCAAGTTCTACCAGTAACTGCTTCTTCGTATGTGCACGGAGCGCCGGGATAATCCCTTCCGGCTGCAGAATGTCCGCCAAAGCCATTCATCTTGTCCTTTTTCGGCCCGGTATGCCCGGACCGGCGGTAACCGCCGGTCCGGTGTTGAATATATTCGCCAGCTTTTGTCAGCCTTTGAGATTGGCGGAATCGATCCAGCCGATATTACCGTCATTGCGACGATATACAATATTGAGCTCTGATGTGCCTGGCTTGCGGAACATCAGCACAGGCTCGTCCGTCATGTCGAGTGCCATCACGGCCGTCGCTACGGTCATGGTGGCGAGCTTCTTGGTTGTCTCGGCGACGATGACCGGAGCAAAGTTCTCGGCGACCTCGTCTTCCTCGTCGGAAACCGAGTCGAGCACGGTATAGGCGATTTCGGTCGCAGCCCGGTTTTCGCCGTGATGATGGTCGCGCAGCTTTCTCTTGTAGCGGCGGAGGCGTTTCTCGATGCGTTCGAAGGCGCTTTCGAAGGCGACCTGCGGGTCATTGGCTTTGCCTTCGGCATGGAGGTTGGCACCGGAGTCGAGATGTATCTTGCAATCAGCACTGAACCGCGAGCCAGCCTTTTCCACAAGTACCTGGCTTGAGAAGCCGCCATCGAAATATTTACCGATCGCGTCGTGAATCTGCCCGGTTATCCGGGTTCTGAATGAATCGCCGATGTCCATATGCTTGCCGGTCACACGCACACTCATGGTGTTATCCTTCCTGCAGTCGAAGTTTCGGTCCTCATAGTTTCCCTACGCGCCCGGGGCGGACCCGGATCCCGGGCGAATGCCACGACTTGGACGATACGGATCTTGTTCACCGGCATTGAAGACCTTTCCCGGTCTTGAAGAACCGGCTGCCCTCGACCTGATCACCAAGTGCGATCACAAACATCGAAATGCAGTCTATGCTAACCTGTTCCCTGTTCCAAGAGTTCTCTTTTGCCGCTGGACCCGTATCGCGAGCGTTTCGGGCCTGGATATTCTAGCTGAGAGCCTCCTGATGAGCGCGGCCTCTAAAGCACGCCCCCCGGGGAAGTCAAGGGGCGGAGATAATTGTTAATAATTAAGGAGAGCCGCATTCACGCGCTGATTGCTGCAAGAAACCGAGCGTCCTGCCTGTTTCAGCCGACATAGGCTTTCGCCATCGCACGCTTTTCGCGCCTTCGTTGTACCGACGATGGAATATTCATTGCTTCCCGGTACTTGGCGACTGTGCGCCGCGCAATCTCGATGCCGCCTGATTTGAGCGATTCCACGATGTCGTCGTCGGAAAGTACGCCCTCGGCCATCTCTTCGGAGATCATCGAACGGATGCGATGGCGCACGGATTCCGCCGAATGTGCGTCCCCGCCTTCCACAGCGGCAATCGATACGGTGAAGAAATATTTCAGTTCGAACAGACCGCGCGGCGTCAGCATATATTTGTTGGAGGTCACGCGACTGACAGTCGATTCGTGCATCTTTATCGCATCGGCGACAGTCTTGAGGTTGAGCGGCCTGAGATGGTCGATGCCGTTGGCAAGGAAAGCATCCTGCTGGCGGATGATCTCGCTTGCCACCTTCATGATCGTCTTGGCCCGCTGGTCGAGGCTGCGGGTCAGCCAACTCGCATTCTGAAGGCATTCCGAGAGGAACGCGTGATCGCCCTCCTGCTTGGAGACGGCATTGGCCACGCTCAGATAGTAGCTCTGGTTGACCAGCACGCGCGGCAGGGTGTCGGGATTGAGTTCCACGGTCCAGCCACCGTCGGGCGCGGCCTGCACGATGACGTCGGGATTGACCGCCTCGGATGCGGATGCCTCGAAACTACTGCCTGGTTTGGGATCGAGCGCGCGGATTTCGGCGAGCATGTCGACGAGGTCCTCCTCATCGACACCGCAGATCCTCTTCAGGGACTGGAAATCACGTCTTGCCAGCAGCTCCAGGTTGCCGACAAGCGCCTGCATGGCAGGATCGAACCTGTCACGGCTTCTGAGCTGGATCGCCAGGCATTCGCTCAGCGAGCGTGCGAACACGCCCGGCGGATCGAGCACCTGCAACTTTGCGAGCACGGCCTCGATCGCGTCCCGCGTTTTGCCGAGCGCGAAAGCAACCTCGTCGAGGTCATGGTGAATATAGCCGGAATCATCCAGGAGATCGGTGAGATAGCGGGCGATGAAGATCTCGACAGGGTCCTGCAGCAGGAAGGGTATCTGCTGGCCGAGATGCTCCTTCAAGCTCACCTGGCCGGCGACGAAGTCATCGAGATCATAGGCTTCGCCGCTTTCGCCAAGGCTCCCAGGCATTGATTTCCATTGTGAAAGCAATTCCGGCGCATCGGCTTTGCGTGGCCCGGCATCGTCCTGATAAACATTCTCGAAGCCGCCATCGAGCGCCTCGCTCAACCGTTCCGTCTGGCTGTTGCTGCCATATTTCTCCACCTCGTCGTCGCCATGGCGTTCGTGGGCGTGGGCTTCGTGCGTAAAATCATTGTCCTCCGGCCCGTTAAGCTCGAGGAGCGGGTTTTTTTCGACTTCGGTTGCGATGAACTGGCTGAGTTCGAGATGCGTCATCTGCAACAGCTGGATGGATTGCATCAACTGCGGCGTCATGACCAGCGACTGTGTTTGTCGCAGGAAAAGGCTGGCGGACAAAGCCATGGCGGACGCTGAACTCCCTCGAAGGCGATGAATACCGGGCTGTTGGAGGGCTCCGAAACGAGAGATTTCGGAACTGGCCCAAAAATTGCTTATTGACCCGACCGGGTCAAGGGAAAATCGCAATCGAGGTAAAGTTCGCGAAATCGGTAAGGCGCATAAGCGCTACAGGCTGAAGTTATCGCCGAGATAGAGCCTGCGGACATCGGGATTGCTCACGATATCGGAGGCGCGGCCGTGCGTGAGCACTTCGCCCTCATGGATGATATAGGCGCGATCGATCAGGCCGAGCGTCTCGCGGACATTGTGGTCGGTGATCAATACGCCGATGCCGCGTCGGGTCAGATGCCGGACCAGGTTCTGGATATCCGCGACCGAGATCGGATCGACGCCGGCAAAGGGTTCGTCGAGCAGCATGAAGGCGGGGTCGGTCGACAGCGCTCGGGCAATCTCAAGCCTGCGGCGTTCGCCGCCGGATAGTGCCACGGCAGGCGAATTCTTGAGATGGGTGATGGAGAACTCGGCGAGCAGCGATTCGAGCTTATGCTCGCGGACGTTCCGATTCTTCTCGCGCAGTTCGAGAACGGCGCGCAGGTTTTGCTCGACCGTCAGGCCACGAAAGATCGACGCTTCCTGCGGAAGGTAGCCGACGCCGAGCCGGGCCCGCTGGTACATCGGCATCCAGGTCACGTCGTTGCCGTCAATCTCGATTCTGCCCTGGTCAACCGGAACAAGGCCGGTGATCATATAGAAGCACGTCGTCTTGCCGGCGCCATTCGGGCCGAGGAGCCCGACCGCCTCGCCCCGCCTGACGACAAGCGACACGCCGTTCACGACGCGCCGCGAGCGATAGGCCTTTGTTATGCCGCGAGCGATCAGCGTGCCTTCGTAGCGCGCCTGTTGTGACGGGTCCTTCGGCGCCGGCGGCACCGCGGCCTTATCTTCGGCGGACATGATGAACGGGATTTTCAAGGCTGCGTATCAGTTCTTATTTGACTGCGGATCGATCAGGATCTTTACCCGTTTACCGCAACTGCCGAGATTGGCGAGCCCATTCTTCATCTGCACCGTGAGCTTGCAGCCGGTGAAGACATTGCCGCCCTCCGACAGAACGACCGGATTGCCGTTGAGCACCAGGACCTCGGTTATCATATTGAAATTGCCGGTGTCGGCGGTCGCTTTCTGCGTGGCGGAGGCGAGTCTTACATTGCCGGACACTTCGATACGGTCGATGTCGGCACCGCCGGCCGCGATCGAGTTCGTGCCGCTCTTGTAGTAGACGGTCATATGGGTCGCCTGCAGCGTCATCTGACCCTGGGCTACCTTTACATTACCGTCGAACAGCGCCTTCTTTTCCTGTTCGCGTATTTCGAGATTGTCGCTCTCGATCTGGATCGGCTTATCGTTGGTGAGCGCGAGACCGGTGGTCCTGGTCTGGGCGTCGCTGGTCGCGACGCTGATCGAAAGAACTGCCATAATGGCCAGGCAGGCCGAATAACGAAAAGCGCGCATGGCGAGTGGCATCCCTTACTGATTGCTCGTTGACTTGACATTTGCGGCGGTGCGCCGGACGGCGGTCGGTTCGACCTCGAGCCGGACATTGCCTGAGAAATGCATGATCCTGCCCTTATCCGTTATCTTCATGCTGTTCGCAACCAGCGTCGCACCTTTTGCGCTGATTGAGACCGGATCACCGGATGTCATGAGACCGCCCTTGACGTCGAGATGGGCCGACTGGAATGTGGCTTTCAGACCGGAGGACATGGTGACTTCAAAAGGCGAGGTCATGTCGAGCTGGTCGGTGTCGCGGTCGAATTTCGCGCCTGATGCCTTGATATGCGCCACGAGGTCGCCCCTGATGGGAACGGAGGCATCGATGTCCTGCAGTTCTATGTCGCTGGGATTGATGATGGCCTGCAAGGCCCGCCGGGCATTCATGAAATAGCTGATCCCATCCTGGTTGCGGCCGGAGATCGCGGGTTTTTCCATGACAACCCGGCCGTCCTCAATCTTGGCGCCCGAAATGGTCAAGTTTGCCGGGAACATGGTGCGGATCCAGGATACCGCGACGAAAGCCAGTGAAATGATCAATGCCAGTATGGGCAGCATCATCTTCAACCGGCGCACGCGTCTGGAATGCCTCAGCGCGCGGCCATAGAGGTTGGCCGGGCTCTGCCGGGAGAGGGAGAGTGGTGCGCGTATGTCCATCAAGAGTCCCGTGGCGCGTGTACCGCGACCTTCGTTTCCACACATAGGAAAATCATCACGAAAAAACAATGTGTGACAGGTCGCGTTAGAAACTTCGGCCATGTGTTGCTTCCGCGCTGTTTCATTCCGGTGTCACAAGCGCTATTCCATGAGGCCAAATATCTGATCGAAAGTGTTTTCATGGCCTATGTCGATATTGCTGAGCGGCGCCAGTTGCGTCGCAAGCTCACTTTCTGGCGCGTCGCGGCGTTTCTCGTTATCGCGGCAGCAATCGTGCTGGTCTGGTCCTTCCTGTGGGGCGGTGACCTCTCGGGCGGCAAGGCGCGCGACCATATCGCCCGCGTCAATATTTCCGGCCTGATCCAGGACGATACCGAGCTTCTGGAGCGGTTGGACAAAATTGCGAAGAACGATTCCGTAAAGGCGGTGATCGTCTCGATCGCCTCGCCGGGAGGCACGACCTATGGCGGCGAAGTAATCTACAAGGCGATCCGCAAGATCGCCGAGAAGAAGCCCGTCGTCTCCGATGTGCGCACGCTTGCGGCATCGGCCGGCTACATGATCGCCATCGGTGGCGATTATATCGTGGCGGGCGATACTTCGATCACCGGCTCGATCGGGGTGATTTTCCAGTATCCGCAGGTCCAGAACCTGCTCGACAAGATCGGTGTGTCGCTCGAAGAGATCAAATCCGCGCCGCTGAAGGCCGAGCCGTCACCTTTCCACACGCCGCCGGAAGCCGCCAAGGCCGTCATACAAGCCATGGTGGACGACACCTTCGACTGGTTCGTCACGCTCGTTTCGGAGCGCCGGCAGATTCCCAAGCCCGATGCGCTGAAACTGGCGGATGGCCGCGTGTTGACCGGCCGGCAGGCGCTGACCGCCAAGCTCGTCGATAAGATCGGCGGGATCGAAGAAATCCGCGCCTATCTCAAGACCAGGAAAATTGCCGCCGAGTTGCCCATCGTCGAATGGAAGCCGCAGGATAGAGGTTCGCCATTTTTCCTTGGCGGGCTTGCTCGCGACATGGCGGAATCGGTCGGACTGGGCTGGTTGACAAAGCTCGGCTCTCTCAAAAATCTCAGTGAAGACAAGTTGTTGCTTGACGGTATGGTCTCCGTTTGGCAGTTTGATGGGAAATGAACGGGAACTAGAAACCGTCAGAGGGGGCGTTCGTGATCAAGTCTGAGCTGGTACAAATTGTCGCGGCTAAGAACCCGCACCTCTACCATCGCGATGTCGAAAATATCGTCAACGCAGTCCTGGACGAAATCACTGATGCTCTCGCCAGTGGAAACCGTGTCGAATTGCGCGGTTTCGGGGCGTTCTCGGTTAAGAATCGGCCCTCCCGCTCGGGCCGCAACCCGCGAACGGGCGACGCGGTGTTCGTCGAGGAGAAATGGGTTCCCTTCTTCAAGACCGGCAAGGAACTTCGGGAGCGCCTCAACCCCGATCTCGCGGACGAGGATGACGACGACTGATCGTCCTCAGGACCGATCTTGATTTGCGGACGTGAACCGTTCAAAAGGGCCCTAAAGCGTTTCATTAGACCATGAAGCGCTACGGAATAGGGAGATCGTCCTCATGTTGCGTTTCATCAAGCTGATCGTATTGGTTCCGATCGCCGTCGTCCTGGTGGTTCTGTCTGTTGCCAACCGCCATTTCGTGACGCTTGCTCTCAATCCGTTCAGGCCGGACGATGCGCTTTTGTCGCTTTCGCTGCCGCTCTTCGTCTTCCTCTTCATCGCGCTGATGGTGGGTGTCATCCTGGGCTCTCTCGCAACCTGGTTGGCCCAGGGCAGATACCGCAAGCAAGCGCGCGATGAAGCGCATGAGGCACGGAAGTGGCGAGAAGAGGCCGGAAAGCAGCGTACGCGGGTGGAAGAAATCACCACCCGCAACCTGATCTCAGCGTCGAAATAATCCTATTCGTCGTCGGCATCATCGGCGGCGCTAGCCTTTGCCTGCGCTTCCGCCCTGGCACCGCGCTTCGCGGCGAGTCTGTTGAACTTCTTGAAAAATTGCTCCGCAAGTTTCTTGGTAGAGGAGTCAAGCATACGCGAGCCCAACATGGCAAGTTTGCCGCCCATCTGCGCCTTGATCGCATAGCTCAGGACGGTCTCGTCGCCTTCCTCTACCAGCGTCACGTCCGAACTGCCTTTTGCGAAGCCGGCAATGCCGCCCTGACCCTCGAAGCTGATCGTATAGCTTTCCGGCGGATTGAGATTGGAGAGCGTGACATTGGCCTTGAAATTGGTGGAGATCGGGCCGATTTTCAGCTTTACTGTCGCGACCAATTCCGTAGGTGATGTCCTTTCCAGCGCCTCGCAATTCGGAATGCATTTGCGCAGAACGCCCGGGCTGTTGAGAGCCTCCCAGACGATCTCTCGTTTCGCGGGAATCCGCTCTACACCGGTCATGTCCATTCTTTTTCTCCCATGAAATCTCTCCTGCAATCTATTGGCGATGCCAAAGCGCTTTGCCAAGAGGAATTAGGCTGCTATTTGATCCTGCCTAGTCGCATTATTGAGAAACAAACCGTTGGTAAAGAGCAAAATTCACGAGCGGGGAGCGCGTTCCACCGGCAAGGGAGGCGCTGACGCCAGCCGGACCGGCGTTCGGCGTGACGAGGTCAAGCGGGAGCAGCATCCGCTGAAGGCAACGTCCGCGAAATCCACTGCAGAACGGCCGGCACGCGTCCGCGAGGAAAAATGGGAGAAGGCAAGTGCCTCCGTACCAATCTTCATGCCGCGCCGCGATGGCGTGCGACCCGAGGGCCGGGCGCCCGTAATACTGGAGACAACGGGCGAAGCCGGCTATCGCCTCCTTGACATGGGATCCGGCCTCAAGCTTGAGCAATATGGCGACATCCGCATCGTGCGGCCTGAAGCGCAGGCGCTGTGGCCGAGGGCTTTGCCGGACAGCGAATGGGACAGGGCGGATGCGATCTTCAACGGCGACAACGAAGAGGATGGCGCCGGCCGCTGGCGGTTTCCCGGCGCGGCGCTGGGAGAGACCTGGCCGATGCGGCTCCTCGGCGTGGATTTCTTCGGCCGCTTTACCGCTTTCCGTCATGTCGGCGTTTTCCCGGAGCAGATCGTTCATTGGGCGTGGATGACAGAGGCGATCAAGGCGCATGGCGGCAAGCCGAAAGTACTTAACCTCTTCGGCTATACGGGTGTGGCCTCGCTCGCGGCAGCGTCCGCCGGCGCCGAGGTAACCCATGTCGATGCGTCTAAAAAGGCAATCGGCTGGGGCCGTGAGAACCAGGCGCTCGCCCGCATGACGGAAAAGCCGATCCGCTGGATCTGCGACGATGCGATGAAGTTCATCGAACGCGAGACGCGGCGCGGCAACGCCTACGACATCATCCTCACCGATCCGCCCCGCTTCGGCCGAGGGCCGGAAGGCGAGGTCTGGCAACTCTTCGACCATCTGCCGAAGATGCTGGACATCTGCCGTGAACTTCTTTCGCCCAAAGCCATCGGCCTGGTACTGACGGCCTATTCGATCCGGGCAAGCTTCTACTCGATGCACGAACTGATGATGGAAACCATGCGGGGCCGGGGTGGCCTTGTCGAATCTGGCGAACTTATCATTCGCGAGGACGGTGCTGCCGGACGCGCGCTATCGACATCGCTTTTCAGCCGGTGGACGCAATGACGCATGACGAGAACGGACCGCGCCGTCCGGGACAGGTGAAGGAAATTACCTCGCTTGCCAATCCGATCATCAAGGATATCAAGGCCTTGAGCATGAAGAAGAACCGCGAGGAGAGCGGCACCTTCATGGCGGAAGGGCTCAAGCTTGTGATTGACGCGCTTGAGATGGGCTGGCGGATCGAGACGCTGATGTATTCGAAAACGGCCAAGGACAAGCCGCTCGTCGAAAAGGTCGCTGCGAAGACTGTGGCATCGGGCGGACAGGTGCTCGAGGTCAGCGAGAAGGTGCTGTCCTCGGTGACACGGCGCGACAATCCGCAGATGGTCGTTGGCATTTTCCACGCCCGCTGGAAACCGCTGAAGGATATAAAGCCCCGGGCACATGAGACCTGGTTGGCGCTCGACCGCGTACGTGACCCCGGCAATCTCGGAACAATCATCCGCACGGCGGATGCCGCCGGCGCTTCAGGCGTTATCCTCGTAGGTGACACGACGGATCCATTTTCGCTGGAGACGGTCCGCGCGACGATGGGTTCGGTCTTCTCGGTCCCCGTGGCGCGGACATCCGCTGCCGATTTCATCAAATGGCAGAAGGCGTCCGGCACGGTGATGGTCGCGACGCATCTGAAAGGCGCCGTGGATTATCGCGAGCCGGACTATAGCGCCAAACCAGTGGTCCTACTCATGGGCAACGAGCAGGCGGGTCTGCCCGAGGATCTGGCCGATGCGGCCGACATCCGCGTGCGCATCCCCCAGCAGGGTCGCGCTGATTCGCTCAATCTCGCCGTCGCGACCGGCGTCATGTTGTTCGAGGCGCGTCGGCACCTGTTGAATCTGGACGGACGCTGATGGATCGCAAACCGCTATTTTCACGCCGTCCCGTCGCCGTGGCCTTCATTGTCATCGCCGTGGCGCTCGATCAGTGGATCAAATATCTCGTCGAGACGCATCTTCCTTTCCAGGAGTTGGTACCGGTTGTTCCTCACCTGGCGCTTTACCGCACCTGGAACGACGGGGTAGCCTTCTCCTTCCTGTCGGGCATGAGTGGATGGGCGATTGTCGTCATGCGCCTGGCCATCGTCGCCTTCATTCTTTGGTGGTGGCGGACATCGAGGCAGGCCCACGGTCTCGTCCATCTCGGCTTCTGCATGGTGATCTCAGGCGCGATCGGTAACATCATCGACCGTTTCATTTACGGACACGTGGTCGACTACGTGCTGTTCCATACCCAGTCATGGTCCTTCGCGGTATTCAATCTGGCCGATAGTCTGATCACCACAGGCGCTGTGCTGATCGGATTTTCCGAGCTATTCCTGAGCCGCAAGGAGCCTCACAGGGCCGGGTGACGGTTCGTTAAGCAATGACTGCAAGCTTTTCGAAAGTCGCGGCATGATACGCTTGTGCCATGAGCGAGCCCAGGAAATTGCAGGCCAGGAAATCGCAGGACGGTATCACGGCGGTGTTCGAGCAATCGGATTCGCGCGCCGGTGCCCTTGCGTATCAAGGCGGCGACATGCTCGCTTCCATTCATGACGCGCTCGGCGATATCACGCTCTGCCGGAGCCTCGATGGCGCGATACTCTCGGCGAACCACACGTTTAGGGAATTCGCCGGCGAACCGCACCCGGAGGGCCGCACATGCGCCGAGCTTGGCATTGTCTTCGTGTCCGGGCCAGTTGCGCATTGCTACGACGTTGAATTCTCCAAAGACGGCCGCACCAGGATATTCCTCTGGCACGATGTCGTGACCCGTGATCCGGTCGCCGGCGGCCTCGTGGTCCAATCCATTGCCCGCGACGTGACGGACGAACGGCAGGAAGCGGCGCGGCGGGAAGAAGCTCGCGCTCGTGCCGAGGAGGAAAGTCTTCTCAAGTCGCGGCTCATCGCCACCGTCAGCCATGAGATTCGCACGCCGCTCAGCGGCCTATTGGGCATGGGTCAGTTGCTCGCAGGCACGCGGCTGACCGCGGAGCAGAAGAACTACCTCGAAGGCATTCGCCAATCCGGCACCGCGCTCGTGCAACTGGTGGAAGACTTGCTGGATTTTTCGACGCTCGCTGCGGGCCGCTTTCACCTGCGTCCGCGCGTCGAGCCCATCCGGCCGCTGGTCGAGGGCGTCGTCGAAATGCTCTCCAGCCGCGCGCATGCGAAAGGCATCGAGATCGCAGCGACCATATCGCCCGATGTGCCCGAGGTCCTGGAGTTCGACCCGGCGCGCTTTCGCCAGGTGCTCTACAACGTCATCGGCAATGCCGTGAAATTCACCGAGACGGGCGGCGTGCTGGTAACCGTCGAGCGGACCAATGGCGCGCTGATGGTGAAGGTCCGCGATAGCGGGCCTGGTATGAATGCCGCCGAGCTTCAGCGCATATTCGGTGAATTCGAGCAGGGCGACCTGACGCGTGCCCGCGAGGGCGGCGTGGGTCTCGGTCTCGCCATCTCTGCGAGGATCATGGCGGAGGCGGGTGGTGGGCTCGGCGTCCAAAGCGAATTCGGCAAGGGCAGCATATTCACCATTCGTCTGCCGATGGATTTCGTCGGCGAGCCGATGAGGAGCGGCTCCGAACTTGCCGGATCGAACGTGCTACTGCTTGCCCCAGAAGGTCCGGCAGCGGAGGCGATTTCTTATTCGCTCGACCGGCTGGGCGCGACCGTGCATATGGCCTCCGGCGTGCGGGGCGTGCGCGCCGGGCTGGACGAGCACGCGTTCACCGATGTGGTCGTCGATCATCGGCTCGACGCGGATTTCATCGAGGCTTTCGCTCTGGATGCGCGGCTTGCCACTGTCCGCAAGATATTTCTCGTCAACCCGGAAGCCCGGCCGGAACAGATGTCCGGTGATGTCTATCACAGCTGGCTGATAAGGCCGCTGCGCGAACAATCGCTGATCGATGTGTTGACCGGCAGACTCCGGGGGCTGGAGCCGCGCATGGCCAAGGACGAGGACTTTCCGGTCCTTGCCGCCGAGCCGCATGAGGAACATCGTCCTGTCGCGACCACCGCTCCTCGCGCCGGCCT
>Ga0164290_1001734_pt1 | contig 24875 bp, 22 predicted proteins | sample Micstemetagenome_FD_108782 | JGI IMG/M metagenome (GOLD analysis project Ga0164290, IMG submission 108782) | Contaminated culture microbial community from soil near Moab, Utah, USA - Microcoleus steenstrupii SON62 (Illumina Assembly) | ecosystem: Environmental > Terrestrial > Soil > Soil crust...
AAACTATCCTATTGATGGTGGTTTGGTTGATGGTCCTGTTTATGGCAGCATCTACAAAAGCTTAATCGGAATAAAACTCTACCAACCGGATGAATACGAACCGTTTCAAAGCGATTTAGTGGTCTATCACGATGATTATGGCGATTACAGTACCAATGAGCCTACAATGGATGGTACGGCTTCACTGATTTATTTGTTAGCAGCAAAAGAAGCAGAGGCCAAACTCGTAAAAAAAAAGTAGTTACTGAACCGTTTAGCTATTCTTATGGCGGTATTATTCGCGGCGATACCACGAAAAAGGAATTAGCCATTGTTTTTACAGGAGATGAATTCGGGGATGGAAGTGATTTCATTGCCAGAACACTAAAGGAACATAAGGTAAAAGCTTCCTTCTTTTTAACCGGCAGGTTCTATCGTAACGCACAATTCTGGCCTGCCATAAAGCAATTAAAAAAGGATGGACATTATTTAGGAGCCCACAGCAACGAGCACCTGCTGTATTGCGATTGGAAGAACCGAGACAGCCTGTTAGTAAGCAAGCAACTATTTACTACTGATCTTTTGAATAACTACGTGGAGATGGAAGCATTTGGTGTAAAGAAGAAAGATGCGCCATATTTCCTACCGCCATACGAATGGTACAACGATACAATTGCTACCTGGACAAAAGGTCTTGGACTGCAGTTGATCAACTATACACCGGGAACATTAAGCCATGCTGATTACACCACACCTGATGCAAAAAATTACAGAAGTTCTGATGTGATCTACCAATCCATCATAAGTTTTGAGGAAGCAAAAAACCTGAACGGCTTTATCCTGCTTATGCACATAGGCACCGATCCAAAACGTACCGATAAATTTTATCATCAACTTTCACAACTCATTATTTATTTGAAAGAAAAGGGTTATAGGTTTAAACGGGTAGATGAACTATTGAACCGGGCCACGAAGTAATGCTGATGCCAGGCAGGTTACATCTTAATTCCCTATTAACTTTTACTGATTAAATTTGCTGTCAAAGCCGTGTAGTATGAAGTTTGAAAAAATCCACAATAAGGGACAGGCAAGACTGTTCGAGAATCCTTATCTCGAAATGCTTACAAAGGCAAATCCAATTGTTATCTGGAGCATTTACCTGCCATTCATTATTGGCTTTCCTATTTATGCCTACCGGAATTTCGACTATGCCCTAAGCAAGGTTCTTTTGATATTTCTTGGAGGCATGCTCTTCTGGACACTGTTTGAATATTTAGCACACCGGTTCCTGTTTCACTGGATTGCTGAAAGCGAAAAAGCCCAAAAGATCGTTTATGTGATGCATGGCAATCACCACCATTATCCAAGAGATAAAGAAAGGTTGTTTATGCCGCCGCTCCCCAGTATTATTCTGGCCTCTCTTATTTTCGCCTTGCAATATGTTTTCTTAAGGCAAACGACATTTACTTTCTTTCCTGGTTTCATGTTAGGCTATCTTTTATACGCTTCAATGCATTATGCCATTCATGCATGGAACCCTCCCTTTAAATGGATGAAGCCGCTTTGGAGAAATCATCACCTTCATCATTACAAAGATGAGCATACAGGTTTCGGGGTAAGCTCTACTTTGTGGGATCATGTATTTGGTACCATGTTCGATCTTAGAAAAGAAAAAGAAGACAAGGAAAAGGTACAGGAATTGATGTTCCAGAAGGAAAAGCAAAAAGCAGGTTAACCGTTCTATGGCGCAGAAGAAACTGGTACGGTTTGCAGAGTTGGAAACCTTTAAAAATGTATTGCAGTACCCGGAAGAAATGCCGGGGACATGGAATGAGTATTTCAAAAATCCGGCCCCAATCGTTTTAGAACTGGCTTGTGGAAAAGGCGAGTACACTTTAGGCCTAGCAGAATTATATCCAAACAAGAACTTTATTGGTGTTGATTTAAAAGGCAACCGGCTTTGGGTGGGTGCGAAGAAGGCAACACAACATAATCTTCATAATGTTGCTTTTCTGCGTATTCAGATAGAACGCATTACCGAATTTTTCGCTACAGAAGAAGTAGATGAAATATGGATAACATTTCCGGATCCCCAACTGCGATTATCCAAATCTAAAAAACGGTTGACCCATCCACGGTTTCTTAGACAGTATTACCAAATATTAAAGCCGAAAGGAAAAATCCATTTAAAAACAGACAGCCCTGATCTTTATCGCTTCACCAAAATGGTGATTAACATGTATGGCTGTGAGCTGTGTCATGATTTTGATGATGTATATAACGAACCAGGCATCTCTCCCGAGCTGCACATCAAAACATACTACGAGTCGTTAGATATTGCAAAAAGCAACCGTGTCCATTACTTATGCTTTACACTACCCGAACATTTGCCCTCCAAAGAAATGGATGTCACCTTACAACAATTCTTAAAAGATGACGAGGCCCATCCCCGACCCTTCCCGGAAGGAAGGGCCACCAACCCACCAAGCTAGCTTATGCAAGATGCTAATGATAATAATGACTCTTCAAAAAGCGAGGGCTGTGAACAGGCCACTCCCCTACCGAGGGAGCCGGAGGGGGCCGACTATTATCTGAACGAGAAGGGTTTGATCACTTTTACGCAAATGTATCATTTGAAAAGAGGTTATTGTTGCGGCAGTGGTTGCAGACATTGTCCCTACGATTATGAGTCAGTACCTGAACCCAAACGATCATGGTTAATAGAAAACAGGAACAACACTAAAGCAGACTTTTCAGAATGAAACCTTCCAAAAAAGCCAGACAGGAAACACCAAAAGTCATCACTCCTTCAGGTAAATATGATGATAGCTTTTTTGCAGCTGTTTTCGATATTGTAAGGCAAATTCCCAAAGGCCGGGTTACTTCTTACGGTGCCATTGCAGCAGCGTTGGGAGCTAAATCTTCTTCACGTATGGTAGGCTGGGCTATGAATGGTTCTCATCGTGTTCGGCCAAAGATTCCTGCACACAGAGTAGTAAACAGGCAAGGGCTACTTACCGGCAAGTTTCATTTTGACGATCCGGAGCAAATGCAAAAGTTACTAGAGAAAGAAGGTGTCACAGTGATTGATGATAAAGTACAGGATTTTGCCAAACGATTTTGGGATCCAATTAAAGAGATCGGATTGGAAGAATAAAAAGCCCGGAGTTAGTAATTCTCCGAGCCATTAATATGATAATTACAATTACTCTCTTATCACTTTGATCATCGTTCCCCTCGGCACCCGATCTGTAAGCCGCATGCTATTTAAAACTGCCACTTCTTCCAATCTTGCTGTTGGTACATTATTGCTTCGTAAAGCCTGATCCAGCGTAGCATCTTGTGCAACTGTTACAATACGAATGCGTTCAGGTTTCTTGTTGATCTTAGCCTGATCTGTCAGTTCCCTGAAGCTTTGCATAGTGTTAGTGAAAGACTGCACATAGGCATTAAAATCTGTTGTTCTGGAAAGCCCAACTAATTGGTAAATATTCTGTCCGTGTTGAATGAAATAAGCCAAAGCTCTTATACCTGCCTGCTGTTGTGTAGCCTGCTGATCGGCTACCACTGCATAAGCCCTTAACCCGTTTACAGTAGTTTCTCTCGATTCTACTACCACTAATTTATTTTGTTGTACAAATGCATTGGCTGCAGCTTGTACCGATTGGCCTTGTGCTAAAGTCAGAAACATCAGGGCCTTTCCGTCCTGCGGTGCCAGTTGCACTCTTTGTGGAGTGTTCTGGTAATTCCATCCTGCAGGCGTTGCAAACTGGAAACGCAAGACGGGGTGATAAAACACATTATTCTCACGATAACCTTCCCTTGGGTCTTCGCCATAAACCATTCCTTCTATTCTTCTCAAATACGCTTCACGGTTTACCTGCGGATTGGTAAGGTTTTGTTTCTGTTTCCACTCTGTTGCCAATTGGGCCACGGTCACGTTTCGTTCTCCCGGATTGGGATGGGTTGATAAGAAATTAGGCAACTCTTCTGCACCTGTTCCGGCACTTAATCGTTGTAAGGTTAAGAAGAAGTTAGCCATCTGGTGTGCATCATAACCAATCTTAGTAGAATATTCCACTCCTAATCTGTCCGACTCTCTTTCTGCATCACGTCCAAATTTCATTAACAAAAGGCCTAAGCCTTGAGAGGCTGCATCGGCAAATTGTGCCAGGTCAGGAGCTACAATAATACCTGCTATCAAACCTATTTGCCCTAATATGGCATTGCGTTGCTGCTCCACTGTATGGCGGGCTGTAACGTGTCCTATTTCATGTCCTAATACTCCTGCAAATTCAGCTTCATTATTAAAATGCGCCATAATGCCACGGGTGAAGTACACATAACCACCTGGCACAGCAAAGGCATTCACCACTTCTGAATTTACAATTCTGAAATGCCACTCCAGGTTAGGGCGGTGCGAAATGGCTGCCATTTGCTTGCCCTTTTCATTTATAAAGGCCTGTAATGCCTGGTCCTCATACAAGCCAAATTGGGCAACAATCTGCGGATCGGCCTCTTTACCCATTTGGATTTCCTGTGCTTCGGAAGTGAATACCACCTGCCGCTTACCAGAAACGGGATTGCGGGCACAATATTGAAATACAAAGGGAAGGGAGAGGGAAAGGAGAAGAATGTATCGTTTCATGAGCTACGTTTTATCTGTTTGTAAATCCTATCTATGCAACAGCTATACCACCAAATTCTAACAAATTTCTTATTTTGTTTGATAATAAATCCTGCATGAAGTTTTCTGCCATTATTCTTCTATTTATAGCTTCTCCGGTTTTAGCACAAAACAAGGCAGAGATGATAGCAAAGATCCGCGAGCAGTTCCAGGCAATTAATAAGGAAAGCAACTACCAAAAATTAAGTCTTGAGAACGAAGAGTTCTTGCCTCAGCCCACAGATGGCGGCGGAGAGCTGATTGGATATTATAAGAATGCATCTTTAAAGAAGATTGTCGTCAGGGTTGGAATATCACATGGAAAACAGCTCTTCGAATTTTATTTTCAAAATGACCGATTGATCTTTGTTTTTGAGAAGTTTGAACAATTTGTTTACGATGAAAAGAAAGAAGCATTTGATTATGAGAACCCAGAGACAACCTTTGAAGGCAGATACTACTTCAACAATAATAAACTGATAGAACAAGTTACCACTGGCCACAACCGGTTTGAAGATGAGACATTGGATCCAGAAAAAATATTGATGCAAGAGGCCAATGATTATAAACGACTTCTAAACAAAAAAAGTGCAAAGAAATCGAAAGATCTAATTAATAATACTGCCTAATCATCAAATACACCACCGGCCCTGTCACCGCCACATAAAACCACATGGGCCAGGTGATCTTTGCTAGCTTTCTATGCGCAGCATTTTCATCAATTAATGCCCTGTAAGCGGTAAATAAAATAAACGGAAGCGAAACACCTGCAAGCAGAATATGTGTACCCAATAATACGAAGTAGATATAACGCATAGAACCTGCAGCGGCTTTTTCAACAGCATCTACTACACCATCTTTATTCGTATCTCCATACCATGTAGAACCTGCAAAAAGATGGTGGGCTATATAAGTAAGTAAGAAGATTGCAGATAAAATGATAGCTGTTAGCATGATGTATTTATGTGCTGTGTAACGTCCTTGTTTGGCTGTTACAAGTCCTCCAATCAGCAATACAGCTACAATGGAGTTAATCACTGCATTCATCACAGCAAAAATGTGCGGATTGAATCCTAAATCAACATCAAGTGTTACTCTCTCCAAAACGGTAACGGCAACAAATACTACAACAGAAAAAACCCAGATGAGAACCTTTGCCTTGCTGTCATTCTTTCTAATAACTAAGCCCATGCTTTTTTCTTTTCTTTTTTCAAATAAGTAAAGAACACCGCCATTCCTCCAAGTAACAGTACAAATACAACCAGCAACAGTTCAAGTTTGCCGGCAAACACTGATTTTTTATTAGGATCTTTTTCAAGAGATAAATAAATAACATCTCTTGCCAACCTGGAAAGCGATGCTGTATCCGGTGTCATATCTTCTTTTAAGGAATGGTAAAAGCCGCGAACATGTCTTTCTTTATCCAGCAACACAAAAAAATCGGTATGAACAAAATGGCTGTCTATATTCTCACCGTCAATAGTGGTCAACTTAAAATGATCTATCGCCAGGTTATAAATACTTTTTTGATCACCGGTTAACAGCCACCAGTTTTGAGGATTGATCTGGAAACGATCAGCCCATGCTTTCAGCTTAGCTACACTGTCTCTTTCAGGATCAATGCTAAACGATAAAAAGTGTAAAAATTTTGCTTCCCTGTTGCCCACTTTCGATGCACTCTTGATAGCATCTCGCATCCTTTTCATGTTCACCGTCATGGGTGGGCAAATAGTAGGACAATGTGTAAAGAAAAAATTCGCTACCACCACCTTTCCTTCCAAATCTTTCCAGCTCACATTTTGGCCTAGTTGATTGGTAAGTGAAAAATCAGGTATTGTTTGCCATGTGGTATCAAAATAGTCCTTGCCGTCTTTCGTTTTTTGTATTACCGTATCCGGAAAATAATAAGGTGGCATGGCTGTTACTTCACCACTCTTGCCTTTCATAACCAGGTAGGCTGCAATAGGCACCAGTAAGGCCAGTGTTAATCCAAATAAAGCTTTTCTATTCATGACCGCGGATTCGTGTGATTTTAGTTGGATGTCCACGGATTTTTAAAACAATAAAGCCTTGCTAATCCAATCCTGATCCAGCTAATCTGTGGTAAAAAAAACCACCGCTGCAAAATTATGCTGGCGGTGGTTTCTATAATTCATTATAACAAATGATTATTGCAAAGGTTTAACGGCTGTATCGCCTCTGTGTTTCGGCTCTTGCGTTGTTCTTAATTCGTGGTTTCTGTCATAACGATTTCGCATGGTTCTGTAAGAATTTCCATCCCACAAAAAGGCAGCAATAAACCAGATGAATAGCATCAGCGGCACTACAATGGTCATGATCATGTTGCGGATCTCATCGCCCAGGTGCATAAACACACTTACAATGTAAAAGGCTTTAGCAAGGGTTAAAATAACAATGATTCCTTTTATCAACAGCACTAAGAATGTTCCCAGCTCTGTGGCATACATTAACAGACCAAGCAACAATTCTATAACTGTGATAACAGAAAGCAGAATGGTTGTTTTTCGTACTCTCCTCTTAAACTCCGCATCGGAATGATGATGCGTAAACGTAACTTCTGACGATGTATTATGATGTTCCATTTTAATCTTTTGTTTTTAGGTTAGATTAGATAAAAGCAAAGGAATACAAATACCCACACCAGGTCAACAAAGTGCCAGTATAATCCCGCTTTTTCAATCATTAAATAATGTCCTCTTTTCTCAAACACGTTATTCTTAGTCATCATCAACATAACAACATTAATGACCACACCAGAAAATACGTGGAAGCCATGGAAACCTGTGATACCATAAAAGAAACCACCAAACGCAACCGGGCCAGCTTCCCGCACATGTGCTTCAGTAACATTAACCATACCCCGCAATTGCTGATCAGTCATAGCAGTTAATTGTGCCAGAGGCATATCATGCTTCTGCGAGTGAACTATTTTCACTAATGCATCATGTGATGTATTATTTAATGCTTCCGTAAGTGCGGCGCCATGTACCTCTGGACCCCATGGGTTCATTGTTGTTGTTTGTCCAATCACATCCATTTTTCCATCCATTACAACTAAATGTTCTGCAGTGATCATGTGCGTCCACTCCCATGCCTGGCAACCTAAGAATGCCAGTCCACCGATAATGGTCCATACCAACCATTTAACAACGCCTTTTTTATCACCGCTATGGCCTGCATGTACTGCTAGCACCATGGTTACAGAAGAGATGATCAGGATGAATGTCATCACACTTACAAAGGCCAAAGGCAAGTTCATGTGACCGGCTCCCGGAAAGGCATTAAACACCACGTTAGGATCGGGCCAGAAGTTAGACGAGAAACGAATGGTTCCATAGGAGATCAAAAACGCACCAAATGTAAAAGCATCACTCATAAGGAAATACCACATCATCAGCTTTCCATACTCCATATTGAATGGGCTCTTACCACCATTCCACCAACCTGTTTTTTGCGCTACAGCAGTTGTTGCCATATTCTAGTTTATAGTTTTTAGTTTGTGGTTTGTAGTTCTTCAAACCACAGTTTTCTTTTAGTTCTGTTATTCTGTTTATGGCTGCATTTGCTTTATAAAGTTTGATCGAATGTAAACGACCTAACTATAAACTACAAACCACAAACTACTAACTTCTCTATCCTATCCAAACAAAAAATATCAACAAGTAAATCCAAAGCAAGTCTACAAAATGCCAATAGGTTGCCAGTATTTCAACGGGCACCGCATTGTAGTTTTTCACTTTGCCAAAATACGCTTTCAGTAACAGAATCACCATTGCCACAATACCACCCAACAAGTGAATGGCGTGCAAGCCAGCGATAATGTATAAGACCTGTCCTGCTCCTGATCCGTTTTCAAACACCACTCCATTTTTCCAAAGCCATTGAAAGCCTGAATATTGAAAAATCACAAACAATACTCCTAAGGCTGTTGTAACAGCCATAAGCGTTCTGTAGTGTCTCATCTCTCTTTGCTTGAAGGCTCTTAGTGCTAATTGCACGGTTAAACTGCTAAGCAAAATAGCTGCTGTTGAGTACCAAAATTGGTTTGGCGTTTCAACTGTTTCCCATCCCGGCTGTCCGCTTTTTACAATATATGCACTGGTTAACCCTGCAAACATCATCAAGATGCTTGCAATGGCTACCCAAAGGGTAAACTTGCCTGGATGAATTTTATTTCTTTGTTGCGTACTCACTGTTACCATAATACTAAGTCAAATAAGTCATACGAGTCACAAAGGTCTAAATAGTCATATGACCCATTTGACTCCTTTGACTAAATTTTGTCTGCCAATAATGCAAAGAACACAATAGGCAAATAGATATAACTACTGAACATTACTCTTCTTGCTGCTTTTGGCTCTAACTCTTTGTACAATCGTACACATTGAAAGAGCAGGAATAAATTGGCAATTGTTACAATGATCAGGCTTGTCATCCCCGACATCCCGATCAGGTAAGGCAACACACCAACAGGTATCAACAGCAATGAGTAAATAACTGTCTGCAATGCTGTAAACTTGGTAGGACCCTTGTCGCTTGGTAATAGCTTAAATCCGGCTTTTGCATAATCGTTATGTGCCAGCCAGGCTATTGCCCAAAAATGCGGGAACTGCCAAAAGAACTGCAAAGCAAACAATACCCATCCGCCTAAATTGGTTTCCTCTTCACCTCTTACCATAAAGGTTGCCATCGGGTCTAGAAAGCTTGTTGCAGCCACCCACCCAATGAGGCAGGGCAGTGCACCAGGTACAGCGCCAATCAATACTGCAATGGCACTTTTCTTTTTCCAGGGTGTGTAAATGAAAGCGTACAAAAACAAGCTAATAAAAGCCAGTAATGCACTCTCCCAGTTGAAATACCACCAGAGGATAATAACACCTGCAGCACCAGTTATAATCGCAAAGGCCCATCCCTCATTCTCGCTCATTCTTCCTGCAGCTACCGGCCTGGAAGCGGTTCGCTTCATTTGGGCATCTGTGTCCTTTTCTACTACCTGGTTAATGGCATTTGCACTTCCGGTTACCAAAAAGCCTCCGGCAAATAATAACAGGATATTAATCCAATTCAGTCCTGCTATATTAGGTGCTAACAAATAACTTATTACACTCGAGAACACCACCATTATGTTTAATGATGGCTTGGTAAGCATCAGGTAATCCTTTAGCTTACTGTGTTCTTTTGTGTTTGCTACCTGTTCTGCCTTCATGCCGCAACTTTACAGTTTGCAAACCTATTTCAAATAACTAATGTTTCGATTCGTTCGGATTTACAGGTTCAACCTGTGGAATAAACTCTCTTCCATCTTTACCATAATCATAAGCCCAGCGGTGAACCTCAGGAATATCGCCTTCCCAGGTACCGTGGCCCGGATTAATTGGTGTTGTCCACTCCAAAGTTGTTGCACCCCATGGATTTTCTGTTCTTACTTTCCTTCCCTTGAAAATGGAATAGAAGAAGTTGAACACAAATAATAATTGAACCGCAAATACAATGATGGATACAATGGTGATCATTCTATTCAAGTCGCCAAATTGATTGAAAGAAGTCCAGCCACTGAAATCCAGATATCTTCTTGGAACACCTGCTAATCCCATATAGTGCATTGGCCAGAAAATAAGGTATGCGCCAGCTAAGGTTACCCAGAAGTGGATGTAGCCTAAGGTGTTGTTTAAGTAACGGCCAAACATTTTAGGGAACCAATGGTACACACCTGCAAACATTCCAAAGAAGGCCGACACACCCATTACAATGTGGAAGTGAGCTACCACGAAATAAGTATCGTGTAAGTGGATATCAATGGTTGAGTTACCTAACCAGATACCAGTTAGACCACCGGAAATAAATAAGCTTACGAAGCCTATCGAGAATAACATGGCTGGTGTAAACCGTACGTTACCACGCCAGATAGTGGTGATCCAGTTAAACACTTTGATAGCTGATGGAATGGCGATCAATAATGTCAGCAATACGAATACCGATCCCATAAATGGATTCATACCACTTACAAACATGTGGTGTGCCCAAACAAGGAAGGCCAGAATGGCAATGGCGAACAACGATCCCACCATCGCCATATAACCAAAGATGGGTTTACGGGAGTTGATACTCATGATCTCCGACACCATACCCATGGCCGGCAAGATGATGATATATACCTCGGGGTGGCCTAAGAACCAGAACAAGTGTTGGTAAAGAATAGCACTACCACCCTCATTTGGCAAGATCTCACCTGCAACATATATATCACTCAGGTAAAAGCTGGTGCCTAAGTTTCTATCAAATAATAAGAGGATAAAACCTGATAATAATACAGGGAATGATAATACTCCAAGGATCGCTGTAAAGAACATCGCCCAGATGGTCAATGGCATACGGGTCATGCTCATGCCTTTTGTACGCATGTTCAGGATGGTAGAGATATAGTTCAGACCACCCAACAAAGAAGACACAACGAATAAGGCCATACTGGCTATCCAGAGATCCATACCAAGGTTAGAACCTAATGATGCTTTACCTAAGGCACTCAGCGGTGGATAAGATGTCCACCCTCCACTGGCCGGACCAGTTGAAATGAACAAAGAAGCTAACATTACTACACTGGCCAAAAAGAAGAACCAGTAAGAAAGCATGTTCATGAAGGGAGAAGCCATGTCTCTTGCACCCACCTGAAGGGGAATTAAAAGATTGGCAAACGTACCGCTTAACCCTGCTGTTAATACAAAGAATACCAGGACCGTTCCGTGCATAGTTACCAAGGCGTAGTAAAACTCCGGATCAATTCTTCCGCCTTTAGCCCATTTACCAAAAAAGGTTTCAAGGATTGGAAAAGTTTGATCGGGGTAACCTAATTGCAAACGGAACAGCACAGAAAATAAACCACCAATGATAGCCCACATGATCCCTGTAATAAGGAATTGCTTACCGATCATTTTATGGTCCTGGCTGAAAATATATTTTGTGATAAAGGTTTCTTTATGATGATGGTGATGTCCATTACCATTACCATTGTGCTCTACATGGTGTCCGCCATGCGTTACATGAACCTCAGGTTGAACATTGTGATGATTGCTATCGTGATTCATAAAAGTCCTTTTTAGAAACTTGTGTTTCTTATAATCATTTAATAATTATCTGTTCATTGCCGTTGCTCTCATAGTATCAGCAGGTTGCTGGGCTGGTTGAGCAGGCGGCGGTGGCGGAGATTTGCTCTCCATCATGGTTATATACTGCGGTTTTTGCTTGGCCATGTAAGCATCATATTCTGCTTGCGTCTCTACTACAATGGTTCCTCTCATTGTATAGTGACCTCTTCCGCACATCTGGTCGCAGGAGATTTCATAATTGAAATTCTCACCGTGCTTTTTTCTCATTTCTGCAGTAGTGAATTTTGGTGTAAACCACATCGTTGTTGGCATGCCTGGCACGGCGTCCATTTTCATACGGAAATGCGCCAGACCAACATCATGAATTACATCTTTCGCATAGATCACCAGTTTTACTGGTTTGCCCACTACAACATGCATTTCACCTGATGCATAGATATCATCGTGATTGGCCTTATCGTCCCAGATCTGTCCCAATGGATTATTGGCTTCGTTGATGTTCTTAAAATATTTCTTACCTAAAACATTATCCTTTCCTGGATACCTGTATTCCCAGCCAAATTGCTTTCCTGTAATCTCAACCACTTGGGCATTCTTTGGTGCTTCACCAGTAATTTGAAACCAATAGTATAAACCAAAACCAACTAATACAGTTAAAACAATAGCAGGTATTACGGTCCAGATCAACTCCAGCTTGTTATCATGCGGAAAGTAATAAGCTTTTCTTCCTTCTTTCTCCTGGTATTTAAAAGAATACCAGAATAATAATACTTGTGTTAGAACAAACACAGCACCAGTAACCCACAATGTGATCTCAATCATGCTGTCAATTCTCTCACCATGGTCAGATGCAGATTCTCCTAAAACCCTGTCGCCTAACCATTCATGACAAGCCCATACACCAATAAGGCCTAATACTAAAAAGATCAGTAATAAAAAAGCATTGATACGGTTTGATTCCCGTCTGGTTTTTTCCTCACCTCTTAATATAGAAACATACTCACTAGCCTTGGCAATTTGAAAAACAATGATGAATCCCAAGAGCAGCGCTACTATGATCCAGGTTGTTGACATATCAGTTTCTTTTTATTCTCGTCTACTAACGTAGTTATTCAGTTCTGTGTTATGTATGATGTATTATACTTTCCTTAAAGAACGGATGATTTTTAGCATTCAATGGCTTGCTTGCCAAAGACCTTGCCGTTACAAACATGATCAATCCTACAAATCCTAAAGCAATTCCAAAATCAGCTAACATTAAAGGCACATGCGCATTTCCTTTTCCATCTGCCATGGGGCCGGGAAATACCATTTGATAAAAATCCAGCCAGTGACCAAAGATGATCAACACAGCCATCATGGTAATGGTACCATAATTTCTTTTTGAACCGCGTTTCATCAATATCAATAATGGTGCAAGGAAGTTGATGATGAGGTTCAATAAAAAGATGGCTCTGTAGTTACCTTGCTGACGTGGTTCGAAATACACTGTTTCTTCCGGAATGTTAGCATACCAGATCAACATGTATTGAGAATACCATAGGTATGTCCAGAATACAGAGAAAGCAAACATGAATTTTCCTAAATCATGTATATGCTCTCTTGTAGTGAATTCGAGGTAATTATTGTTCTTTAAGAAAACAACAAACAATGTAATTAAGGCCATACCGGCAACAAATGAACTGGCAAAGGTGTACCAGCTGTACATGGTAGAATACCAATGTGCATCAATACTCATTAACCACAACCAGGGAATGGTTGACATTACGGTAAGTCCAAACAACACCATGTAAAGGGCTGCCCAAACCGTATTCTTCCAGATATAACCTTTGGCCTCATCACTGCCCATTCTTCTTTCATCCGTTTGACGGGAAAGGCTGCGCATTTTCTTTCCAAGCCATATCCATCCTGCAATAGTGATGGCCGACCAAACGATAAAGAATGTTTTATTAAGGAACCCTCTTTTATGAGCTAGAACATGGTCATGATCAACATGCTTGCTGTCTGTCCAGTGATAAATAGTATGATCACCGCCAAAAACAACAATAGCTAATATCACAAAAGTAATAATGCCTATTGCCGGTACGCAGGCCGAGATAGCTTCCGGCACTCTTCTAAAACTCATTTGCCATCCGCCCCATGCCAGTGTAGTGGCGCAGATGAAGAACATGCTTGCGTTTACTACCAGTAAAAAGTAAACACTGTTTTGTAAAAGCGATGCCCAAAATCTTGCTCTCTGGTGCTCATCATTACTTAAGCCATGTGTGATCAAAAGAATAATGATGGACAACAAACCGATCCCCATCAATGCCAGGGCAAAAGTGTTGTAACGCTTTGGTATTAAAAACTGGTCTCTGCTTAGTGTTGCCATTAGTTCTTTTATTTCGGTGTTCCTTGTTTTTGTGTTACTGAATCTACATTGCCACCCGGCTTTTGATTCAAGATAGTGGCCGTTTTACTTGTATCACCTGCAGCGCCTTGCCTTGAACGGATGTATTTGATGACCATCCAACGCTGGTCAGGTCTTAGCTGCGATGCATAGCTACCCATTTGGCGGATGCCATGAGTGATCACATGGAAATAGTGCCCGTCATTCCAAACTTTTGCCTGCTGGTCCATTAACGTTCTTGGTGCAGCAGAATACGCACCATTACCGTTATTGAATATTGGCCCGTTGCCATCCAGTTTGGTACCGTGACAGATACCGCAATTGATAAGATATAGTCTTTCCGCTTCAGCCATATCAAAACTTCCTGAATCAAGCGGATTTCTCAAAGTAGTTTCTGCTTTGGTCATACCGGCTGAATCAGCACCAATTCTGTAAGGTAACATATCACCTCTGGCGATGGTACCTTCTACCGGCCTGCCATTATAATAATGATGATTTCTTCTTCCCAGGCTGTCGTATTCGCCGTCTACATTATTGTATCCGTAAGTTTCATATGCTCGTGAATAATACATATCAGGCATATAAGCACTTCCCGGATTATTACCGCTTGCTCCGCCGCAACCGATCATTGTGAAGGATGCTGCAGCAAACGATGCTATCAAAAAGAGTTTTTTCATCCTGTTCATTTTATGCTTCAACCGGTGTTGTTTCGTATAACTTTTGTTGTTTATCATATCGGCCTAACCACCAGCCGGTTTCTTTGTATTGAGTTGTCACATCTTTTGCACCTAATCCTTGCAAAAAGCTGGTTACCTCTGCTTCGTTTGTTTTATCAGTGCACTCAATAGCCATTACAAACAAATCGTCAGTGGCTCTTAAATGAAAATGATCTTTCTTAACAAACGGTGCCAGTTGGCACAGGTAGCAAAAAGTGAGCACCATGCCTACCGCAGAAAACAATACTGTCAACTCGAACATGATCGGTATCCAGGCAGGTAAAGAAAAGGCAGGCTTACCACCAATGTTCATTGGCCAGTCATAAGTAAATACCCAGGTAATAAAGCTGAATGCTGTCATAGTACCGGTGATACCATATACAAATCCTGCAGTATGCAAGCTGGTATCTCTTAACCCCATGGCCTGGTCCAATCCGTGGATCGGAAATGGAGTATATACGTCGTGAATTTTGTAGCCTGACTTACGCACCTGCTTTACTGCCGGAAACAGTACCGCTTCGTCATCAAAACATCCTACAACAAATTTTTTTACACCCATAACTAGTTTCTAGTTTTTAGTTTGTGGTTTGTAGTTTTCAAACCACAGATCTGTCTTCTTATTTCAAGGCTGGCAGCCGCTTTAACTACCAACAGCAAACTACTAACTCTCTTAATGCGCTGCCGACTGCGCCACTTCTTCGGGTGTTGCATTTTCTACAACATCCATTTTGGTCTTATACGATTCGCCGTTCTTCTTCAGAATATGTTTGATCTCCGCAATAGCAATTACCGGAAAGAATTTAGAGAACAGGAAGTAACACGTAAAGAATAAACCGAACGTACCCAGGTAAAAGCCTACTTCCCAAATGGTAGGAGTATAATACGTACTCCATGAAGAAGGCAGGTAATCACGGTATAAAGAAGTAACGATGATCACAAAACGCTCAAACCACATACCTACGTTTACCAGGATAGACATAAAGAAGGTCACAATTAAATTCCTTCTCATCTTTCTGAACCAGAAGATCTGTGGTGACAATACGTTACAACCCATCATCAGCCAGTAGCTCCAACCGTATGGGCTAAATACATCTGCCCTGTTGCTGAAGAAAGCAAATTGCTCATACTCAACGGCAGAGTACCATGCCATGAATAACTCGGTTAAATACGCAATACCTACTATTGAACCGGTTAATACAATTACTTTATTCATCACCTCAATGTGCTCAAGCGTAATATATTCTTCAAGCGATAATACTTTTCTGGTGATCAACAACAGGGTCTGCACCATAGCAAAACCTGAGAAGATGGCACCCGCAACAAAGTATGGAGGGAATATGGTAGTATGCCAACCCGGAATTACTGAGGTTGCGAAGTCAAACGATACGATGGTGTGTACAGAAAGTACAAGTGGTGTAGAAAGACCCGCTAACACCAGCGAAAGTGCTTCATGTCTTTGCCAGTGCTTGGTAGAACCTGTCCAGCCAAACGCAGCTACACCATAAAACATTTTTCTCCATTTTATTTTCGCACGGTCACGGAGTGTAGCCAGGTCAGGCAATAAACCGGAGTACCAGAACAAAAGAGAAACGGTAAAATAAGTAGAGATCGCAAATACGTCCCAAAGAAGTGGTGAGTTAAAGTTCACCCACAATGGACCACGGGTATTTGGATAAGGCAACGTGAAAAAAGCGTTCCAAACACGACCCATGTGGAAGATAGGGAACTGGCCCGCACACATTACCGCAAAAATGGTCATCGCTTCAGCTGCACGGTTTACACCCGTTCTCCAACCCTGGCGGAACAATAACAAGATCGCAGAGATTAACGTTCCGGCGTGACCAATACCCACCCACCATACGAAGTTGGTGATGTCCCAACCCCATCCAATGGTTTTATTCAGGTTCCACTGGCCGGTACCATACATTACTTCTATGGTTACGGAAATGATACCAAAGACCAATAAGGCTACAGAAATCAAAAACCCGATCCACCAAAGTTTTGATGGTCTCGCTTCTACCGGACGGCAGATATCTTCAGTTACCTGGTGATAATCTTTGTGCCCTTCTACCAGAGGCGGTCTAACCTGCGATTCGTATTTAAGTACTGCCATATAATTAGCTTCTAGCTTTTACCTGCATTTATGCAGTAAGGCCTTTTTTATGTTGTCAACTTCAGTATTTCAATTCATCTATGTTGCGTCGCACTCTTGTACTGCAACAATAAACTCTTCTTAGTGTGCTTCTGATGCCGGCTCGTGCTGTTTTGGAGAACTTGGTTTGCTCTCGCCTGCATGAGTCGCATCATCAGAATGTTCTTTCTCAATGATCTCTTCAGTATTACGCACCTTAGCCAGGTAAGTAACATTGGGCAAAGTGTGTATCTGCTCCAACACATAGAACGAACGCTGCGTATTGTTCTTTCTGATTTGTGTGATCTGCGTGCTGTCATCGTTTGCATTACCAAATACAATTGCATCAGTAGGGCAAGCTTGCTGGCAAGCTGTTTCTACATCGCCATCGCGTAATGCACGGTTCTGCAGTTTTGCATCAAGCTTTGCAGCCTGTGTACGCTGAACGCAGAAAGTACATTTTTCCATTACACCACGGCTGCGGGTAACAACGTCCGGGTTCAAAACCATCCTTGTCAGCTCATCATTCATTTGATGAACTACATCATCCAGTTTACCTACTCCGCTTTCAGGTCCGCCTTTACCATGTGTACTGGCGCAAGTGTAATCGCTCCAGTTAAAACGGCGCACTTTATAAGGACAGTTGTTAGCACAATATCTTGTACCAATACAACGGTTGTAAGCCATTTGGTTAATACCCTCTGAGCTGTGCATGGTAGCTGCTACCGGACAAACGTTCTCGCAAGGAGCATTATCGCAGTGCTGGCACAGCATCGGCTGGAAGACGACTGCTTTAAGATTATCCGGATTGTTTTCTTCGGTAACAAAGTAGCGGTCAATACGCAACCAGTGCATATCGTGGTAACGTAATACCTCGCTCTTACCAACAATCGGTACATTATTTTCAATGTGACAGGCCACTACGCAGGCATGACAACCGATACAGGAGTTCATGTCGATGGACATACCCCACTTAGCACCAGGCTGTTTCCAATCGCCGTATAAGGTTGCTTCTTTTCTATAGTCGCCGGTTTTCTTAGCGTAGCTTTTTGTTAGTTCTTCTCTCCAGCCTTTGATCTCATTTGGGTACTTAAGAAAGGTTCCCATCGTAGTTTCTCTCACTACTTCTGTTCTGCCTTCGTAATAAGGATGTACCTGTACCTGCGCAAGTTTGTGAGAACCTACTCTTTCAGAAATTGCTACATCGTTATGATAATCCCTTGTGGTACCGTTCCACCTGCCAAATGAGTAAACATTCTTACCAATGCCTTCCGATGCCTTGCCCAGTTTTGCACTGCGGCCATAGCCAACAGCAATGGCAATGGTATCAGCGTTCATGCCAGGCACAACAAATACCGGAAGCTCAACAGTTTTACCATTTACAGTAAAATTGAACGTAGGCTTATCAGGATAATATTCAAAGTCAGAATCTTTATAATCAACACCTAGCTCCTCTGCTTTTTTCATGGAGATCATTGCGTAGTTATCCCATGAAATTTTTGTAACCGGATCCGGAGCTTCCTGCAACCATGGGTTATCAGAATGTCTTGCGCCTACTGTTACTTTTTGGTATAACACCACTTCATGCTTACCACCTTTTCTGGCACCAGTGATAGCTGCAATAGCCCCGGCAAGATTTGGTGTATTTGTAGTAGCGGTTGTGGTGGTCGTAGTTGTTGTTACAGGTGCTGCAGTTGGTTGATCCGCCGGTGGTTGAGGGCTATCAACATGCAATGAATCGTTTTGAGCATTCGGAGCAACTGTATTAGAGGTCATGCGGCTCAGCGGAGCATTGCTTGTTGAAGTAGCTGCTGTTGCCATTGTTCTTCCGCCCGGCTCCAAAATACCATCTTGTAATGCCCTGTCAAAACCGGCATCGCCGCCTAAACGGCCTGTCCAATACTCGCGGAAATAGGTTTCATAATTGCGGTTATCGCCGCTCCACTTTAATAAGGAATCCTGGAAAGGACGTGTTTTGAAAAGAGGATATATCGTTGGCTGTATAAAGGAGATGTAACCTGTCTGTGGTTCTGCATCGCCCCAGCTTTCTAAATAATGATGAGCAGGAATAACATATTGGCATAGCTCTGTTGTTTCATCCATTTTTTCGTTAAATGAAACAGTCAGCTTCACCCTGCCTAAACCTTGTTTGAATTTATCTGCTTCGAAATAATCATAAACCGGATTAGCACCAGCAACCAGTAAGGCACCAACGCGGCCGGCATTCATGTCATTCACCAGCGTTACCATGTCGGCATCAATGCCTTGTTTTGTATTTAAGCTTCCAGAACCAATTATAGCTCCGGATGCACCAATTAAACCGTTTATAGCTGTTACTACTGCCTGAACATTTGGATCATTGCTTCCGCAAACAACCAACCCGGCACCTCTGTTAGCTTGCAGGTCTTTTGCTACTTTTTGAACAGCTTGTGTAAGATTTGCGGGCAATTGAACAGCAGGTGCACCGCCGCCTAATGCTGCATACAAAGCCAATGCTACCATTCCTGTTTCAGAAGGTCTGTGTGTGAATCGTTCATCAGCACAAGAACCGGTCATGCTTAGGTAAGGCTCAAACTGGTAATGCTTGCTCATTGTTGGATTGGCCTCATTAATCTTGCGGCCAATAGAATATTGACGGGCAAACTGCACAGGTGCCAACCATGAACCAAGGAAATCGGCACCAAGGCTTACAATTACTTTTGCCTTATTGAACTGGTAAACAGGAATTCTACCGCCGTTAGCCTGGATCAATCCACTATAAGAAACCGCATCATATTGAACGTGGCGGCTTCCGGGGAATCTGCCTAAGAACTGGCGAATGATATCTTTTGTAGTGGGAGAAACAATAGTGTTTGTCAATAGAACAACCGGTCCGCCTGCTCCATTCAAAGCACCAGTGACCATTTGATCTAATTGCTCAAAAGTTGGTATTTCAGAAAAACCATTACCTGCTTTGCGTTGCGGGTGTCTTAAGCGATACGTATCATACAAATCCAATACAGATGCCTGCACTCTTGCTGATGTACCTCCTGTGGTTAAAGTAGAAAGATCATTTCCTTCTATTTTTATAGGACGGCCATCTCTTGTTTTTACAACCACAGGCACTGCTTCACCATCGCATACATAAGTGCTTGCATAATATTTTGGTACGCCTGGCGTCAGGTTTTCCGGACGGTTGGCATAAGGGATGGCTTTCCGAACCGGCAATTTGCAGCTTGCAGCCAACGTAGCTGCAGCCGTACTGAAGCCTAGATATTTAAGAAAGTCGCGACGGGGAGCTTTTGCATCCAGCAATCCTTTGCTATCAAATTCTTCAAAAGGCAGCTCTTCTTTAAACTCGTCATGCTGCTTTTTTCTGAACCCTTCTTTATCATTCAGCTCAGCGAAACTTTGCCAAATCTTATTATCGCTCATATTGTAATTTGAAAATTCGACAATTTGAAAATTTGAAAATGAACGCTTAGTATTCTACCTGCACATTTGCATTTTTTCAAATCTGCATATTTATTAATAGTGACATTTCTGACATTCCAAACCACCGATATCTTTTACAGTGATACTGTCCATTTTACCGGCTTTAACATCGTTGTGAAATTTTTCATAGATGCTGTAAAAACGGTTACCGGTACTATCGTTGTAATTGAATGCAACTTTAGATTCGCGGTGACAGTTTACGCACCAGCCCATACTTAGTTCGGATGCCTGCTCAACCTTATCCATTTCATGGATGTTACCATGACAGGTTTGGCACTGAACCTTTCCTGCTTTTACGTGTTGGGCATGGTTAAAGTAAACGTGGTCAGGCAGGTTATGGATCTTGATCCACTCAATAGGTTTTGCCGTGTTAGGATCCCATGTTACACCAGGACCTGGCTTATAGTTAGCGTATTCGTACAGTTTTTGAATTTCACGGGTACCATTGATCTCGTTGCCTTCTTCATCATACAGCTTTGGTCCTTTCACATATTCATTTACCACCTTATGGCAATTCATACAAATGTTAACCGAAGGGATTGTTGCGTGTCTGCTTTCCGTAACGGCTGTATGGCAGTACTGGCAATTGATCTGGTTTAATCCGGCATGTACCTTATGCGAAAAGTAAATAGGTTGATCTGGCTGATACCCTTTTTGCCGCCCCAACCCAATAGCAGAACGGGCAACCAGGAAACCTCCAATAACAAAAAACACAAGGGCAAATAAGGCAATGTAGATCTTGTTTCTCCAGAACGGAACCGCCTCGGGACGAAGGATGCCTTCTTTATCGTCGGATAATTTTTTAAGACTGCTGTTTACACCTAAAAGGATAAGAGCAACAACGGCAAGAATGAGGGAAATAACTCCAAATATTACGGCACCATTACCATCGCTTGGCTGAGTAGCCCCCGCACCACCACTTCCGCCACCTGGCTCAGCTGCTGGGGGAGTATTCACATACGCCATGATCGCATCAATCTGCTCATTGGTCAGATTGGGAAAGCCGGTCATTACGTAACCATACTGCTTTTTTAAGGCATCAGTATAAGGATCCTTAAAACCAGCCGGGTTTTTTACCCATGCATGCAGCTTTACCGGATCAGACCAAGGGCCTCTTTCCAACACACCTGCTAAAGCAGGTGCGGTAGGACTGGCTCCCTGGATCTTATGACAGCTCTGGCAGTTTTGCTGAAATAATTGACGGCCCTCCTGGGCATTTATTGAATAAAAAGAGAATAAAAAAACGAGAGGCAGCAGTACAATCTTCTTCACCTGAGATAGATAATAATCCATAGAAACGATTGGTCTGAATGTGGATAATTTTCGTAATCGGCTGCAAAAATAGCACAGGAACTTAACAAAACACCAACGTTTCAAAATTTTTTTTAACCCGCTATGGGCTTGAGTTTCAGCCGATTTTGTAGTTGTTTAATCTGTCGGATAAAACTGTTGTCATGCGTTAGTCAGTCTCATTTTTTGTTTGTTGAAAAAGACGAACTGCAGGAAAACTCTTAGACTTACCTGCTGCTTATTTAACAGTATTTTCGCCGCCTGCAATTATTAGAAATATGTTTGAAAGGCTGCAAAAAAAATGGCACGTAAGCGGGGGGCGTTTGTTACTGATATTAGTAACGTTTGCTGTAGGCGGCAGCCTTACCGGGATTATTGGCAAAAAGATCATGAATCTTTTAGCCATAGGCAGCACAGCTCTTTACATTCCGATTTATATAATTGTGGTTACTCTTGTTTGGCCTTTTATGGTGCTGACAGTAAGTTTATTTACCGGCCAATTTCTCTTTTTCAGAAATTATCTCTCCAAGCTTGGGAGAAAAATATTCAACCGGAAGACACCTGACAGTGGGACAAACCCCAAACATCGAATCGCCATTTTTGCTTCCGGGGCCGGCTCTAACGCCCAAAAAATTATTGATCACTTTCGGACAATACCTACTGTAAAAATAGCCCTGATCGTTTGTAACAAGCCGGAAGCAGGTGTGGTTAAGATTGCTGAAAAAGAAAACATTCCTTTTCTGATGATAGAGAAAGAAACTTTCTTTAAAGGGAATGCTTACGTACCAGAGTTACAAGCTGCCGGCATCAGTTTTATAGTTCTTGCTGGTTTTCTCTGGAAAGTACCACAGGCCCTCATCAACACCTACAGGAATAAGATCATAAATATTCACCCGGCACTTTTGCCGAAATATGGGGGCAAGGGAATGTATGGAGCTTTTGTTCATGAAGCGGTAATCCAGGCAAAAGAAAAAGAATCCGGCATTACCATCCATTACGTGGATGAGCATTATGATCATGGCGATGCCATTTTCCAGGCCCGTTGTGAAATAACAGAACAGGATACAGCAGAAAGTTTAGCTCAAAAAATTCACCGGTTGGAACATGAGTATTTCCCAAAAGTGATCGAATCTTTACTTGAGAATAAATTCTAACTTTTATTTCGCCTACTTCAGGAGTTGTTTATCACGTTCTGCAATCATTTAAGATATTTTAAGATTTGTCTCCCCTATTCTTGTCCTGTTTTTCTCATGTGCTACAGGATTTTCTCAATCCTGTACTGAATTTAAAATTAAAAGCATCGCGGGAGGTTTCTACTTCCCGCTTTTTCATTTAAAATAAAAAGCCATCCTGTTTTAGCAGAATGGCCTCGTAACATCTTTGTGTTACCAGATATTTGAATGGATTACCCAGTTAGGCGATACCAACCGGGGAGCTCCATGAATGATCTGTAGACATGAATACCTCCTTTTCTTTGGTGAGCTATAAAGTTAGTTTACAAACACTATATAAAGCATAGCTTTTCTGCAATTATTCCATCTTTAAAACTACTTTATATAATATGCTTTAACGATTCGGCAGCCAGGTGTCACCATCTTAATAACCTTCACATTTATTAAACGAAAAGGCCTGCTTCCGGCATGTATGTTGCCTTTAGGTGCCGGCCTTAGAAAAGCCAAATCCAATCTTCTTAAAACCTTATTCAATGCGCTTACAAACCCTTATTCTGGCCGCTCTTGTACTGGCTTCAAGCTGTAGCAAAAACGATGTGGAATCGAAACAGGAAAAACATGAAGACCAGGTATGTGCTGTGGGTAGTGCCCGGGTTAGCGGCGACATCATTCCTGGTCAATACATTGTTGCATTAAGAAGCAATGCCATTGCCCGTTCATCCTCCTCACAACAAATTGAAAATGCCGGTGAAGCTATCCTATCAAGAAATGGCATTAATGAAGCTGCACTGGAAGAAACCTATTCAGGTGGTGTAACCGGATTTGTAGCAGCCTTATCTCCACAACAGGTAGCAGAATTACAAACAGACCCTTCCGTTCAGGCTGTTGAACCAGATCGCATCATCGCTCTTAGTCATTGTTTCCAAGTGGCTGAGCCAAGAACGATTACATGGAACATTGAGAGAGTAGGTTATGGCGATGGCCGTGGTAAAACTGCATGGGTTGTTGATTCAGGGATTGATTTTGAACATCCCGATCTGAATGTAGATAAAACACGCAGCCGCTCATTTTTGGAAGGCAATACCAACGCTGATGATGAGAATGGACATGGCACTCACGTAGGTGGCGTTATTGGTGCCTTAAATAACAACTTTGGTGTATTAGGCGTAGCCTCCGGTGCCAATCTTGTTTCCCTGCGTGTGTTAGATAAAGATGGTGTAGGTAAGTTGTCTTACGTATTACAGGCTTTAGCTTATATCAATCAGGCTGCAAAAAAAGGTGATGTGGTAAACATGAGCCTGGGCGAAGACCAGATATCAGATATCCTGGATCAACAAGTAAAATACACGGCTTCATTAGGTATTTATATTTCTATGGCTGCAGGTAATGATGCAAAGCCGGCTATTCAATTTTCACCTGGTAGAGCAAATGGTACTAACATTTATACAGTATCTGCAGTAGACAGTTTAAACACATTTGCATCATTTTCAAATTATGGCAATGATGTAGTGGATTTTGCTGCTCCGGGCGTCCGTATACTTTCTACTTTCACTGATGGCCGTTATGCAAGAATGAGTGGCACATCAATGGCAGCACCACACGTTGCCGGTTTATTATTACTGAAGGGAACGGCTATATCATCATCGGGAAGCGCATTGAACGACCCTGATGGAATACCTGATTTGATTGCAAAAAAATAACACCTCCAAACTTAAATACTTGTAAGCATGAAGTTCTACGCTTCATGCTTTTTTTATTTTATTCATTACCATTTTTCCTTTAACGAAATCTTACGGTATCCTTAGTAATCATTAACAAGCAATTTCTTTCTTAATGCAGAACGGCAGTAAAACCAACGTTCTCCAATTATGAAAAGACAACTTTTACTCATTGCAACTCTTGCAATTTCTTCAACACTCTTTGCGCAATCAAAA
>Ga0164290_1001736_pt1 | contig 24640 bp, 21 predicted proteins | sample Micstemetagenome_FD_108782 | JGI IMG/M metagenome (GOLD analysis project Ga0164290, IMG submission 108782) | Contaminated culture microbial community from soil near Moab, Utah, USA - Microcoleus steenstrupii SON62 (Illumina Assembly) | ecosystem: Environmental > Terrestrial > Soil > Soil crust...
CGACGAGCGGGTGCGCCGCACCGCCCTCGCGGCGGCTCGGCGCATCCAGGGTCCCTGAGGACGGGGGAACGCGCCCCACGACCCGAGGGACACCGTCGCTCGGGCTCGGATGCTCCGGTAGGACGGCGCGGCCACCACTCACGTCCGTCGCGCGCTCGAGCTGGGACGCTCGACACACTTTGTCAGAGTCGGCGGCCCGCATGGCCGGCGGACGTCCGCTCGAGGCGGCTCTCGACGGACGGTGGCCGAACGATGTTGGCGACTTTGGTGCCGAGGGAGCGGCGATCGCGTCATCAAGTCCTCGTCGAAGTCAATAAGGAACGCCCTTGCGCCTTTCCGCTGGGAGCTTTTTCTCTAGATCTCTACTTCGAAGTGGACGCAATTCTCAACTAGGTAGCGGCGTAGCCTCGGCAACTTGCTCCGGGCAATCTCTTCCGAGAGCCTTGATTGCAGACAATTGAACTAGCACCGCTCGTGTGAGGACCACTCGCGAGTGCGTCGATCCTCATTCGCGCTGACACTTCCACCCGCTACCTCAGTTTCCCGCAATGCGTCTGCTTCACGGTCTGCTCGGACGAAGGCTGTTCCATCGAGCGGATCGAGTTGGCAAGGGAACTCCGCACCGCCAACCAGTGGTTCAAGGCTGGCTCCATGTACGCAGCAAATGCTGCGACTTCCTAGTTCGTTTTAGATCCGGGCAGTACAGACACTCGAGTATTGACGTATGTTCGCAGAGTACTTCATCGTCACCGCCGCCACTTTCAGCGCCTCGCAGCGCGTGCGCATCGTCTTCTGAGCGCGGCGATCGACGTTCCGCAAGAATGGGGTTCCCGCAGACCCATCAAGCCTTGAGCCTCGTCAGGGCGCTAGACCACTCAGCACTCATGCCGAACCCGATCATCCCTCCCGCCTACCCGATCCGACTTCGTTGCTTGGCCGCAGCGGTCATCCTCGCGACGTGCTTTTCCGTCGGAATGGCGCAGACGAACCCGGGTGCCGCGGGTCCGTCCCTTGAGGTGGCGCTCGGGCGGCTGGGGTCGGTCGCCACCGAGTCCGTCCTGGTCGTCGCGCCCGAGAGCAGATTGCCCGTCGGCGCGTCGGCAGGGGATACGGCCGCGAGCGTCTCGCGCTCCTACGGGCTGAGGCCAGCCCGGTTCGGGGCCGTCCTGGCCCTCGTGCCCGAGCAGATGCGGGTGATCGGCGCGAAACCGGGGCAGCCGGACTTCCTCGCAAGCCTCGAACCCGGACAGGCGCTCAAGATCCTCTTGGCTTCCTTCGACGACCGCCAGTGGAGGCAACTCCAGAGCGAACGCGGCTTCGGCGTCTCCGATACCCGCACGGACTCGCAACGGCAACTCACGTCGATCATAGTCGGAGACGGGCGGGATCTACTGATTCGGTCAACGGCCGCCAGGGAGACCGTCGCATCGACCAGCGTCCCGAGTTCCCGCCGCCTCAGGCTGTCTCGAATCGCGCGGGTCTATCTCCCGTCGGCTCCCGGCAGCAATGCCCTCGTGGGGCCGAAGGTGCCGGCGAAGTATTACGTGGCGCCGCTGGGAGCGAAGGCGAACGCGTGGCTGTTCGGCGCCCGGGCGTGGGCAGACGTCCCCAACCTGCCCAAGGCGAGTCACCTCGACTTGGCCATGCCCATCCTGGCGAGTCCCTTGTCTCTCGCCGGTGCGACCACGGTCGGCGAACTCGTCGAGCGCGTCCGTGAGGCCACGGGTCTCGAGATCTACGCGGATGTGCGCTTCGCTCGCAAGCGGATCCTCCTAGGGGAGAAGGCGAGGACGGCGCCGGCGCGGGACATGCTCGGGGCGCTGACGCTCGCGTTGACCGGCACGTTCCGGAGGGTGGGCTCCGCCTACGTCCTCACCGACGACCTCCACGGGCTCGGCGCGCGTAAGGAGTTGTGGCGGCGATTCCAAGCCGCGGGAAACAAGGCCCTGGACCAGGCGCTCGCCCAAACGGACCCCCTGCTCTCCAGGCGATTCTCCGAGGGGCAGCTCTATGCGGACACCTCGCCGCAGGCGCTCACCGCGTCTCAGGTGGACGCGGCGGGAAAGACGCCCGCGGCCCACGGACTCCTCCACCTGAGGACCACCTTCGGAGAGTTGACGCGGAGCCAGCAGGCCGAAGCCCGCAGCACTGCGGACCTGGCCGGGCCGTCCGGAGCGGAGGCGCTCTCTCCCGGCAGCCGAGTAGACATCATCGTCCGGGCTGAACTCCAGCTGCTCCTGCCGGACTTGGAAGCGCCGGCGAGCCTGCCGGGCGCGGCGGAGTTCCTCGAGAACTACGTTCGCGAGCGAAACGGAACGGATCGGTCGGACGCAGCTCGAACGGAGCCCGCTCCCTTCAAAGCCTCGCTCGCGAGCTTCGGGAGTCGCGTCGCCGCGATGGACCTTGCCTCGATCGCGGGTTCAGAATCGCACCTTACTCGCCTAAAGTCGCTCGGGTTCTCGGCACTTTGGATTTCCGTGCCGGTGGACGAGGGCCTTCTCTCAGGGTCGACGAGCCGTTTGCAAACCGCGGTGACCGCCGCTTCGATGGCCGGTCTTGGCGTCGGGCTGATCATCGATCCGCTTCTTCGAACTCGAGCGGTAGGCGACAGGAAGTTGGACCGGACGATCCTCGGGGAACTCTCGCCCGGGAGTGCCGAGGAACTTAAGGGGAAGGCTCGTTACTGGGCTTTCCCAGCGGACGGACGGGTTCCAGATTCAGGGCGAATCGTCGAGACGCTCCGAAGGGTCACAGGGGTCGACGGCATCGTTCTCGGAAGGACGGCGGCGGCGGGATACATGCTCCCTCCGAACACCTTGTACGACGACGGGGCTTTCCCAGTTGGGTACACGGAACCCGCGCGGCTGGCGTTCCTACGCGCCGCGTCGGTCGACCCGATCGACCTCACGCCACGCTACCCGTTCTCTCTGGATGTCGACCTCTCCTTGCCGCAAATGGACGAGCTCGACACGTCCCCAGAGGCCGCGGCGATCGAGCGTTGGGCGCGCTGGCGCACGGATCTGAACGAGAGCGCCGTCGCCAACTTCGCGCAGGACGTCTCGCGGCTTCCAGGCAACAGCCTCCCGCTGATGGTGAGGCAGAGGCGAGCACCGATCGGCGGCGAGTGGTACGGCTCGTGGACCGGCGGCACGCCGCTTCCAGGGACGTTCCGCACAGGGCCGGGCGAGACCTTGTCAGCCGGCGGGCAGCTTCCCATCGCATGGGCCCGAACCCAGTCGCAAATCGTTCTTGCCGACTTCACTCTCGGACGCGGGGCGAGCGTAGGATCCACCTCCGACGGTCTGCAGCGGCTCAAATCATCGCGGGCGGACGGCGTCGTGTTGGATCTTAGGCAGTGGTTCGGCCAGGATGTTCCGTTAGACCAGATCATCCAGGCTCTCTCTGGCAACCAGGGCTGAAGGCAGCACCTTGGGCAAGGACACCGGAGCCTGGGGCAGCACCGCAGAACATCCATAACCTAGCCTGTTCTTCTCGCTTCCTATTTTAGTGGCGGCGCTCGATGTTAGGACGGAAGACCGCTCGACGGTCAACCACCCAACTGCCGAGCCGATGGTCGTCGGCCCCGAATGAGCGCACCTCAATGTCTCGCCTCTCCCAGGAGCTGCGCGGAGGGAAGCGCCGCGCGGCGAAGGTCGGTGTAGATCGACCAGAGCAAAGCCCGCCAACCCCAAGAGGGCCGCTGCAACGCCGAGGGCGACGAGTAACCAGGCCAGGCTCTTATCCGCCCCGTCCGGCTGAGAGGGCACGCGGGCCATCTTGGTCCCCCCGACGATCATCAGAGCGCCCAGTAGCGCTATCAGCAAGTTCATGAGTGGTCCTCAGTTCCAGACTCATCGCCAGTATCTGACGGTTTCACGCCACGTCGCCAGAACGGACAGAGCCTTCATGAGGGTTCACGGCCAGGCGAGTTCAACTGGGCTCGATTCAATTCCCCTTCAATCAGCCCGGAGGCGCTCCTCCGGCACCTGGGTGGGGACGCCGAGAGCGGATGCGCCGCACGGCGTACTATGAGGTTGCCGAACGTAGATCGCGCACCCGCATCTTCTCTCCCAACCCACTAAGTTCCTCAGCTCCCTCGTTCACGCACCACCGTGGCCCTAACAACCGTGCCTCGATACCTACTCATCCTCGTCGCGGGGATCTGCGGTTGCTCCGGCGGACGTGGGGAGTGGGCCGTAGCCGAGTCCTCGACGGGTCCCCTCAAGCTGACGGCCACGGCGCCGCTCGAGGTGGAGGAAGGCCAGCCGATAACGGTCAGGGCGACCCTTCTCAACCGGAGCTCCGGAGACGTCGAGGTCTGCGACCGGGTGGGCAGCGTCTGGGTCGAGCCGCTGGACCCGAACGCGAGGTCGCTCGCGGGTGTCCTCGGCGACCCGCCCGCGCCGTCGGAGCGGGACTGGCGAAGGCTGAAGCCTAACGAGCGCCTCGAGACGCGGACGGAGGTGTGGTCCCGGCTGCCGCCGGGCGAGCACAGGCTCCTCGCCTACTACCAGCCGCCGTCTGACGCGGAGAGCGCGCCGCGGCGCTCGCCCGCGATGTCGCGGGAGAGCGCGGCCGTCCTCATCGTTCGGGTGCGGTAGCGCGACGATCGCCGAGTTCCTCGAAATGCGGCAGCTCCAAGTGCCGCGGATGCATCGAGCGGTGATGTTCTTGCGAATGCACGAGAACGACCCACATGTTGAACGACATCGCAACTCCGACGAAGAGGGCGCGGGCCGCGTAGCGTCGCGGATCCTGGCGGCGAAGAGGCTGCTGCCACCAAGCGTTCACTCCCAATGAGGCACCCATCAGCATCGCCAGGGCAACCCGGAACGGGCGACTGAAGTGCTCCAGTCCCTCGGACGACGCCCGCTGCTCCAGATGGAGAACGACCATCGCGCACACACACAGGACGACCACCGTCGCGTACCAAGGCCAACCGGGTCTGGGGGCGTGTTCCGCCTCAGCCATGGGTACTCCCGCCGACCGCCGCGACCATCGACCATATGAGGAGGTGCCTCTTCCACATACTTCTACAGGATACGACGAGGGAACTTATCGCCGTCGCGCCAGGAGGACCGCTCGCTCGAGCCTCACCGCTTCGACCCGCCCTTCGTCGTCGCCTTCAGCGCCGCCTCGAGGACCCGGCTGGGACCCGTCCCCAGGGAGCGCTCGACTGCCTCCCGAAGCCGCGCGTCGCGGGGGTTCGCCACGAGCTCAGCCGGGTCGGAAATGAACCGCTCGTTGCGCTCCATCCTCACCCGAGGGCGCGGCGAGCGCGAGTTCCTTCGCCGCGACGGCCCGGTAGAGGGGGTTCCCCGGACACGAGAGGGCTTGCGCCGATGAATCCACAGAAGCATGGGGCTACTCCTGCACGTGCGCCCAGTAGCTCGTCCACGCGTACTCCGCTTCATAGGCCCTCTTCGTGAACGCCTGATAGACGTACGAGTGGACCACCTCCAGTTGGTCCGACGTCAGAAGCTCGTACCGACTCGACAGATCCTCGGCGAACTCGGGCATGGGGTAGAGGCCGATCCACGAGATCGGCCAGTTGTCGTAGAAGACACCCGCCCTCAGGTATGCCGGAAGAAGGGCGTACCACTCGCTCGGCGACGCGACTTCCAGATGGATATCGAACAACAGATCTTCCGAGATCGTGGTCCAGTGCAGCCTGGTGTCCTTCGGCAACTTTCGCTGCGAGACACGGAACTTGACCTCAAACGTAGAGTCCGCGACGATGATGTCCGGTACGTCTGCAAAGGCAGGCGGAATCGCGGCCAACAACCCTTCGGGCGTCTCGTAGGCAACCTTGGCGCTCATCGTTGGATCAAGTTACAACAAGGTCGGCCGTCCTCCGTTCCTCGATTCGTCGCCGAGGGCGACACCTACCTCGTCGGGAGGCAACCCTTCATCCGCGGCGCGTAGGGCCGACTCCTACGGCAGCCGTTCGACGGACGTCCGCTCCTCCGCTTGGCAGCCCAGCGCCGCCCGGGCGATCAGGAGGCGGGCGAGCCGGGCGGTCATTCCTGTCTGTACGTTTCGGCAACCTTCAGGGCTTCATGGGCCGGTGGGCTCGCCCCGGCGGCCAATCCTAGTGGGTGACGCCGGCCAGCGCCTCGGTTGTTCTGGGCAGAGCGTGGCCACGATCCTCGAGCTCCGCGCGCAGCTCCCGGACGCGGTGAAGGCTCGGGGCGAGGGACGGGCACCCGCGTGAGCCTCTTGGTACTAGGGCGATCTCACCGCTCCATCGGGCGCCGAGCTCGCGGCCGAGCCGACTCTCTTCTCGAGCAGGTCCTTCCATCTGCGGTTGAAGCGCTCTGAACCTTGCGTCACCTCCGTGGAGCTGCTGTTCGCGACCGCGCCTACCAGCCACCTTCCTCCCTCGATCGGCCTCGCGACGACGAAGCCATGGGCGCCCGTCCGGCTCCGGAAGGCCTCGTGGGGGAGGATGAGCGCGTCGCCGTGGGTACCGCCGGTCGCGCGAGCCCACGGCGTTCCGCAGCAGCCTTCGGGATCCCTCTTCGAGGTGAAGACGTACCCGTTCAGGTCCGCGTGGACGTAGAGCACCTCGTCGACCTCGAACTCGAGGTTCCAGAACGCTAGCTTCTTCTCGAGCACCTCGGGACTCGTTTCCGCCGGATCGGGCTCGATGCTGCGGCGGGCGGCCGAGTAGACGCTCCCGAGCGTGTAGAGGGCCGTCGCGCCGAGCGCAAGCCCCAGAGTCAGAGCGTGCGATCGTTTCATGGGCCGCTGGGCTCGCGCACGAAGCGATCGACGTCGTGCCGCCGCTCTCGGCTCTGGATGATCAGCGTCCGACCGTCGGGGCTGACGGCGTATTCGAGTGGCTCCAATCGAGTGCGTTCTCCCTCCTCTCCGACGCTGACGAAGACGAGGCGCCCGTCCCACACGCCCCACCCCAGCGGAGGGCCGAGCTCGGCCGTGCCTTCCGGATCGTAGTGCCACCCGGTGCCGTCCGAGTTGAACTGGTATCCCTTGAGGGTTCCGAGAGGCTTCCAACGGCCCACGAGGCGTGGGTCCCTCGTGTGGGGCGGCTCGGGGCGGCACCCGGCGCAGAGCGCCAGCCCCGCGAGGCTCGCTATCAAGGCGGGCGAGGCCGTCATCGCGGCCGACCCCACTGGAAGTCGTCGTCAGCGCAAGGGACAGGGACGTCGTTCCACTCGATCGCCAGTGGCCGATCTCCGGGGTCGAGCCTCACCGCTTTACCCCAGCCTTCGCCGTCTCCTTCAGCGCCGCAAAGAGGACTCGGCTGGGGTTCCTATCGACGTACGTCTGCACGACCCTGCGGAGCGCCGCGTCGCCGAGCTCCGAGCGGAGTCGCTCCACGACGGCGTCTGGGTCTCCCATGCAGTACTGAAAGATCACGAACGCGGATGCGCTGCCCGAGGCTAGGTGCTCACGGAGGAAGCGCCTCGACTCCGGCGTCCGCTGATCCGCCGTCAGGTGCACCATCCACAGACTGGCCGCGTCGGCCGGCGGCGGATACTTCCGTATGTACGGGCCAAGGTCGACTCCCTCGAGCTTCCGGGGGAGCTGCCCCATGGCGAGGGCGCACATTTGCCGCACGCGAGGGTCGGGGTCGTGCAGGTGGCGCAGCAGTTCCGGGCGCACTACTTCGCCCCTTCGGACGATCTGGTTCACGTAGACGTCGGCCTTGGCGGCACCCTCGTCGGTGTCGAGCTGACGGGCGGCCCGCTCAAGGCTGTCGCGGACCGTCGGCGGCGAGCATCCGAGCGCCGCCGAAGCGAGCAGGAGGCAGGCTAGGCGGACGGTCATCGTTGTGCGATCGGTGCTCAAGGTCGCTCCTTCGGGCTCGCGCTCGGCTCGACCGTGGTGACGAAGCACGTGGTGCCCCGCGGCGGCTCGTGTGCGTAGACGCTGGCCGGGTGGCGTCCGTAGACGCAAGCGAGCCGCCGCGTCGGGTGCGAAATCGAGAGCATCTCCTTGCCCGGGTCGTCGAGGGTTACCTTCCATCCGGCCGACTTGGGGAAACTCCCGCAGCCGGTCGTACACCGCCTCCGGCGGAGTCCTCAGCAACCAGACCCGAATCCTCAGCCCGCTGCTCCGTTCCGTCTCGTCCGACAACCCGGACACTGCGAAGGATGCCGCGCCAATCGCGTGCGGGTACTCCGACAAGAAGGCGAAGGGCTCGCCGAATCGCGAGACGTCCTTGCCCGCGGCCTTCGTCGCCGTCTCCTTCGGCGCCGCACCTGGGACCCGGCCAGAGTCGGTCCCCAGCGAGCGCTCGACGGACTTCTTCGCCGGTTGGCAGCCTAGAGCCGCCAGGGCGAGCAGGAGGCAGGCGAGGCGGGCGATCATCAAGGGTCAGACGGCGCGAACTCCGTCCGCGCTTCGTGAGCCTCCGACATGGCATCGCGGTACTTTTCGTCGGGCGTGAGACGATCCGCTCCCAGAACCGCGTCCGCCTACTCCGGCGCGGTGCCGTCGAGCGGCACGGGGAGGTTCGCTCCCGCTCCCGCGTAGGCGTCCTTCCCCCCGATCGGCCCGGTCGTCGCCTTCCCCTGTGGCCCGACGAGCACCCCTACGCCTACGTGAACGGAGAGCCCGTGGGAAGGGTGTATCCGTCGGGACTTAGAAGATGGACGAAAGAGGATTGCATGCTCGCGCTAGGCAAATACGCCCTGTGTCATCAACAGCTCATCGCGGAATGGGCTACGTACAATCCTACAACGGATGCTATAGGTGGTCATCCCAACCATGGGGGACGGAAGGAAACGAAACCTTATGGCCACCGGAAAGTGATTGAGGATTTACAGAAATGCGTTAGGAACAGTCTGCGCGACCTTTACAACAACTGTGGTGTGAAGATTCCGGTGCCACCCGAAGCTTATAGATTTCCCGTCCGGGTGCCGAAGCCCACCCGAGGGAAGCAGAAGAAGAGTAACTGGGCCGACCGGAGGCCGTGGTGGGAGAAGCCAGTCCCATCCTGGTGGCCGTTCCCCATATGGAACCCCGGGAAGGGCGGCTTCGAAGCAGGCCCTGGGTGGTGCACTCCGGTCATTCCAATCCCCCTATCATACGAATCCCTAGAGTCCCCGCACCCCTCATCCGCTTCTAAGCCGAGGAGACCGAACGGCGAGGATAACTTTCCTCTAATGAGCGGCAGACGAGCGGCGAAGCACAGTCCCTTTCGGCGCCAAACAAATGGCGTGTGAGAACGAATGACGAACAGATTCGCAAGAACAGCTCCGACCCTCCGGGCAACTTTCGGGCTGCCGAAGGCAGCGTCGGGCGTGGTCTCCGACCCCGAGCAGGACCTGATGCGCGATATCTTCTGGCTGTGCTCGATCGTGGACGAGGAGCAGCCCGTTCACTTCGGAGAGATCCTCTTGGGGTTCGCGCTCCACCCGGCGCCCGGTTCGCTGGACTTCAGAATGAATCTCGACCACCTCCGAGATCGCATGTGGTTGGGCCTGGACTACGCTCGTCGGGGCAACGCGCTCAAGGACACCGATAAAACCAATGGACGGTGCGTCCTCAGTCTGATCCGCCGTCTCACGCCGGATCAGCTTCGGGCCGCGATCGAATGGCACTCGCTTGCGGTGGACGATCTCGAGGAAAATGAGGAGAGCGGCGCATCCGGGCGAGACGAGGCGGAGCGGGCTCGGGAGATCCACGGATGGCTCCTCACCTTCCTATGAGGCGAGGTGCAACTACTATCCAGCAAAAGGTAGACGGTCATCAAGCGCTGGGTGCAGACGAGCTAAGGAGGGGATGCACAGATGCCGGTTGTGACGAGCTACTACAGCGTGGAGGGGTCGGCCTCCCGGCTGGACCTCCTCCCCCACTCAACTCCCAAGCGTCCTCAACGCCAATGGACATACGCGTGCTTCTAGGGAATTGCTAGGTACTGACTGGCCAGATCGAAGCGGTATCCCCGAACAGCGAGACCATTCTCAACGAACTTCGTGAGGCGCGCGATTCCGCCACCCGGCGTTCCTGCCGTCGGACGAGCGGATCTCCTCAAAGAGTCCCTCGCTCACCCTGAAGGGTCCTGCCAACGGAGCGGTGCCGTCGCCCTGATTCGGCGCTCTGCCGACGTTCCGCAGGTGCGCGAGCACGGTCTGCCTCGTCTTCTGCTCGAGGCTTGCCAAACTTTGTTCGCCGCGTGGCGAACGGGCCGAGCCACGCGGCGAAGGCGGCGCGCGGGAGTTCGTGAACCCGGAGCTCCGACGGGGGGCACAGACCGATGTACACGGTACTCACGACATCGAAGAGCCGCTCGCACATGCCCTGTCTGCAGTCCGCGCGTGCTGTTAAGGACATGCAGATGCCCACGGCATGTGCTCGCCGAACGGTTTGCCACCGAAGGTCAGCTCCTCCCGGCGCCGGTCCCGCTCCGCGTGCGAGTAGTGCAAACCTCCGGTCTTCCGGTCGCGCTTCCCGTGCAGAACCAGGTCGCGCGCGGTACGGCCGAGGAGTCTCTCCACCTCGTCGCCGACGGTGTGCCGGAAGGAGTAGGTGCTGATTCCGGGCCTCTTGACCCCCGCCCGCGTGAGCAGCGCCTCCACCAGCTCGCTGAACTCGCTCGGAAGCATCGGCTCGCCCGCCGCGTCGCCGAGCACGAAAGGCGACCTGCCGCGCAGCGCCTCGACATGAGGGACGTGGGCCCGGCAGATCGACAGCTGGCGGTAGTCGACGTCCTTCGTCTTCGTCTGGGATCGGAGCTCGACCTCGCCTCCACGCTCGATCCCGCTGGCGCTGACGTGCCACCACAGGTGACCCGCGTCGTCGTACTCCAAGTGGTCCCACGTGGCGGCGATGAGCTCGCTCGGCGGCCGCCCACCCCCGAGCGCCAGGGCGACCACCGCGAGCTCCATCTCGGTCGAGCACGCTCCCAGGACCCGCTGGACCTCCGCGTTGCTCAAGCGGTGTCTGCGACGCCACCCGTCGGTGTCGTGGCTGACCCGCCTGGCGACCACGAGGAGCTCGTCCACGACCTCGAACCTCTGCGCGAAGTCTCGCAGCGTGGGGTTCGACTTCAGCGCCTTTCGGACGGCGCCGAGGTGGTTCAGGGTGTTCTCGAGGGTCTTGCTCGACGGCAGCTTCCCGAACCGCGTCTCCGTCGTCGAGTACCTGTCGTACCAGTTCCGGACGCTCTCCTCGGTGACTTGGCTGACGCGGAGGTCCTTGAGGGGCACCATCTCGCGGCCGTGAGGCACCTCGTGCCGCAGGGCGCTCGCCTCGTAGCGGCAGGTGTCGGCCGTGTTCGACTGGATGAGACCCTGTTTGAGCCGGTTGGCGAGGTCGTCCTCGAACACCTGCCAGACCGTGGGGATCCTCGCCTCGCGCGCCAGTCGCTCGGCCTCGGCCTCGGCGGCCTCCTTCCTGGCGGTCTCCTTCTCGATCTCCGGGTCGCGCTCGCTGACGTAGTAGTCCTCGAGGACCTCCTCCGCCAGCTTTCTCGAGGCAGGCGCGAGTTGGTCCCGCAGCCTTCGATCACTGAGCATGAAGCGGTGCTCGATGAACGAGTCGCGTCGCCGCCTCTCCGCCGCCATTAGGAGCGCGTCCCTGTCCGCGCCCTTCAGGACGAACTGCCTCTCGAAGAACCGCTTTCCGGAGAAATCGGTCTCCGCGCGCTTCTCCTCGCCCGCGAGGGGATACCGCTGCATGTCGAGCTCCCAGCCACGGGCCACGAAGTAGACCGCCTCGACTCGGACGTTGCGCTTCGCCGAGGCGATGTAGGCGAACGCCTTGCTCCTGGAGCTGAACGTGCGAGAGTCCCCGTCGCCGTGGGCGACGTACCGGACCGCGTCGATCTTCAGCTTCTTGGGACGCCCGGCCACCTCCTCAGAATACCGCCTGGGTACAGATTTGGTACAAGTATGGTGCGGGAAAAGGGGTACAGGAATCTAGCCGAACACCGCAACTAGGTTCAAGGGCCTCTTCTGGGTTCATGAGGAACTAGGTTCGAATCCTAGTCCGGCAGCCATCCTCGACGGATGGCGCCTCAAATGCCACGTAGCGCATGTCCCTGCGTACCAGCGCTTCGTTGCCGGGCAGCTATCGACGAGCATCTTCCGCCTCGGTGCGGAGCGGCACCGAGGCATCGAACCAGCGCCTACTTGCTTGAGCCGACGTTTCGGAAGAAGTCGGCGACCATCTTTCCGGCGTCCGCGGGGTACTCGTGGCCGCCGGGGTGGAAGTAGGTGGCGAGCTCGAGGTTGCCGGCTGCCTTGTACGCCTTGTAGTCACCGGACGAGCGAACCGGGGCGGGATCCGCTTTGAGCAGATTCATCAGGAAGGAGGCAGTCCGCTGCTGGTTGGCAAAAGGCACGGTCGAGTCGCCCTGGCCGGCAATTAGGAACGCGCTCTTCGGCTTCAGCATGCTGTCGAAGCCGACCGAGTTGCTGCCACACATCGAGAAGGCGCGGAAGGAGTCGGCCCGCTCGGCCCACAGAAGGTAGCTGAAGCGTCCACCGTTCGAATGCCCCATCGCGAACACCTGCTTCTCATCGATCTTGTGGCTCTTCTTGAGGTCGGCGAGCAAGGCATCGACGAACTTCACGTCTCGGTTGTCGGCGGGCGGTCTCATCACGTCCCAGCCCGGCCGCTGGTTCGACGGATCCCTGGGGTTCAGGCTGGGCAGGCCCTGCAGATAGACGACGACGGCCTCGCGCCAATGCTCGTGCACGCGGAAGTTTTCTGCTGCCCTCCTCATGTTGCCGCCGTACCCGTGGAACGCCAAGACCAGCGGGGAGGCCTTGGCCGAGCTCGAGGCGTGGACGAGCGCCTCTCGTTGTACTCCGTCCACTTGGATCGTCTTGACCTCGGGCGCGTTGAGGAGCAGGAGCATGGCAGCGGCTAGCATTGGGTGTCCAAACGAGCGAAGCATCGGGAAGTTCAGTCGGTCGGAGAGATACCTTCAAGGCGGCTGGCTTCTGCGCACACGTCGCTCAAGGAAACGAAGAAATCACGACCGCTTCCCTCGTGCTCCCTCGCGAGGGCTGGTGTTGAAACCTGCGTTCCCTAGCCGCGCGCCTGCGGCAGCTCCGCCTTGATCCCGACCTTCGCGAGGGCCTTGACGAGCTCTGGCTCTTGGTACGCCCCGACGATGCCTTGGACGACCTTCCCGTCCCGGTCGATCACGTACATCGTTGGGATGCCGGGCACCTTATAGAGCCGTCGTGCGATGCTCGCCGCCCGGATCGACTCGCCGGATCCTTCCGCTGGGTCGCGAACGAAGGTGAAGCCGTACTTCGTTCCTGCGTTCGCCTTGACCCACTTCTCGAAAGCCGATTTCTTGTCCCAGGTGTTTACGCTCAACACCACGACTCCCTGGGCCCGGGTGTCCTGATAGATCTCCTGCAGCCCCGGCATCGAGATCATGCACGGCTTGCACCAGACGGCCCAGAAGTCTAGAACGACGACCTTTCCTCTCAATGAGGAGAGCGTGACGGTCTCTCCCTTGGCGGTCGTGGCTTTGAAATCGGGCGCCGCCGTTCCCGGACGGAGAAGTTGAGGAACGACCATTCGGCCCTTCACCAGCACGCGCCCGGGTTCGGCCTGACCCAACAAGAGTGTGATCGCCGCGAGAATCATCGCTCCATCCTACGCGCTGCCTCCAGGGCCGACAAGCGGTTAGGACGTGCGCCACTAAGTCTCAGCCCATTCCTTTCTGAGGGCCACGTCAGATTTCTGGGGCCGAGGACCGTCACGAAAGGCTGCCCGAGGCGTGGACCACGGGACGCGTCTTGACTTCGGGGACGGCTCGGCGAAGAATCTCCCGGGTGACCGGGGCGGTTTCGCCCTCGCCCAAGAGGAAGTAGCGCATCAGGTTGCCGAGGGGGCCGCCCTCGCCCCAGTTGAAGTAGAGGTGCACCCGCTTGCCCGTGGTCTCCTGGGCGTGGATCGCGAAGGCGGCGAGGGCGTTCGGGATGGCGGTGGAGTAGGCGCGCAGAACGCGGTGGTGCCCGACTCGAACCCCCTCTACTCGCATCGCGCCCGAGAACTCGCTGGCGTCGCTCACGTAAACCTCAAGGAAGATCACCGGCTTATCGTCGTCCAGGTGGTGGTCCTCACACGCTTCCACACACTCGCGCTCGTACTCTTCCAACGTGCGCTCTTCCGGCCGATTGGCGACGACTCGCAGGAAGTCCGACTGTTCGGCAACCTCTCGAATCAGGGCCTCGGCGGACTCCTCGACGTCGATGGTTTCCACTCGCAGCTCGAGCGTGCGCCAGAGCCGGGACAGGAACGAGGTCAGCACAATCGCGCCGATGAACAGAGCGGCGATCTTCAACCCGTCCGGCTGCTTGAAGATGGTCACGCCCAAGGCGTACACGAAGACGAGCGTGATCAGCCCGAACGCGACCATCGGGCCCTTCTGGCCCTTCCGCATCGCCGACAGGGTGACGGCGACGGTGGCGGAGGTCATCAGGGCAAGCACGCCGGTCGCATACGCTCCCGCCTGGGCCTCAACGTCGGCGCGGAACGCGAGAGTCACCAAGAAGCAGATCGCGGTGAAGAGGAGCACCAGCGGGCGGATGGCCCGGGCCCATTCGGGCGCCATTCCGTAACGCGGCAGATACCGGGAGACGATGTTGATGAGTCCCGCCATGGCCGACGAGCCGGCGAACCAGAGGATCAGCACGGTCGCGATGTCGTAAACCGTCCCAAACGCGGGCCCAAGGTTTTTGTGCGCGAGGTAAGCCAGAGCGCGCCCGGTGGCCTCTCCGCCCGGCTCTCGGAAAGCCTCCGCCGGGATCAAAGTCGTCGCGACGAACGTGCTCGTGATGAGCAAGGCGCTCATGATGACGGCCGCGCTCGTCAGCAGCTTCTTGGTGTTTCGGATGCGCCCAACCGGCGCGGTGGTCGGCTCTCCGGGGTCTCCCTTGACGAGCGGCATGACCAAGACGCCGGTCTCGAAACCGGAAAGCCCGAGGGCGAGCCGAGGGAAGACGAGCAGCACCGCCCCGGCCATCGCGAGTCCGTTGGGGTACCGGCTGAAGAGGTTATCGGACCAGTTCGAGAGGACTCCCGGCGACTCAGCCACGCGGGCCAAGCTCGTTCCGATCACGGCGACGTTGAGGACCAGGTACGCGGCGACGATCGCGACTGCGATGCCCACGGCTTCGCGGAATCCGATGAGGAAGACCGCGGCCAGGGCCGTGATCAGCACCAGTGTCGTGATGACCTGACGCCCCTCTAGGTATGGGTGGAGCGTCTGGTTCTCGATGATGTGAACCGCCGCGTCCGAGGCGGACAGCGTGATCGTGATGATGAAGCCGGTCGCGGCGAACCCAACCAGGGCAAGCACGAACAGCTTCCCCTGCCAAAACGGCAGCAGGTACTCCAGCATGGAGATGGAGCCGTCGCCGTGGGGGCTCTCCTCCGCGACCCGCTTGTACATGGGAAGCGCGCCGAAGAGCGTGAGCGCCACGAGCGCCAGCATGGCGATGGGCGAGAGGGCTCCAGCCGCCGCCACCGCGATGGCGGGAATGTAGCCGAGCGTGGAGAAGTAGTCCACGCCGGTGAGGCACATCACCTTCCACCAAGGGTGGCTCTCGTGGTCCGGAATCTCCGCCTCGTACGGCCCGTGCGGCTCCTTGTACTGCCCCTTCAGCAGCCAGCGCATGAGCCGACCCTGCGGCGGCGATGAGTTAGGTAGTTGGGCCAAAGGTGATTCTCCACGGGCTCCCGGTCCGTCGGCTCTTCGCAACGGCTCGTTGCACTGGGGCAGCCGTGTAATAGACGTCGGACCGTAGGTTCGATTGTTCCCGCGCCATGGTCGGTTGTTTGGCTTGGGGCATCAACCGCGGCGAGCGGCTTCGATGGCGGCGACGTCGATCTTGCCCATGGTCATCATCGCCTCGAAGGCGCGAGCCGCGGCCGCCGGATCCGGGTCGGCGATCGCCTGACTGAGCACCACCGGCGTGATCTGCCAGGAGATTCCCCACTTATCTCGACACCAGCCGCACATGCTCTCCTCGCCGCCGTTGCCGACGATCGCGTCCCAATAGCGATCGGTCTCCGCCTGGTCTTCGGTGGCCACCTGGAACGAAAACGCCTCGCTGTGCTTGAACGCCGGACCGCCGTTCAGCCCGAGGCACGGAATGCCGAGGACGGTGAACTCGACAGGCAGCACGTCGCCTTTCTTGCCCGACGGGAAGTCGCTCGGCGCCCGGTGCACCGCTCGGACGGCGGAGTCGGGGAACGTCTCCGCATAGAACCGCGCCGCGTCCTCAGCGCCGCCATCGAACCAAAGACAAATCGTATTCTTGGCCGTTTCCGTCATCGTGCTTCGTCCTTCCCCGCGACCTCGCGGCGGTCGTGGGAGGCTACCCAACGTCGCGAGCGCACGCGGAGGGGCACCGACGACCTGAAGCTGAAAGGGAGAGCCTCTGCTTCAGACAAGGATCGTGAAATGCCTTATGAATACAATGCGCGTAATGATCAAGTCGGCCTGCCTTGTCCTCGCCCTCCTTTCAATCGCCTCGGTGTGCGCTCAAGCACCCGTCGTCGGAGTCGCCGGTCCGGAGCGGCTGTTTCCCAGTCCGGATCCGAAGCTCCACCGCAACAAGCAGGTCGTGCTTCGCATCGTCCGCGACCTGCTCGAGGCCGGCCGCTGGAAAGAGGCGCCGAAGTATCTGACCAAGCGGTACATCCAACACAACCCCAACGTTGCCTCGGGGCTGGATCCGGTGCTGGCGTACTTCTCCCGAATGCCCGAGCGCCCAATTCCGAAACGGGGAGCATGGCGAACGAAGGTGGTTTCGGTCGTCGCCGAGGGCGATCTCGTTGTGGTCGCAACCGTGCGCGAGCTTCCGCGCCCGAACGGCAAAGGGACGTACACAACGACCTGGTTCGACATGTGGAGGATCCGCAATGGGAAGGCCGACGAGCACTGGGACGGCGCGGAAATCCGAACTTCCCCAGGCTCTTAGCTGATTCGTCCAGGCGCGCCATCGGCAGATGGTTACGTGAGGGAAAGGGAGACCCGCCCACGACTCCTCCCGTTCAGCGCGGGAGTGGCTTAGTCAAGTTGGCGGGTCTTTGGCCAAAGCTCAAGGAACGCGAGGTGCGCGTCGCGATCTGCAACCGCACCCTCCAAAGCTGAGCTCAAGGTTTCCGCCGAGATTCCGCTGGCGATGGCCTCAATGATCACCTCCCCTCTCTGAACGCGGAAGAACATCCGCCAGGGACCACAGGCGATTCGGAAGTGCCCGGGAGCCATTTCGAGGATTCGACGTGTTCGGTGCGGGGTCGGGTCGCGGCTTAGGATTTCGAACGCGCGGTCGGTGAAGTCGATTTGCCGCTGCTCGCGCAGCCATTCGAGCTGCCGCTCGGCAAGCGGGTCGATGCGGATGTGGTAACGGGGGGCGTCTGCGGTCTCGATCTCCTCGATCCAGCCCAGGCTGCTGTCGGGATGGGCGTCGGCATACCGCAGGTACGGCTTAATGTCGAAGATAGGGGTGCCGTCGGTGAGGTCGAGGGGGCCGACCTCGAGGACGAGGCCGCTGACGGATAGGAGCGGTACGCACGTGAGGCCGAGTGGATTGGGGCGGTGGGGGGAGCGCGTGGCGAAGACTCCGCGGCGCTTCGCCGGCCCGCGGGGTGGCATCACCCGGGGGCGCCAGGTTTGATTGCGGTCGAACCACCAAATCAGCCAGATCCGATCGAATCCCTCGAGGTCTTGCAGCGCGAGCTCGAACTGCTTGCCCGGCAGGAGCTCGATCCGGTTCACCTCGGGTGACTCGGCGTTGGGCTGGCTCGGGGCTTCGAACTTGAGCCGGCTCCCGGTTCGGACGTAGCCGATGGGCTGCAGCGTCAGTTCCGGTTCGCTTCCAGTCGCCATGGTTCGTCGCTCCAGTGTATTCCCCGACGGCACCGGGACTCAGCGGCGGGCCGCCGCCAGCCGTGGGTCGGCAAGGTCGAGCTTGTACAGGAGCTGATTGTAGTTGTAGAGCGGGGTCTTGTCGGGGTTGCCCGAGAACTCCGCCGTGTAGGTGCCCTCGAAGTAAATGGCGGTGCTGCGATCGAGGAATGCGTGGTGGACCGGGTTGTAGAAGGTGTAGTTCGGGTGATCACACACCTTCACCACGCGACGGAAGGGGCCGTTGGGAGCGTCCGACTCGGCGTAGACGATTTCGCCCAGGAGCGAGTCCTTGCCTCCCTTGCGGCCAAAGATGCCGACCCACCGCTTTCGGTAAGCGTTCCAACGGACGCTGCCGCTCACCAGCACCGCGGGCTTTGCCGCTTCGTCGAGCGGCAGAAAGTGGGCCTCTTCGATCTTGAGCGCTCCCTCCTGAACGAGGCGCGACTCGACGGTCGACGTGATCGGCGGTAGCTCCCGCTGCCAGCGGTAGTCTGGACGACCGTCCAGGTTGCGCTTCACCTTCCCTGCAGCATCCAAGCAGGTGAATGCTTCGTACCGCTCGGCCACCAAGAGCGACTTTGCGTCGGCCCGCACCCGCACGTTCGGCGGATTGTTGCCCAACAGCCAGCCCTCATGCTGAACGGTGTGGCCGTCGATGAAGCGCCAGTCGCGCTTCGCGTCGAACGTCTGCACGATCTCGAACCGCTCCTTGCGGTCGTCCCATCGAAGGTAGCCGCTGGAGATCTTTTCACCTAGGCTCCGCATCTGCGCGTAGAAGGCGTACAACTCGTCGTCCAGCACGGAGAGGCCGCTGATCCAGATCGGGTGCGACGACTTCGACTCCACCATCGGCCGTACGAAGCCGCTCTCGTTGGCGAAGTAGCGAAAGTCGATGCCTCGATTCGCCCCGCCCTGGGGCAGCGTCGCGACCGCTCCCGTGGTGTGGAAGTTGCCCAAGGGGTAGCCGGTGCGGTCGGTGTCGCCCCAGAACCAGAGCATGCGACCGCGGAAGATCGCCGCTTGCGCCGTGTCTTGCCCCATGACGCCGCCATTCAGCGCCGGCTCTCGGACGGGCGTCGGCTCTCCTACTAGGAGGCTGTCGCGGTAGATGCCCTGGCCGGTGAGGCGAGCGACGCGCTCCGCCACGTTCAGCCGCGTCATCCGGATCGTCGCCTGCCCTCCGGACTTTGGCCGGACGGCTACTCCACGGTAGCCGAACTCATCTGGCTTGATCTCGTAGCCTGGGCTCGTCACGTGGAAGTACACCTCTCCGCCGTCCATTAGCCCAGGCTCGTTGAATGCCACCAGTCCGGCACTATCGGTCACGAAGCGCAGTTGATTGACGGTGCGCAACTCGGCCAGCGGCACCCCCCGGTTCGTTGCCGCGTCGACCACGCGAATCTTGAACCACGGCGAAGCCAACACCAACCAAGCGAGAGACGTCATCGATCTCGCCCAGTATAGGCACCCGGGGTCGATCGGCTCCCGCGGGGATTCATAATCGAGCCTTGCTGCTCGATCCCAAGATTCCGACCAAGATCGTCCACCTCGAGAAGACTTATGACCTGCTGCGGTTCGACCCGATCGCTACGGTCGAGATGGAGATGGCGGAGACGCGGGAGCACTTCCGCGCCGTGCCCGACCTTGACTATCGGCCTGCGGCCACTGGCACGGCTTGGGGCGAGAACTGGGGGAACGTTTGGTTCCGCGGCCGCGTCACGGTGCCGGCGGAGTTGGACGGCGAGCCGGTTTTCCTCCGCGCCGAGACCGGAGCGCCCGAGAGCCTCTTCCTCGTCGATGGCGTGCATCGCGGTGTGTTCGACGTCTTCCATCCGGTCCGGCTGCTCGACTTGAGCGCCCAGGGCGGCAAGACGTACGAGATCGCGCTGGAGGCGTACGCCGGCCACAGCTTCCCGGGCACCCAGCCGTACGAGTACGTGCGGCCGACCGAGAACGCGGTGGAGGTGACGCCGGGTTGCCGCACGTACGTCGGCGTGGAGCTCGTTCGCGAGCGGAGCGACGTCAGCGCCTTCGTGACCGAACTCCGGGCGCTCCGCCAGATCGCCGAGGTCTCGGACGAGAACTCGCTGCGCCGGGCCCGAATCCAGACTGCCTTCGGCGAGGTGTTCCGGCTGGTGTACGCCAAGCCGGAGGAGACGGACGAAGCGACGTGGCGCGCCGCCATAGCCCAAGCGCGCGAGGCGATGCGCCCGCTGCTCCAGGCCAAGAACGGCAGCAGCGCGCCCACCATGGGCATCGTGGGGCACTCCCACATCGACACCGCCTGGCTGTGGCCGATCAGCGAGACGTGGCGCAAGCTGGTGCGCACCTACTCGTCGGTGCTCAGCCTAATGGACCAGTACCCCGAGTTCCGCTTCACCCAGAGCGCGCCGTACCACTACGACGTGGTTCGCCGGCTCTACCCGGAGATCTTCCAGCGCGTGCAGCAACGCGTGAAGGAGGGTCGATGGGAGGTGAACGGCGCCATGTGGATCGAGCCGGACTGCAATCTCCCCTCAGGTGAGTCGTTCGTCCGCCAACTCCTCGTGGGCCAGCGCGCCACGCGCGAGATGTTCGGCGTCACCTCGGACTCGCTTTGGCAGCCGGACGTGTTCGGCTATTCCGCGGCGCTCCCGCAGATCCTGCGGAGTGCGGAGGTGGAGTTCTTCCTCACGACCAAGCTGAGCTGGAACGACACCAACCGCTTCCCCCACGACACGTTCGTGTGGCAGGGCATCGACGGCAGCACTGTCATCTCCCACTTCAACGAGATGCAAGGCTGGCCCGACCCTGAGTCGCTGAACCGCCTGTGGGGGCAGGTTCAGCACAAGGACGTTCAGGATCGGCGTCTCGTGGGGTTCGGCCACGGCGACGGCGGCGGCGGACCGATGGCCGAGATGATCGAGATCGCGCGTCTCACCGAGGACTTGGAGGGATGCCCCCGAACGGCTTACACCAGCATGAGCGAGTTCATGGTGGGCGTCCGTGACGAACTGACGAGCCTCCCTCGCTGGGTGGGCGAGCTGTACCTCGAGCTGCACCGCGGCACCCTCACCTCGATCGCCGCCATCAAGCGATTCAACCGCAAGTGCGAGTTCGCCCTGCGCGACGCCGAGCTTGCCGCGACGCTCGCCGCGCTCAAGGGGACGGCGTACCCACGAGAGGCGATGCTCGACACGTGGAAGCGGCTCCTGCTGAACCAGTTCCACGACATCCTGCCGGGTTCGTCGATCGCGGAGGTGAACGACGAGGCGCTCGAGACGTTCGCCCTCTGCCTTGAGGAGGCGCACGCCCTGCGCGACCAAGCGCTGGCTGCGGTTCTCGGCGAAGGCGACCACGCCCTCCTTCTCAATAGCCTCAGCTGGGATCGTTCGGGCGAGATCGTGCTGAAGGGCCTACCCGAAGGTCGCCAACCGGCATTGCCGGGCGTGGTCGCCCAAGCGGTCGAAGACGTTGCCGGAGACCAGGCACTGGTGGTTAAGGGCGTTGAGATTCCGTCCCTCGGCTACGCCAGCGTGCCGCTCGCTCCGCTTCAGGAGACCGGCGGGTCGGCGTTCCAGGTCGATGGTTTGGAGGTGCGGACGCCGTTCGCCCAAGTCCGCTTCGACGATGCGGGGCGCATCGTCTCCTTCGTGGACGTCGAGGCTCGTCGCGAGCTGGTGACGGCGGGCGGCTCGTTCAACAACCTCTTGATGGGCGAGGACGTTCCCGCCGGCTGGGACAACTGGGACATCGACCGCGACCAGCGGCACAAGCTCCAGCCGGCGGGAAGGCTGGTGAAGCGCGAAGTCGTGGCGAACGGCCCGCTGCAGCTGCGCATCCGCCATGAGTACGAGCTCGGGCGAGAGTCGCGCCTCGTGCAGAACGTGGTGTTCCACTCCTCCACGCCGCGGGTCGATTTCGACACCCGAGTGGAGTGGCACGAGCGGTACCAGTTCCTCAAGGTCGGCTTCGCCTTGAACGTGCTCGCCGAAACGGCGCTTCACGAAATCCAGTTCGGACACGTGGTCCGAAACGCGCACGACAACACCAGCCAGGACCGCGCGCAGTTCGACGTCTGCGCCCACAAGTGGACCGACATCTCCGAGACGGGCTACGGCGTGGCGTTCCTCAACGACTCTAAGTACGCGTGCACCGTGAAGGACGGCGAGTACCGATTGAGCCTCATCAAGTCGGGCCGGCGGCCCGACCCCCGGGGAGACGAAGGCGAGCACCGATTCGCGTACGCGATGCTGCCGCACGCCGGCGGCTTCTCGGTGGAGACGGTCGTCCGTCCCGCGTACGAGTTCAACGTCGAGCCGGCCGTGGTCGCGGGCGGCTCACCATCTTCCTTCTCGCTCGTCCAGGTGGATGCGCCCAACGTCATCGTCGAGGCGGTGAAGTGGGCGGAAGACGAGGACGCCGTGATCCTCCGGCTGTACGAAGCCTCGAAGACCGGGAGCCACGCCAAACTGCGCTTCGGCTTCCCGGTCTCCTCCGTGGAGGAGACGAACCTCCTCGAGGAGCGTGCAACGGCAATCGCGGTGAACGATGGTGAGGTCGAGCTGTACTTCCGGCCGTTCGAGATCAAGACGCTGCGCTGCCGGTTCTAGTGCATTGGGGCTTCCGTCGCGGAAGCCCCCTTCTAGATCGTCAAGTTGTTGGCGACGAGCTTCGGGGCTGACCCTTGATCGACCATCGGGCTGGCGTTGGCGGAGAGCTGGTTGCCGGTGAACTGATACCCCTCGCCAGCGAGCACGGCGGCTCGGCCGTTGTTGTGGATGCGGCACCCTTGCACCATGTAGTTCCGTACGGCGGCGCCCACGAGGATGCCGGTTCCCTTGTTGTGGCGAACCGCGACTCCGTTGAGCGAGAAGGTGCCGGCTTTCACCACGAGGCCGTGATTGGCTCCGCCTCGGTTATAGGCGCCGCCGTTGAAGATCGTGCCGCCGCTGATCACCAGGGTGGCGCCGGATGCGGTCTCCTCGATCAGGATCTGCGCCTCGTCGGAGGACGCGGCCCAGCAACCGCTGATGCTCGTGTAGGTGTGATCGACCTGGCGCAGCCCATAGACTGAGCTGTCGAGCGTGGCGTGGGTAAGGAAGACCTCACGATTCGAGGGTGAGCCTGCCTGCCCGATTTGAATGCCGGTGTGCACGACGATCAGATCGGTCGAGACCACGTGCACGCCGCCGTTCCCCCCGGCGAGGAGAAGACCGATGCTGCCCGGCTTCCGACTGTCGTCCCCCACCACTCGCCCCCCGATGATCCGGACCTCCGAGCCGCTCCCGATCTCGATGCCAATCCCAGAGGCGCGCCAGATCACGCAGTTGAGGATCGCGCAAGTGTCGACCACGCCCCGCAGCTGGATCCCGGCCCCCATACCGGCGGTGCCCGCATCCAGCTTGAGGTTGCTGAAGTTGGCGAACGTCGCCCCGCCTTGGCAAGCGATCACCGGAGTCGTCCGAGACTTCGGCGCGCCGGTTGAAAGAACGAGGAAGTCGCGTACGAGCACCTCGTTCGCCTTCGAACTCGCGGCCCAGGAAAGGAGCGGCCCGTCGAAGGCGTGCAGAAGTACGGTCGACAACCCATCGCCCTGAATGGTGATGCGTTCCACGCTCGCAACCGTAAGGGTCTTCGTGATCGTGTGCCGCCCGGCCGCGAGGTGAACCACGCCTCCTCCGGCAGCAACGGCGGAATCGATCGCCGTCTGGATCTTTGTCGTCGCGTCCTCGCCTCCGCCGGCCTCAACCCGGAAGACGAACTCCGTCCGGGCTGCAGAGGAAGCCGCGGCCAGGCCGGGTACGGAGCCGGCAGTTGCGGCCGCCGCCCCGAGAAGGCACGCACGGCGGGAGAGTGAAGGGCGGTCGACGTCAATTCCCATGCACTCAATATACATACCGGCGCGTATAACGCCCCGATCGCTTCTAGTGGACTAAACTCAGGTGTGAACGGCAAGCCGATCCACCGGTAAACCACCTAGTCCGTCACGCGCTCGGCTATAGCATTGCCGCTGCAGGTGCTAGTACCGCATCTCTCAAACCGATGCCGACTAAACAATGGCAAAAACATGCCGAGGTCCTACCGGTCTAGCCGTGCCATGGGCAGGACGCCCGAGATTGATCCTCTGCGCAACACTCCCCGACGCGGATCAACTCCGCGCCAGCGACCCGATATCACAAGCGTGTAAGTTGCGGCATCATAACCTGCACTGTTAGGGAAGTTTTCAGGGATGAACACGCATCGCGAGGCCGCCGATCGTCCAGCGGAGCCCTCTGCAGAACCTCACTGGGTCGCCAGCAGAATTAACAGGCTCGTGCGATGCCGCTCTCCCGTTCGTCCGTAAAAACTCAGAAGAAAGCGCCGAAGCCGTAGCGAAAGCCGCTTAGGGCTCGGTACTATATCCCTCGTCGCCGGCACCGAGCCGAAGACGAAGAAAAGCGAAAAACTGAAGCGGAAAGTGAACGCTGCAGTGGAGAGCGGAGTAACAAAACTCAGCTAGCCAAGCACTTCTCCAAGCGAGAAGAGTTCACAGAAAAATCCGATTAACGTGAACGCTGATCTTCTCTTTGGAGTAGGAATGGCGAGATCGCGAAAGCGAGAGCGCTCTTTGAAAGTCGCATAGAGGTTTTGAGTAGAAGCGAAGTAATCGAGCTTTCGATAGAGCTGCGACAGTTAGCAAGCTATTGAGGGTGTGCGACGAATGCCTAGGGACAGGCTGCCGATGAAGGGCGCGCAAGCGGCGAAACGCCCAGGGGAGCGGCACAGACGCGTCGATCCTGGGGTGCCCGAATGGGGAAACCC
>Ga0164290_1001737_pt1 | contig 24627 bp, 8 predicted proteins | sample Micstemetagenome_FD_108782 | JGI IMG/M metagenome (GOLD analysis project Ga0164290, IMG submission 108782) | Contaminated culture microbial community from soil near Moab, Utah, USA - Microcoleus steenstrupii SON62 (Illumina Assembly) | ecosystem: Environmental > Terrestrial > Soil > Soil crust...
GCCTGGCGGCATCGGGCAGCGGCAACATTGCTTCGTTTGTGGGTCTGAATGCGACGGCCACTGTGCAGCGCGCGACGGTGACGGTGACGGCGATCGGCAATGGCACCACAACGTGTAACTCGCTGCCCACACCGATCTACCTGGGCGTACATACCTGCAACGCGGCTACGGTAACGCAGGCGGGTGGCACGGGTGGCGATGCCTCAACGCTGCGCACACAGGACGTGACCCTGAGCCCGGTACCTGCAAGAGACCGTGTGACGGTGCAGTTGACAACCAACGAGTACACCAGCCGCGAAACCTATACGGTGCAGCTTGTATCACAGTACGGCGGTGCCATCAGCAAGCCTGCGGTGATGAACACCAATGCCTATACGGTAGACCTCAGCGGACTGACGCCGGGTGTGTACACGGTTCGCATCACTACTGTTCGCACGGGCCAAAGCGTGCAGAAGCAGGTGGTGAAACTGTAAGTCTGTCGGCCGATCAGTGATCTGCGGTCCGGTGACGTTTTACCGATACTGCTGATCTGCTTGTCTCCGTATTCTGTATCGCCAAATAATAAGGGCCGTCTCAAAAGCGATTTTGAGCGGCCCTTTTCTATTCGATGGGTTGGCTGCTGCTGTCTGCTACAGTCCGGGGTACGAAACCTCCTTCGGTTGCCCTTTCCTCCGAAAAACGCGCTATCTTTCCCTTATGCACCGTAAGCATTTTGTAGGAATGCTCTCCACAATTATCCCGGGTTTCCTTGTTTCCGCAAGAGAGATCATTCACGACGGGCCGGATGTAGGAACCTTGATGAATCCTCCCTACCTACAAGCGGGCGCCCTCATCGGTATCACCTCGCCCGCGGGTGCCATTACAGAAACCGAACTGAAGCCCGCGCTGGATCGCCTGCAGGCCTGGGGCTTTAGGGTGCGCATCGGCAGCAGCATCAACAAAAAGGATTTCAGCTTCGGGGGCACCGACGAGGAGCGCCGTGCCGACCTGCAGGCGATGCTCGACGACCCGGAGATCGGCGCTATCCTTTGCGCCCGCGGCGGCTATGGTTCGGTACGCATCGTGGATGCGCTCAACTGGAAACAGTTTCGCAGGCATCCCAAATGGGTCATCGGCTTCAGTGATATTACGGTGCTGCATAGCCATATTCACCGCCATTGCCGCATTGCCACCCTGCATGCGAAAATGTGCAACTCCTTTCCGGAAGACTGGGAGAAAGCCGAGCCCATCCAGCGGAGCACGATCGAATCGATCCGTGCGGCACTTGAGGGTAAACCGATGCGGTATACAGCGCCCCCGCATCCGCAGAACCAGACAGGAAACTGCGAGGGGAGGCTGGTCGGCGGCAACCTGAAGATCCTGGAACATCTTGCCGGAACGCCTTCCGATATCGATACCCGGGGAAAGATCCTTTTCGTGGAAGACACCGGCGAGTATGCCTACAGCATCGACCGGATGTTGGAAAACCTGCGCCGCTCGGGAAAGCTCGACAACCTGGCCGGACTGATCATCGGCGGCTTCCGTATCAAACCCGACGATCCGGGGGAGGAGTTCGGACGTACACTCGCCGATATGGTGAAAGAAAAAACCAGAGGTTGTCGCTATCCGGTCTGTTTTGATTTTCCGGTTGGACACCAGCGGGCTAACTTCGCCCTGAAGTGTGGCCTTCCTCACCGGCTCTCCGTATCTGCGGAAGGCACCACGCTCAGCGATTATTTATGAGCAAGATTCCTTCTTATCTGCAACGCGGCGCCACCATCGGCATTACGGCCCCGGCAGGCTTTATGGCGCTCGAAAGCATCACCGCCTGTATCGACACGCTGCAGGAATGGGGGTATAACGTAAAGCTCGGAGATACCACCCACAGTCATTCCTCCGTTTATTTTTCCGGCAACGATGAAGAACGCCGCATTGATCTGCAACGCCTGCTCGACGATCCCGAAGTAGATGCCATCTTGTGCGCACGGGGCGGTTATGGCGTGAGCCGCATCATTGACCGGCTCGATTTCAAGGCTTACCGCAAAAAACCCAAATGGCTCATCGGTTTCAGTGATATCACCGTGCTGCATAGTCATATCTACACCCGCTACGGCATCGCCACACTGCACGCACCCATGGCCGGCGCCTTTAACCCGGACGGACCGGGCTCCTCCTCCCTGCATACCCTGCAAGCGGCGCTGCAGGGAACACCGGCTGCTTACCTTGTAGACGGACACCCCATGAATCGTGTGGGCTCGGCGAAAGGTGTGCTGGTTGGTGGCAACCTGTCGCTGCTGGCCCACCAGATCGGAACGGATTCAGAATGTAAAACCAAAAAGAAGATCCTTTTTCTCGAAGATGTGGGCGAGTATCTCTACGGCATCGATCGCCTGCTGGTGCAGCTGAAGCGTAGCGGAAAGCTCGATCGCCTGGCCGGACTAGTCGTAGGTGGCTTCACCGATCTGAAAGATACTGAGCGTCCCTTCGGCCGGGATGTGTATGAGATCATCCGGGAGCATGTGCTGGAATATGAATATCCCGTCTGCTTTGGCTTTCCGGTGAGTCATGGTAAAGAGAATGTAGCGCTGAAACACGGGGTGGCGCATGTGCTTCAGGTAGGAAGAGAGGAAGTGCGGCTGGAGGAGCAGTGACCTCACTCCTTCGCCTCTGCGGCGTGGCAAGGGGCGGCTCCTGTTATCAAAAAAAGGATGCCATCGGCATCCGTTATACGTTGCCGCGCGTCGCGGCTCCCATCTCCGTGCCGGGGATGAGGTCACTCCACCCGCCTCAGCTTGAGGTTCGTTACGGGGGCAACGATCAGCGGGAATTTTTCGACCGTCACGTTGCTGACGTCGAGGCCGAAACCGCGCTCTTCCGAGAGGCTGATGTCTTTCAGCCAGAAGTGGAACTTCATGATCACCCGCTCGAGGAAGGGAAGCTCATTGTCCTGGCTCAGGTATTTTTCCATTACGATAAACTGGAAGTCGCCCACCACTTTGCTGCGCTCGAGGCTTTCGTAGCGGCTGGTGATGTTCACCTCGCGGTTCTTGACAAGGTCTTCGACCACTTTGCGGAACATCAGGTTGATGCGCGGCTCCACGCGGAAGCCGAGGCGGAATTCCACGCGGATGATGTCGTTGGGGATGATGTGATCGACCTTGTATTCCATGGTGTAGGGATCATCGAGGGTGTCGACATGCACGAACCAGTAGATATCCGCCCGTTTGGGTTTGCGGTTGAGGATGGAGTAGATGATCTTATGCTCGATCTCGCGTGGGTTGTCGGCCGAAGTGAGGTAGACCAGGTGCGTCGAGAACTTCGGTACCGAGCGGTCATTGCTCAGTTCCTGGATCTTGGGGATATAATGTTCGAGCCGTACGAATTCGACGTAACGGTTCTTGATCTTGCGGGCGCGGAACCAGTCGTACATCACAAAGAACAGGAAGCCGCCAACGATCAGGGTTACGTAGCCGCCATGCGGGAACTTCTCGGCGTTGGCAAACAGGAAGCCGAATTCAATAGTGAGGTAGACGGCCAGGTAGAGGTAGATCAATGCCGGCTTAATGCGCCGCAGCACCAGGTAGTTGGCAAAGAGGATGGACGTGGCGATCATGCACAGGGTGATGGCCAGCCCGTAGGCCGCTTCCATGTTAGCCGCTTTGCGGAAATACAACTCGATGCCTACACAGCCTACGAACAGCAGCAGGTTGACGCCACCGATATACACCTGTCCGCGTTCTTCGGTCGGGTATTTCATCTGGAGCTTGGGCCATAGGTTGAGACGCATCGCCTCCGAAATAAGCGTGAAGGACCCGGAGATCAGGGCCTGGGAAGCGATGATGGCCGCCGCCGTGGCGATGGCGATGCCGAAGTACAGAAACCAGGCCGGCATGACCCCGTAGAAGGGATTGAAGCCATGCGACTCGATCATTTCCTGCGTGATTTGCTGGCCCATGTAATTGTGGAGGAGCCAGGCGCCCTGTCCGAGATAGTTCAGGATCAGGCAGCTCTTTACGAAGATCCAGGAATAGCGGATATTCCACTTGCCGCAGTGGCCCAGGTCGGAATACAATGCCTCTGCCCCGGTGGTGCAGAGAAAGACCCCCCCGAGGATGTAAAAACCACTCGGGTAGGTGATCAGCAGCCTGATGCCGTACCAGGGGTTGAACGCACGGAAAATGTGCCCGTAGTCAGTAAGATGCCAGATGCCCAGAATGGCCAGGGTCAGAAACCACACGCTCATGATGGGCCCGAAGAACCGTCCGATAAACGCCGTTCCAAACTGCTGCAGGAAGAACATGACCGAAAGAATGCCCAGCACGATGTAGACGACGGTCCACTGGCTGATTCCCCGGAGGGAGGGGAGTTGCTTCAGGCCTTCGATAGCCGATGTTACGGTTACGGGCGGGGTGATCATGCCATCAGCCAGCAGGGCAGCGCCCCCGATCATGGCCGGCAGCACCAGCCAGCGCTTACGCCGGCGCACGAGGGCAAAAAGGGAAAAGATGCCGCCCTCCCCCCGGTTATCGGCCCTCAGGGTGAGGATGACGTATTTGATGGTCGTTTGCAGGGTCAGGGTCCAGATGATCAGCGACAGGGATCCGATAATCAGTTCTTCGGTGATCGTTTTCCCGCGGATGATGGCATTGAGCACATACAGCGGAGAGGTGCCGATATCGCCATAAATGATTCCCAGTGCAATGAGCAACCCACCCAGGGATGCCTTGCTATTGTTGTGTGGCATTGTACGCTACGATTGGAAATGAATCGTTTCAGGCGTAAAGGTATAGGAAACTGCGATGTGCAGATGTGCAGATGTGCGGATAGGCAGATGGGCAGATGGGGTGATGGGGGGAATGGGGAAAATCGGAGCATGTGGTGTTGGGGGAATGGGGAAATGGGAAAATGGGAGGATGGCTTTCGTCCGGGCTTCGGGAGAACCGCTCACCGCCTATCAGAACGTTAAAGCCCGGCCGAAACTGCAATTTTAGCCCGCCCTATGACGTTGAAACTCCTAATTTTAAGCAGTTTAAATTCAAATTCATGAGCGTATCCCGCCCCTTGCTTTTGCTGCTGGCTTCGCTGCTCACCCTTAGCGCCTTCGCGCAGAAGATCGTTTACTCCGAGCCCGACCGTGAAGACACCCGCCGCACTACGTTCGACGTGATCGGTAAGATCAGCAACAATTTTCTCGTCTATAAGTACAGCCGCGGACGCAGCTATGTGACCGCCTTCGATAACGAAATGAAGCAGCTCTCCCGCGAGGAGCAAACCTATCTGCCTGATGAGCGGCTCATCAATGTCGACTTTTTTGCCTATGCCGATCACGCGTATGTGGTCTATGAGCACCAGAAGCGCAACGTGGTCTATTGCGATATGGTAAAGATCGACGGCATGGGCAAGAAGCTGACCGAACCCCGTACGCTCGACACTGCCCATCTTTCTTCAAGCACCAACAACAAAATCTATACGGTCATTTCCAGCGAAGACAAGAACCGTTTGATGGTCTTTAAGATCAACTCCCGGAACAAATCGCGCTACCTGCTGAGTACCGTACTATTCGATCGCGACCTGAACGAGCTGGGCCGCAGCAGTCATGCCATTGCCATGGAAGAGCGCGACGATAACCTCGGCCAGTTTCATCTCGACAATGAAGGAGGACTTGTATTTTCCCGGTTTACCCGTGTCACTTCCGATAACGTAGGGCAGGCCAGCCTGATCTGGAAGCAGCCGGGCGTCGACTCCCTGCAGGTTTCGGAGATCCGTCTCGATAAAATGTTCCTGGATGATATCCACATCAAGGTCGACAACCACAATAAGCGCTATTTTCTGACCTCTTTTTATACCCGCGCCCGCCGGGGTAATATCGAAGGCCTCTTTTTCTATGTATGGGATCGAAACAGCCGGCAGCCGGTGATGCAGAATACGGTCATCATGGGGGAGGAGCTGCGCCGGGAGGCCCGGGGTGATGCGCCCGTGAAAATGGCTTTCAACGATTATTTTATCCGCAACCTGATCGTTCGCCGCGACGGTGGATTCATCATCGGCGCTGAGGCCTATTATACCACCTCACGCCTCAACAACTGGAACCGCTGGGACTACCTCTACGGAAATCCCTGGGGTGGTCCCTGGGGCGGCTTCAACAGCGGCTGGTATGGTATGTCGCCCTACAACAACTGGTTCTGGAGAAACCGCTGGGGCGGCAACCAGGCGGTAAGGCATCATGCCGACAACATCGCCATCATCTCTTTCGACAAAACGGGCAAGCCCGAGTGGAACAACGTGATCCGCAAGTCGCAGTTCGATGACGAAAGTGATGACCAGCTTTCTTACCAGATCATGAACACCGGCGGAGCCCTGCATTTCCTTTTCAATATGGAAGAAAAGCGCACCCTCCTGCTCAACGATTTCATACTGGCACCCGATGGACAAATGAACCGCAATCCGACCCTGAAGAACCTGGACCGGAACTTCGAGTTTCTGCCCCGGCATGGCAAGCAGGTGAGCGCCCGGCAGTTTATTGTGCCCTGTTACTACCGCAACTATATTTGCTTCGCGAAAATCGAATACACTAATCCATAAAGCTGCGTGTTAGCACTCTTCCGTCAAAAGGCGCCCGGTACCATTGCCATTCTCTTCATTGCAGGATTGCTGCTCAAATTGCCCTTGTTTACGGCCCCGGCCCTGAAGACGGCGCGAACCGATGGCCCCCTTTTCCGGGTGCTGGCGGAGCGGCTGCAGCAGGCACCCCACTGGCAGGCGGGGCTCCTGGCCTTTGGCCTGCTCTTCGCCGGGGCGGTGCTGATCAATTACCTGGTAAACGAATACCGGATGATCAGCCGGCAGACGTTCTTGCCGGCTTTGTCTTTTCTGCTGATCACCTCGCTGGTGCCGGGCTGGAGCCTCCTGTCGGCTCCCCTCTGTGCGGCATTGGTGCTGCAACTGGCCTTTGCCCAGTTGCTGCGGCTGTATGGCGGCGCAAAGGCCAATGGCCGGATCTACAATATTGGTTTGTTTACCGGCCTGGCCGCCTTCTTCTACCCGCCGGCCCTGGGCTTCGTCTTTCTGGCCCTCCTCGGGCAAATGATCCTGCGGCCCTTCCGGTTTAATGAGATGCTGCTTCTGCTGCTGGGACTCATTACGCCTGCGTATTTCTACGGGGTATGGCTCTTTCTCACCGACCAGCTGCAATGGCGGATGCTGGTACCTGCGCTCGACTTCGATTGGTTCGGGGCTAGATTTTCCTATGCGCTAACCGGCGCGCTCGTGCTGCTGGGTGCCTTGTTGCTGCTGGGTGCTTATTATGTTCAGGTGAACCTCGGCCGGGTGCTGATCCAGACGCGCAAGAGCTGGGGACTGACGGTATTGTTTCTGTTGCTGGCCCTCAGCCTGCCACTGATGGCCCACGGTAACGAATTCACCGGCTGGGTACTGCTGGCTGCGCCGCTTGCCGCCTTTCATGCCAGTGCTTATTTCTATCCGCCACGCCGCTGGGTGCCCCTGGCGCTTTTCTTCTTCCTGCTGATGCTCATCCTGGCCATCCAGTATGGCGGTATCGATCAGGCCGGCCCCTCCCTCTGAGTCCCCTTCGACTTCGCTGCGCTCCGCCCAGGGTGACAGGAGGAAGGATGGAGAAGCAATGTCAGGCTGAGCGAAGTCGAAGCCCCCCATCAGCTAATCAGCTAATCCTCCCCTCCTTAACGTTCCCAAAACGCCAAACCCGGTACTTGCCGCTTATCTTTGCGGAAACCCTTTCGGAAATGAAGTTTGGCGTAGTTGTTTTCCCCGGTTCCAATTGCGATCGCGACATGTATGATGCCCTGGTGCACGACCTGGGCCAGGAATGCGTAATGCTCTGGCACAAAGACAGTGACCTGTCGGCTTTTGGTGCTGAAGACTGTATTGTGCTGCCCGGTGGATTTTCTTATGGCGATTACCTGCGTACCGGCGCAATTGCGCGTTTCAGTCCGATCATGGACAGTGTAGCAGCGCATGCCCGCCGGGGTGGAAAGGTGCTGGGCGTGTGTAATGGCTTCCAGATCCTTTGTGAAAGCCGGTTGCTACCCGGTGCCCTGCTGCGTAATACCAACCAGCAGTACATCTGCCGCAACCTGTATATCTGCGACGAGCAGAAGACCTACCAGATTCCTATTGCCCATGGTGAAGGCCGCTATTATGCCGATGAGGCTACGCTCGACCGCCTCGAAGCCAATGGTCAGGTGTTGTTCCGGTATTGCGATGAGGAGGGCCTGGTTACTCCGGAAGCCAATCCTAACGGATCTGCGCGTAATATCGCCGGTATCTGCAACGAAGGCCGCAATGTGTTTGGAATGATGCCACACCCCGAGCGCGCCTGTTCCGCTGTGCTGGGTAATACCGACGGACGGGCCGTTTTTTACAAGATGTTCACAGCCATCCGCGAAGCAGAGGCCGTATCTTGATGGCTTATTGCCGGGGCTGCCCGCACAGTTCATCACTATTAACAAATAGCATTCGGATCCTGACCGAATTTTGACCTCTAACCTCATCGTATGAAAAAGCTATTCGCAACGTTGGTATTGTTCATCGCCTTTTCAGCCGCCGTGTCGGCGCAAAATCCGGTCAGCTGGGCCTTTTCCACCAAAAAGCTCAACGACAAGACCTATGAACTGCGCCTGACGGCTACCATCCAGAAAGGCTGGCACTTGTATGCGCAGCAGCAGCCGGCCGACGCCATTGCCCTGCCGACCACCTTTTCCTTCAACAAGAATCCTCTGGTAACCTTTGAAGGCAAAGTGAAGGAAAAAGGGGTATTGGAGAAATACAAGGACAAGGTGCTGGGCGTTGGTGCCCATCAATACAGCGACCGGGTAGACTTCATTCAAGTGGTGAAGCTGAAGGCGAAAGCGAAGACGGCCGTTACCGGGAAACTGGAGTTCCAGACCTGCGACGGAGAGCGTTGCCTCCGGCCCGAAACGGTTCCGTTTACACTGACGCTGAACTGATTCTATTGGCTGCCAGTGATCTGATAATGGATGTTTTATCCTTGTTTTGCAAACGGATTTCTGAACGGAATCCGTTTGTCGTTTAATTACCAGTCATACCATGCGTCTGCGCTACCTGCTTTCCTTATTGCTGTTCGTTTTAGGCCCGCTGAGCTCAGGCGCAGAGGGCCCGTCTCCGCTAACCTGGACCGTTGCATCGAAACGTATCAACGAAAAGACCTACGAACTGGAGTTTCGGACCGCGGGTGCCGCCGGTTGGCAGTTGTATGCTCCCGGGCAGACCGTAGCAGAGCTATCTTTTGCCGACCTGAGCTTCCGCGACAGCTCGGTACGCAGCGGTGCGGGCCTTCAGGTGGCGGAAGGCGCTCTGCGCCGTTTTCCGAGCAGTTTTTTCGACGGCAAGGAGGTAGCGGTGCAGGAAGGGGCCGTTCGTTGGAAAGTGCGGGTGGAGCTCAATGACGTGCCGGCGCAATTACAGGGCCTGCTGCTCTATACCTATGGTAACAAGGAAGAATTTTATCCTTCTACGGAATTTTCTTTTTCCGTTCCGCTCGAAGGCGGCCTCAACCGGTCGGCTCGTATTCTTGTTCCAACAATTGATATCAACAAGCCGGCATCAGCCTGCGGGGATGCCAGCACGCAGGGCGAAAGCATCTGGGGTATTTTCGGGATCGGCTTCGGGGCCGGACTGCTGGCCCTGCTGTTTCCCTGCATCTTTCCGCTCATTCCGCTAACGGTTTCCTTTTTCACCAAGCGGGCCCCCACGCGCAAACGCGGCATCCGTAACGCCTTTCTTTACGGCTTTTCGATCTTTCTGATCTATGCCTTGCTGAGCGCTCCCTTCCATCTTTTCCAACTGCGCCCGGAGGTGCTCAATAACATTTCCACCAATGTGCCCCTTAATCTGGCCTTTTTCGTGGTGTTTGTGGTGTTTGCCATTTCCTTCTTCGGCGCTTTCGAGATCACGCTGCCGAGCGGCTTGGCTAACCGCGTGGATTCTAAAGCCGGAGCCGGCGATATCTGGGGCATTTTCTTCATGGCCCTCACACTGACCATCGTTTCCTTTTCCTGTACGAGCGGCATCCTGGGAGCACTCATTGCCGGTTCGCTGAATGGAGCCAATGCTGCCTGGCAACTGACGGCGGGCATGGCCGGCTTCGGGCTGGGACTGGGACTTCCCTTTGTGCTTTTCGCCCTGTTCCCGGGCTGGCTCCAGAGCCTGCCGAAGAGCGGGGGCTGGATGACCGAACTAAAGGTGGTGTTTGGCTTTATTGAGCTCGCCATGGCCATCAAGTTCCTCTCCAACGCCGACCTCGTGAAGGGCTGGGGCATCCTTCCGCGGGAAGTGTTCCTGGGCAGCTGGATCCTGATCGGAGCTGCTATCGTGGTGTACCTGCTGGGTTGGGGGCGGAGGGCGCCGAAGCCGAAGATGGGTGTTGTGCGCCTTGCTTTCGTGCTGTTTTTTGGTGCATTGACCGCCTACCTGGTGCCGGGATTGTTCAACAGCCGTTCGGCCGGATTGACGCTGATCAGTGGCTTTCCGCCCCCGCTGACCTATAGCCTCTACCAGCCGCATGTGGCCACGCTCGATGCCGTAAAGCCGTTGCACAACGATTATGAAGGTGCCCTGAAGCGGGCACGGGCCGAGGGTAAGCCGGTGCTGATCGACTTCACGGGCTGGGCCTGTGTGAACTGCCGCAAGATGGAAGAACGCGTTTGGCCCGATTCCGAGGTGGCCGCCCTGATGAAGGACTCCTTTGTAGTGCTCTCGCTGTATGTGGATGAGCGTCGCAAGCTGCCGGTAAGCGAGCAGGTTGATTACAAGGCCCGCCGCGGCGATATCCGCTCCATAGTAACGGTCGGTGATAAATGGGCGACCTTTCAGTCGGAGAACTTCGGGGCCGTATCACAGCCCCAGTACGCCATCATCAGTGCTGATGAACGTGCCCTGACGCGGCCCAAGACCTACACGGAGAGTGCCGGGGAGTTTGCTGATTGGCTCCGCTGCGGACTGGCGGCTGCAAAGAACCGTTAGTTGTAAAGCGTTTTGATACAGGAAGCCACCAACAGGTGGCTTTTTGCGTAATTGCTAATGGTAAAACCTGTCCACCGATAAAATCCGGGTGTTCACCGTCAGATTTCCGGTTTCGGCGGATAGGAGAAAAAGCCTACCTAAAGATTAGAATAGAATTAGAAAACTGTTTTAACTTGCCTTTCCAACATCCTGAACCGGGCCTCCTTTAAACCGGCGTCCCGTACCCGAAAAACCTACCCAATTCCTGCCGAAGCCATCGGGCCTGTTCATTGACAGCACCCGGCATACTGAAAAAACTAACGAGCTTATGAGCCAGCGTTTTGCATTGCCCGGCACCGCCGTGCGCCCCTCTGTTTGTCTATGGGTACCCCAGGTCCGAGGTATCAGCCGATTACCTTTTGGTCGCCTCATCGCCTCATTGCTGTTGTTATTGACGGCAGCAGCGACCGGCGCTCAAAGTACGGCAAACTATGTGTTTTCCACGAATACCAACGGCAGCCTGGCAGTCGACCTGCAGGGGAATACGGTGGACATGTCGACAGGTACGACACAGCTCTACGGGGCGAATGTGGACTCCTATACCGGCGTGGTGCAGACGCTGCCCTTCACCTTTATCTTCATGGGTACGCCCTACACCAGTTGGAGCGCCAACCCCGACGGACAGATCCGCCTCGGATCCACGGTCATTTCCTCACATACACAGACGCCTGGTTCAGGCGTTCCGCTCCTTATCGCTCTGAACACTGATTGTCGGACGGGAGCTACCGGCAGGGTGCACTTCAAGATCAATGGTTCCGCTCCCAACCGGGTGTTGATCGTAGAATGGAGTGGGGTCCAGATTCCCTACAACGGTTCGGGCACGCTGGTGCTCTCCACCTTTCAGACGCGTCTTTACGAAACGACAGGGGTAGTCGAATATGTATATGGAGCGATGCAGAATACCAGTACATCCGCTCATAGCACCAGCGTCGCAATCGCTTCCGGGAGTTCGGCCGGCACAATAGGTGTGGTGTCCGCCATTAATACCACACCTTCCTACAGCAGTTCGGCAACTTCGTTTACAAGCACTTCATTTGCCCAGAATGCAGCGATGGCAAACCTGAATTCGTCGGCAAACGGAAGCCGCCGCTTTTTCCGTTTTACACCCTCCATTATTCCCAATGCCCCGACCGCACTAACGGCTTCGAACGTGCGCCTGACAAGCATGACCCTGAGCTGGACCGACAATGCCACGAATGAGTCGGGTTTTGCCCTTTACCGCTCTACCGACGGAACGAACTTTACTTACGTGGATCGCGTGGCTGCCAATACCACCAGCTATGCCGTTTCCGGTCTGACCCAGGGTACCAGCTATACCTGGCGTGTCACTGCGTTGGGTGAGGGGCAGCAGAGTGCTGCCGCACAATTGGCACAGGCAACGCCCGCACCGATTACTTCTGCGGCATCCGGACCCTGGAACGAGGGGAGCACCTGGACCAACGGTGTGGTACCGGGCTGTTCTGACTTTGTCGTGATTCAGAACGGACACACCGTAACCGTGAACGCATCCGTCGCACAGGCTGCGAACCTGACGATCAATTCGGGGGGCAGCCTGACCGTTTCCGGTAGCTCGCTTACGGTGGGTTGTACCAATAACAACGCTACACTCGCCAACAGCGGGGCCCTCGTTGTTTCCGGCGGTGCGCTTAACGTGAACGGAAACATGGCCAACGCTTCGGGTTCGGCTTTCACACAGTCGGGAGGCACCATCACGGTGGATGGTAACAATGCCGGAGCGGTGATTACGTCTGTTGCCTCGGGTACACCGCTGGTGGCCTTCGGCGCTTCGGGTGCATCCTTCAGCACCGGTACGATCAGTATGACCGGCGGAACGCTCACCATCGTTGATCCGCATACGGCAACATCAAGCACCAACGGGTATGCCCTTTATGGCAACCTGGCATCCGGCGTTCATTTTTATGGGTCGCCGAACCACACCGTTCAGTTTGGCAACGGCAGCTCTGCCACCACAGGCGGTCACTCCAGCGGCTTCTTCAACGATCTGTTCCTTGGTTCGGGTCGTCTGAACCTGGGTTCGGTGACAGTAAATACCGGATCCGCCAGCAACCGGGTTGTGACCATGAACTCCACTACCCAGGCCATTCTTGGCAATCTCACCGTCAGCTCCGGTACGTTCGATACCAACACCGGTACGCTGGTGTTGGGCGGCAATATTCAGGTAGCTAGCGGAGCCACCCTGTTGGCCCGCGGTAGCATCAATTTCGGCACGATCACCAGCAGCACAACGGTCGTTGCCCAAACCACACCGCAAAGCGTTTCGGTCAGCGGAACCGGTTCCATTCAGAATCTGGCTTCCTCGGCAACGGCGAATTTTACCAGCATCATCATCACCAATACCTCGAGCACCGGCGTCACGTTTGGTGCGCTGAATAACCTGTACACGAGTTACGCCTCCTTCACCGGCACCAGTGTTTCGGGCAGTATCACGTTCAACGGATATGGTAACACCACGGCAGGGGCGGCGCTGGTTGCCGGAACGGTCAGCGGTGGCTTATCCGGAACCATCACGGTGACCTCAGGCGGTATGCTTCCCGGAAGCACTTATGGCCGTACCTGGACAACCGGCCAAACCGGCTCCACGATCAGCTCCGGGACCGTTCCTTCGAGCACCGCCGTTTTGTATCCTTTCGTTGATGCACCGAGCGCGACAGCCAGTATCCGGAATGTCTGGCTGGTTCGTTCTTCCCCCACTGTTGCCGGTATTACCGCCATTACCTATACCAACGGCACGGGTATCAATGATGTAAGTATTCCCGATGGGGCTTATACGGTCAGCGCGCAGTTTAAAGGCTTCTGGTCGGTGAACACCTATGGCACTTCGCCTGACGGCACTTTCAGCATGGCGGTTTCGGCTCCGAATGCATTGCTGGCCACTCCGCTCGTTGCCAATGCCCGTATTACGACCGCTTCTGCGGTAGTGGGTACGCACCAGGCAGGCACCACGCTTCCGCATGCACAGCGTACCGGGCTTTCGCGTGCGCAGCTCACCGCACAGCCCTTCTACATCGGCATCGACAAGAATGATTTGCCCCATGCTTCGGTTCAGAGCGGCGACTGGAACAGCACCAGCACCTGGCTGAAAGGCGTCGTTCCCGGCTGCTCGGACGCCGTGACCATCTCCGGTGGCACGACTGTGACCGTAAACGATAACTCGCCTGCAGCTCAGTGCGCCAGCCTCACAATCAATGGCGGTACGCTGGTACTATCTGGCAGCACCGGTCAGCTTACGGTGGGATGCACCGGCAACAATAATACGTTGACCAACAACGGCACACTGACGCTGAGCGGCGGCCGGCTGATTGTGAATGGTAACGTGTCGATGCCGTCAACGGCAACTGCATTTAACATGTCGGGCGGCGAGTTCTTTATTGATCCGAATAGCGGGGTCAGCGGTACCAGCGTGGCTACCGGTACGCAGGTGTTCGCTGTCGACGCCAATATCGGCGGCACGGTAAACGGCGGCACCATCGTTCTGGTAGACCCGCATTTTGGTGCTGCCACTGCCGCCACCCTTGGCTTTAATACGGCATCCTCGGGCCTCAACCGTCACTGGACAGGTAACACCCTGGTGATCGGAGGGGAAGGCTACGCGGGCATGACCACCAATACCACCAGCTCCACCCGTGGCTTCGAGCTGGATTGCTTTGTGAACAGTGCACGCCTGCAGCTGGGTAATGTGGTGGTGAACAGCACCGGTTCCGGTCGATTCGGCGCCAGTGCCAACGCAACTGGTAATGGCACCCATATCACCAATTTAACAGTGAATGCAGGCGGCGAGTTCCGTAATACTACGGCCACCGGTTTCTGTATCGCCGGTAATCTCACCAACAATGGTACACTCACCACCCTCAATACCCTGACCCTGGGTGCCGTTGCAACGGCGCCTGCCACAGGAATTGTAGCCAGCACGTTGCCGCAGACCATTGGCGGTACGGGCGTTTTCCAGAACCTGACGAGCAACGCCACGGCCAGCATGGCGGGTCTGACCGTTAACAACAGCAATGCCACCGGCATAACACTCAATGTGCCCCTGTCGGTCAGCGGAACACTAACGCTTACGAGCGGACTGGTGAACACTACTGCAGCCAACCTGCTCACGCTGGGTACCGCCTCCGCGGCAGGCACCCTTTCCGGAACGCCCAGTGCCACCAATATGATCGTAGGGCCCTTCGCCCGCACCTTCGGCACCCGTACGGCCTCGGGCACGTATGACAATACGACCCTGTTCCCCGTAGGTAAGACCGCCTATACGCCGCTGCATGCAGATCCGACCACCACTGCTTCGTTGACCATCCGTGGTGAGGCCTTTGCTACCAATAGCGGAACGGCCAACACCGGTATTTCGGATCTGGCGGCAACCCGTTGGGAGTTGGCTACCATCGCCGGCTTTGGTAATCTCACAAGTTCCCGCCTGCGCGTTTCCGCCGCGGGCATTCAATCGAATCAGTCGCTCGTACAGGCGCCGTCGGCCGGCGGACTGTATGATGGTATTTCCGGTATCAGTTACGCTTATGCTGCAAGCCCGGCTTCTCTTACGACCAATGCTGCCATTTCCGCAGCAACCCTGACGTCTGAGGCCTTCCTTTCCTTCGCCACACTGACACCCTGCGTGGTTCCGGCAAACCAGGCAACGAACCTGCAGGCAGTTCCTGCAACGACGTCCATTACGGCAAGCTTTACGGCGGCCGCGGATAATCCTAATGGTTACCTGGTTGTGCGCTATGCCTCCGGAGCCACTCCGCAGGCGCCGCTCAATGGTACGGTGTATGCTGCCGGTACTTCCGCCCTCGGTGGCACCATCGTTGCCGTAGGTTCAGCCACCAACTTCAGCAACTCCGGTCTGACGGCCAATACGGCTTACGATTTCTACATCTATTCCTTTAACAACAACAATTGCAGCGGAATCGCCTATAACACCAGCAGTCCGCTGACGGCAACGGTAAGCACCTGCGTGGTGACACCTACCGCCAGCGCTGCGACGAACAATATCGGATCGGGCTTTACGGCCAACTGGACGGCTGTGGCGGGTGCCACCGGCTACCAGCTCGATGTTTCGACCTCTTCGACGTTCGCTAATTTTGTAACCGGATTCAACAGCCTGGCCATCCCGGGCGGATCCACCACTTCATTTGCAGTCACCGGGCTGTCTCCGGCTACTTTGTACTATTACCGTGTGCGCGCAGCCGGAGCCAATTGTGCTTCGGGCAACAGCAGCACGACCTCCATAACCACGTTCCAGGTTGCTCCCTGGGTGGAAACCTTCGGCACCGCTACCACGGCTCCGACCAGTTGGACTGCCACTTCGATGACGGTAGGTACGCTGATAAACGGAACCGGGAACTCAAGCATGTATTATAACCTGTGGTCAAGTGGCACCTCGGTGACGTTTACTACGCCTACCATTGCGCAAATGCCTGCGGATGCTCAGCTGAGTTTCCAGTACCAGGTCGTGAATTATTTGAGCACGTCGACGCCGGCTGCCAGTGGCTGGGGTAGTTTCCAGCTGCAGGTTTCTACCAACGGAACCTCCTGGACGAACCTGGGCTCAGCCGTATCCGCAACCACACCAAACGGTTATGCGACCATTTCGCACAATCTGTCTGCCTATACGGGTCAGAATGTTAGCTTCCGGATCTCTGCCACCTGGGGTGCGGGCGATGTCTACATCAACTTTGACAATTTCAACGTGTTGACGCCCTGCGTCACGCCCGCCACACCTGGCGGTCTGGTATTCGGCGCAACAGGCCCCGGCTCCATTGCGGCTACGATTACGCCTACTACACCCGCACCTACGGGCTACCTCGTGGTGCGTTATCCCGCCGGCAGCACCGAAACCGCTCCGGTGAATGGTACAGGTTACAATGTTGGACAGGGCATCGGTGATGGCGTGGTTTCCAATATTGTGACCAGCGGCACCAGTTTTACGGCTTCGGGTCTCTCGCCGAATAGCTCCTACCTGTTCTATGTATATCCCTACAACAATACGAACTGCCTGAACGGCCCCGTGTTTGGGACCGCGGTCAGCGGTACGCAGTCTACGGCAGGTTGTCCGACACTGAACCCGGTAATCACGGTAGGTGCCAGTGGCGCTGATTATACGTCTCTCACCGACGTATCACTCATTCTCAACGGATGCCCGGTATCGAGCCCGACCCTCGTGAAGCTGATGGCCGACTACAATCCTGCCGGTGAAACTTATCCGGTTACCTTTAACCAGAATGGAGGTGCTTCGGCAACGAATACGATTACGGTCCGTCCTGACGACAATGTTACCCTGCCCTTCGTTCTGAACGGCTCAACATCAGGCAGCACCCCGATGATTGACCTGTCGGGCGCCCGTTTCATGACCTTTGATGGTCGTGCCGGTGGAACCGGAAACACCTCATTGGTTACGGTGGATAATAGTGGTAGCGGACCTGCTCTGCGTCTTTTCAACGACGCGCAGAATAACACGATTACTTACCTGACACTCCGCGCCTCGAATACGTCGGCTGCAAATGGTGTTGTACGCCTGACAGCAGCAGCCGGAACGGGCGCCTCGAATGGCAACAGCCATAACACAATATCCAATTGCGATATCGATGGAAAAGGCAGCTCGGCCAATGGCATCTATGCCCTGGGCAGCACCGCTCCGGCCGACAATAAGTCGAACCAGATTCTGAATAACCGGATTTTCAATTTCTTCAGCGATGTGGCCAGCACCCGCAATGCGGGCATCCAGATCGGCTCGGGCAACGGCGTTTCGGCCAATGCTGCCTGGACCCTATCGGATAACCACATCTACCAGACCGCGGCACGCAGCTACGCCAATCTGACCGGCGTTCATGGTATCAATATCGAAGGCAGCGATGGTGTCTTTACGATCTCCGGCAACTTCGTCGGCGGTACACAGGCATCTGCCGGAGGTTCGGCCATGAGCCTTAGCGGTACGGCCTCCTACAACTTTGCTGCCCTCCGCATTTTCCCGGCATCCTCGGCAACGACCAATGTTACCGGTAATACGGTACGCAATATCACGCTTAGTACGGCTTCCACTTCCGCATCGCTTACCTACGGCATCGGCGTGCAGCAGGGTCAGGCCGTGATCAGCGGCAACACGGTGGGTAGCACCACAACGGCGGGTTCGATCTCCGTGAGCACCGGCTCTGGCGGCGCCTTCATCGGTATCGTTGGTCTGAACGGATCTTCATCCACCGGAACTACCCTGGCGATCAACAACAACACCATTGCCGGTTTGGCAGCAACGGGAAGCAACGCTGCGCAGATCACCGGTATTCACGTGTTTAATGCCACCACCATGAGTGGCAGCAGCACGATCAACGGAAATACCATTGGTGCATCTGCAGCCCCGCTCTCGAACGCCACGAACTCGGGTATCGCCGGTATCGTGAAATCGAACGCCGCTGCATTTACCATCACTAGCAACACCATTTCCTTCCTGACTTCTACCAACACAGGCAGCTCAGGCCAGGTGATCGGTATCAGCGCTTCCGGCGGCGCCAACACGATTGGCGCGGTTGGAGCAGGCAATACCGTTTCCAACCTGAGTTCCTCAGCGATTAACGTAAGCACCGGTTCTTCCGCCTCGGTTATCGGTATCAACATGACCAGCGGCACCACCGGCCAGTCGATCACCGGAAACACCGTGCATACGCTGGTGAACAGCGGAAACGCAGCCGTGGTGGTGACTGGTATCGGCATGTTCGGAGTAACGACCGGTTCCAACACCGTAGCGCGCAACCTGGTTTACGGGCTCGCCGCGACACATGCCAGCGCGACCTCTTCGGTCCTCAACGGCATTGCCGTCACCAACGGCAGCACCAACTTCCACAACAACATCGTTCGCCTCGGTACGGTCAACCCGACGCTGCCCAATAATATCAGCGGTATTAACGAGACCGGGGGCACCAACAACTGGTATTTCAACAGTGTGTATATCGGTGGATCAGGAGTTGGTACTACTTCCAACAATACGTTCGCACTTAACAGCACCAACACCGGTACCCGCCTGTTCCGTAACAACGTGTTCCAGAATGCACGTACAAACGCAACCACAGGCGGCAATCACTACGCGGTGCAGGTTGCCGGAAGCACCGCCGCGCCTTCCGGTCTGACCCTTTCGAACAACGTGTACTTCACGGCATCGGCTGGCGGATTCCTCGGTCGCTACAACAGCGCTAATGTGGCCAGCTTCGCCGATTGGCGCAATGCCACCTATGCCTCCGGTCGCGGTCCGGGTCTGGATGCGTTCAGCTATAGCAGCAACCCCAACTTTACCGATCCTGTTGCTACCGTGCCCGATCTGATGCCGAGCACCGCTGTGGCTTCGGTGCTGGAAAGCGCCGGCACACCGATCGCTGGCATCACAGTCGACTTTGCCGGTACTACCCGCAATGCCACAACCCCGGACATTGGTGCCTATGAGTTTGCAGGCGCCCCTGCCGTGCCGGTACTGACCCTCAACAGCATTACACCGGCAGGTACCCAGTGCACCGCTACCAGCCGCGAGGTACTGGTCACGGTCACACCGGGTGCTACGCCTATTACAGCAGGAATGGTCCGGCTTACCTATGCCTTCAACGGGGGCACAGCAACTGTTGTAGACATGACCAATACCAGCGGTAACCGATGGTCGGCCACCATCCCGGCGGCCACACCGGTCAATGCTACGGTGACCTGGTCGGTGGGCGTCAATGATGGTACGCACACCTTGAACCAATCGGGCGCCAGCTATGCAGATGCGCCGCTTGCCGGTGCCACCCTGGTGGCCAGCGTCAGCACCTCCGCGATTTGTGCCGGAGCCACTACCGCGCTGAGCGCCAGCATGACGGCTACGGGCACTGCCAAAGTGGGTACGGGCACTGGATTCAGCAGCTCCAGCTCCAGCAGCGGTTCGGCTTATCCCACCTGGTGGGGTAGTGGCCGTCAGCAGTATGTATTCAGTGCTTCGGAACTGACCGCTGCCGGATTGCGCGCAGGCAATATCACCTCACTGTCTGTTCTCGTTCAGGCCCTGGGCACCCCTGCCACCCTCAATGGCTATACTATTGCTATGGGGCATGTCGGACAGAATACGTTTGCCAGCACGGCATTCTTTACCGGCCTTACCACCGTGTGGGGTCCGCAGAACTATTCGCCCGTTGTGGGTGTGAATACGCACCAGTTCTCTGCACCATTCACCTGGAACGGAACGTCTGCTGTTGTAGTAGAAATCTGCTACGGTAACAATACGGCCGGAACGAGCAGCCATACTATGGAGTTTACTTCCACCACCGGAACTACGGTTGCCATCTTCACTGCCGGCTCCGGAACTGCAACCGGCTGCGGACAAAGCGCCGCCAGCCTTGGTACCAGCCGTCCGAACATCACCTTCGCCGGTATGACTTCCCGCTCGATCAATTCGCTGAGCTGGAGTGATGGTACCACAACGGTGGGCACCACCACACCGCTGACCGTGTCGCCCGCGGTGACCACTGCGTACACGGCTTCCGGTACGGATGGCAACAACTGCCCGATCAGCTCCAACCCGGTTACGGTTACGGTGAACAGCCTGCCGTCTGCACCGCTGGCAGTCAACTCAACGCAATGTGGCTTGGGTGTGCCGACTGCTTCCGTTACCTCTACCAGCGGTCTGGCAAATCCCGCCTTCAACTGGTACGCCGCCCCCACCGGTGGCACACCGCTGCAGAGTGGCGCGGCTACCACCTATACTGCGGCAATTAGCCAGACGACCACTTACTATGTATCTGAACTCAACAGCAACACCGGATGTGAAAGTGAGCGCACGCCGGTAACGATTACCGTTCAGGCTGCCGATCCGGTCAGCGCTGCTTCGGGTATCGTCAATTGCGTGAATGGTCAGGTTTCGCTTACGGCCACACAGCAGGGTTCGACTAACCAATACAACTATGCCTGGACGGCCAGCCCGGCTGCCGGTTCCGGTATTCCTACTGACTCTGCGCGGGGCGCATCCGTACTGGTGACACCTACCGTTGCAGGAACCTATGTGTATCTGGTGACGGCAACAGACAGCGCTTCGAATTGCGTGACGACGGCAACAGTCAGTGTGACGGTTCACGCGCGTCCGGCAATAACCACTGCGACTGCCACTCCGAGCCAGGTTTGTCCGGGTGCTACCGTCGGCCTTGCCGCTACCAGCATCGGTGCGCTTGCCGGTACAGCTGCCATAGGCGTCCAGACGACGACCGCAACGACCGCCGGAAGTCCCTACCGCGCTTCGAGTACGTCGGAGATGCGGGTGCAGTATTTGTTTACCGCTGCTGAACTGCAGGCTGCAGGACTTCGTGCCGGAAATATCACCAGCCTGGCCTTCAATATCACCTCCCTGGGCAGCAACGTGGCGCTTCCGGCCTACACGATCCGGATGGGGCACAGTGCGGCTACCGTATTGACTAGTTCATTCCAGGCCGCTCCCTCGCAGGTAGTGTTAGGCCCCATTTCCTATACACCTGTAAGTGGTGTGAATACCCATACGTTCAGCGCTCCCTTCAACTGGAATGGAACGTCCAACATTCTGGTTCAGATCTGCCACTCCGGACCAGGTGCGGCCACTAACCATACGGTTTCGATGACTGCAGCAACGAACCTGCAGACCAACAACACAGGTGCCACGGCTTGTACCTCAGCATCGGGCACGCTGGCATCGATCCGTCCGGTAACCACCTTTGGCGGACAGGTGCAGGGCAATATCACCAACACGCTTACCTGGAACTGGGAGCCTGGAACACTTGCCGGAGCTTCCGTCACAGCTACCGCCCCTGCCGTTCCGGGTGTGCAGACCTATACAGTTACGGCAACAGATACACGCGGCTGTACGCAAACCGCTACGGTTGATGTTAACGTAGGCCTGCCCCTGAGCACGACGGCCACGGCTGCCAACCCTGCGCTCTGCATCGGTGGCAGCACCAGCCTTACGGCCGCCGCGAGCGGTGGCGGTACACCGTATTCTTACAGCTGGTCGGACGGTAATGCGGTTATCGGCACTACCGCCACACTCAACGTAACGCCGACACAGACCACGACGTATACCGTTTCGGCTACAGATGCCTGCGGTAATCTGGCAACCCAGCAGGTTACGGTAACAGTAAACCCGCTACCTACAGCGACCATCGCTCAGGGCGCATCCGTTGCGGAGTGTGTGATCAGCAAGCAGCTGGACGCACAAACCAATGCGGCAACGCCGGCTTACCAGTGGCTGCTCAATGGAAGCAACATTTCCGGTGCCACCAATGCCAGCTACACGGCTACTGCCAATGGAACCTACGCCGTACGTGTAACCGACGGTGTAACCGGATGCGTGGGCACTTCCGGAAATACCGCGCTGAGCCTGCAGATGTATCCCTCTGCGGTTACGGTTTCGCCGAACACGGAAACACAGATGTGCCTGGGCGACAACCTGACCATCTCGGCATCTGCAGTGCTGCAGAACAATCCGCAGCTGGGCCAGACGATACTTTCTGAAAACTTCGATGCTGGTTCCGCAGGTTGGTCGGTGACGAATGCCAGCTGGGCAACTGCCAGTACGAACTGGAGCCGCCGGACGGCTGCGGTAAGCGGTATCACCATCAATGGAACGCCCTTCTTCATGGCCAATTCCGATGCAGGTAGCAGTGGTTCAAAGACCCGGACGCGACTCGAATCACCTGTATTTAGTACCGTAGGCTATTCGGATGTGCGCGTCGCCTTCCAGCATTTCTTCCGCTACAACGGAACCAGTTCGGACACCCTTGCATCCGTTGAAATTTCCACCAACGGCGGCGCTACCTGGGAGTCGGTACCTCTGCGGAATTTCACTACCACACGCGGTTCTGCGACGGTTCCATTGTCGGATACCGCATCGTTACCGGCACAATACCTGAACCAAAGCAATGTCAAGATCAGCTTTAATTATGTTGCAAGCTGGGCCTGGTATTGGTCGATCGACAACATCCGTGTCATCGGTACGCGCGCTGCCGACTTCTCCTGGTCTGCTCCGGCCCAGGCGGGTCTCCCCGCCAGTGCGGCCACCCCTGCGGCTGCCAACAGCAGCATCCAGATTACACCCACAGCGGCCGGTAACTACAGCTATGCCGTTACTGCTTCGATCAATGGCAATGGCTGCACGGTAACCGACACGGTACGCATTGTCGTTCGTTCGCGTTCTACAGCGCCCACATCGCTGCAGTCATCGGCTACCGGTCCGGTATGTTCAGGTAGCGCCGTTACCCTCACCCAGTCGGGCGGAACGCTCACGGAGGCAGCCTACTGGCAGTGGTACCGCGATGCGGCCTTTACGCAGCCTGTGGGCGGCCAGTTGACCTCGGTCAATGCCCAGCTCCAGGTAAACCCGGTGGTCAACACTACCTACTACCTGCGTGCGGAAGGCGGAAAGGCTCCTTGTGGCTCAACGGTGGCCGCTGCTGATAGTGTTCGGGTGATGATCGCCGCTGACGCTACGGCTTCCATCAGCTACGCTGGTTCTCCGCTTTGCCGTGATACAGGCATGCTCCGAGTAACGATTACGGGTACACAAGGTGGCCGGTTCACGGCTTCGCCTGCCGGCCTGGTGATCGACTCGCTTACCGGCACCATCAATGGCGGCGCCTCGCAGCCGGGTACGTACACCGTTACCTATACCTTCACGGGGCCGCTTGCCTGTGCCGTATCGACGACCTTTACCCAGGTGGTCATTCGTCCGGCGCAGTTCTTCAACACGGTAACCAGCCAGATGTATTGCGCAGGTGCCACAGTGCCGGCTATGAACTTCGGCGCTGTGCCCGGTATTACCTATGCATGGACCAACGATAACACCAATATCGGCCTGGCTGCATCCGGAACCGGCAACATTGCCGCCTTTACTGCCGGAATCAGCAGCACAACCGATCAGACTGCCCGCATTACAGTTCGCGCCATCGGGGGTACGGGCTGTTTCGTTACGCCGCTTGTGTTCGCTATTACGGTAGCTCCGGCTCCACAGCTCAACGCTATCCCTAACCAGGAGGTGTGCGCGGGCCAGACAACTACGGCGGTGAACTTCACCACGGCGCAGGGTGCTACCCTGGCCAACTGGAGCACCAACAACCCCGGTATCGGCGTTGTAGCCTCGGTTACGAACAGCCCGGGCATTCCTTCCTTCATTGCCCGCAATCCGAGCGGTGACCTATCTACGGTAGCTACGTTTACGGTGACGCCGGTACGCCGCGGCTGCTCGGGCACCCCGGTACAGTTCACCATCACGGTGCGCAACTCGGCCACATCGCTGTCGTATCCGCAGTCGACGTATTGCCAGAACACGGGAGCGCTTCCGATCCTGCGCGCCGGTGCGGGTGGTACCTTCTCGGCTACTCCTGCCGGACTGACCATCGATGCGAACACGGGCCGTCTGAACTTGTGGACCTCGCTGGCCGGTACCTACACGGTGACCTACGCTATCGAGAATGCTCCGGGTGGCTGCGGTTCCTCTGTCTCTACGCAGGTAACGGTGCTGCCGCGTGCTACGGTGACGCCTTCGGTGAGTGTCGTTGGTGTCTGCCGTGGCGGCGTGTTCCCCGAGATCAGCTTCACGGGCAC